>Ga0066388_100002129_pt1 | contig 11861 bp, 10 predicted proteins | sample PanSoiMetaGPlot6_FD_64539 | JGI IMG/M metagenome (GOLD analysis project Ga0066388, IMG submission 64539) | Tropical forest soil microbial communities from Panama analyzed to predict greenhouse gas emissions - Panama Soil - Plot 6 (Hybrid Assembly) | ecosystem: Environmental > Terrestrial >... | reverse complement strand
GCGGTGGGTGAGCCGCTGGCCGGCCACACCGGACCGGTGTGGTCGGTGGCGGCGGTGGGGTTGGCGGACGGGCGGACCCTGCTGGCCTCCGGCGGAGACGACCGTACGGTGCGGTTGTGGACGTTGACCTCGCACGAGTCGCGGCGGACCGCGCCCGCCCTCCGCCCGGCGGAAGCCGCCCGTGCGGGCCAGAGTGCGAAGAAGCGGCGAGCCGTCATCGCCGCTGCCCGGGCGGCCTTCGGCCTGCGCGAGGCCCCGCCGGCCGCCCAGACGGCCGCCGAGCCGACAGCCGAGCCGGTGGAACACCCCGTACCGGAGATCGAGGCAGAGCACGTCGCCACGATCGCCCCGTCCCGTAACGGCGGGTGGGCCACGCTGCTCCCCGACGGGCGCTCGTACAAGTCCGCCGGCGACGTCAGCGACGTCCTGTGGTGGGCCGTCAAGCTCTGCCGCTTCGAGGCCGGCGAGCTCGACCCGTACGACCCCACCATCCACTCCCTGCCCCACCCTCAACCGATCCTCTGATATCGGCCACTAACCCGGCTGCGGTCCCCGTACGGCGGCGCGTGCGTCTTTCATCAGCAGCATCAGGTGTAGTGGGTGGGTGGGCTGCCGTACCTCGTCGAGCGTGTCGAGGGCTTCGAGGGCATCCTGCAGCGGTCCTGGGACCGCGACCTTCGGCGCAAGCCGGTGCTGTTCATCCTGATCGGGTCGGAACTGTCCATGATGGAGGCTCTCGGCGGCTACGGTCGGCCGTTCCACCAACGCGGGCAGGAGATGGTCATCGGTCCGCTCAGCCCGGCGGACGTGGCCGAGATGGTGGAGCCGACCTGGCGGCCGCGTTCGACGCCGCGTTGGTGACCGGCGGGCTGCCGCTGGTCTGCCCCGCATGGCGGCCCGGCACCGACCTGTGGACATTCCTTGGCGCGCAGCTGGCCAACCCGGTCTCGCCGCTGCTGGTCTCGGCGGAGCGGTCGCTGGCGGCGGAGCTCCCGGACGAGATGCACGCCCGCCGGGTCCTGTCCGCCATCGGCAGCGGCGAACGGACCTTCACCAACATTTCGCGGGCGGCCGGCCACCCGGCGCCGAGCACGCTGACCAGAGCGCTGGGCCTGCTCGCCGCCAAGCGGATGGTCGCGGCCGAGCTGCCGATCTCGACCAGGCCGTCCAAGGAGCGCCGATACCGGGTCACCGACCCATACCTGCGCTTCTGGCTGCGTTTCGTCCAACCGCACCTGCCCGAGATCGAGCGCCTGCGTGGCGACCTGACCTTGGCCCGGATCACCGCCGGGTGGACCTCCTGGCGTGGCCGCGCCATCGAGCCGCTGCTGCGGGAGTCGCTGGCCCGGCTGCTGCCGGCCGCCGGAATATCGGCAGCCGCCGCGGTGGGCGGCTACTGGACCCGGTCCAACGACGTCGAGATCGACATCGTCGGCGCCGACCGGGAGCCCGTCGCGAAGGAGCTACTGTTCCTCGGTTCGATCAAGTGGCTGGACAACGCCGTATTCGACGCCCGGGACCTCGCCGCGCTGCACCGCCACCGCGCCGCGCTCACTGACGAACCAGTGCCGCTGGTCGCAGTCTCGCGCGGCGGCGTTCGTTGCTCCGGGCTCGACGCCTCGTTCGGTCCCGAGGATCTGCTCTCCGCCTGGTGAACCCACCCGCACCGCGGTCACCACAATGCTGTGGCAATTCTGGCCACCGCCGGCACCTGGCTGGTCGACAAAATTCAGCGCAACACAACGACCAATCGGACGAAATTGATCCACCTCCGGAGGAACGCGCCGCCCTGGTGACCGAACGCTCGACCACTCCGGGCGGTGAGCGTGGCCGGCGAGGCCGGGGTGGTACGAGGCCGGGCGACCAGCAGCCGCGTACTTCGGGTCGATCTGCGCTGGACGTCCTCTTCGGCTCCGTTGCAAATTCACGTGCGCGCAATGCGGTCGAAGTTGTTGCGGCCTGGGTAGGGTCGTGCTCCACTTACCCGTACTCGCGATCCGGCTGGGGTGTGGTAGCCGGGGGCGTTCCTTTGCCTATGGGGGGATTCGTGAGCTGGTCGTCGGGTGTTGCGCAGGCGCCTCCGCCGCCGGGGTCCACCGGTTCGCAGGCGGCACCTCCGCCAGGCCCGAGCCGGGCGGCTGCGTGGAGCAACGCAACGAGGTACCTGTGCACGGCGGCGCACGCCGATGAGGGATTCGCGCGGGTCGCGCTCGAGGACATCCTGTATGCGCCGTACCGTGCGGTGGCACCGTCGCCCGGGTACGACCTCGGTGTGCTGCTGCGGCACTGCTGGGCGGCGCGGGCGCTGGCCGACCGCACCGCCGCCACCGCGGTCGCGCTGGCCGCGGTGGCATCCCTGCTCGGCAGTATCCCGGTTGCTGTGGCGCTGGGATTTTCGGCGCTGTTCGCCCTGGTCGGCTGGGTGCGCCAGGCCAAGCTGCTGCGTGCCGCACTCGGGTTCGCCGTACTCCCGGTCTTGGTGGTGGCCGCGGTTGTCGCGCTGCCATTCGCCGCGGCGGCAGCGGTCGTCCTGGCGTGCGGGCTCGGGACGTACTTGTGGGCGTTCAGCCGAATGCGGTCGAGGCATGCGCCGCTCGGCGGGCAGACGCAGCTCACGGCGCGGCTGGGCAGCCGGCTCGGCGCGGCGGTGGCGGCCTGGGTGGTCTCCGCCGCGGCGGCCGTGCTGCTTGCGGGAGCGCTGGTCGGGCTCCTTCCGTGGGAGGCGCGGCATCCGGAGGTCCAACTCGTCGGGCTGGCCGCGCTGGTGGGCTGCTGGGTGGTGCTGGTCCAGCGGAGGCTGGCCGTGCAGCGCAACATCGTCGCGCTGCATGCCGACACATGGGACCCGGCCGGCGCACCCGCGGTCCCCGCGGATCTGGAGGGACTGCTGGCCCGGCTCGAGGCTCGCGACCGGGACGGCAACGTCACCTTCTTCGAGGGCAACGACCCGTTCTTCGCGCACGGCACCTTCGTGGAGGGCTGGACGGTACCGATCACCCTGCGGCCGGACCCCGACGATGCCGCCGACGGACGCGACCCGGCCGGGACGGAGACGTACGCGCCGGCAGGGACCGGGTCGCTCATGGTGGCGGAGGTCGTCGATGCCATCCGGCGCAAGCTGCTCGCGCTGGACGTGGCCAGCCTGCCGCTGCCGCTGCGGATGCCCGGCCTGCGGGTCCGGGACCGCTGCTATGCCAGCGGGACTCTGGTGGGTCCCGACCCGCAGTGGCTGCCCGACCCGGCCGGACCGCCGGTGGCCGACGTGCCGGATTGGCTGGTCGCCGCCGTCCGCGACGACGCCGCCGGGATCGCCCGGCACTATTTGTGCCTCGAGGTCGGGGGCTGGTCGGAGGATCTGGTGGTCACCGTGCCGGTGCACGCCTCGCTGGTCGGCGGCCTGCTGTACCTGGAGTTCTGGGCGTTCGTGCTGCCGCCGATCCGTCCGGAGTACCGGCAGTGTGACTGGAGGCTGCCCACGTCTGGGGTTTTCGACGCCGTGGCGTCGGTGTCGGTGCGCTGGGCCGGCGAGATGGCCGCTGCTGTCCGGACGCTGCTGCGCGTTGCCGGGGACACCAGGCGCCGCTGGGCGAACGCGGACGAGGTGGCGACCGCGGTCAGGTACCACCGACCGGTGGCCCACGGGGCGCAGATCAGCTTGCGGCGGCGGGCCGCCCGGACCGTACCGTCCGGCGGCACCCGGCCGGACAAGGAGACCAGCGGCGAGAGCTACGCCGGCCGCATCGCGGGGTATGACCAGCTTTTCCAGTATTCCGATGTGCAGCGGATCTGCCGGGTCGCGGAGAAGCAGGTGTTGGACGCGGTGCTCGACCTGCTCACCGCGAAGGGACTGGATGTCGGCGAGTTCCGGGCATTCCGGGGCAGCCGTATTTCGGTCACGAATGTCGGTGGCACGATGACGATCGGAAGCGTCGGCGAGCGCAGCCGGGGCGCGGCGTGGGGCGGGCCGCCGCCCGCGTCGGTTCCAGGCAGTCAAGGGGGGACGGCATGACCGGGTCGGAGCGGGAACGGTACGACGTACAGATCAGCGGGACCGGCAATACCACGATCGGCGCGGTCGGGCACGGGGCGACCGGCATCGTGACCCACACCCAGCAGAGCGTCGGGCCGGTCGGGCGCGACGAGGCCCTTGCCGAGTTGGCCACGCTGGCCAGGCTGCTGGCCGACGGCCGCGGTCAGGTCGCCGACCCTGCCGCCGCCGACGCTGCGCTGGCCGAAGTGGAGCAGGAGGTCCGGGCGGACAAGCCGGACCGCCCGACATTACTGGAGAAAATCAACAAGGTGGCTGGCTACGCTTGGTCGGTGCCCGGGTTCCCGGAGGCGTTGAAGAAGCTCCTTTCGGTAGCGACACAGTGGCTGACGTGATCGGGCGAGGACGTCGATGATGACTGAGCCCCCGGCATCCTGGTCCGCGGCCACGGCACACCTCACCCAGCCGGGCGCGGCGCCTGCAGCGGCCCGATGCTACCGGTGTCACGCCGAGTTCCCATCCTCCCGGCCGGTCTGCGACCGGTGCGGCGCGGTCCCGCTGCCCGTCGCGGGGTTTCCGTCCATGGCGCGGACCGGGGGCGGCAGGGTGGCGGCTGTTCCCAGCGCGGCACTGCTGTCCGCGGTGCTCTTTCTCATCACCGCGCTCGTGCTCACCGGCGTGGTTCTCGCGGTGAGCCGGCTGACCGGCGGCTCGGACGCCAAACCCCCGTATTCCGACGTCTATGGCGCCGCCATCTCGACGGTGTCGACCCAGCCGGAGTCCACTCAGCCGGAGTCCACTCAGCCGGAGTTCAGCCCGACCTACCCGAACTACGCCACCGACTCCGCCTATCCGACCGAAGTGGACTCCTCGTCGGCGACCAGCGGTGGATACCCGCTGCCGACGCCTGAGCCGTCGACTGATCTGTCGACCGGGCCATCGTCCGCGCCGGTGTCAGGACCGCCCGCCGAGGCCAGCGCCGACAGCTGGGTCGTCCAACTCGCCTCGATCGGAGCCGCGACCAGCCCCAGCGAGGTGGAACGGCGGCGCAGCGCAGCCGAGGCCCGCCTGGGCCGGCCGGTCTACGTGCTCGACAGTTCAGACTTCGCCTCGCTTCGACCGGGGTACTTCGTCCTCTACAACCCCGGCCCGTACTTCGACGGTACGGCCGCGTTGGCCGTCTGCACCAGCGCAGGGCTCGCCGACGGCGACTGCTTCGGCCGGTACCTCAGCCATGACCGTGCCGACCGGCCGTACGCCTGCCACCAGCCTTCCAGCCCGATCCCGTCCCGCTGCGAGCACTGAGCGGTCGGGACCACTGAGATCGGTCGCCGCCGCATATCCGAAACCATCGCCGACGGCTGTCATCAACGCGGCCGGCCTGGTATGGCTGGTATGGCTGGTATGGCAAGGATGGTATGGTGGATCTGTGAAGACCACTCTCAACCTCGACGACGACCTCATGCGGGCCGTCCGGGAACACGCACAGCGCCTAGGTGTGACGCTGACCACCTTGGTATCAGAGGCCCTGCGGCGGATGCTCGCGGAACCGTCCCCGGCCGAGTTCCGACTTGACCTCCCGTTCACGGTAGGCAACCGGATGCCGACCGTCGATATCGACAGCAAGGCTGCTGTGGAGGAGTACCTCGACCGGGTCGAGCGCCGGATGGCGCCGTGATCGCGGTCGACACGAATGTCTTGATCTACGCCAACCGAGCCGAACTGCCGCTGCACGCGACCGCTCGCGCCCGGCTTACCGAACTCGCGGAGGGCTCCGCCCCGTGGGGGCTGCCAGTGGTCGCCGCATGGGGATTTCTGCGCATCGTGACCCAACCGATCTTCGATCCACCGACCCCGATTGGTCAAGCGATTGAGTTCGTCAGCCAGCTACTGAGCAGTCCGACCGTCCGCGTGCTCGGCCCGGGATCGCGACACTGGGAACTGCTCGAGGCAGTGCTCGACGACAGTCAAGTGCGAGGTGGTCTCGTTACAGACGCCGTCATCGTTGCACTGTGCCGGGAGTATGGTGTCGGCACAGTGTTATCCAACGACCGCGACTTCCAGCGTTTCTCGAATATCAGACTGCTGCGCCTCGACACCTGACATCGTTCGGCCGAGCAGCTACCGCCGCCCAGAACGTACGGCGTCTGTACGGCACTAGCCGAATGGGTTGGTGCCGATGGTTTCAGGTCGGCTCAGCTCGGATCAGGGTATGGAGGCAGCTCGTTGGGCGGTGCGAGCCAGGTCGATGACGCTGGGTTCTTCTAGCTCTCGGGCGGTCTGCTGCGCGTCGGCGGCGATGGCGTCGAGGTTTTGCCGGGTGCCGGTCCGCAGCGCCTCGGCCAGGCGGGCGGCGGCCACGTCGGCCCGCAGCCACGGTGAGGCGTCCGCATCGGACCGCTCCACATCGGACAGACTGATCTGGCGGATGGCGTCGGCTGGCTGACCGCTGTCCGGGCTCACCCAGTGCACCTCGACCGTCCCGAGTGGACCCTCGACACCCTCGCGCAGCGATACGTCGTAGAGTGCGGTCACCGTGTGCCCGGGGCCCACCTCGCCACCGTCCACAGTGTCGTTGGTGAAGTCGCGGTCGCTCACCGCGCGGTCCTCGTACCCGACCAGCCGGTACGAGGCCACCATCCCCGGGTCGAAGCGCACCTGCGCCTTGGCGTCCAGCGCCCGCACCTCGATGGTCGCCGGCAGCTGCTCGACGAACACCTTCCGGGCCTGCTCGACGTCGCTGACGTAGACGGTGAAGCCGTCGCCGGAGTCGGCCAGCCGCTCCATCAGCGCGTCGCCGTACTGGGAGCCGACCCCGACGCCGAGCAGCGCGATGTCCTTGCCGGCCTGCTCGCGGACCCGCCGCAGGATCGGGTCGGCGGTGGTGTTGCCGACGTTCGCCAGCCCGTCGGACAGCAGCACGACCCGGTTGCTGGCGCCGGGCCGGAAGCCGTCGCGGGCCACCCGGTATCCCAGCACCAGGCCGCCCTCCAGGTTCGTCGAGTTCTCCACCCGCAGGTTCTCCACCGCGCGGTCCAGGTCCTCCCGCTCTCGCACGGGCGTCATCGGCCGTACGACCCGCGCGGTGTCGCTGAACGCGACGACCGCGACGCTGTCGCTCGGCCGCAGCTGGCCGACCAGCGTGTGCAGGGCGTCTTTGGCCAGGTCCAGCCGGCCCGGCTCGGCCATCGAGCCGGACACGTCGATGACGAACGTCAGCGCCGCGTCGGGGCGGTCGGCGGAGTCCCAGCCGCGGGTGCGTAGACCGATCCGCAGCACGTGGTCCGCGCTGCCGTCGGCCCGCACCGGCGACCGGCTGCCGTCCACACTGACCGAGAAGCCCTCGCCGTCCGGCTCCGGGTAGTCCTGCCGCAGCGCGTTGACGAACTCCTCCGGCCGCACAGTCTGCGCCGGCGGCCGGCGGCCGTCGTCGATCTGCCGCCGGGCGTACCCGTAGGACGCGGTGTCGACGTCCAGCGCGATCGTGGAGACCGGGTCGGCGTCGGTGCTGGTCTCGCCCAGGACCGGCCCCTGCCGGCGGTCCGCCTCGCCATACCCGGATCTGGGCGCGACCTGTCCGCTGCCCGTCGAGCCCGGCGCTCCCGCCCCGGCCTGCGGTGCGGTGCCGGGCCGCTGCGGCGCACTGCCGCCGGCCCCGCCCACGCTGCCGTTCTGGCTCGACTCACCGCAGCCGGCGAGCACGAGCAGCGCCGCCACCGCCAACACGGCGCCGCCGGTCCGCCCCAGCCTCCTCCGCCCGATGTCTCCTGTGCCTCCCGCCTGCCCAGCCCGGCCCATCGCCGCCTCCTCCGCGCCTGTTTGGTCCCTGTGGAGACGTGATGGCACACCCGGACGGTCCGGGTCCGTTGGGCCACTGATACCCGATCGTGATCGACCAGCCGCCCCCGTCGGGACCACCTGGCATGCTCTGGCTGAGACACGGTGTTCAAATGGGAGGGACAGCATGATCATTTCGACGATGAACGACCTGCCCGGCTTCCAGGTCACCGAGGTGATCGGCGAGGTCTTCGGGTTGACCGTACGTTCACGCAACGTCGGCTCCCAGGTCGGCGCCGGACTGAAGTCACTGATCGGCGGCGAACTGCGCGGACAGACCAAGATGCTCGTCGACAGCCGGCTGCAGGCCCAGCAGCGCCTGGTCGAGGAAGCCGAGGGCCGAGGCGCCGACGCCATCCTGGCCATGCGCTTCGACGCCACCGAGGTCGGCGGTGGCTGGCAGGAGATCTGCGCCTACGGCACCGCCGTGAAGATCCGCCCGTTGTCCTGATCCGCCCGCTCGTGGCGAGCAGCATTGGCTCAGCGTGACCGCTGGCCGGGGCTGGAGCGAGCAATGGGCATGATGTGGGTCGAGGGCTCACCTGCGGGGGTGTCTTGTGACCACACTGGTTACGTTGTTCGGCATTGTGCTCACCGCGGGCGTGTCACTGACCGGCCTGGCGCTGACGCACCATGCCAACCGGCGGCTTGCTCAGGAGCAGGAACAAGAGCGCGAGCGGTTGCGGCTCGACGCGGCGATGCGGGCTGGCTCCTTGCTGCACCGGACGGGTCGCGTGGGTTTGCTATTGTCTGGCACTGGTTTGTCGGTGCTGTGAGGTCTTCGGCTTGGTCTGCCGGTAGGTTGTGGGCATGGCTGACGGGGTGGAGCCGGTCCGGGTGTTTGTCTCGTACGCGCATGACGATGTCGAGCATGTGGACCGGGTGCGGAATTTCTGGTTGTTCTTGCGTTTTCAGGGGCTTGACGCCCAGTTGGATCTGCCGGCTGCGGAGGAGCCTCGGGATTGGACGTTGTGGATGGGTCAGGAGTTGCGGTCCTGCCGGTTTGTGCTGGTGGTCGCGTCGCCGGAGTACAAGCGGAGGGCGGAGGGCGACGCGGCGCCTGGGGAGGGTAGTGGGGTGCAGTGGGAAGCGGCGTTGATCCGGGCCCTGCTGTATGCCGACCAGGAGGTGAACCGGCGGCGGGTGATTCCGGTGGTGTTGCCGGGCTGCGATCCGGCCGATATACCGGACTGGTTGACCCCGGCGTCATCGACGTACTACCGGGTCATCGAGTATTCGGTTGCCGGTGCTGAGCGACTGCTGCGGGTGTTGACGGGTCAACCGTATGAGACGGTTCCGCCGCTCGGGCGGGTGCCAGGTCTGCCGGGCCGGCCGCTCATGCTGGGCGTTGTCCGGCCGGTCGGGCGGCTTTGGGGTTCGCGGTCACCGCGGCGTGTCATTGCGTATTGGTGCCTCGCCCTCGGCGTTGCTGTCGTGGTCGGGGGGCTGCGCTTCTTTCCGCCGGGGCGGGTGAATCTAGCGGCTGCTGTGGTGGCGGCGGTGTTCGCCGTGCTTGCTGTGGTAGTTGCCCTACCGGGTGGGCTGTCGGCGGCCGAGCGGCTGAGCACGCCGGAGCAGTTGGACGCCGCGGCCGGGCTGCTGGCCCGGGAGGTGCTGCGGCAGTGGCGGGAGGAGGTGGCCCGGCGGGGGCTGGCCGGCGGGCCGCCGCTGACGGTGCGGTGGTCGGTGACCGGGCAGCCGGTAGCAGACGATGTGGGCGCGGTCGCTGCGGCGGTGGCCGGGCCGGCCGGTGCCGGCCGGGTGGTGCGGCTGCGGCTCAGCGGCAGCGTCGAGCGGGTCGTTGCGGAGTTCCGGCGGCTTGCCGTCCCACGGGTGGTGGTCCTGGGCGTACCGGGCGCGGGCAAGACGTCGCTGCTGGCGCTGCTCACGGTCGGGCTGCTGGAGCAGACGTCTGAGACCGGTCATGTGCCGGTGCTGCTGACGCTCTCGTCGTGGGATCCGGCCGCGGAGGACCTGTACGGGTGGATGGCCCGCCGGCTTACCGAAGACTACGTGGGCTTGGGCAACGTCCGGGCCTACGGCGGGAGCGCGGCCCGGGACCTGCTTGCCGACCACCGGCTGCTGCCCGTGCTCGACGGTCTGGACGAGATGCCGGCCGCCAGCCGCGCGGCGGCGCTGTCGGCGATCAATGATCTGCCTGCCTCCGCGCCGCTGGTGCTGGCCTGCCGGACCGCCGAGTACACCGAGGCGGTGCGTGCCGGCGGTACGCTGCGGGCCGCGCCGGTGGTCGAACTTGAGCCGGTCGGCGTGGACGCGGCGCTGGCCTGGCTGCGAACGGGCTCTGCCCGGACCGTCGATGCGGCGCGGGCACGGATCGAGGCGGACGGCGCGGGCGGCCCGTTGAGCGGGGTGTTGGGCACGCCGCTGATGGTGTTCCTGGTCCGTGCGGTGTACCAGACCGCGCAGCGGGACCCAGCCGAGCTGGTGGACCGCGTTCGCTTTCCCGACCAGGCGGCGATCGAACGCCACCTGCTGGAGCAGTACGTGCCCGTGGTGTTCACCGAGAACCTCCGCCGCCGGCCTTCCGGTCGCCGAGGCGGTACGCCGCCGGTGTCCCGGCAGGAGTGGTCGCCTCGGCCGTGGGCGCCGGACCGGGCGGTGGCGTGGCTGGCCTTCCTCGCCGGCCATCTCGCGCAGCGGCGGGATGATGACCTGTCCTGGTGGCAGGTGCGGCATCGGTCCCGTGCCCTCGGCACGGTCATGGCGGTGACTGTCGGGACCATCGCCGGGGTGGCCTTCGGGATGGTTGCCGGCACCGCCTTCGGTCTCGCGCCTGGTCTTCGTTACGGGATCGCCTTCGGTGTGGTCTTCGCGGTGATGTTCGGGTTCTGCCAGGCGCTGACCGCGCGGCACGGTCCCATGGTCGGCAGCCGGTCCCGCAGATTGCCACGCGGGTTGTCCGCGCGGATCACTTGTGTGGCCGGTAGGCTGGTGGCTGGGGTCGTCGGCGGCCTATTCGCCGGCTTGGCGAGCTTGGCGAGCCAGGCGCTCGGTGCGCCGGTCGGGTTCGCCGTGCTCGGGCTGGTGTTCGGGCTCACGTCGATGATGCGCCCTACTGCAAGGCAGGCGGCCGGAGCCAGCATGCTGACACCACCGAGCAGGGTGTTCGACGGCCTCGTGCTCGGGCTGGTTGGCTGGCCGGCCGCCCTGTTGGTTCTCGGCTTCACCCAGGCGCGAACGTGGGGCTTGCTGCTGAACGCCAGGTCGGCAGGCAACTCGCTGGCTGGCCACGGGGTCGAGTTGCACGCCGGCCTTCTGTTCGGGTCTGTCCAGCAGCTTCGGGCCTGCCTGCTGTTCGGGCTTGTGTTCGGCCTGATGTGTGCGGCTGTCGGTTGGTTCGCCGGGCTGGCAGCGCAGGTTGGCCGGGCCGGGCCACCCGCCTCCCGACGGGGTGGAAGCCGGCGGGCCAGGTGGGCGACCGGCCTGTCCGTGCTGTCGGGTGCCGCTGGCGGAGGTCTGCTGGGTGGGCTGATCCTTGGCCTCGCCGGAGACCCGGTTGCCGGTGTTGCCAGCGGACTCGGCTTCGGCGCCGCGGTCGCCCTGGCCCACCATCGCCAGGAAATGCCTGGCGCTGGCCCCGCCGACCCGATCCTGCTGAACGTGGCCGGCAGGGCGGCCGCCGGCATCCTTGGCGGGATTGCCGGCGGACTCCTTTTCCACTTCACCGGCCGCCTCGCCACCGGCGCACCTGGCCGCCTGGAATACGACGTTGTCCAGACCCTCGCCGGTGGCCTCGTCGCTGGTCTCGGCACAGGCATTGCTCTCGGGGTTGGTCTTGGGCTCCTGTTCGGACTCGCGGGAGTCGCGGTGGGGCGGCCGGCCCGGCTGTCGCTTCGGATCCGCGGCAGGGCACGGGCGCTGCTGCTCAGCCTGGCCGGGGGCCTCGCTGGCGGCGTCGCGGCGGCAGCGGTGCTCACCGTAATATTCACATCAGACTTCAGCATCCGGTCCGGAGCAGGTCGGACGGCCGCGTTCGGTCTCCTCGGCGGTGTCGCTGCCGGGCTCGGCAGCTGGC
>Ga0066388_100002128_pt1 | contig 11862 bp, 11 predicted proteins | sample PanSoiMetaGPlot6_FD_64539 | JGI IMG/M metagenome (GOLD analysis project Ga0066388, IMG submission 64539) | Tropical forest soil microbial communities from Panama analyzed to predict greenhouse gas emissions - Panama Soil - Plot 6 (Hybrid Assembly) | ecosystem: Environmental > Terrestrial >... | reverse complement strand
TTCCCGCTCGTCCGCTGCGCGGCCGAGCGGCGCCGGGATGACGCAAGGAGAGCAATGTGTGTGCTGCCACCGAGGCGGGTGCATGCGGACGTGTTCCGGTCCATATCAACCGGAAAGCGCGCTAGCTACGCACGTTAAGCCGTCGCCGCGATCACTTGACGGTGACCTTGCCGAACGTCGCGCTCCAGTGGGCGATGTGCCTTTCGGTCAGGCGGTCGAACGCGGCTCGGGTGCCGCCCAACGGCTTGAGATCGAGCGCCTCGAGCCGGGCCGCGATCGCAGCATCGGCCAGCGCCCGGTTGATTGCGGCATTGAGCTTCTCGACGATCGGCAACGGCATTCCAGCCGGCGCCACGATGCCGAACCAGGTTCCCTCATCGACGATCTTGATGGCCCGTGCAACTCGTCTTCCGCCTCCGGCGCACAGGGACGCCGCTGCGCGAGAGCCGTTGCGTTCGCGCGCTGGATACCCTTGCCGCGCCTCGCGGGGTGCGGCAGGAATGTGGTAGCTGTGCAACGCCCGTTTGCCGCGTTACTCTCGGGGCGTGCCGATTTGCCCTGCGCGCGCGCTCTGGCTCGCGTCTCTAAGCACTTGGCCCAACAGGTTGTTTCACCGCTGATGCATTCTCCGTTAGCGGTGGATTAAGGCAGCGCTTGCGTTGTCCGCAACATCGTCGCTTTGTGCAGGTACAGTCTGATACACTCTGGCGTCCCATGCTGGGCAGTGATTAGGAGGAGTAGTCTCATGCCGATCAATGTGGCAGACCTTCCGTGGCAGGCGATCGGGCTCCTCGCGGGGCTCACCTTCGTGGCCTCGCTGATCGGCCATTCACTGACGCGCAACGCCTTCGTCGGCGCGATCATCGCGGTCATCATCTTCCTCGCGATCTACATCGGGTGGGACTATTACCCGCACGGCCTACTCGGAAACATTCGCTTCCCCAACCAATTCGTGCCCCCGCGCTGAGCTCGCCCGCGCAGCGCAAATCCCGCCAGTGCCGGACGCTTCGCTGCAACTGCTCGCGCCCCCGGAAGGGGGCGGGAGCAGCAGCGCTTGGCTTCAGAGGCCGTGCCCGGAATGCGCCGCGCTGCCGCTCACAACGTCTGAGCGCGCGTTTGCCACCAGGCGGCGGCGGATCGGGAAGATTACCAGGCCGTAGCGCTCCGACAGATAGCCCCAGATTCCCCGGGGTGCGAACAGCATGACGGCGATCGCGAACACCCCGAGCAGGATCAGATACCAGGTCCCGCGATGGGCGAAGTTCGTCTGCAGGACATAGAAAACCAGAACACCCACGATCGGCCCCTCGATGGTGCCGATGCCGCCTATCACCACGATGAAAATGATGTAGGCGGTCCAATACTCGACCGAGAACGCCGACTCCGGCAGGATGTGTGCCTTCTGCAGATAGGTGAGCGCGCCGATCATGCCGGTCCCGGCCGCGGCGGCGATGTAGACTTTGAGCTTGGTCTTGAAGTTGTCGACGCCGACGCTTTCCGCTGCACGCTCCGAGTCGCGAATGGCGGCAAGCGCCAACCCGTAGCGTGAGCGCAGGATGAGATAGACGAACAAGATGGTTCCCGCCGCCAGCGCCAGGGCCGCCCAGTAGGTGATGATGTCGCGGGCAGCGGCGGTCGATACGCCGAATGTGCCCTTCACCCAGCCGATGCCGGCCACCTCGTTGGTGACATAGGGAGGCAGCGACATCCCGGTGCCGCCGCCCAGCCACTTGAATTGGGCGAAGACGAGCCGGAAGACCTCCGCCACCACCCACGTCCCGACGGCAAAGTAGGCGCCGCGCAGGCGGAACACGACGAGCGCGGTCGGCACCGCCAGCACCGCGGCGATGAGCCCCGCCGCCAGGATCGCCAGCAGCGGGTCCAGGCCGGCCCGGATGGTCAGCGCGAACAGCAGGTAGCCGCCGAGCCCGACGAAGGCCTGCTGGCCGACGGAGACGAGCCCGGCATAGCCTGCGAGCAGGTTCCAGTACTGCGCCAGCACCAGTATGGTGCAGACGTAGATCAGCTCGTTGACGAGGTTGCGGCTGGCAAAGGCCGGGAGCGCGACGAGCAGGGCCATGAGCCCGATGCCGGCGACGGCGAAACCGCGCGAGCGCGGCGTTGCCACCTCGATGCGATAGCGGCCCTCCGCCGGCCCTCGGCGGCTCTCCAGCCAGCCCTCAAGGCGCCGCGCTGCGGGCGCCAGCGGGCCGGTGCTGAGCCAGGATGCCGCGCGGGCGGTTTCAGCCGCGGCGCGCTGCGCCACCGCGGTCGCCGCGACCCGCCGCCGTATGCTGCGCACTCTTTGCGCCCATTGGCCGGCGCGCCGGCGCAGGACCTCCCTGCCGCCCGCTAGCCGCACGCCGCCTCGCTGCACCCAGCTCGCACCCAGCGAGACAACGGAGCGCGCTGCCGGCACGATCCCGGCCGCGACCTGGCGGGCCCGCGCTTCGGCCTGGCGGCGGCCTCTCGCCAGCCGGTGGCCTGTTTCCCCGGCAATCTGCGTCAGCCGGCCCCTCAGGCGACCTGCGGCGGGGGTGAGCCCCTTGCCCCGGCCCTGCACCCATCCGGCGGCAATGCGCGCGAGGCTTACGCCCTGCTTGCACGCAAGGCGAGCCAGCTCCACGGCCTTGTACACGCCGCCGGCGAGCGCCGCCGCGGCCGGGCGCGACGCGACCCGCTGCCACCAGCTCTTCCATTGCGCGCGCAGGTCCATCGCCGCCTCACTCGCCCACGCGCGGGAACAGGCCGCGCGGACGCAGTACGAGGACTGCGAGGAAGGCCAAGTGGCCGGCAAGGATCTGCCACTCCGGATTGATCTTCCCGCCCACCGTCTGGGCGACGCCGATGATGATGCCGCCCGCGAGCGTGCCCCAGAAGCTGCCGAGCCCACCGATGATCACCGCCTCGAAGGCAAAGAGCAGGCGGGCAGGCCCGATGGTCGGGTCGAAGGTGGCGCGCATGCCGAGGTAGAGCGCCGAGACGACGATCGCCACCATGGCAATGGCCGTCGCCAGGGAGAAGATGTGCTTGTTGTCGATCCCCATCAGCTGGGCGATCTCGGGATCGTCAGAGGTGGCACGGAAGGCCCGGCCCAGCTCGGTGCGATAGAACAGGAGGTTCAGCGCCACGATCACCCCCACGGCAGACGCCAGCGTGATGAGGTGCATGGTGCCTACCGCCAGCCCTCCGCCCAGCTGCACCGACGCGACCTCGATGGCGCCCGCGCTGAGCCGCCGGCTGTCGGCAGAGAACACCTCGAGCAGGCCGTTGCGGATGATGATCGACAGGCCGAAGGTGACCAGCAGAGGCGGAAGGATGTCGCGCCCCAGCGTGCGGTTGAGCAGCGCGCGCTGCAGCGCATAGCCCACCGCGAACAGCACGGGCATGGCCACCAGCGTCGCCAGGAACGGGTCGAGCCCCAAGGCGTGCATCAGCACCAGAACGATGAACGCCGCAAGCACGATCAGGTCGCCGTGCGCCAGGTTGACGAGGCGCATGATGCCGAAGATCAGCGACAGGCCGGCGGCGAACAGCGCGTAGAGGCCGCCCAGGAGGATGCCTTGCAGCAGGGTGTCGAGCCAGGCGATCATGTGCCGAAATACGCCGTGTGGATCCGCTCGCGGCTGAGCTCGGCCGGCCGGCCGCTCAAGGCCAGGCGGCCCTCCTGGAAGCAATAGACGCGGTCGGCCACCTTGAGGGCCTGCACGATGTCCTGCTCCACGAGCACGACGCTGGCGCCGTTGGCCTTGATCTTGGGCAGCGCCGCGTAGATGCCGCGGATGACGATCGGCGCCAGACCCAGGCTGATCTCGTCGCACAAGAGCACGCGGGGGTTGGCCATCAGGGCGCGGCCGATGGCCGCCATCTGCTGCTCCCCGCCTGAGAGCGTCTGGGACGGGGCCGCGCACCGCTCGGCGAGCGCCGGGAACAGATCATAGACGCGGTTGAGCGACCAGTAGCCGGCCTCGCGCCGGCCGTAGGCGCCAATCTTCAGGTTTTCCTGGACACTGAGCGAGGGGAACAGCCGCCGCCCCTCCGGCACGAGCGAAATGCCGAGCCGCACGATGTCCGCCACCGGCAGCCCGCCGATCGGCCTCCCGTCGAAGGTGATGCTCTCAGCCGGCGCCGGCAGCATCCCCGCGATCGTCTTGAGGAAGGTCGACTTGCCGGCACCGTTGGCCCCGATAATGGCCACCGTCTCCCCCTCCGCCAGCTCCAGATCGATGCCGTAGAGCGCCTGGAAGTCCCCATAGAACGCCGCCAGCCTGTGCGCCTCAAGCAGGCCCATCAGCGCCATCCCCCGTTGGTTCGCCGAGGACCATGAATTGGCGTGTGGGTCAGACGCTCAGGGAGAGTTACGCTCGGGGGTCGCAGTGGGGCTTCGAGCCTGGCCGCGGTGTCCCTTCTCCCCTTGGGGAGAAGGTGGCCCGAAGGGCCGGATGAGGGGGCCTTCACCGAGCGCGGGAGCAAGTAGCCCCTCCTCACCTCAGCGCTGGTCTGGCGCTGGCGCATTCCCCTGGCAAGCGATGTCATCGGCGCAGGCATCTTATGCGGCGATCCCGGTGTAGATCTCGCGCACCTCGGCGGAGGCCATCACGGCCGCCGGGTTGCCTTCCGCGATCTTGCGACCGAAGTTGAGGACCACCAGTCGGTCCACCACGGCGAGCAGGGCGTGCACGATGTGCTCGATCCACACGATGGTAGTGCCGCCCGCCCGAATCCCCTGGATCGTCCGGACCAGCTCCTGGCATTCGCTCTCCGTCAATCCTCCGGCGATCTCGTCGAGCAGCAGCAGCTCCGGCCCGGTGGCGAGCGCACGTGCCATCTCCAGGCGCTTGCGCTCCAGCAGCGTCAGGCTCCCCGCCTGCCGGTTCGCACATCGCATCAGGCCGGTGCGCTCCAGGATATCCGCGCAGAAGTCGGTGCCGTCGTCGCCTGCCGCAGCGCGGCCGTGCACCGCGGCCACCAGCAGGTTCTCGAACACGGTGAGGTTCTCGAACGGATGTGGCACCTGGTAGGCACGGCCGATGCCGGCGATGCAGCGCTCGTGCGCCCTGGCATGCGTGATGTCGACGCCGTTGAGACGGATTTCCCCGCTGTCGGCGTCGAGATTGCCGGCGATCAGATTGAAGAGCGTGGTCTTGCCGGCGCCGTTGGGCCCGATGATGCCGACTGCCTCGCCGCGCGCGACGCCGAGATCGACGGCGTCGGCCGCCTTGACCGAGCCGAAGGATCTGGAGAGGCCGTTGATCTCGAGGAGCATCGCCGCGCGTCAGCTGGAGCCACCCGTCATCCCGGACGGAGCGCTGCAAGCCAAAGGCGAGCGGCGATCCGATCCGGGACCTCGCGAGGCAGACTCCGCCTCGTTCCGGGAGGTCCCGGATAGCTTCGCCTGCGGCTCGGCTTCCGGCATGACGGGTGTGAGTGCGTCTGGGGCGTCAGGTGATCGCCTCCATCTTGCCGCCCGCCGGGATGTTGGGGGCTGTCTTGTTCTCGGTGATGACGATGTCGTAGCGGTTGCCGTCCCTGACCCGCCACTGGCCGCCGACGAGGCTGGTCTTGGTGACGTTCTTGGCGGCGATGGCCGGAACACCCTGGCCGTTCCACTCGATGTGGCCGACCACGGTGTCGAGCTTCGTGGCCCTGATCGCCTCCACCGTCGCCCTGGCGTTGCCGATCTCCTTGGTGCGCTTCAGCACGTCGAGGGCGACCTCGTAGAGTGAGTGGGCGAAGCCGATCGGCTGCGACCACTGCCGCCTGGTCGCCGCCGTGTAGGCATCGGCAAGCTCCCGCGCCGTCTGGCCGTTGATCGACGACTTGAACGGATGGTTCGGCGTCCACCACACCTCCGATGACAGGTTGTGGCCGTCGCGCCCGAGCGCCTCCACCGAGGACGGGAACAGGATCGCCTTGCCCACCGAGGCCGCCTTCGGCTTGAAGCCCTGCTGCAGCGCCTGCTTCCAGAACGTGGTGAAGTCGGGCGGCAGCACCACGCCGGTGACGATCTGGGCATTGGCGTTCTTGAATGCGGTGATCTGCGCGGCGAAATTGTCCGTGAGGTTCTCGTAGCGGCCCGGATCGACCAGCTTGTAGCCCAGCTTGGCGAGCTCCGGGGGGAAACCCCTCTCCCTGTCGCCCCAGGCGTTGCCGTCGCCGTCGTTGGGGAACAGGGCGCCCACGGTCTTGTTGGTGTCGAGCTGGCCCCACATGTTGGTGAAGACCGCGATCACGTCCTCCAGACCCCAGAAGTAGTGGTAGACGAAGTTGAACTGCCTGGGCTGGGCGGCGTTGCCCTGCTGGCCGAAGAACCAGGGCTGCCACGGCGCCAGCGAGGAGATCGTGGCCACCTCCTCGGTCTCCGCCTGGGTGCAGACCGGATTGGTGGTCTCCGGCGTGTTGCCCACCAGCATGAGATCGATGCGGTCGTTGACGATGAGGGTCTTGGCCACCTCGGCGGCGCGGTTCGGGTTCGACTGGCTGTCGCGCAGCAGCACCTCGATCGGCCGCGTCGTGTTGCCGACCTTGAGCCCGCCTTTGGTCGCCTCGCGGAACTGGGACAGCATGAACTCGTCGGCCGCAGCAAACGGAGCGAGCGGCCCGGTCGCCGGGCTGACGTAGCCGATCTTGATCGGCCTGGCCTGGGCGTGCACGGCGGGCGCGAACACGGGACCCGCCGCGAGTGCCGCGCCGGCGGCTGCGGACGTCTTGATGAACGTGCGACGCGTGTGGGCGCGATCGTGTGCGCGATTGCGCGGTCTGCCTGGCATGCCTTCCTCCCCTGGTGCTGGCAAGATTTTGCGAGACTTGCGAAGCGCGCTGGCGATTCAGCAGGCTCCTCCTCCCCGGGTCCCCTTTTTTGTGCGGTCGCCCTCGGATGCAAACGCTCGCCAGAGCCCTCAAAGAGCCCTGCAATGGTTCGAAATGGCGAACGCTAAGGTTCGATGCGACGATAGTTTTGGTACGCGCGGGTCGGCGGTGTCAACGAGAGTGTTGGCTCAGCGCGGGTCCGCCGACTTCAGGTCGAACAGCCGCCCGTTGTCGGTGCAGGACGGCTCGGCCAGGCGCACGAACACCTCCGCCACCTCCTCCGGCGCCTTCAGGGAGGCCGCGTCCTCGCCCGGGAAGGCCTGCGCGCGCATCTTGGTGCGGGTCGGGCCCGGATTGACCAGATTGACGCGCACGGTGGCGTTCTCCACCTCCCGCGCGTAGACCCTGACCAGCGCCTCCAGGGCGGCCTTTGAGACGGCATAGGGGCCCCAGTAAGCGCGCGGGTTGTGGGCAGCGCCGGACGAGACGAAGATGGCGCGCCCGGCATCGGAGCGGCGCAGCAGCGGGTCGAGCGTGCGGATCAGCCGCCAGTTCGCCGTGAGGTTGATCTCCAGCACCTCGTTCCAGGCCTCGGCCGTCACGTGACCCAGCGGGGAGAGCGGCCCCAGCACGCCGGCGTTGCCCACGAGAATGTCGAGCTTCTGCCAGCGCTGGAAGATGGTCGGTCCCAGCGCGTCGATCTTGTCGTGGCGCTTGAGATCGAGCGTGAGCAGTGTGGCGCTGCTGCCCAGCCCGCGGATCTCGTCGTCGACCTCCTCCAGGGCACCGGTGGTGCGGCCGACGAGGATCAGGTGCGCGCCTTCCCTGGCGTAGGCGAGCGCGACAGCGCGGCCGATGCCGCGCGTGGCACCGGTCACGAGGGCAAGGCGGCCTGCGAGACGCTGGGGCTGGCTCATGGGGGCGCCTCAGGCTTCGCTTCGCCCGTGACCTGCTTGGGGGGCGCCTCGGGCTTGGACTGGCCGGCCAGCTCCTTGCCGAAGCGCACGGCCTCCTCGTAGGCCTTCTGCGCCGCCTGCTTCGCCGCCTCGCCGGCCTTTTCGGCCGCCTGCCTGGCCTGGTCGCCGACCTCCTTGGCCTTCTCCATGGCCTTGTCGGTGTAGGGCTTCGCCCTCACCCGCGCCTCCTCGGTAAGCTCGAGCGCCCGCTCGGTGCCGGCCGCGGAGAGCTCCTTGGTACGCTTGAGCGCCCGGCCCAGCATGGACGCTTCGGGCAGGAGTTTGTCTGCCTTGAGGGCGGCAGCGGTGCGGATGAGGTCCTCATGGTCCTTGCGCGCGGGCTCGTCCGTGATGCGCTCGGGGGGCCCGGTGAACACGACCAGCGGCGTGCACGCCGTCACCACCTTGCGCGCTGACTTGATCCAGCCGGCGCTCTCGATCTCGACCTCCTGCGGGAAGAAGATCTTCTTGCCGTCGACGGCCTGGCGCAGAATCGCCCTGTCGATCACGGGTATCAGTTGCCCGCCAAGCTGGCGGACCAGCTCCAGGGGAGCGCCGTCTGGGTCGGGCAGGTGCACCAGCAGGCTCACCGCGTCGTCGGCGCTCAGGACCTCACTGACGGCTTCCTTCTCCGTGGCGGCGTGCGTGACCTCCTTTGCACGCCCCACGCCCTCCGCATCGATGCTGCGCAGGAATTCGAAGGTGGCCGCGCTGTCCGAGGTTGCCGGCGGCAGGATGAAGCGCAGGCTCGCGGCGTGCGCGCTGATCTCGCCCCAGTTGGAGGCCTGCTTGCTCCGCGTCACCGCATAGAGGCAGACGCGCACGTCGTCCTGCCGGACGATCGTGAGCGCACCTGCATCCATGCGCCGGCTTTCGAGGGCGAAGACGTCGAGATGCCCATAGCCCAGCTGCTGCGGGTCGGCAGCGACGCGGGTCATGCTCTCGCGCGTGCCGGAAGAGGCGGCGCAGGCGTAGTCGAACTGGGCGAGCCGGAGCTGGCCGGAGAGCAGGGGGCAGAAGTCGGCGTGGTAGGGGCCGATCGGGTCACCTGTGTTGATCTGGCTCGCGCCTGCAGGCGCGAGCGTGCCGGCGAGAGCAGCCGCAGTCAGCAGGAGGACGGCAGAGCGAGTGGAGGCCATGGAGGTCGATCTCCGGAAAGAGCGCGCGCTAATCCCCGAAACGGCCAGACACGCCAATTAGCCCCGAACGGCGGCGTGAGGTCAACACGCCGGGGCCGGCGGCCTGCCTTTCTCCCCACGCAATGCCCGCCCGCCTTTCGCGAACGCCGACCGCGCGGGGAAGCGAGGTCCGCGGCGGGGTCGCATCGGCGCAACGCCGCTGGCGTTCTCCGCGCGCGGCCTTTAAGAATATCGGGCGCCGCCAGCCAGGCTCGCGGCGGCCCAAAAGAAAAGCGCGCGCCACAGCGCGCCCAGGGAGGACTATGGTCGAGCTTTTCCAGCTGCTGGTGGGTGGGATCGCGCAGGGCTGCGTGTACGGCCTGATCGCGCTCGGCTTCGTGCTGATCTACAAGGCCACGGAGATGGTCAACTTCGCCCAGGGCGACCTGATGATGCTGGGCACCTTCGTGGCCTTTAGCTGCATCGACACCTGGGGCATGAACTACTGGCTGGGTTTCGCCGCCGCGGCGCTCGCCATGGCGGTGTTCGGCTATCTGCTCGACGCCCTCGTGCTGCGGCGCATCATCGGTCAGCCGCAGTTCGCCGTGGTGATCCTCACCATCAGCATGGGCTTCCTGTTCCGGTCGTTCGCCGGCTTCATCTGGGGCAACGAGACGCTCAACTTTCCCGACACCCCCTTCACCAACCAGATCGTCAATGTGGGCGGCGTGATCCTGTCATGGGATCGCCTCTCCATCATCCTCGGCACGCTGATCCTGGCCGCCCTGCTCTACCTGTTCTTCAACTACACGCGCCTCGGCAACGCCATGCAGGCGGCCTCCCAGAACCAGCTCGCAGCCTACTACATGGGCGTGCGGGTGAAGCGCATCAACTCGCTCATCTGGGCCCTGTCGGCCATCGTCGCCACCATCGCCGGCGTGCTGTTCGCGCCCATATCGCTGGTCGAGCCCAGCAACGGCTTCTACGGCCTCAAGGCCTTCGCCGCAGCCGTCATCGGCGGCTTCGGCAGCCTCATGGGCACGGTCCTTGGCGGGCTCATCATCGGCGTGTCCGAGACGCTGGCCGCGCGCTATCTGCCGCCAGGCTTCAAGGAGATCGTGGCCTACCTTCTGATGCTGGTGGTGCTGATGCTGCGGCCGCACGGCCTGTTCTCCACCCTGCAGCGCAAGAAGGTGTGAGGACGGCATCCCGTGCGCATCCTGTTCAAGACCTCCTATGTCGACGACATCAACCTGTTCCAGCACCAGGGTCAGGTGTTCTGGTACGGCGCGCTGGCGGCTGCCCTCCTCGTCGCGCCCCTGGCGCTGCCCGAGTTCTACGTCGGCGAGCTGGCGCAGATCTTCATCCTGGCCATCGCCGGCATCGGCCTCATGCTGCTGATCGGCTACACCGGCCTCGTGAGTCTCGGCCACGGCGCCTTCATGGCGATCGGCGCCTACACCAACACCTACCTGATCACCAAGGGCGTCCCGTTCCTCGCGGCGTTTCCCCTGGCCGGGCTTGCGGCGCTCATCGCCGGGGTTATCATTGCCGTGCCGGCCAACCGCATGAGCGGCATCTATCTGGCCATCGCCACGCTGGCGTTCTCCCAGATCGTCGAGCAGATCGTCGTGCGCTGGGAGCCTGTCACGCGTGGCTTCCAAGGCATGCCGGTGCCGCCGCCCGATCTCCTCGGCTATGCGCTGACGCAGGGCTGGCAGTTCTACTATTTGTGCCTGGCGGTCCTGGCGCTGGTGGTCCTTGCCGGCATCAATCTGGTGCGCTCCCCCACCGGCAGGGCGCTCATCGCCATCCGCGACTCGGAAATCTCCGCACAAAGCTTGGGTGTCAACCTGTTCCGCTACAAGACCGTCGTGTTCGCGCTGAGCGCCGCCATCACCGGGCTCGCCGGCGCGCTGCTCGCGCACCGCATGCGCTTCATCTCGCCCGACGCCTTCAACTTCCTCCTCTCCATCCAGCTCCTCCTGATGGTCGTGGTCGGCGGCCTCGGCTCGATCCACGGCGCGATCCTGGGCGCGATCTTCGTCGGCGGCCTGCCGCAGGCCATCGCGTTGATGCGCGACTATCTGCCGGCAGCAATCGCGCGCACGCCGGGCCTTGAGCCCGGCCTGTTCGGCCTCGTCATGGTGCTGATCGTTCTGTTCGAGCCGCTCGGCCTCTACGGGCGCTGGCTCAAGATCAAGGCCTACTTCGACGTCTTCCCGCTCTACCGGCGCTCGACCTTCAAGCGCCAGAGGTCCTATCTCAAGACGGAGCGCGTACGGTGAGCTCTGCCAGCGCCCCAATCGATGTCATCCCGGGCTTTATGCCCGGGATCCATCTCACCCCGCACTCCGGAGCAGGCAGTTGGCCGGATCCCGGGGACAAGCCCCGGGATGACAACATGCTGGAGCGCGCGCGGTGAGCCTCACGGACACCATGCCGGCTCCGGCTAAGGCGTCTGCCGCCGACGAAGCCGGTCAGGCGTCGGCGCTGATCGACGCGCGCAACCTGTCCATATCCTTCGGCGGCATCAGGGCCGTCGACGACGTGAGCTTCAGCGTCGCCAAAGGCGAGATCTTCGCCATCGTCGGCCCCAACGGTGCGGGCAAGAGCACCATCTTCAACCTGATCAGCCGCATCTACGAGCCGACGGGGGGGCGCCTGATCTTCGAGGGTGAGGACATCACCAATGTCGCGCCCCACACCATCGCCAAGCGCGGCATCGCCCGCACCTTCCAGAACATCGAGCTGTTCGAGTACGCCACTGTGCTGGACAACCTGCTGATCGGCCGCCATTGCCGCGCCAGGCCCAGCATCCTCGCCGAGATGCTGTTCACGCCCGGCGTGCGGCGCGCAGAGCTCAGCCACCGCGAGGCCGTCGAGGAGGTGATCGACTTCCTCGACCTCGCCAGCTACCGCGACCAGCGCATCTCGGGCCTGCCCTACGGCGTGCGCAAGGTGGTGGAGCTGGCGCG
>Ga0066388_100002127_pt1 | contig 11865 bp, 15 predicted proteins | sample PanSoiMetaGPlot6_FD_64539 | JGI IMG/M metagenome (GOLD analysis project Ga0066388, IMG submission 64539) | Tropical forest soil microbial communities from Panama analyzed to predict greenhouse gas emissions - Panama Soil - Plot 6 (Hybrid Assembly) | ecosystem: Environmental > Terrestrial >... | reverse complement strand
CCGCCTTCCAGCGGGACGCGCATCACGATGCCGCGGCCCTCCTTGGTCACCTCGAGCGGACCGTCGCCCGTCCGCGGCTTCATGGCCGCCATGCCTGCCTCCTCAACCCCGTTGGGGCCTCGCAGCGTCCTGACCAGCAACTACCCGTCCGCACGTTGTGGCGTGTGGACGGCACGTTCTCCGATCATTCTCCCGCATTTGCGCGCGGAGAGGAAACCCAGCCACGCGGGCCTGTGGAAACCACCGCCTGCGGCGCCACTGCCTGTGGAAAACCGGACCCGGCCGGGGCTGGTAAGCGGCGGCACGTAGGCTGGTCCACAGTGCACCGCACGCCGCGGTGACGTCATACAGAGGATCCGGCCGTCGTGCCGGCGTACCGCTGACCGCCTGGAGGCTCCGTGTCCGACACCGTACTGGTCGAGATCTCCGATGGCGTCGCCACGATCACGATGAACCGTCCGGCGGCGCTGAACTCCCTGACGGTGGAGGCCAAGGAAGCCCTGCTGGACGCGGCCCGCCGAGTGAGCGACGACCCGGTGGTGCGGGCGGTCGTGCTGACCGGTGCCGGGCGGGCGTTCTGCGCCGGTCAGGACCTGCGCGAACACCAGGCGCTGCTGCAGTCCGACGATCCGGCGCCGGACACCGTGCGCATGCACTTCAACCCGCTCGCTGTTGGGATCGCACAGATGCCGAAACCGGTGGTGGCGGCGGTGAACGGGATGGCGGCCGGCGCCGGGGCCTCGCTCGCGTTCGCTGCGGACTTTCGGATCGCCGCGCAGAGCGCCCACTTTCTGCTCGCGTTCGCCAACGTCGGCCTATCACTGGACACCGGCGTGTCGTGGACACTGCCCCGGCTGGTCGGGCACGCCAGGGCCACCGCAATGGCAATGCTGGCCGAGCCGGTCGCGTCCGGTCCGGCGCTGGAGATGGGCCTGGTCAACGCGGTCGTACCGGATGAGCAGACCGTGGCGGCGGCGCAGGAGTTGGCGGCGAGGCTGGCAGCCGGACCGACCGTGGCATACGTAGCGATCAAGGAGGCGTTCGCGTACGCGCAGGCCGCGACGCTGGACGAGGCGCTGGACAAGGAGGCCGAACTGCAGGCGCGGGCCGGTGCCACCCAGGATCACCGGGCCGCGGTCGCCGCCTTCGTACGCAAAGAGCAACCAATCTTCATCGGACAGTAGCAGTTGGCCTGTCGTCAGCGGACGCCCGCCAGCAGCCGGCGAGATGGTCGTCGACCATCCCGGTCGCCTGCATGAGCGCGTACGCAGTGGTCGGGCCCACGAACCGGAAGCCCCGCCGGCGCAGCTCCCGGGACATGGCCTTGGACTCCGGCGTGCTGGCCGCCAGGTCTGCGAAAGCGCGTGGCCGCGGTCGAACGCCCGGGGCCGGAGCGAACGACCACAGCAGCGCGGGCAGACCCTCCGGCAGCGCCAGCGCGGCTCGGGCGTTGGCCACCGCGGCCTCGATCTTCGCCCGGTTTCGGACGATGGCGCTGTCGGCCAGCAGCCGCTCGACGTCCGCTGGCCCGAACGCGGCGACCTTCTCGATCTCGAACCCGGCGAACGCCGCCCGGAACGCGGGCCGCTTGCGCAGGATCGTCAGCCAGGACAGCCCGGCCTGGAACGCCTCCAAGCAGAGCTTCTCGAACAGCCGCGCCTCGTCGCGCTGCTGCCGGCCCCACTCCTCGTCGTGATAAGCCCGGTAGATCGCGACTGCGTCGGCCCAACCGCACCGCGCCAGCCCGTCCTCCCCGACCACTATGTCGTCCATGCCCAGCAGGCTACGGTCCGGCACCGACAAAACCGTGCCCGCGACCGCGGGCTCAGTCCCGTTCGGGGTCCGGCGCCGGCTGGTGGATCGGGTCCACCCCGCCCGGGCCCGGCCCGACCGCCGAGGGCACCGAGCCCGCCTCGGCCCGCAGCCGGGCGATCTCCTGCTCACGCAGGTCCAGCTGGGTGGCGAGCTGGTCGAGCGTCCAGTCGACCTCGGCCATCCGGTACCCGCGCAGCACCACCGACAGCCGCAGCCCGCGCACGTCGTCGCCGCGGACCGGCCGGTCCTCGGGCAGCTCGACCGGGATCCCGTCGGGCGGCATCGGAGCGAGCTCCTCACCGCGGCCGAACGCGAACGACGCCACCAGGAAGAGCAGTCCGCAGACGATCACCAGACCGAGCAGGTAGGTCAGGAACGTCACCACAGACCGATCGTGTCACGCCACCGCCCGGGACCGGGCGGGCCGGGCGAAGAACCGGGCGAAGACCGGGGAGGAGGGACCTCGGATGGCGCTGCGCCTGGGCCGCCGCACGTTCGGTGACGACGAGCTGATCGTGATGGCGATCGTGAACCGGACTCCGGATTCCTTCTACGACCGCGGCGCCACCTACGAGTTCGGCGCGGCGCTGGAGGCCGTCGACCGGGCGGTTGCCGAAGGCGCGGACATCGTCGACATCGGCGGGGTCAAGGCCGGACCCGGGGCGGAGGTCGCCCCGGCGGAGGAACGAAGCCGGACGGTCGGGCTGGTCGCCGCCGCGCGCGCCCGGCACCCGGACCTGGTGATCAGCGTCGACACCTGGCGGGCCGAGGTCGGCCGGGCGGTGCTGGCCGAGGGTGCCGACCTGCTCAACGACTCGTGGGGCGGGCCCGACCCGGAGCTGGCCGAGGCGGCGGCCACCGCCGGCGCGGGCCTGGTCTGCGCACACGCCGGCGGGCTCGCGCCCCGCACCCGGCCGCACCGGGTGGCGTACACCGACCTGCTCGCCGACGTCCGCGCCACGCTCACCGGGCTGGCCGAGCGAGCACTGGCCGCCGGCGTACGGCCGGACGGCATCCTGGTCGACCCGGCGCACGACTTCGGCAAGAACTCCCGGCATTCACTGGAGCTCATCCGCCGGCTGGACGAACTGACCGGGCTGCCATGGGCGGTGCTCGTCTCGCTGTCCCGAAAGGACTTTCTCGGCGAGACCCTGGACCTGCCGCCGGCGCAGCGGCTGGAAGGCACGCTCGCCGCGACCGCGGTGTGCGCCTGGCTGGGCGCGCGGGTGTTCCGTGCGCACGACGTGCAGGCCACCCGCCGGGTGCTGGACACGGTGGCCGCCATCCGAGGCACTCGGCCGCCCGCCGTCGCCCGCCGCGGCCTGGCCTGAGGCACGGTCCCGCTCGTCTTACACAGTCCGAACACGGCGATGACGAACGACGCACCGGGCGGGGCGAGGATGTCGGCATGAGTGGAGTCAGGCGCACGGTGCTGCGCGTAGCCGGGTGGACAGTGGCTGGCGTGCTGGCGGTGGCGACCGCCACGGGGATCGGGATGGCGTTCGCCGGGCCGTCCGGGACGGTCCAGACTGCCGGCGAGGGGGCGTTCGCGGCGCCGACGCCGACCGGATCGCCACCCGACCGCCCCGACCGCCCCGACTGGCCCGACCGGCGCGGCAAGCCGGGCTGGTTCCCGCACGGCCGGCTCGGGGGTCCCATCGGCCGGGGGATGCTGCACGGGGAGTTCGTGGTCAAGGACCAGAACGGCAAGATCATCACAATGGTGACCCAGCACGGCACGGTGACCGCCGTCGCGGCCAACTCGGTCAGCCTGCGCAGCGAGGACGGGTTCACCGGCACGTACGCGGTGGGCAGCGACACCAGGGTGCGCATCGGTGGCGGGCCCGCCGCGATCAGCGGAGTGAAGACGGGCAACGAGGCCTGGGTGGTGGCCACCAAGAGCGGCAGCACCTCGACGGCCACCATGCTCGCGGTGCACAGCTAGCTGGTCGTCCACAGCGCGCGACGTCCCGTCGGCGCGCCGCCCGGCAAGCGGCTCGGTCATCTCGCCGTTTGGCGATCCGAACCGTCGAGGGCGGCCAGCGCCGACGGGACGTCGCGCGCCCGCAGCAGCAGGTCGTACGCCGACCGGCGGACGAAGCCGGACCGCACCAGCTCCTCCAGGTACTGCCAGAGCGGGCGGTAGAAGCCGTCCGGGTCGAGCACGACGACCGGCTTCGCGTGCATGCCGAGGCTGGCCGCGGTCCACACCTCGAACAGCTCCTCCAGCGTGCCGAGCCCGCCCGGCAACGCCAGGAACGCGTCGGCGCGGCGCTCCATCTCCGCCTTGCGCTCCCGCATCGTCTCGACCACGACCAGCTCGTCGCAGCGCAGGTCGCCGACCTCCAGGGCGAGCAGCTGCCGGGGGATGACGCCGACCGTCCGGCCACCGGCCGCGCGGGCGGCCGCCGCGACCGCGCCCATCATCGAGATGCTGCCGCCGCCGGTGACCAGCACGTGTCCACGGCTGGCCAGCTCGGCGCCCACCGCACGGGCAAGGTCGAGGTAGACCGGATCGATCGTGGTCGAGGACGCGCAGTAGACGCACACCGCGGCCAGGCCGCGGGGCGCGGGCGCTTCCCGGCTCGCGCCGTCGCCGCTCACGTGCCGTCGAGCAGGGTGTCCGGCGGTCCGTTGTCCGGGGCCTCGGCCGCCTTGACGATGATCTTCACTGCCTCGTCGACGTCATCGGTGACCGTGACCAGGTCGAGGTCCCGGGCGGCGATCTTTCCCTCTGGCACCAGCGTGTCGCGGACCCAGTCGAGCAGACCGGCCCAGTACGCGCCGCGGTAGAGGATCACCGGGAACCGGGTCACCTTCCGGGTCTGCACCAGCGTCAGCGCCTCGAACATCTCGTCCATCGTGCCGAACCCGCCGGGCAGGATCACGAACGCCTGCGCGTACTTGACGAACATCGTCTTGCGGGCGAAGAAGTAGCGGAAGTTGAGGCCGATGTCGACCCAGTCGTTGAGCCGTTGCTCGAACGGCAGCTCGATGCCGAGCCCGACGCTGATCCCGCCCGCCTCGGACGCGCCCTGGTTCACCGCCTCCATCGCGCCCGGCCCACCGCCGGTGATCACAGCGAACCCGGCAGTGGCCAGCGCGGCGCCGAGCGCCCGCCCGGCGGCGTAGTCGGGATGGTCGCGGGAGGTGCGAGCGCTGCCGAAGATGCTCACCGCCCGGGGCAACTCTGCCAGCAGCCCGAACCCCTCGACGAACTCCGACTGGATCCGCAGCACCCGCCACGGGTCGGTGTGCACCCAGTCGGCCGACCCCTGGCGGTCCAACAGCCGCTGGTCGCTGGTGCCAGGCACGATCTGCCGGCGGCGCAGCAGCACGGGACCGCGGTGCTTCTCCGGCAGACCGGCCTCCCCAGACCGCGCCTCCCCAGACCCAACTTCCCTAGAGCCTGCCTCCGCTGACCGACTGCCCGCCGTGCGGGTAGCGGAATCCGGGTCCGGGTCGGCGGATCCCTCCGGCGAGACGCGCCCAGGGCTCCGGTCCCGCTCTGCGCTGGTCATACGTCGACAGTAGTCGGCGCGACGGCTCGAATGAGGAACTCTCATAGGCTGATTTGGTAGACTCAACCTCTCTAGAAGAGGCATATAGGACAAAGATGGGGACCTGCGGGAGTCAACCGCCGAGGGCGCGGGTGACCGCGGCGATCGCCCGGTTCTCCCGGGCGGTGCCGACGCCGTAGTCGGCCAGGCGCTGGGTGAAGGCGAACGGCGACGGAGCCCGCGCCATCGCGACCAGGTGGCGTTGCTGCTCGGCGTTGGCGGCCAGCAGCTCGCGGATCGCCGGCTGGGCGGTCGCCGGCCAGGCGGTGCTCCGCAGTCCGGCCGCCAGCCGGCGCGAGGCGGCCAGATACCCGTGGGCGAGGTCGTGCTCCTCGCCGAGGGTGAGCCGTTCGCCGGAGGTGACGGCGGCGAAGAACGCCGACCGCGCCCGCCGCCAGTCCGCCACCAGCGCGCGGTACCGCTCCCGGGCCGCTGGCGTGGCCGGCGGAGGGGCAGACGTCATCCCGGCCGCGGTGTCGGCCGGGCTCAGTGGCAGAAGCGTCGGCGCGCCGGACGGCGCCGAAGTGGTCGCCCCCGGGCCGTCGACGACCGGCGAGTCGGCCTGGCAGCCGGGCAGCGCGGCAAGGCCGGCCACCAGCACCGTTGCGCACAGCGCCCCGGCGATTCCAGACCGCATGCAGCCAAACTACCCGCCGGTGGACAGGTACGCCCGGAGTGTCTGCTCGCACTCGGTGATCCGCGGCAGCAGCACGTGTTCCTCGCGAGTGTGGGCCAGGTTGGGATCACCCGGCCCGTAGTTCACCGCCGGAATGCCCAGCACGGCGAACCGAGCGACGTCTGTCCAGCCGTACTTGGCCACCGGCGCGGTACCGACCGTGGCCACGAACGCCGCGGCCGCCGGCGCAGCCAGTCCGGGCAGCGCACCCGGCGCGGAGTCGACCAGCGTCACCTCGTACCCATCGAAGACCTCGTGCACGTGTGCGAACGCCGCCTCCTCGGTGCGGTCCGGGGCGAACCGGTAGTTGACGTCCACCGCACAGGCGTCCGGGATGACGTTGCCGGCGACCCCGCCGGAGATCCCTACCGCGTTGAGCCCCTCCCGGTAGGTGCAGCCGTCGATCTCCACCGACCGCGGCCGGTAGCCGGCCAGCCGGGCCAGCACCGGTGCCGCGGCGTGGATCGCGTTGCTGCCGAGCCAGGACCGGGCGCTGTGCGCGCGCCGGCCGGACAGGTGCACGGTCGCCCGCAGGGTGCCCTGGCAGCCTGCCTCGACCATGCCGCCGGTGGGCTCCAGCACGATCGCCAGGTCCGCGTCGAGCCAGTCGCGGCTGGTGCGGGTGATCCTGCCCAGCCCGTTCTTGGCCGCCTCGACCTCCTCGTTGTCATAGCAGATCCAGGTCAGGTCGTACGCCGGGTCCGGCAGCGTGGCAGCCAGCCGCAACATCACGGCCACGCCGGACTTCATGTCCGAGGTGCCGCACCCGTACAGCAGGTCGCCGTCCACCCGCGCGGGCAGGTTGTCCGCGACCGGCACGGTGTCCAGGTGGCCGGCGAGCACCACCCGGCGTGGTCGGCCGGCGGCGGTCCGGGCCAGCACGGCGTCCCCGTCCCGGCGCACCTCGAGCCGGTCCAGCCGGTCCAGCCGGCCCTGTCGGCTCTGTCGGCCCTGCTGGCGCAGCGCGTCCTCGACGGCGTCGGCCAGCGCCGACTCCGAACCGGAGACCGACGGCAGGTCGACCAGCGCGGCGGTGAGCGCCCCGACCTCCGCGGCCAGGTCCAGCCCCCTCACCGGCCGTTCACCGGCCGGTCCGGCGGAACGCGCAGAACTCGTTCCCCTCGGGATCCGCGAGCACCCACCAGCTGATGTCGCCACCGGGCTCGCGCAGCACGGTCGCACCGAGCGCGAGCAGCGGGTCGACGGTCTCGCCGTCGAGGTACACGTCGACGTGCGCCCGGTTCTTGCCGACCTTCGGCTCGGGCACCTCGTTCAGCCAGAACGTGGGCCCGGTCACCCCGACCGGCGGGTCCAGGGCAATGGCCGGGTCGGTCTCGGCGGTGCGTCCCATGGCGGCCAGGTCCGCCAGGTCCTCGGCGCTGTGCGGGCGCATCGTGTAGCCGAGCACCGCCGCCCAGAACGGGGCCAGCATCGCGGGAGCGCGGCAGTCCAGACAGACGGCCTTCAGCCGAGAAGTGGCGGCGGTCACCGGCTCACCGTAGCCGGCGCCAGCGAGTAGGTACGGTGTCGAGTAGGTACGGTGTCAAGGTGACGGCGACAGGGGCGTACGGGGTCGGCTTGGCCACGGTGACCGACGACGGTCGGGTCCTCGACGTCTGGTACCCAGCTCCCAGGCTCGGCGTACCGGGCGGGCCAGACGGCCAGCCAGCCCAGAACGCCCAGAATGACCGGCCAGCCCAGAATGACCGGGTCGTGTCCGTGCTCGACGTGCTCGCCGGCCCGGACTCGCGGCGGCGGGTCAGGCGCGAGCCGGTGCGGACGGTCGTGGCCGACCTGGCCGCGCCGCCTGCCGACACCGCCGACGCGTACCTGCGGCTGCACCTGCTCTCGCATCGGCTGGTCCGCCCGCACGGGCTGTCCGTGCAGGACATCTTCGGCGTGCTGCCGACCGTGGTGTGGACCTCGGCCGGGCCGTGCGCGGTGGAGGGGTTCGAGGAGACCCGGCTGCTGCTGCTGGCCGACGGGGTCCGGGTCGCGGTGTACGGGGTGGACAAGTTCCCCCGGATGACCGACTACGTCGTCCCGACCGGGGTACGGATCGCCGACGCCGACCGGGTCCGGCTCGGCGCCCACCTGGCCGAGGGCACCACCGTGATGCACGAGGGCTTCGTGAACTTCAACGCCGGCACGCTCGGCGCCTCGATGGTCGAGGGCCGGATCTCCTCCGGCGTGGTCGTGGGCGACGGGTCGGACATCGGCGGCGGCGCGTCGACCATGGGCACGCTGTCCGGAGGTGGCAAGAAGGTGATCTCGATCGGCCGGCGCTGCCTGCTCGGCGCCAACTCCGGTATCGGCATCTCGCTGGGCGAGGACTGCGTCGTCGAGGCCGGCTGCTACGTCACGTCGGGCATGAAGCTGACCCTCCCCGACGGGCGGACGGTCAAGGCGCGCGAGCTGTCCGGCCAGGACGGGCTGCTGTTCCGGCGGAACAGCATGACGGGCGCGTTGGAGGCGGTGCCGCGCACCGGTGACTGGTCAGGTCTCAACGCGGCGCTGCACGCCAACGCCTGAGCCCGGATGCCCATGGTCCGCCGCACGCTCACCGTCCTGGCCGTCACCGGGGCGGTCGCCGGGCTGGTCGCGTACGGCGTGCACGTGCTGTTCGGGGGGCTGGACCTGCCGGACGCGCAGGAGTCGCGGTGCGACCTGGTCGGCACGGCGTACGCGGTCTCCACCGAGCAGGCCGCCAACGCCTCGACGGTCACCGCGGTGGCGCTGCGCCGCAAGCTGCCGCGCCGCGCGATCGAGATCGCGCTCGCCACCGCGCTGCAGGAGTCCAAGCTGGTCAACGTCGAGTACGGGGACATGGACTCGGTCGGGCTGTTCCAGCAGCGCCCGTCGCAGGGCTGGGGCAGTGCGGGGCAGATCCTGGACCCGCGGTACGCCGCCGGGAAGTTCTACGACCGGCTGGTCACGGTGCCGAAGTGGCGGCAGCGACCGCTGAGCGAGGTGGCCCAGGCCATTCAGCACAGCGCGTTCCCGGATGCATACACTCGGTGGGAGGCCGAGGCCGTCGCGCTGGCCAAGGCTTTCACGGGGGCCTCGGCGGCCGGCGTGTCCTGCCGGTTCCCTGCGCCCACCGTGGTCGCTCGGCCGACCCGGGTGGCCGCGCTGGTCGGCCAGGACCTGCCGGTCACCCAGCTGTCGGCATCGGCCCGCGCGCTGGAGGTGCGGCCGGCCGCGGGTCAGGGCTGGGCGATCGCGAGCTGGCTGGTGGCGCACGCCGACCGGCTCGGCATCGACACGGTCGGGCACGCCGGCAGGCGGTGGACCCGCTCGGACGGGTGGGGGGACGACGCCCAGGCCGGCTCGGACCGGGTCCGCGCCGAGATCGCCGACGTCACGCCGACCGGACCCTGACCGGACCCTGGCCGGGCTCTGGCCTCGCCCACTGAGAAACCGCACGCCAGAAGACGTATCTACGTGAACTCTCCGCGTCTCCCACTCGTGTCCTTCGCAGGCGGCCGGCGGTGGTCGCCCCGGACGAAGGCATGGGGGAGATCATGGAAACGACGACATGCCCGGAGTGCGAAGCTCCCGCGGAAATACGTGGGCGGTCGGTGTGGGAGAGCACCGGCGGCCCGATCGAACACATCCGGGTGGAGTGCATCCAGCGGCACTGGTTCCTCATATCGGTCGACACGCTCGCGGCGGCGCACCGGCGCGGCACCTCCCGCCCCTACGCCAGGTTCAAGGAGCTGACGTCGCTGCTGAAGATCGACAAGCGACCGTGACACCCGAGCACCACGAGCGGGGAGTCAGGAGGAGAGGCGGGCGACCGCGGCGGCGACCCGCTCGTCGGTCGCGGTGAGCGCGACGCGGACGTGCCTGGCACCGCCCTCCCCGTAGAACGATCCGGGGGCGACCAGGATCCCCAGGCTGGCCAGGGCGTCGACGGTGGACCAGCAGTCCTCGCCGCGGGTGGCCCACAGGTACAGCCCGGCAGTGGAGTGGTCGACGGCGAACCCGGCCCGCTCCAGCGCCGCGCGCAGGTCCGCCCGGCGGCCGGCGTACCGCGCCCGCTGCTCCTCGACGTGCGCGTCGTCGGACAGCGCCGCGACCATGGCCGCCTGCACCGGCCAGGGCACCATCAGCCCGGCATGTTTGCGGACCGCGAGCAGCGCCGCGACCAGTGCCGGGTCTCCGGCCAGGAAACCGGCCCGGTAGCCGGCCAGGTTGGACCGCTTGGACAGCGAGTGCACGGCCAGCAGGCCCTCGTGGCTGCCCTCGCAGACGTCGGCGTGCAGGATCGAGCACGGGTGCTCCTCCCAGCCGAAGTCGAGGTAGCACTCGTCGCTGGCGAGGACCGCACCGCGTTCCCGTGCCCAGGCCACCACCTTGCGCAGGTGCTCGGGCGGCAGCACCCGGCCGGTGGGGTTGCTCGGCGAGTTCACCCACACCAGGCCGACCCGGGCCGGGCCGAGGCCGGCCAGCCCGTCGGACCGGACGGACTCGGCGCCGGCCAACCGGGCACCCACGTCGTAGGTGGGGTAGGCGAGCTCCGGTAGCACCACCCGGTCGCCGGGGCCGAGGCCGAGCAACGTGGGCAGCAAGGCGATCAGTTCCTTGGAACCGATGGTCGGCAGCACGGCGCTCGGTGGCAGTGGGCCGGTGCCGGCGCGGCGGGCCAGGTAGCCGGCGACCGCCTCGCTGAGGGCAGCCGTGCCCGCGGGCGGCGGGTAGGCGGGCGCATCCGAGGCGGCGGCGAGCGCGTCCCTTACCACCTGCGGGGTGGGGTCTGCCGGAGCGCCCACCGACAGGTCGACCGCACCGTCGGGGTGCGCCCGGGCGCGCGCGGCATACGGGGCCAGCACGTCCCAGGGAAAGTCGGGCAACCGCCCCCTCCAGCCGGGCTCGGGCAGGAGAGCTCCGGCCGGACGCTCGCTCAGTGTTCGTTCACCTGCGGTGGCAGGGCCGCCACCAGCGGATGGTCCTTGTCCACCTTGCCGATCTTGGACGCCCCGCCGGGTGACCCCAGGTCGTCGAAGAAGTCGACGTTCGCCTGGTAGTAGTCCTTCCACTTCTCCGGCACATCATCCTCGTAGAAGATGGCCTCGACCGGGCAGACAGGCTCGCAGGCCCCGCAGTCCACGCATTCGTCCGGGTGTATGTAGAGCATCCGGGTGCCCTCGTAGATGCAGTCGACCGGACATTCCTCGATGCAGGCCTTGTCGAGCACGTCGACGCAGGGCTCGGCGATGACATAGGTCACGGGCGGGTCCTTCCTCCGTGCGGGACTCTCCTAGTATGCCGCGCATGACCCTCGCCGATCTGCTGGGTCGCCGAGTGGTCGTCCGCAGGGTTGCTCAACGCTGCGACGGCGGCGCCCAGTACGCGGACGTGGTCGGGGTGCTCGTCGCCGCCGACTCCGGACGCCTCGCCGTCCGCCGTGCCGACGGGACCGTGCAGGCCGTCGACCTGCCCGACGTGCACCGACTCGAGCCGGTGGCGGCATCGGCCGCCGACATCCTCGCCCTGGAGGAGGTCGCCGCCCTCGGCTGGCCGGCGCTGGATGCCGAGTGGCTGGGCCGCTGGCTGCTGCGGGCGTCGGGCGGTTGGACCGGCCGCGGCAACTCGGTGCTGCCGCTGGGCGACCCTGGGCTCGCCCTGGACCAGGCGCTGGCCGCGGTGCACGCCTGGTATGGCGAGCGCGGTCTGCGGCCCCGGTTCCAACTGCCGCTGCCGGCGCGGGCGGCGCTGGGCGGCGCGCTGGCCGAGCGCGGCTGGGCCGTCTACAACCCGACCGCCGTGCTCACCGCGGACGTCGGTGTGACATTGGTCACACTGCCCGAA
>Ga0066388_100002126_pt1 | contig 11867 bp, 11 predicted proteins | sample PanSoiMetaGPlot6_FD_64539 | JGI IMG/M metagenome (GOLD analysis project Ga0066388, IMG submission 64539) | Tropical forest soil microbial communities from Panama analyzed to predict greenhouse gas emissions - Panama Soil - Plot 6 (Hybrid Assembly) | ecosystem: Environmental > Terrestrial >... | reverse complement strand
CGGGGGCGGACTCCGCTGCGCCGCTTGGCCGCGCCGGCCCGGTGTCGTCACGGCGCGGATTTGGCGGGAAATGTGGTCGCGGCGAGCGCGGACGGATCGCCCAGTTGGGGCGTGGACATCGTCATGCTCAACGCGTTGTACTGCTGCACCTCTTGGAGCGAGACGAAGCCATCGACGGTCGTATCGGACGTGACAGGCGTTCCGCACACGTTCTTCTTCCGGAGCGCGCTCGGGTCCGTGTAGTTGAATTCCGCTTCGACAATACCGTTGCAAGTCGTGGGAGCGTCGTAAGAGTTCTCTGAGCACGTCGACGATGCGAGGACGACGGTCGGATCGCCGGTTGTGTTGAAATCGTTCAGCAAACCGCCCGAGTGGCAGGTCATGATCGAGATGCTGCGCTTCCGGTAATTCGGAGCGGCACTCATGTAGGTCTTTAGCTCATGATCCATGACCGTTTCACCGGTGTTGCTGATATACATCGTGAGATCGCACTGTCCCGGTCCGGAACCCCCACCATGACCCATCCACCAAACGTACAGATAATCACGCTTCGTCATCTTCGAGCCGAGCAGCGAAAAGACGCCTGCGACGTTCGCCTTACTAACCGGCATGTCGGTGATTGCGTGGCCGAACTGCACCTGAGAGTCGTACGCCGCATGCGTCGTCGGAAAGTCGTGTCCGTCGCCATACAGCACGTAGATGCGGTCGTCGGTGAACCCGCTCTCGTGCAGCATCTTGTATTGATAGACCAGATCGTACCACCACTCCGAGTGGATCGACATGTCGTCGAACTGGGTTTGGTTGGTGCTGATCAGGACGGCGTACTTCTGCGACGCGCAGCAGCCGGCTGAACCGAGCAGCAACAGAAGGACAACCCGTCGCAAGGCGAGAGATGGCATGCGCATGGCGTGTCTCCTTTCGACGAACCGGTTAGTGCGGAACCGGCGAGCCGGTCTGATCGATCGGGAAGACTGTGAGTCGCTTGTCACTGCCACGGAGAAGCCAGAGTTGCTGTCCGTCGAGGAGGACGGCACTCGGCATCGGGCCCTCGACCTTGCCGACGACCTTCCGCGAGCGCTGGAACGCTACCTCGTCTCCGGTGAGGTCGCGGCGATCGAGGCTCGCGGGCAGCTGGGCTCCATTGAAGCAGAGACTCCACAGCGTGCTGCCATCGGAGACGAGACCCCGCGGGTCGCAATCGGCGAAGAGACTTCGCTCTATATGACCGTTCGACGAATCGATTTGGTTGAACGAGCTGGAGAAGCCGGCCGCGATGGCGGTCCAGAGGTGGCTTCCATCCCAGGTGAGCCCCCCGACGGAGTGGTAACCCTTCTCCGGCGGGGCATCCAACGGGATCTCGCGTACGATCTTTCCGGTGGTCGGACTCAGTGCCTGGATTCGGCGGGTCTTCTCGTCGGCTACCCAAAGCAGCGTTCCATCGAATGCCAGACCTTTGGGCGCGGCCAACGCCAAGGTGATCCGCTTGTCGACCTTACCGGTATCTAACCGAAGCGCGACAACTTCCTTCGTCGCAGCATCCGTGACGAACAGCCGGCCATTGCCGGCCGCGATGCCCACGGGCTCGCCCACGGGAATGGTGGCCTCGGTCCACTGAGCCCCAGTCGACAGCATCGGCACGCCGCCCACCGATGTCGCAGGGCAGCCAACCTGCAGACCTAGTAGTGTGACCACCATGATTCCCATTGCTCGTACGCGGTTCAGCATATGACTCTCCTCGCCTCACTGCGTGTTCCATCTTCGTTGATTACTCGGCTATCAGATTGCGTGTCGCCCAGTAATTAGGACTTCCCCTAATGCGCTACCTGCACAGCAGATGCGTCATCTGCCGTGGCCAGTTGCATTCTTCTATCCTTCTGAAGCTCCATGCATCGTCAACGGCGGAACATCGGGCTCGTCGGCCGGCTCGACTATCAGAGCGGCCTCATTGAGTCGGCCTGCGGTCGTTGCACAAGAAGCCATGATGCCGCCCCCTGGGACCGCGGGCGGCCCGCCCGCTGGCACCTCGCCGTCGAGCTGGATGACGGGCGAGCCGCCCGCGGTCCCAGCCAGGGTCAGGGCCGACGCACGGCGCCCAGCGGGGCGAGGGTGGCCATCGGTTCGTACTGGTAGCCGAAGCGCTCGATGTCCTCGCGGTAGCGGTCGCCAACGAGGTTGACGAGCCGGGGCGAGTAGTACGTCGGATACGGCGGACCGTCGGCGCGGTTGTAGCGCACCAGCTCGCCCGTGACGCCCAAGATGCGGCACAGCTCGTCCCAGTCGTGGGCGATGGATTCCAACCGACCGAGGTATGCGGGCACGAGCAATCCCTGGTGCACGAGGAAGTGGGACTGCGATTTGAGATGCTTCTCCACCTTCGCATCCGGACGCGCGCAGACGAACTCGGCGAACTCCTCGAACGGCATGCCGGCGCGAAACGGAAAGCTCCACTTCACGAAGCCGCGGTGGACGCCGTTGAGGTAATTGCGATCGGAGATCGGTGCGGTGAGGATCTTATGCCGGTAGGTGGAGACCAGGCGCGACCACGGATTGCGCACGAACGAGAAGACGAGGTGGTTGCGATAGCGGAGGCGCAGCAACGCCAGGCAGGCGCGGCGCTCCCGTCCGTCGCCCAAGCTGTGGCGCAGAGACGTGTTCGCCGATTTCGGGACCCTGATGTAGACCGCTTTGCAGCGCTTCCACACAACGATTCGGGTCCGTCGGAAGAACACGTCACCCTCAGCGATCAGCCGCTCGCGGGTCCGGCGAGGCCCTGGCCGGCCAACCACGCGATCGGCCGCGGCCCGCGCAGGAACAGGTCGTTGCGCAATCCGGCCCACGCCCAGCGGCGCAGCGACGAGGTGCGGAAGCGCTGCCACGCGGCCGGCCAGCCCAGGTTGGGCGCGGCGTTCCAGCAGACCTTGAGCCAGAAGCCGCCCAGCAGCTGCGACAGCGAGGGTTCCGGGTAGCGCGCGGCGCGGGCGTTGGCCGCTTGCAGGGCGCGCAGCCACGTCTCGGCCCACTCGACGTAAGCGCGATCCGGCGTGAAGCCGCTCTTGCGCATGCGGCGCAACAGGTGGTGACGGCGCAGATCTTCCTCTTCGAAGGCGACGCCGAGAGCCTCGAGCTGTCGCGCATAGATCGCCTGTCGATAGAGCCGCGTCTGCTCGTCGCGATCCTTGCTCGTCTGCTGCGGATGGGCCCGCCGGCGAACCAGCACCTCGGGCAGGTTGGCGATGCCGTGCTCGGCGGCGATGCGGGCCCAGATCTCGAAGTCCTCGCTGACCGCGAACCGCTCGTCGTGACGGTAGGCGCGCAGGATTGCCGTGCGCGCCAAGCTGGCCGTATTCTCGATTCCCTGCCGAAACAGCCGCAGCGCCGCGACGTCGCACGCGGCCACGGGCCGGCGCTTGACCCGGCCGAGCGGCCGGCCGCTGTCGTCCATCCAGTCGACCCAGGCGCCGACGGCGGCGTGGTTGGGGTGCCGATCGAGGAACGATACCTGCTTCGCCAGCCGCGCCGGCAGCGCGACGTCGTCGCTGTCCAGGAACGCGACGTAGGTGCCGCGCGCCGCGTCGATGCCGGCGTTGCGCGTCCGCGGCAGGCCCTGGTTGTGCTCGTGGCACAGCAGGCGAACCCGCCGATCCCGGTAGCGCCGCGCCACCTCGCGGCTGCGGTCGGCCGAGCCGTCGTCGATCACCAGCAGCTCGAAGTCGCGGTAGGTCTGCGCGAGGACGCTCTCGATCGCCGCGCCGAGGTACGCCTCGCGGTTGTAGACCGGGATGACGACGCTGACCCTCGGCGCATCCGCCGCGGCAGACGACATCAGCATCACCGCCGCGCCGACCCGGCGCCGCTCGCTGGTCTCGCGTCTCTCACGATGTCGCAGCCCTCCCTGCCAGCATCGCGCGTTGTGGTTGCAAAAGCGACTACGCGTGCGAGCTCTGTGCGCGCACGAGTTCGGGCAGCAGCCGCAGGAACGACCGGCGCAGCATCACGCGCGGGTTCCATCGACAGGTGCGCAGCGCCTGGCGCAGGCAGTCGCGCATCTGGCGCGCGTCGCCGGTCGAGGCGTAGTGCTCGGCCAGGCCGAGATACTGACGGGCGATGCGGCGGCGAATGAGGGCATCGTGGCCGAACTGCAACTCCTCGTTGAGGCGCTGGTAGATCTCGATTCTTGCCGTGCGGCGGCGGACGGCGTTGGCGCCGGACCACAAGCCTCCCGCGTGCACGCGGTGCGCCCCCCAGACCCGTTCGTCGTACCACATGTCTCCGTGGCGCAGATTGAGCACGTGCAACGGCCAATCGCCCATCATGATCGTGTAGTACCAGGCGGGAAACTCGCCGAAGAGGCCGCGGCGGAACATCACCGACGAGGTCGGCACCGGATCGCTGATCAACATGCGCCGCAGCGTGATGGCGTGCGAGCGATGCGGCGGGTGGTAGGTGCCGAGGACGGACTCGCCGCGCTCGTCGACCACGACGGCGTTGTGCGCGCACGACGAGAACTCGGCATGCGCGTCGAGCAACGCGGCCTGCTGCTGCAGCTTGTCGGCCGACGTCCAGTAGTCGTCGCCGTCGAGCAGCGCAACGTACTCGCCGCGGCACGCCGCCAGCGTCTCGGTCAGGTTGCGAATGTTGCCGAGGGTGCGCTCGCGCAACAGCAGACGGATTCGCGCCGGCTCCTGCGCGCACCGCTCGAGCAGGACCGCGCGCGTGCCGTCGGTCGAGCAGTCCTCGCCGACGACGATCTCGAAGGCGAAATCGGTGCGCTGCTCCAGCACGCTGTCGAGCGCCCGCGCGATGAAGCGCTCGTGATTGTAGGCTTTGATCAGGACGCTGACTTTCACGCCACGCTCCGCGCCCGTTCAACCGCGGCGACGCCGTACGCGCCGTTGCCGGGTTGCAGGTCGAGCAATTCGCGCAGCTGCGACGGCTGCATCACCTTTCGTTCGTTGGCCTCGGCGATGGCGTGCACGCGCGTGAGCAGATCGGCGTTGGATGCCAGGCGCGTCCGCGACAGGTCGTACCAGATGTTGTCCTCCAACCCGACGCGCACGCCGCCGCCGCTGGCGATGGCCAGCGAGTTCATCATCAATTGCGCGTCGCCGATTCCCGCCAGGCTCCAGAAGGAGCGCGCCGGCAGGTCGCGCAGCATGACGCCGACGTGCAGCAGGTCGGGTTGCGCGCCGGCGATGTTGCCGAGCAGCAAGTTGAAGTAGTAGGGGGCGCGCAGCACGCCCTTGGTGGACAGGTATTTGGCGTTGTTGATCATGCCGGCGTCGAACGCCTCCAGCTCCGGCAGAATGCCGCGCGACTGCATTTCGCGCGCCAGCGCCAGGACCATGTCGGGCGAGTTCACGCTGGCTTCGCGGTTGAAGTTGAGCGAGCTCAACGTCAGGCTGCCCATGTCCGGCTTGAGCTTGCCATCCAGGCGCAGCGGGTCGGCGCGCTGCTCGAACTCGGTGAACGTGCGCCCGCTCAACGACACGCAGAGGATGAGATCGGGCGCGTAGGCGCGGATGCCGGCGATGATCTTCGCGTACACCTCGGCCTTGTAGGTCGGCTTGCCCGTCTCCTCGTCGCGCGCGTGCAGGTGGACCATGGTGATGCCGATCTCCACCGCCCGGTGCACGTCTTCCACGATCTCGGCCACGGTCACCGGCACGTGCGGCGTCATCGCCTTGGTCGGGATCATGCCGTTGGGAGTGAAATTGACGATGAGATCCATCAGCGCCTCCTCCTAACTCAGTTCCTTGACGACGCGGGCTGGAATGCCCACGACTTGCACTCGCTCCGGAACATCGCGCGTCACCACCGCCCCCGCGCCCACCACCGCGCCGCTGCCGATCGCCACGCCGTCGAGGACGATGGCGCCCATGCCCACGTAGGAACGGTCGCCGATGCGGGTTCTGCCGGCGATGTTGGCCCCCGGGGAGATGGTGGCGAAGTCGCCGATGGACGCATGATGCCCGATGAGACAGCCGCGGTTGATGATGACGTGCTGCGCCAACTGCGCGTGCGCCGCGACCACCGCTCCGGCGTTCACGATCGTTCCCGCGTCGAGCGACGCGGTCGAGAAGATGCTCGCCGACGGATGCACCAGGCTGACGAATTGCAGGCCGTAGGCCAGTGCTTGCCGGACGAACGCGTCGCGCTTCGGGGTGCCGACCGCACACACCGCGTGGCAGTCGTCGGCCAGCCGGCCAGCCTCTTCGATCCACACCACCGGCAAGCCGCGCAGCGGCTCGCGACAACGCTCGGGGTCGACCCCCTCGATGAACGCGACCGGTTCGAAATACCCCGCTTGCGACGCGATGTCGGCCACCTCCTCGGCGAAGGGCCCCGCACCAAGAATGGCTAGTCGTCGCCTGTGCGTCAGCGCAAACTCCTTCCGCCCCTGTTTCCCCGGCCGGTGAACTCCGCCACCGCCGGCCGGATAGTACCGACTGCAGTTACAGCGTCAACTGCAGCAGCCGCCCTGCGTTTCACCGCCGAGGACGCCGGGGGGGAAGGAGGGTGAAATTGTTCAAGCCCCCCGTGCCCGTTCCGGTGCCCGTGCCCGGATGGAACTGCTCCTCTATTGCTCGGCGGAAATTCGGCTCCGCCAAACGCTGAGTCGACAAAATCGCCGGCCGCGACTCCTTGACTCCCTACTTGCTCGACCCATAGCTTTCCGCCACGCAAGTCCGAAGGGCGCATGCGCATGAGTGAAGCCGACGTTACCGAGTTACCCAGCGCCGACGGGCCGCGCAGCGGCGACCTGTTCGAGAAGTGCCGCCGGTTCACGCTCGCTCGAGACGCCCAGGCGGTGGGACTGTACCCGTACTTCATCCCCATCTCGGGGTCCGAGGGCACCGAGGTCGAGATCGAGGGCGCCCGCAAGATCATGCTCGGCTCGAACAACTACCTCGGCCTCACCCACGATCCGCGCGTGCTGGAGAAGGCGGAGCAGGCCGGCCGGCAATACGGATCGGGGTGTACGGGGAGCCGGCTGTTGAACGGTACGCTGGACCTGCACGAGCAGTTGGAGGTCGAGCTGGCCGCGTTCATGGGCAAGCAGGCGGCGCTCGTCTGCTCGACCGGGTTTCAGACCAACCTGGCGGTGCTCTCGACGCTGGCGCAGCGCGGCGATGCCATCATTCTCGACAAGCTCGATCACGCCAGCATCATCGACGGGGCGAAGCTCTCCGCGGCCAGCGTCTATCGGTACGCCCACGCCGACCTCGGCGCGCTGCAGCGCGTGCTCGAACGGGCCTGCCGCGACGTCCCCGCCGGCGGCAAGCTGGTGGTGGTCGACGCGGTCTTCAGCATGGAAGGCGACATTGCCGATCTGCCGGCGATCGTCCCCATCTGCCGGCGCTACGGCGCGCGCCTGGCGGTCGACGAGGCGCACTCGGTCGGCGTGCTGGGCGGGACCGGTGCCGGGGTGCACGAGCACTTCGGCATCACCGAGGCGTGCGACGTCCTGATCGGCACGTTCAGCAAATCGTTCGCCTCGATCGGCGGCTTCGCCGCCGGCGATGAGTCCGTCATGCACTACGTCAAGCACCGCGCCCGCGCCTTCATCTTCAGCGCCTCGATGCCGCCGTACGCGATCGCGACGGTGCGCGAGTGCTTGCGCATCATCCGCACGGAGCCCGAGCTGCGCGCGCGCCTGTGGCGCAACCGGCAGCGGCTGAAGGATGGGCTCGACGCGCTCGGCTTCGACACCGGCGCCAGCGCCACGCCGATCGTGCCGATTGTGGTCGGCGACTCGGCGCGCACGTTCCTGTTCTGGCGGGCGCTGTTCGACAACGGCGTGTTCACCAATCCGGTGATCGCACCGGCGGTGCCGGAGGGCAGCGCGCGCATTCGCACCAGCGTCATGGCCAGCCACACCGACGCGCAGATCGACGAAGCGCTCGAGAAGATTCGCCGGGCCGGCAAGCAGGTCGGGCTGATCTGACCGCAGCATGTCGATTCTGTCGCGCTACACCGTCAAGGAGATCCTGTCGCACCTGATCGGGGTGATGCTGATCGTGGTGGCCGTCTTCATGGTCAGCCACTTCACCGAGTTCCTCGGCGACGCCGCCGAGGGCGACGTGCCGGCGAGCCTGCTGTTGCGCCTGCTCGCCTTGCGAACCGTCATGGCGCTGCCCTCGCTGCTGCCCGCCGCGCTGTACATCGCAGCCCTGCTGGCGTTGGGACGCCTGAGCGACGACAACGAGCTGACCGCGCTCGGCGCCTGCGGGGTCGCGCCGCGCCGCATCTACGCGGCGGTGATCGGCTTCGCGGTGTTCGCGGCCGCCGTCGCGGCCGGCCTGTCGTTCTGGGCGCGGCCGTGGGCGGCGGTGACGTTCCACGCGTTGCGCGACCATGCGGTTCAGGAGGCGGGGGTCGGCCAGATGCGTCCCGGGCGCTTCTACCAGTTGAAGAGCACGGCCGAGCAGGCCGTCTTTGCGGACGCCCGCTCCGCCAGCGATCCGAAGTTCGTCGAGAACGTCTTCGTCGAGCAGCGCGACGCCGACGGGATTTCGGTGCTGTCGGCGGCGCGCGCGACCGAGGTGGTCGACCAGCAGCTCGGCTATCGCTTCCTGCGCCTGTTCGATGGGTACCGCTACGACCTCGGCCCCGACGCGCAGCATTTCGAGATCACCGCCTACCAGGAGCTGGTCATCCGCACGCCGCTCGACAGCAGCGCGCCGGAGAGCGCGCAGATCCATCGCCTCTCGGCCGTCGAGCTGGCGCGCTCGTCCGACCCGGAGGACGCCGCGGAGCTGCAGTGGCGGATCGCCAGCCCGGTCTCGGCCTTTCTCCTCGTCTTGTTGGCCATCCCGCTCAGTCGGATCAGTCCGCGGCGTGGCCAGTACACCAAGTTGTTCGTGGCCATCGGCCTCTACCTCGCCTACGGTCAGTTGCTCGGCATTACGAAGAAGTGGGTGGCGAACGGCGTCTGGCCGACCCTACCGGGTACCTGGGTGGTACACGTGCTCTGTCTGATGACCGCGCTGGCGTTGCTGGCCGCGCCCGGCCTGGCCGAGATGCGCCCGCCGCGATGGAGCGCGGTCGGCCGCGTGCCGCGCGGTGCCCGCTCTCCCGGAGTGCGATAGATGCGCCGGCCGCTGCGCATGCCGCTGCTGGATCGCTACCTCGCCGCCACCGTCGCACAGAACTTCCTCTTCGCCCTCGCCACGCTGGCGGTCATCTTCTCCGTCATCAACGCCACCGAGGAGCTGCAGCGGGTGGGAACCGGCTCGTACGGGGTCGGCCAGGCGCTGTGGTTCGTCGTCCTGACGTTGCCCAACGAAGTGTACGGGCTGTTTCCAGCTGCCGCGCTGCTCGGCATCGTGATCGGACTGGGCGGGCTGGCGCATCGCCACGAGCTGATTTCCATTGCGGCGGCCGGCGTGTCGCGCACGCGCATCGTCGTGAGCGTGATGACCTGGGCGGCGCTCGTCATCGCGGCGGGCGTGCTGTTCAGCGAGCTGGTCGCCGCGCCGCTCACCTACCGCGCCCGCACCGACCGCTCGATCGCGCTCTCCGGCGGTCGCGCGCTCACCTCGGCCGGTGGTCTGTGGGCGCGGGCCGGTTCCAGCTTCGTCAACATGCGCACGCTGCTGCCGGACGGCGCCGCGCGCGACATCTACGTCTACGATTTCGATGCCGAGCATCGCATGCGGCGCTTCACCTATGCGCAGACCGCGGTCTACGCCGACCGTCAGTGGAGGCTCGAGGGATTGGTCGACAAGACGATTGCCGCCGACGGCGTCACCACCGAGGAGGTGGCCGCCCGCTCGGTGCCGATCGAGCTGAGCCCGCGACAGCTCGGCCTGCTACGCATGCCGCTCGAGGAGCTGTCGCTGTCCGACCTCTACCGTGGCATCGGTGCGGCGCGCCGGCAGGGCGAGAGCGCCGAGGCGCTCGAGCTGGCCTGGTGGCAGCGCGCGACGATGCCCGTGGTCACGGCGGTGATGAGCTTTCTGGCCGTCGCGCTGGTCCTGGCCTCGCCGCGTACGGCGACGCTGGGACGGAGCATCGTCATCGGGTCGGTGATCGGTATCGGTTTCCAGTTGCTCAACCCGACCTTCGCCAGCTTCGGGTTGGTTTTCGGCTTCGCTCCCTGGTTGAGCGCGCTACTGCCTGCCTCCCTCGCCCTAACATTCGGCGTGTGGTGTTTGCTGCGCAGCCCGCTGTAATGAGGTGGTAACGGCCTTTTCACCGCGGAGGACGCAGAGGAATCGCAGAGGGGGCGTGGAATCGGCCGTGCCGGCGCGACGCCACAGGAACGGGCGGGCGAGCTCGCCGGCACGGCCGATTCCACGCCTCCGCTCTGCGCTCCTCCGCGCCCTCGGCGTCCTCCGCGGTGAAAAAGGCCGTTACCACCCCCGCGCGGACCTGGCGGCGATCGTGCGTCGTAGATTGAAGGCCAGCAGCTCGCCGAGCCGGGCGTTGCCGACCGGTTCGCGATGCGACTTCTGGACGAGGTCCAGGTCAGGCCCCTTGTTGCCCTCGATCAGCCGGGGACCATCGCTCAGGATGGCGATGTCCCAGCCGATGACGACGTGGTCGGCGAACGCGAGTGCGTGCGCGCGCCGCGCCAGGTCGAGCGTCTCCTGCCAGTAGGGCAGCGTGCGGCCGGCGATTCGTCCGCCCGTGTCGGGATGGTGGTCGCACCAGCCGCGGCCCGGGCCGAGCGCCATCGCGCCATCGGTGGCCGGTCCCAATTCGCCGCTGTGCAGGTCGACCTTGGCGACGATGCCGCCGGCGTGGAAGTTGTCGACGATACTGGCGCGGCCCTGCGCCATGCGGAAGGAGGCGTTGGTCACTTCGCACTCACCGCGCTCGTTGCGGCACGTCACGGCGCGCACCGTGGCCAACGCGCCGTTGCTCAGATCGGCGATGTCGGGGTGATTCACCAGCCGCGGCAGAACGACACAGCCCTTGCCCGCGGTGACGGTCAGCGCCTTCAGATGCTCAATCAGCGCGGCCGGGCTCAACACCGTGCCGGTGTGGTCGCGATAGCCGTCCGCGCCGCGATACTCCCAGCGCTGCGCCCCTCTCCCACCGGTGCCGCGCTGCAGCTTGACGAACAGATCGATCGGCGGCGGCGTCGCGGCGTCGCCCTGGCTGCGCACGATGCAGCCGTGCTCGAGCACCATGATCGCCGGAACGGCGGGCAGCCCGTACGCCTGGCAGCGATCGGCGAATGTCGCCTTGTCGCTCAGGTGGGCGGTGCTGCGCTCCGCTGGCACCGGCAGCCCGCCGTTGTACTTGCGCAAGAACGGGTAGAGGAAGCGCTTGGTCTCGAAGCGCTGCAGGTATTCCCCGGCTCGGCGGCGCTTCGCGTCGTCGTACAGCTCGAAGATGTAGTACCAAGGCGGCGGCAGCGAATGCGCGGCCGCCAGGCTGAACTGCTCAGCCATCTGGTGGACGATGCCCTTGCCGGTCGTCCGCTTGACCCATCCGCCATTGTACCAGGTGAAGACCGCGACGACCGCGGGCATCACCAGCGGCCAGGCGAGCACGCCCATGCATTGCTCGAGGCGCGCCCGCCAACCGGATTCCCGCCAGCCCTCGCGGCTGAACGAGCGGTGGATGAACGTCGCCGGCGACGCGTCGTCGGGCAGCAGGCCCCAGACCAACAGTGCCCCACTGCCCGCCTTGACGATGTCCTCAGCCCTAGCCATCGAGTGGTCGATCGGTGTCGCCCCAGATCGTCGGCGACAAAGGCCCTTCTTACCACAGAGAACACAGAGGACAGAGGCCCTCTGCAGCCCCTCTGCGTCCCTCTGTACTGCTAGCAGCGAGATTCCTCGCGCGAAGCGAAGATTTTCTCGGGCAGGGGCACGGGCACGGGTCGAGCTTGATCCATTTCACCCCACCCCCCC
>Ga0066388_100002125_pt1 | contig 11868 bp, 8 predicted proteins | sample PanSoiMetaGPlot6_FD_64539 | JGI IMG/M metagenome (GOLD analysis project Ga0066388, IMG submission 64539) | Tropical forest soil microbial communities from Panama analyzed to predict greenhouse gas emissions - Panama Soil - Plot 6 (Hybrid Assembly) | ecosystem: Environmental > Terrestrial > Soil... | reverse complement strand
AAGCAGCGTCGTCTCATGGAATGCCTTGTACAGAAGGCGATGCCGCGGGCCGCGATGAAAGGCAAATGGTCCAAAATCACGCGGTCTTCATTCGTAATCTTTGGCTCGCCATGAAGGGAGAAAGCCGCGATGCGCCATGAAGTAGAGCGCACAAAGCGCGGGCAGATACCGCCGATCAGAAGCAGCAGGGTGTCAATCGAGGCGCGAGGCTTGCGCGGTGGCGGTGAGTCTGGAACGGACATCAGTTACGGCTCGCGCCGTTTCCTTTTCCGATCGCGTTCGCGTCTATCAAGATCTGCGTGCGCTCGGGGATCGGCGGAGGCGTGCCTGTTGATCGCACCTTTGCTCTCTACGACCGCCATCTTGCCAATGGACGAATCGTCGTGGACGATTGGAACAGTGCCGCCCGTGGCACCGGCGCTTTCAACGACCTAATCCGCGCCGCGCCTCAAGCAACGTCTGCTTTGGCGATGAGTCGCTGCAACCAACCATCAGGACGAGACCGAGAAGAACAGGTCCTGCGATTTGCAGCATCTCGACACTCCCGCGGCGATTACTTGATTGAGCCCTTGCTCTCGCGGGGCGCGATTGAGCCCTCACCGTCGTCATTCACGCGAATGCGTACCGGGTCATTTTCGTCATAAATGAGGCTCCTATCCACGAACTCCCCTGTGCCTTCAAGTTCATTTGGACCGAAGAAGCGATTTTCTCCTTCGTCGAGAAACAAGACAGAGTATCCATGAATTTTTGCATCCTCCTCGCTAATTCCTGTAATAATACCGGTTTTGCCTACGCACTGAGGAAATTGTTCACTTCGAACGATTGTCACCTTTTCATAGAACCCAAATGTCATCGCAACCCTCCTAATGGGTAATTTCACCCTTTAGCGAAACATTCAGGTGCCGTCCCTCACGGGACGCCCAGCCAAGCTGACTCTTGCCTGTTTGGCTCAGCTGAACGTCCCATTCTGCCGGCTCACGTGCTGTTCTGGACGGGCCCTTGACCCACTCGTTGCCGAAGCGATCCAGGAATCCTTTATTCGGTCCCCGAGGCAGTGGAACCTTTGGATTGTATCCCTCCTGCGGGATAAAACGAATCCGCTCGGTTGTGGGCAAACCAACGCCAGGGCCGCCAGCGTTTTTTAGTCTCGCCGCTATAGACCAGATTTTGTCACCTCCGGCTTTCGCCGTGTTCACCTCTCCTAAGAGTTTTCCCTTCATTGCCTCTGTATGATTTGACGTGGTGTCCGCTCTCGCCAGTACCGACGGAGACCGCTCTCCGAGCTTCACCTTTTGCACCGCGAGTGGAAGGTCACCGCCCAATGGCGGCTTCGTGCTCCCCAGTTCGGGAGGCGCCTTTGGGGCGGCGAGGTCGAACTCTCGGCCCACCTGCAGGGGAGCATTGCCAGGTTCAAAGGGAATATACGGCTCGAAGGGGACTAGGTCCGTGTACTGATGCGGGTACGACGCGATGCCGCCTATGGTGCTCTGGGTCTTGTCCGATTGGCGCGCGATGTAGTCCTTAAGGTCGCCCCGGAACTTCGCGGTGTACGTGCGACCCCTCGATTTCTCAAGGTCGGCTTTCGACTTGAACACGCGACCGTAGGTCACTACATGGCCGTCGGGGAATTCCACCACCGCATGGCGCCCCACGTAGACGCCGTCGCTGTAGGCGTTGTAAACGGCCAGATTGTGCTCGATGCCCCGCCGCGAGAGCTTGAGCGACGTGTCGAGTGCCGCACGGGTACACGTGGCGAAGTCGCCCTCGAGGCCACGGATGTCCGCGGTCTTCCAGCCGTTCAGCGCGTACCACTCGACTTCGCGGGCGACATCCGCCGCGGCTGACGCGCCCGCCCCCGCGCCAATTCTGCCTTTGCCAACTGACTCGGCAGCTTTATCGGATGGATTAAGGCGGGCTGTATTGTTTCTCTCTGCAGCAGCCGCCTTCACTGCATCATCAGCGCTCTCTACTGCATCATCGGCAACAGTCCCCGAGTGCACCAGTTCTGGCGCCTTTCCGTTCGGCCGCACACCTGCTTTGCGGACTGCGTCGTCACCAAGCCGCGCGCCGGCGGCGACTTCCTCGGCGAGCCTGCCTTCTACCCTGGCTATCCTGGTCACTTTGCCGACCTTGCCTATGACCCTGAGAGCCGCTAGCTCAGCCAGCCCCCAATTGGTGGGATCGGTTCCTACCTCAAGCACCGTGTAGAAGAATTGATGGACTGCAGTTTCCGGATCGTCGCCGTATTCTTCAACGGCGGCCTTGTATAATTCAGCGACTGGCTGCTCAAAGCCTGGTTTGACTTTTCCGGTCCAGAACCGTTCAGCGGCAGCATCCAGAATCGCCGCTGGTGTGTATTTGTGTTCGGCGAGCCGCCGACTCATTTTGTTGTCTCTCAACACAGCTGCCTCACGGGTAAGAATAGCCCACTGAGTACCTGCGATCGCTGTTGAGAGGAACTGAACCGGACGGCTTACCTTCTCCAGTTTGTCCAAGACCCAGTCAGCTCCGGCCTGGACTGCTGGCAAAGGACCATGCTGGATCTCAAGAATCAGTTGGTGGAGCATCCAGTATTGGTCGAACTTCTCCTTCTCGATGAGAGGACGCTCCCCATTCAACTGCGCCTTCATCCTGGCGACCTGTTCGGAAAGTTCCTTACGCTCAGCGGGATCCGCGCTTTGTTTGAGAGCCGCTTCGTACCGACTGACAGCGCTTTCGGTCTGCTTGTAAGCGTTCAACCATCGCTTCGCATATTCGAAGGTTCCGCTGTTCAGCTCCCACACGGTGGCAGACTTCGTGCCATTCTTTCGACTTTCATCCATCCATTGTGCAATCTGAGCGTTCTTATCGCCGGATAAGAAGTGGAAGAAGGCCTCATTTGCATCCTGCTTTCCATGCGCACGAGCATAGGCTTCCATCATGCGCCTGTCGTAACCCATGGCGGCAGCGATGCGTTCAGCGATCTCCGCATGGGTTGGGTTTTTGCGCGAAGCAGTCCAGTCGCTGACATCGATCGTCATGTTGGAGTTCCGCTCCAAGCGCTGCTTCCAACTTCCGGCCCGCTCGATGAACCCGTCCACATACTTCTTCTGTTCCGGCGATAAGAACTCAAATCGTTTGCATAATCCCGCAAGCTGCAGCGTCTGGCTGCTCCAATGATACGAGCCCCCCACATCGGTGCTGGCGGCGCGAACGTTGGCGTACATCGTCTGCAATGCCGAGGTGCTCAGCCAGGTCACGACAGTTCTGTAATATTTGTCAATCGGATCGAACTGCTTGCTGGATTCGAACTTTTCTATGTATTGAATTGCATTACTGTAAGCGGCGGAAAAGTCATTGTGATTCTTGGCCTCATAAAAGCGTTTGTAGAGAACCGATGGATCATTGGTGGGCTTTTCTTTCGGATTTGCGAGATCGTATGTTGCAGTGACGATGCCTTGCTCCGCTACGAGCGGGACTTCTTGTGAAACGACTGTAGGCAGCGATTCAATGCTGCCTGTGATCTTCTGATCTATTTGCTTGTGATCTATTTGCTTGGGCTGCTCGTCCGGAGTGGTGACTGCTGGCGTCGTCTTAGCCGCAGCAGCCGGGTTACGCAACGACGGCCTCGCTCCGTTTGAGGGTTGAGCCGCCGGCCGCTTCGTGGGGGCCGGCGTGGCTGACGCGGGCTTGGGATGAGAACCCTGTGTCGTGCCTCGGGCGGCCGCAGGCTTTGAGCTTGGAGCGGGTGTCGCCGCTGGGTTTGCCGCTGACGCCTTGTTTGGTTTCACCTTGTTCGCTTCCGCGACCGCTGCTTCAAATTCGCCACGGCCGCTCACGGGCCGGTCGGGGCCGCTCGCTGGCGGGTTAGGGAAGCTGGATCGCGCTGGGTCTGGAACAGTCTCAACCGACATCTCAACATCTCCTCAAGCTGGACACGGGTCGTAGACCTTGCGGCAGCTTCCCGACGACCCGGCTTTCTTCAGAAGAGCCGGAATGACTATCTGGCGTCACTCGATCGGGGTCACGTCGCATGCCGTGGCCCATAGGAGTAGGTCCATGTGGGACGCAGTTCGCCTTCCTTGAACAAGGCCCTTCTCTTCGGCCGGGGCGCTGTATGCATCCCGCTGATGTCTTGGCTGTTACAGAATAGCGAGCTGCCGTACGAGTGGAATTTCCTGGCGCCGGTCGCGGCACTGAGCGTTGCGGCCGGATTCATCGAGGCGGGCGCCATCCGCCGGATCGGCCGCCAGCGCTGGATCGGTTACTGGTTGCCCGCGGTTTGGGTGTGTTCATTGCCATTGTCACCGCAGGCGAGCTTTGAGTTGCTCAATGTCCTTGAGCGACACCCTTGGCTGCGGGCCGTGCCTCTGCGCACGCGGCGCTCGGCGGTCGATACTGGGTTCGGCGGTCACTTCGTTGCGGTCGTGAGGTCCCTCGCCCGCTGATGCAATTTCTCAATAAGAATACCGCGGTCCCTCAAGACTTTCAGCAGTACCGACGCCTCATCGGAAGCGCTCGGATTGTGCGGGCCTCGCAACCCCCTGAGGCGCGCGACCAGGATCTCGATCTGCAAATTCAGACAATGCTCGGCGAATCTCGAGGGGATACTCCGCCCTTCTATCAGGCCATCGACCTCGTTCCGGATCCTTATCAGCTCGTCGCGAATACCTTGCATATCGTTCACTTCGGCGAGGCGTTTGAGGGTCCCAGACGATATGAGGTTGCGTTGGGCGCCGATGTCGTCAAGCAGCTTTTTCCTAAGACCGGGGTCGGCAGGTCTCCTGTATGGAGGGTTGCCGAGAATGCAATCGTCGTAAGAGACAAGGTCTTTAACGACACTGTTGCGGGCTTCAAGGCAGCGCTCTTGTTGGAGGAAGTCGTGCAGCTGGTCCATCGTCCTGATGACCTCTGAACACACCTTTGCGGCTTCCGTCTGCTGCGCGGTCTCTGCCTGCGGTGCGGCCGCGGCGCTGTCCGGGCCGGACGGCGGCCAGTGGTTCGCCCTGACGCTTGCAATGCCCATCGACGTGCTCCTGTTATTGTGTGACCACGTGACTGTGGGTCGCCGATCGTAAGGTCGTTACTATCGTGGCTCGTAAGGGCGCCTTGCCAGATCTTTCAATCTGTTAATCTGGCCGTACATGCTGGTCAGCAGTCGAAACTCCCTGTCGCCGGAAGTCTTCTGCTCTCCAATGGCGGCGTCCAGGATGCCGACCTGCAAAAACAGGCACTCCTCGGCGAGTTTTGTAGGGATCACCGCGCTTTTCGAGCCGTTTATCAGGACATCGACCTCTTTGCGGATCCTTTCCAGTTCCACCTTAAGACCAGCCGAACTCTTCACGTTGGCGAGCCGGTTGAGCGTCTCAGACGAGATGCGATTGCGCTGGGCGTTGATGTCCTCAAGTATCTTTTGCTTAAGATCGGGCCGGGGAACGTATTGGTCGTACGCTGAAAGCTCGCGTTCGATTCGGTTAACGGTGTTCTTGCAGTAGAGGTTGTTCCTGACGAATTCGGGCAGCTCTTTCCACGCCTTGTCGAAATCTCTGCGGAAGACGCTGATCTGCTTCTCAGATTCTGTCGCCTGCGAGGAGTTTGCACGACGCGGACCTTTGTCCTCCGCTATTTTGGCTCGCAGCGTGGCCGAGACATCGCTCGCGGCGGATGGCGACCAGCCGAAGGCTGCCTGGCTCGTTCCCTTGATACTCCCCATTGAAGTGCTCTCCTCTATTGCGTGGCGATAAGGCGGAAGGGCTGCTGATGCAGGCGACGGCTACTTGTAAGCTTCCGACGGACACGCCATTTCGTTTTATCAGCCGCCGGCCAGGCAACTTGGGCTTTGCTGCGGCAAGCGGCACGGTGTCGTAAGCAAAGGGCAATAGCTTGGACGGGAGGGGAGCCGTTATCAGCCAAGCACGCTACCTTGAGCCGCCGTCGCCGACCACCGCAAATGGCGCCCAGTGGGCGGGATGCGCGTTGCGGCCCCCGGCGGCGATGAGCGAAGCCATCGCCCGGCGCATGACCTCCGCCCACCCAATCGCCGGGGCGCTCTTGCGCTCACGGAATGCGGTCGTGATCAGCGTCACGGTTGACCCACTGTCGACGTACCAGTGCGAGACAAGTAGGGAACGGGCCCCGGCGTAGAAGAAGGCCCGCGCAAGCCCTGACAGCGCTTCGCCACCGACCTTGTCGCCGCCAGCCGCGGTGTTGCATGCGGACAGGATCACCCAGTCAGCGTTGAGCTTCAGGTTCGCCACTTCTGAGGCGGTGAGCAGGCCGTCATCGTCCTCCGAAGCCACGGTCGGCGGCGTCAGCAGCAGCGCGGGTTCGGCCTGACCCGAGTTGAACGATTCGGTCTCCTCAGCAAGCAGGCCATGCGTGGCGAAGTGGATAATGCGCGCATTGGCAAGCGTGCCATCGGCGGACAGCGCCTTGATTCGCCGCTCCGACGCGTGCGCGCCGAGGTGGACTGCGCGATCCGGATCGACGCCCGCCATGCGTGCCACCGCACAGAGCTCATCGGCAGTCTCGGGCAATGGGGGCTGTAGGCGAAGTTCCTCGAGGTTGGCAAGCCCGTTCCGGAACAGCTTTGCCCACGGCTCAGTGAGGTTGGCGAACGTCTCTTGTGCTCGCGCAATGATGCCCGGCGGTGGGCAACTCTGCTTGTCCCAGGCGCGCCGGTCGTTTCCGTCTAGTCCCATCAACAGCGGGTTGCCGAAGCCGACAAAGGCGCCTGCAGCCGCTGTGGTCGGCTTGGCATGGTCCCTGAGCGCCTTGAGGCTCGCCACCGAGGGCAACGCCGTAACGGCATGACGCTGGCCGAGCCAGGATATCCTAGCGTAGCCCGCAAACTCGGCAGGAACCGCCGTCGCCGGCCTTTCGGTGACAAGGACCTGAAGCGGCAGCGCCGTTAAAGGCCCGGACGTCGCCACCAGCAGCCGCTTGTTGCGGATGAGATCCTCGATCGATCCGAGCAACTCGCGATACAGCGCGTGCGAGCGGCCTGCATCGAACGGCAACGGCCTGCCCGCAAGATAATCCTGCAGGGAATAGGCGACCTTCAGCAGGCCCGAACACATTGGTTGTTTCCAGCTGCTGAAGTCCAAACCGCAGCGCAGCGCCTTCACCTCGCGCTCGAGCGATGGCGTGCCGATGCCGACAAGCAGCCAGCGAAATCCGGTCTGGGTGACTGCCCACACGAAGGTTTCCTCGGGCGTAGATACTGTCGAGGATGTGTCAAGGAACAGAACCAAAACCTCATCCTTCGACAGAAGCGCCTGCACCTGCGCAATGGTCAGAGGCTTCGGACTGGCAAGGGCAGCATAGTCGGGAAATTCCCGTGCGAGCGTCGCTTCGATGTCGGAGACGCGCGCGTCGATGAGCGACAGACGGTCGCGCAACTCGCGCTCGGCGAGCGCAACCCGCATGGCCGGAGCTTGCGAGACCGCGGCGATCAGTAACTTGTCCTTGGCCTGCCATTCGCCGACCAAATCCTGGCGCTCGCGAACGAGACGCGCGAGTGCGCCGCTGCCCTTGGCTTGCCGTGCTGCCATTTGCGCCAGCGATTGCGCAGCCTTGGAGCTGCCCGCCCACTGCGCGGTCTCGAACATCCGTGCAGCGATCGATGTCGCCTGCGCCGGATCGGCCTCAGCCAGCCGATAGTAGGCTTTGATGAGGCCCAGGAATTGCGACCTCTGCTGCGAGGCATCGCTCGTTCCCAAGCTTGCGAGCTCCGATTGCCGCGTCTGCGCTCCGCGTCCAGATCGGCGGATAATTATCTCGGTGCTTTTTTGCCAGAACTCTGCGGCCTGCGCCCAGTCGCGCACCGACAGATAGAGCCCCGCAAGATTGCTCAGGCTGAGACTAACATCCGGGTGATCGGGCCCCAACGTCTTCTCCCAGATGCCGATCGCGGCCTTGAGCAGCGGCTCAGCCTCGGCGTACCGGTCTCGGGATTTATAGACCTGCGCCAGATTGTTGAGGCCTACGGCGACCAATCGGTGCTCTCGGCCGAGCGTCTTTGCGGCGATGGACAGCGTGCGTTTGTAAAGCGCCTCGGCGTCGGCGGTACGACCCAGGTCTTGATAGAATGCCGCGAGGTTGTGCAGGCTCATGGCCAATTCGGGGTTATCGTCACCAAACACCCGTTCGCGGATCGCCAGCGCGCGCTTGTGCAGCGCCTCGGCCTCGCGGGTACGACCCCGGCCCCCGTAGAGGGCTGCCAGATTGGCCAGGGTGTATGCCAGGTCGGGGTGGTCTTGGCCGAGAGCCCGCTCGCGGATCGCAAGCGCACGCCGGTAGAGCGCCTCGGCCTCGTCCGCGCGGCCTTCGTCACGATAGAGCGCCCCAAGATTGTTAAGAGTGTTAGCAACATGGGCGTGCTCGGAACCGAGCGCGCGCTCATCCGCGGCCAAAGCGCGCTTGTAGAGCGCCTCGGCCTCGATGTAGCGCCCCAACTCTTGATAGAGCAGCGCAAGATTGTTGAGATAGGTGCTTACGTTCGAATCGTCCGGCCCCCACACCTTTTCGGCGATCGCGACTGCGCGTCTGGAGAGCGGCTCGGCCTCGGCAACACGGCCTACAACCCGATAGAGTTCGGCGAGAGCGCTCAGCGAGGCCCCGACATCGGCGTGATCCGGGCCCAGCGTCTTCTCGCCGATTGCGAGCGCGCGTTGATAAAGCGACTCCGCGCGGGCATAGCGGCCCTGGGTCTGATAGAGATGCGCGAGGCTGTTGAGGACTGTGCCGACATTGGGGTGTTCAGGTCCGAGTGCATTTTCAGCGATGGCCAACGCGCGCTGGTAGAGCGGCTCGGCCTCGGCGTAGCGACCCTGGGATTCAGAAAGCCTCCCCAGATTGTTCAGCGTCGCCACCAGTCTTGGATGGTTGCGGCCAAGCGCATTTTCGCCAATCATGAGGGCACGCCTAAAGAGTGGTTCGGCTTCAGCGTAGCGGCCTTGGACGTAATACAGCGTCGCAAGGCTGTGCAGAGTCTGGCCCACCGTCGCGTGGTTGGGTCCGAGCGTCTTTTCGTAAATCGCGAGAGAACGCTTGCGGAGCGCATCGGCCTCGGCGAGGCGACGCTGGTCGTAATAGAGCTGCGCCAGGTTGCCGAGGCTCGTGCCGACTTCGACGGAGTCGCGACCCCGCACCTTTTCGGCGATGGCGAGGGCCCGTCGGAAGAGCGCTTCGGCCTCACCAGTGCGGCCTTGTTGATAGTACAGCGCTGCAAGGTTATTCAGAGTTTCGCTAGTCAAAAAGCTATCAGGTCCCAGCGCCTTTTCGCGGATCGTCAGGGCACGTGTATAGAGCAGCTCAGCGTCGGCGTGACGGCCCTGGTCCCGTTGGATGTCGGCGAGCGCGCTCAGGCTAGTGGCTACATCCGGATGGTTGGGACCAAGCGTCGCTTCACTGATGGCAACGGCCCGCCTGGCTAGCGGCTCGGCGTCGGCGATACGGCCCCGCGCCCGATATAGCGCGACCAGATTCTTCAGTGCCGTAGCCAGCTGCCTGCGCTCGCCATCACGCGTGCGCTCCGCCAGAGTCAGAGCGCGCTCTGCCAGTGGTATTGCCTCGGCGTGCCGGCCCGCTTCGTGAAGTTGCGTTACCCGGCTGTTGAGGGCTGCGATGTCGCCTGTGTTCTGCGCACCAGCTGCCGCCTGCCAGCCCGCGAGCAATGAGAGCGCGAGGACCGCCGCAGCCATCACACGCGCGCCTGCCCCTACCATGCGCATCGAACTCAATCCTCAAGGCTGACATTGCAGATCTAAGTACAGCCGCCGGAGGAACCACGACGCGAATAGCATAGTAGAACTGTGGTGATCCAGCCCCGAGCGGGACAAAACTTGAGCGTTTGTATCTGAATTTGTCGATCTCGCTCACCAACCATGTAGGAACCTTCCGGTCCACAAAATTGAATCCGTTATGCAGTGTTCAGAATGCGCAAATTTTTCGAGCGTGAGCGCTCCACAAAGCTTTGTTTTCTTCGAGTTGATTGGCATGATGATTGCGGAACTGAACCAGCACCATGTTGAGGCGCACTATGACTCGTCCGTTGTCACTTTCCGAGTTCTCACCGATGCCAGGCACGCCGATTCCGAACGGTCCCCACGGCGACGTCGACAAACGCTTCGCGGCTGTGATCCAACACGTGCTCGAGGAGCAGGCAAGAGCGGAGCAAGCGCCGACGCGCGGCTCATCGAATGAAAAGAGCGGCGCCGCAACGCCAACACCGTTGCCACCACACGACGCTAGCGATGCGTCATCGCAAGCCGGTCGTGATATCCTCACGCCATTCCGGGCGAGAGGCGGGTTTTTCCGGAACCTCCCCAACTTCACGCCGATCGCAAGCAACACAACGGGTTCAGGTGAGGAACAACCCGGAGGCGGCAGCAGGCAGGGGAGTTGCGGACTGTTCGGTCAGGGCGCAATCGGCGCTCTTGTCCGCGATGCCTCTCGGACACAGTTGACGGCGAGCGGCAACACGCCGCCCCGGGGCGTTCCTGCCGCCTACGAGCCCAACAGCACAGCTGCTGAAAGCGAGACAACGCTCGCAGATCAGCAACCCGCTGGGGCCGGCAGGGGGTTCGGTTTAGTATTGTCTGGCAAGGGAGAACTCACCCTCAGGCCGCACGAGTCCAACCCCCGCAACCCCTTTCGGATTCGGACGCCGATCCCAGGCGTTCGTCCGGATTTGTCTGCTGCGGTCGCGCTAACAGGGGGTGTTAACATCACACCTAAGGTGCCGAACGTAGAGTTTAGGGCTGACGGCACGGTTTTCACCAAGGGATTCTTGCGCGAGGACCGCGCCGAGTATTCCACGGTCGCAATCGGCGCACAGGCGACGAGAAAGTGGAATAAGACGGAACTGACGGGCCGCTACCAATTTCTCCACGTCACCGACGGCGCATTCAAGAGTGCGCATGAGCTAAGTGGATCGTACACGCGCTACTTTCGCAAATCTACCGCGGCGATTTCTGGAACCGTGGGGGGTCGCTCGGCAGACGTGCCAGCCCAAAACAATGTCTCGTTGAGGGCGAAAATCAGAGCACAAATCGCTCCACTGAAGATCAGAGCTCCACTGATGGGCGAAGCCGAGTACAGAGTCAATATGTTTACCACTGTCCCGCGCACCGATCACATCATCACCGGCCGCGGAGGTGTCACGTTCGGCGACCCCAAGAAAAACGTGACGATTGGAGGCGAGTTTACAAGACAAACCCTGCCAGGGGGGCAAAAGTACAGCAATATGGGATTCTTCGCACAGATCCAATTCGGCGGCAGCAAACGTCTGTAAAGCATCAACATTCTCGATTGGTTCCGGTGTCTCCGGCAGTGGGTCGCGCCGCGCCAGGCCAGGGCAACTTACGATAGACGGACGGCGCCTGCGTCCACAGAGTCCCCAACGCATCACATCCTGCGACGGCGAAAAAATCCGACCAGGGGCGCCAGCACGAACGACAGCATGATCAATTCGAGTACAGCAAAAGATGCGATCCTTGCGGTAAGATGCTCCATGCCATAGGTGGTCGTGATGTGACGCAAAGCCGGCGACGCGGGCCCGTTAGCTCGGAGCAGGGCTACCGGCGTGTTGTCATCGGTCCAGCCAACCAGGAAATAGTGGAGATCGATGCGGCCATGTGGCAGCGACCCGCCGGCTGCACGCATGTCGCAGAAGGCCGCAACGAACAGTCCCGTCTTGCACCGCGCCTCGAAGATGCGGGCGTCATGGACCGGCTCGAACTGCGCATGGCGCAGCCGGTAGTCGGCCCACAGATCGATCCCGATCAGCAACACGAATGCGCTCGCAGCCACGAGGAAGGCTTGGCCACAACTGCCGCATCAGCTGCCACAACTGCTTCGTTGAATCCCCTGCAGGACGATCATCGC
>Ga0066388_100002124_pt1 | contig 11871 bp, 10 predicted proteins | sample PanSoiMetaGPlot6_FD_64539 | JGI IMG/M metagenome (GOLD analysis project Ga0066388, IMG submission 64539) | Tropical forest soil microbial communities from Panama analyzed to predict greenhouse gas emissions - Panama Soil - Plot 6 (Hybrid Assembly) | ecosystem: Environmental > Terrestrial >... | reverse complement strand
GGTTTCTACGGCTTCCCGCTCCGCATCGGCGTGCCGGGTGAGGCGTCGATCCTGGAGGTCATAGCCGCCCCGAGATAAATCTCGGGGCGGGACCGGGCGTGAAGTTGTGGCGTCGGTGGGACGCCCGACCGTCCTGCCGCGGCCGGCGGAGCCGGCGCGGCAGACGAGGTACGCCCGACGAAGCCGAGGCGTTCAGGATCGCGCCGGCGTCAGGTCGGGTCATTCGGCGTGCGACCGCAGAAGTCACGCCGCCCGCCACGTAAGCGAACGTCCCCCGCTTTGCCGCGCCGGCTCCGCCGGCCGCGGCATGGCGGTCGTGCGTCCCACGAACGCTGCAAACTCGCGTCCGGTCCCGACCCGAGATGTATCTCGGGTCGGCTAGAAGTAGCCGTCCGGCTCGTCGCTGCCCTTGGGCGCCTCGCCACGGCTCGGGATGTACTTGCCCGTGATCATGTCCCTGTAGCCCATCCCGGGGGCGACCATCGGGTAGACGTGCGCGCTCTGGTCGACCATCACCTCGAGGAAGGCCGGGCCGGAAAAGCCGACGAACGCCTCGAGCGCAGCCCGTACCTCCGCAGGATCCGTCACCCGACGAGCGAAGCCGAAGCCGTCGGCCTCCGCGGCCTTGACGAAGTCCTTCTTGTGCAGGGTCTTGTCGGAACCGGAGTAGCGGTTGGCGTAGAAGAGATCCTGCCACTGGCGGACCATCCCGTCGCCCAGGTTGTTGAGGAGGAGCACCTTCACGGGGATGTCGTAGGTGGTGAGTGTCTCGAGCTCGCCCACGTTCATGCGAATGCTGCCGTCGCCGTCGACGTCGATCACCAGCGCGCCCGGATTGGCGAGCTGCGCGCCAATGGCGGCGGGTAGTCCGAAGCCCATGGTGCCCATGCTGCCGGAGGTGAGGAAGGTCCGGGGGCGGTGGAAGTCGAGGTACTGGGCCGCCCACATCTGGTGCTGGCCCACGCCGGTCGTCACGATGGCGTTGCCGCGGGCGATCGCGTTGAGGGTCGCGAGCACGTACTCGGCCTGGATGAGCGACGACGCCCGGTTGTAGTTGAACCCGTGCCGCTCGCGCAGGGCCTTCAGGTGCGCGTGCCAGCGGGGGAAGGTCTTCTTGAAGCCGGCGCCGGCGCGCTGGAGCTCGACGAGGCCCTGCTTGGCGTCGCAGACGTAGGCCCAATCGACGTTCTTGACCTTGCCGATCTCCGAGGCGTCGACGTCGAGGTGGGCGATCTTCGCCTCCGGCGCGAACTCCTTCACCTTGCCCGCGACCCGGTCGTCGAAGCGCGAGCCGACGGCAAACAGGAAGTCGCAGTCCTCGACCGCGTAGTTCGCGTAGGCCGCGCCGTGCATGCCGAGCATGTGGAGCGAGAGGGGGCCGGTCGTGTCCACCGCACCGATCCCCATGAGGGTCGTGACGACCGGGACGCCGAAGCGCTCCGAGAAGGCGCGCAGCTCGCTGGCCGCGTTGGCGTTGATGACGCCGCCGCCGGCGTAGATGAGGGGACGCTGCGCCTCGCCGAGCAGGCGAAAGAACCCGTCGGCGTGCGCCGCCGACAGGGTAGCCCCCTCGAGGCCCACCAACCGGTCCTCGTAGCCGCGCATCGCGAGGAGACCCGACCCGCGGAAGGTGCCCTTCGAGAGCTGGACGTCGCGCGGGATGTCGACGACCACCGGTCCGGGCCGTCCGCTGCGTGCAATGTGGAAGGCGGTCCGCATGGTCGCTTCCACCTTCGTCTCGTCGGTCACCAGGAAGACGTGCTTCGCGCAGGCGGCCATGATGCTGAACACGGGCGCTTCCTGGAACGCATCCGTCCCCATGGCGGGACGGGGCACCTGCCCGGTGATGAGGACGACGGGCACCGAGTCGGCCTGGCAATCGCGGATGGATGTGACCGAGTTGGTGGCACCGGGGCCCGAGGTGACGAGCGAGACACCCACGCGCCCGCTCGAGCGTGCGTAGCCGGCGGCCATGAACCCGGCTCCCTGCTCGGTCGCCGGGACGATCAGCCGGACGGCTCCGTCCTGGGGATGCGCGGCATTGTAGCGGAACACGGCGTCGTAGGTGGGCAGGATCGCGCCGCCGCTGTAGCCGAAGATGGTATCGACCCCCTCGTCGGCGAGCACCTGCACGATCATGTCGGCGCCGTTCATCTGGCTGCCGCTCAGCGGATGCTCGCGCCGCGCCGATGGCTCGGCGAGCGAGGCGGCCGGGACGGGGCTCTTGCGGGCGACCGACATGGGCGACGTGCGCCTATTTGTAGCCTCCGGCGCTCGCTCAGCGCAAGTCGAAAAACCACTGCGCGTGGCAGGCTCCGCGGGCACGCCCCGCGTGCCGATTCCCCATTCGTGGTCGCCGCGCCGCGACCAAGGGCATCTGGTCCGCTCGACGCCGGAATGCATTTGAAAGAAAGATTGTACCAGAACTGATCTTCCATATCTCACGGCGCCCGCGGAGGCGCCCGGCCCGCGCCGCGGCGCGTCACGAATCCGCCTTGCACTCCTGCCCGAGCGGGCGCCTGTGCCACGGGAGACTCATCCGGCCCTTGCGGGGCGCTGTGGACCTCTCCATCCTCGGCGCCTCAGCGATTGCGCCCCCCCATCGTACCCGCGGCCCTCCGACCCTCCGGCACCGGGGTCCGGCACGCATCTTGGACGAGGCGGGTCCCTCATGGAAACGAGCACGGACTGGGGACAGGCCGTCGTTGTCGATCCAAAGCGTCTGCAGGGTCTCGAAGAGCAGAACGAGAGACTTCACCGCGGACGCTTCTGGCTCCGACTCGGCGTCTGCTGTCTCCTGGCAACCACCATGGTCGCCGGCACGACCGCCTACTGGCAGGCGCGACGCCTCGGCAGCATGTACCGTGACCTTCGCGAGACGCGGAAGAGCGCGCTCCGGACGAGCGTCGCGCTCACGGCCCTGGCGCGCAGCCACGACGACATCCTGGCCGCCACCGAGCAGGCTCCTTCGGTCGGCACCAAGTCGTGGGGACGGCGCTTCACGGTGACCAAATACCTGCCGCACGATCCCAAGTACGGGAAGTTCAACACGGGCATGACCTCCACGCTCACCAAGGCCGACCCCAAGGCCCGTATCGTCGCGGTCGACCCGAAGTTGATCCCCTACGGATCGTGGGTCTGGATCGAGGACCTCGGCTGGTTCCACGCCGAGGACTGCGGCTCCGCCATCAAGGGCTTCCGGCTCGACCTCCTCACCGCCACCGAGGAGGACGCCACGGCCTTCGGAAAGCAGAATCGCTTCGCGATCGTCGTCCCGCAGGGCGTGCCCCACGGGGGGAACTCCCTCAGCTTCGGCGAGGGCGGGCCGACCCTGGGGTAGCGCCGGCCCCTACTCGGCAAGGAAGACGCCGCGCCGGTTGCGCGGCGACACGCTCGCCTTGATCCGCCCCCGGAAGGCCACCTTGCCGCTGGGGCTCATGGCGGGCGGGTCGGTGAGCCTCTTGAAGACCGCCGTCGGACTGGGTGGGGGAACCGGGTCGCCGGTCAGGGCCACCGTCACGATGTCGCCCCCGATCTGCCGGATGTAGACCCCGCTCCCGTGGAAGCCCGGGCTCCCGACCCGGGAGCTGAAGGCGATGTCGCCCGTCGTGCTCACGCTCGGGGTGCTGAAGCTCGAGAAGGCATTGCCCGCGTCGTCCAGCAGCCCTTTCGTCACGGCGGCGGTGGCCGGCGCCAGCGGGCAGGTCGCCGGGTCGCAGAGGAAGATCCCGGTCGTCGAGGGGAGCGGCGGGGCGAGCGAGGTCGTCGTGGTGCTCGAGGTCGAGGTGCTCGTCGTGCTGCTCGTGGTGACGCTGCTCGACGTCGTGCTGGTGGTGGTGACGACAGCGGTGCTCGACGTCGTGCTGCTCGACGTCGTGCTGCTCGAGCTGGTCGAGGAGGTGCTGGTGGAGGTGGAGGTCGTGACGGTCACACCCGTGGTCGTGGCCACGAACGCCACGTGCCCGATGTCCGAGAGCGCGAGCGTGTTCCGGAGCGAGCCATAGATCGTGCCCCCCGGAACCGGGAACGGTTGCGAGACCTCGCCCTGCAGGGCGACCGTGACGATCGGACCCGCGGTGGGCTTGCGGAAGACACCGCCCAGTGGCGCCTCGCCGCCGGCCGCGCAATCGAGCTTGGTGCTCGCCGTGAACGCGACGCCGTAGGAGCTCGCCGCGAGTCCGGTGAAATCGCAGATCTTCCGGCCCGGCCGGTCAGGGATCGGATCGTCGACGAGCGCGACGGTGGTGAGGACGCCGGTGCCGGCGCTGCAGTTGCCGTCACCGCCCGTGCAGCGGAAGACGCCCTCGTTCACCTCGACGCCGAGGATCACCGCGCCGCCGGAGATCGAGCCGATGAACGCGACGTCGCCCGAGGTGGCGATGCGGGCGAACGAGAAGTCGTTGAGGAGTCCCGTGCCGGGCGCCGGCACGGGGTCGCCGAGCAGAGCGACCGGAGCCTGCGTTCCGTCGCCGCGATAGACGCCGGTCCTGCTGAAGGTGAGCCGCGACGACCAAGCGACCTCCGAGGTGGCATTGATCGAGGGGGGCTCGCCGAAGCTCTGGTAGGCACGCCCGTCGGGTGAGGCGTCGCCCCGACAGACGACCACGCTGGCGGCGAGAGTCGGATCGAGCTTGAAGATGCACCGGGGTGCCCCGCGGGTGCGGGCGTAGACGGCGACGCGGCCGGGCGTGTCTCCCACCACGGGGTTGCCGAAGCGTCGGTAGGGGAATCCCGCCGGAGACGGATCGTTCTGCAGGGCGAGGGTTTCCAGGGTGAGGCCGCGCGCGCCCGCGGGGTGCAACAGTGCCCAGCCGAGCGCGACGGTCAGAAAAATAGCGCTTTTCATCGTGGAGGCACCCGCAACCCCGCTCGGCGATCGGCTCACCCGACCCTGCCGCTGAGCGGTACTCCCGCCTCTCGACCCTTGTCAAGGTGTTTTCGTTGCAGGATACGTCCGCGAGCCGAATCTCAAGGAGGAACCATGGCTACCTCACCCCGTGTCCTGACCGTGGAACAGAGCGAGCACGTGGCGACACTCTGGCTCGACAACGCCGAGCGCCGGAACGCCCTCGGCCCACCGTTCTGGGAGGACCTTCCCGCGCTCATGCGCCAGCTCTCCGACGACCCGGAGGTCCGCGCCATCATCATCGCGGCCAAGGGGCCGCACTTCACCATCGGCCTCGACCTGAAGGCCTTCGGCGGAGCCCTGGGCGGCGGGGAGGGGTCCTCGGAAGCCGCCCGTCGAACCCGTCTCCTCGGCAACATCAAGCGCATGCAGGCCGCGATCACGGCGGTCGCCGACTCCCCGAAGCCAGTCCTCGCCGCGGTCCAGGGATACTGCATCGGGGGCGGCATCGATCTGATCACGGCCTGCGACATCCGGCTCGCGTCGGCGGACGCGATCTTCTCCGTGCGCGAGACGAAGATCGCGATCGTGGCCGACGTGGGGACGCTCCAGCGCCTGCCGGGCATCGTGGGCGAAGGGCACGTGGCCGAGCTCGCCTTCACCGGCAAGGACATCGGCGCCGCCCGCGCCAGGGAGATCGGCCTGGTGAACGACGTCCTCCCGGATGCCGCGGCGCTCGCCGCCGCGGCCGGCGCGCTCGCCGGCGAGATCGCCGCCAACTCGCCGCTCGCCGTGCAGGGGACCAAGGCCGTCCTGCGCGCGTGCAAGGGGCGATCGGTCGCCGAAGGCCTCGACTACGTCGCCGTGTGGAACGCGGCCTTCGTGCAGTCGAACGACCTGGGAGAGGCGATGAGCGCGTTCGTCGAGAAACGCGCGCCGCGTTTCACCGGGTCCTGACCATCAGCGCGTCCACGCCGAAGTGACCAGCCCCGGGACGGCGGCGAGGCCGCGACGGGGCTGGAACGCGGCCGATGCCGCGCTCAGCTGGCGGTCCTCCGCGTCGGAGAGCGCGAGGTCGGCCGCGGCGGCATTGGCCTCGAGCTGCGCGACGCTGCTCGCACCTGGGATGGCGACGACGTTGGGACGCCGGATCACCCAGGCGAGCGCCACTTGGGCCGGGGTGGCCCGGTGTGTCGCGGCGATGTCGCGCAGTGCACCCAGCAGCTCCGCGCCGGCGGCCAGGTTGTCGGGGAGGAAGAGCGCGTTCCAGCGCCGCACCAGGCCCGGCGGCGGATGACTCGCGTCGTAGCGCGCGGAGAGGAATCCCTGCGCCAGCGGGCTGTAGGCGATGATGAGCCGCCCGGCCCGTGCCGCATGCGGCAGCAGGTGCCGTTCCGGGTGGCGCGCGACGAGATTGTACTCGACTTGATTCGCCAGCACGGGCCCACCCAGTGCCTCCTCCGCCGCCTGCCACTGGGGAAGCGAGAAGTTGCTCACGCCGACGTGGCGCACGAGCCCGCCCTGCTGGACGCGGCGCATGCCCTCCATGGTCGTCGCGATGGGGATGAATGGGTTCGGCCAGTGCACCTGGTAGAGGTCGATCGCCTCGACCCCCAGGCGGCTGGCACTCGCGCGCGCCCGCTGCTCGACCACCGGGGCGAGCGGGAGGATCGGAAAGATCTTCGTCGCCAGGAAGGCGTCGGCACGACGGCGGCCGAGCGCCGCGCCCAGGATGCGCTCGGACCGGCCCAGGCCGTACGCCTCGGCCGTATCCATGAGGTTGATCCCGAGCTCGAGGGCACGGGCCACGATGGCCGCTGCCTCACCGCTCGCGTAGCTCGCACCGTAGCCCCATTCCCACGATCCGAACTGCCAGGTGCCGAGCCCGATCGCCGACACCCGGACCCCGTTCAGCTGGACGTAGCGCATGGGTCCGTGACTTCCGCTGCCCGCGCGCGGGCGTACGACCAAGGGCATTCCCTGTCAACTCCCTCATTGACCGTCCCGCCCTCGCGAGCCTAAGCATCGTCGCCGTGAACCGGATCGCCGACTACGCGCTCATCGGCGACTGCCACTCGGCGGCACTCGTCGGCCGGGACGGCGCCATCGACTGGGCCTGCTTCCCCCGCTTCGATTCCCCGGCCGTCTTCTGTCGTCTGCTCGACGCGGAGCGCGGCGGGACGTTCGAGATCGTCCCCGCCGACGCGCGGGAAACCCGCCGGGCGTATCTCGACGATACGAACGTGCTCGTCACCACCTTCGCGTGTGCCCACGGGGTGCTCGAGCTGACCGATTGCATGCCGGTCTCGCCGCACGACCCCACGGAACCAACCAAGGTCCGTTCCTGCCACTCGATCCTCCGCCGGCTGCGCTGCCGCAGCGGGAGGGTGGACGTCCGGGCGACGGTGGCACCTCGCTTCGAGTACGGGCTCATCGTCCCGCGCTTCCTGCTGACGGGCGAGCGCAGCGCGGAGATCGTGGGAGGCGCGAACGCCATGTGGGTGAGCGCCTCGAAGCCGCTCCAGTGCGTCGGCGAGGGAATCCACGGCCGCTGGCGCCTGAGAGCGGACGAAGAGGTCTGGATGGAGGCCGCCTGGTCCCCCTCCTCCGAGAGGCGGGACCCGTCGACTGCCCCCGACGCGGCCGAGCTCGCACGCCGGCTCGAGAGCACGATCGCGTTCTGGCGGGCGTGGTTGAGGCGGTGCTGGTACGAGGGGAAGCACGAGGCGGAGGTGCGCCGCTCGGCCCTCGTCCTGAAGGCCCTCACCTACGCGCCCACCGGCGCGGTCGTCGCGGCCCCCACGACGTCGCTCCCCGAGGCGATCGGCGGCAGCCGGAACTGGGACTACCGCTACACCTGGATCCGCGACGCGACCCTGACGCTCATCTCGCTCTTCGTGCTCGGTTTCCGCGACGAGGCAGACGAGTTCAAGATCTGGCTCGAGCGCACCGGCGCCGGCCGCCCGCAGGATCTGCAGATCATGTACGGCATCCTCGGGGACCGCTCCCTCCCCGAGCTGGAGCTCTCCCACCTCGCCGGCCACCGGAGCTCGGCACCGGTCCGGATCGGCAACGGCGCCGTCAGGCAGATGCAGCTCGACGCCTACGGCCAGATCCTCCAGGCGGGGTATCTCTACGCCAAGGCAGGCGGGAGCCTCACCTCCGAGAACTGGCGCTTCCTCGCCGGGGTCGCCGACATCGTCTGCACGCGCTGGCGCAATCCCGACCACGGCATCTGGGAGATGCGCGACGCGCCCCGGCACTTCACCCACTCGAAGCTCAACTGCTGGGTCGCGCTCGATCGTGCCACGCGCATGGCCGCTCAGCTGGGGCTGACGGCCGAGGTGGCGCGATGGACGCCCGAGCGCGACGCGATCCGCGCTTACCTGCTCGAAGAGACCGCCCCGACCGGCTGGTTCCAGCAGGCGGCGGGCGTTGCGGCACCCGATGCATCGACGCTGCTCGTCCCCGCTCTCGGCCTGCTGCCGACGACGCATCCGCTGGTCCTGCGCACGATCGACGTCGTGCGCCGCGACCTCGAACGGGACGGGATCGTGTACCGCTACCTCAACCCGGACGGGCTTCCGCGCGGTGAGGGCGCCTTCCTCCTCTGCTCGTTCTGGCTCGTCGACTGTCTCACGCACGCCGGGCGCCTGGAGGAAGCGGAGGAGCTGCTCGCCAAGCTCCTCGCGCTCGCCAACGACGTCGGCCTGTACGCCGAGGAGGTGGAGGCCACGAGCCGCGAAGCTCTCGGGAACTTCCCGCAAGCCTTCGCTCACATGGCGCTCGTTCTCTCCTGTGCGCACCTGTCGGCCGCCAAGGCCGGACGTGTCCCCTTCGAGGGGACGCAGGACTATGCGGAGCTCGCCCTCGATCGGCTGCTGGCCCACGGCCAGCGCGTCCACGCATAGCCCCCGGCGACCGCCGAGCGGGCCCGCCTTGCGGGGGGCAAGCGGCGCGTGGCAGATCCGTCCCGTGGCGAGCCTCGACTGGAGCCGCGTCACGTTCACGGAGCACATGACCGAGGCGGCGGCGGTGGTCGGCGAGTGCGACGTCGTCCTCGACTTCGGGAGCGAGCGCGCCACCTATGTCGTGAAGGTGTATCGTTCGCTCAAGGGTGCCGGCGAGGGGTTCTTCGCGGTGGGCACGAGCCGGGAGGATCCGGAGGGCTTCCGGCCGGTGGGCGACGCGGGGACACCGGAAGAAGCCCTGCAGGCCTGTCTCAACGCGGCAGGCGTCTATCTCCGTCGGCGCGTCAAGCAGGCGGGTGGCTAGCCCGGACCCGCCGAGGAACGGCCCATGCGGACGATGACTCTCGTCGGCGTGCTCCTGATTCTGCTCGGGGTCGCAGCGCTCGTGTACCACGGGATTTCCTACACGACGCGCGAACAGGTCCTGAAGATCGGGCCCGTCGAGGCGACGAAGGAAACCACCAAGACGATTCCCTTCCCGCCTGCTCTCGGGGTGGTCGCGCTCGCGGGCGGGATCGCCCTCGTGTTCCTCGGGGCGCGGCGCTAGTCCCTCGAGCGATGCCATGAGCAACGGCGACGGAAGCGCCGCCCGCGCCTTTCACGAGCAGACCAAGCACTCCCCGGCGAGCCTGCGGGCGAACCGTCACTCGCTCGACTGGGCGAACCAACCCCTGCCGTTCAAGATCTACGACACGCTCGCGCCGATCGCCCTCCCGCGCGAGCTCCCCCCCATCGACGTCCCGGCCCTCGAGGCGATCGCGCGCGTCGAGAGCAGGACGGCGGCCGAGTGCGTCCCCGACCTCACGACGCTGACGCAGCTCCTCTACTACAGCGCCGGCATCACCCGTCGCATCGCCTACCCGGGGGGCGAGATCTTCTACCGGGCGGCCGCCTGCACGGGCGCGCTCTACCATGTCGATCTCTATGTCGTGTGCGGCGACCTGCCTGCCCTCGCCGCGGGTGTCTACCACTTCGGGCCGCACGACCGATCCCTCCGGCGCCTGCGTGCCGGTGACCATCGCCGCATCCTGGTCGAGGCGACCGGTGAGGAGCCGGCGGCCGCCGCGGCGCCGGTGATCCTCGTCTGCGCGAGCACCTACTGGCGCAACGCCTGGAAGTACCAGGCCCGCGCCTACCGGCACTGCTTCTGGGACACGGGAACGCTGCTCGCGAACCTGCTCGCCGTCGCGGCCGCGCGCGAGGTCCCGGCCAGGGTGGTCGCCGGGTTCGTCGACCGGGCGGTGGAGGGCCTGCTCGACCTCGATCCCCGTCGTGAGGCGGCGATTGCCCTGGTGCCTCTGGGTCACACCCGGACCCGCCCGGGGCCAGCACCCGAGGCACCGCCGCTCGGGCTACATACCATCCCGCTCTCGGCCCACGAGGTCGAGTATCCCGCCATGCAGGCTGCTCACCAGGCGTCGGCGCTCGAGACGCCCGAGCAGGTGCGGGCGTGGCGTGGCCCAACGGCGCAGCCGGTCGTCCAGCCTCCTGCGGGATCGCTCTTCCCCTTGACGCCCCTCGGCGGCGCGAGCCTACCGCGCGATCCGGTCGATCGGGTGATCCTGCGCCGTGGGTCGACCCGCGAGTTCGGGCGGGTGCCGATCGGCGCGGCCGCTCTCTCGACGGCGCTCGTGCAGGCGACCCGGAGCGTTGCGGCGGACTTCCTCGAGCCGCCCGGGACGTCGCTGAACGACCTCTACCTGATCGTGAACGCCGTCGAAGCCATTCCCGCCGGCGCCTACGTCCTGCAGCGGGAGCGGGCGGCCCTCGAGCTCCTCCGGGAGGGCGACTTCCGGCGCGACGCCGGCTACCTGGGCCTCGGCCAGGACATCCCGGCGGATGCGAGCGTCGACGTGTTCCTGCTCGGCGACCTCGACCGCGCGTTCGCGCGCTACGGCGATCGGGGCTACCGGGCGGCCGCCCTCGAGGCCGGGATCATCGGCGGCAGGCTCTATCTCGCCGCCTATGCCCAGCGCGTCGGTGCCTCGGGCCTCACGTTCTTCGACGACGACGTGACGGCCTTCTTCTCCTCCCATGCGCGCCGGAAGAGCGTCCTCTTCCTGGTCGCGCTCGGCATCTCAGCGCGCCGTGCCGCCCGGCAGGAGAAGACACCCCCCTGAGCGGCCGCGTGACGGCTCATTCGTCGTCTTCGAGGCGCTCGCGCCGGATCCTGATGGTACGGGTGCGGACCATGCGCTGCGTGGATTCGAGGGCGGTGCGCAGGGCGACGTTCTCGCCCAGCAGACGGTTGCGCTCGGCGAGCGCGTGGTCGAGCACCTCGTGAGCACGCCAGCGTTCGAAGACCTGGCGGTCGAGCTCCGCCCTCATGGCATCGCGCTCGGCGATCGCCAGCTTGTAGGCTGCGAGCACCTCGTCCAGCGTCGGGTCGCCACCCTCCTGGAGCTCCCGGATGCGATTGGCGGTCAACGCGCTGGGCGACTGCGACCTGGCCAGGCTCCGTTCCTGGTTCGCGATGCTGATGCTCGTCAACTTCATTCGGCTCTCCTTCGACACCACGGTAGCGCGTCTCACCACCTGAAGATCGGGCGGACGATCGCCGCCCGGTCGCTCTGCCTGGGGATCCTCAATCGCCATGCGTCCTCTTGCTCGCTCGTTCCGTCTCTGTGGAGGCGTCGGCCCGCTGACCTGCGCACGCGGGACATGCCGGGCGCGCGGGGATGGCGCCCGACAGAATCACGTGGCTGCTCTACGACCGCTCGGGCTCTGCTGTCAACGGAAAAACTTGCTAGACAGGAAGAGCACGCACGTGCGAATGCACGCGCCGGCGTGCCCGCCGTGCGCTCCGCATCGCAGCGCGCACTGCGCACGGCGCTTGCTGGCGCAGGTGCCTATCTCGCGCTCACCGCGCGCTCGCCCGGCCGCGGTCCGCCAGGCGAGCATCGAACTCCTCTGCGACCCGCTCGTCGTTCTCCGCCAGCGCCGTCGTGTCGACGTCGGCGAAGCCGAGGATCCCCATGTTGGCGTAGGCCCGGCGGATCTTCGGCCCCCACAGGCCGATGTCCTTGATGGTGGGCACGATGCGGCTGAAGAGCA
>Ga0066388_100002123_pt1 | contig 11874 bp, 6 predicted proteins | sample PanSoiMetaGPlot6_FD_64539 | JGI IMG/M metagenome (GOLD analysis project Ga0066388, IMG submission 64539) | Tropical forest soil microbial communities from Panama analyzed to predict greenhouse gas emissions - Panama Soil - Plot 6 (Hybrid Assembly) | ecosystem: Environmental > Terrestrial > Soil... | reverse complement strand
GCAAGATAGCTCTCGTCGTCGCATCGAGCTTTCTTCTGTCAATCCCGAACGTCGCTCTCGGACAACAGCTGGCAGCACGCATCAAATTTGATATCGACCGCCAGATCGGCGAAGTCGATCCGCTTCTGTTTGGAAACTTTAGTGAGCATCTGGGGCGAATGATTTACGGCGGTATATACGAAGAAGGCAGTCCACTTTCCGATGCAAACGGCTACCGCAAAGACGTGATGGAAGTGGTAAAGCAACTTGGCGTTTCGATTCTTCGCTGGCCTGGTGGGAATTTTGCTTCAGGTTACAACTGGAAAGATGGAATTGGGCCCAAAGACCAACGGCCGGTGAGATTGGATGTGGCCTGGAACGATCTTGAAAGCTATCGCTTCGGCACGGATGAATTTCTTCGCTACTGCGAACTTATCAATACGGAGCCGTATATTTGCGTCAACGCCGGACTGGGAACAATCGATGATGCGCGGCATTGGGTCGAGTATTGCAATGAATCGCGTCATACCTACTGGGCAGATCAGCGGCGAAAGAATGGACGCGAAGAGCCCTACAAAGTTAAGTACTGGGCGCTCGGTAACGAGATCGACGGTCCATGGCAAATGGGACATAAGAACGCGGAAGAGTACGCAAACTTTGCGCTCGAAGCAGCGAAAGCCATGCGCCAGGTTGATCGCAACATCAAACTCGTCGCCAGCGGCTCAAGTAACTACGGCGCCGATTGGATTGCGTGGAATCGCATTGTCCTGCAGACGCTGCGAAATCAAGCTGATTACATCGCGCTGCACACGTACATCAACAATCGCGACAACGATCTCGAAAGGTTTCTCGCGTGGTCGCAGACTATCGACTATTACATCGACGTCACCGAAGGATTGATTCGCCAGGTGAGGACGGGCCCAAACCCTCGCCCGATCTACATAGCGTATGACGAATGGAATGTCTGGTATCGCACCGGCAATCGGGAGAAGCTGGAAGAAATCTACAACTTTGAAGATGCGTTGGCCATGGGAATGTTTTTCAACTCGTTCTTCCGCCACGCCAACATCGTGAAAATGGCTAACCTGGCACAGATGGTTAACGTCATTGCGCCAATCATGACGAACAAGCAGGGACTCTTTCTGCAACCGATTTACTTTCCGATTCTTGAGTACGGCAAGCAGCGCGGAAATAGCTCACTGGATGTCTGGGTTTCGGCTCCGACTTATCAAATTCAGAACCGGCTGCCACTGCGCTATTTGGACGTCTCGGCGAGTTACAACGCGAAGGAGCGCGCTGTGTACGTAAATGTTCTCAACCGGAGCAAGGACAAAGATATCTCGACGCGGCTCGAAAACCAGGAAGGCCAGCTCGAGAATCAAGTGGGGGTTTGGGAGATGAATCATTCCGACCTGAAGGCCACGCATACCTTCGGAGACGACAAGAAAGTAAGACCTGTCACGCGCTCGATTACAGCTACGCTCCAGAACAATTCGTTCAGCTACACGTTTCCGGCTCACTCGTTGACGATCCTGCGACTGAAGCTGAAGTGAGGAGAACGGAAGTGGACTGAGTGGACAAAGTGGACTGAATGGATTCAGTAGACATATGTCCACAATGTCGACTAAGTCCACTTTGTCCACTCAGTCCACTAAGCCCGCAGCACAACGATTCCCTTCGCTGTGAATGGAGCGATGGCTTCGTCGTTCGTCGATTTATCCGTAATCAGCTTGTCCAGGTTGCCGGCCGGCCAAATCAACGATCTGCCGACGGCGCCAATCTTGCGGTGATCTGCGAGGACGATACGCTGTTGAGCCTGTCGCATCATCGCCCGGTGAATCGCTGCCTGGTCAGGATAGTTAGTGGTGAGGCCGTGTTCGGCGTGGGCGCCGTCAACGCCGACAAAGGCCTTGTCAAAAAAAGTTTGGCTAACGTTCTGTTGCGCCACGTCTCCGACGAGTGCGAACCAGTCGCCGCTGAGAGTTCCGCCAGTCATCGAGACCTTAATTTCCGGAAGATGGCTGAGCTCCATCGCGATGTTAACCGCATTGGTGACAATCGTTATGCCTTTGCGATGACGAATGGATCGCGCTAACTGCGTAGTAGTTGTGCCCGCGCCGATGGCCACGGTTTCGCCGTCCGAGATCAGGCTGGCCGCGGTCAAGCCAATCTGCCTTTTCTCGGCCGCACACTTTTCTTCCTGTTCCTGAAATGAAGAGAGGTTTCTGAAAGGCTCATACAGCATCGGCGTAACTGCGTTAGCACCGCCATGAGTACGCCTCAACAGGCCCTGCCGTTCGAGTTCGCTCAAGTCGCGCCGAATCGTCGCCGCCGAAACCTTAAAATTTTTCGCTAAGCTATCAACCGAAACTTCACCGTGGCGAAGGAGTTCGTGCAGGATCTGTTCCCAGCGGCTTGATGCCGCAGATGTGTCGCTGATCATCGGACGTCGAATGGCGGAGGGGACAGGACTCGAACCTGCATACCCTTTCGGGCGTGGGTTCAAGACCTCAAAAGGGGTCTTGACCTGACCCTACGTCTGTGAATTTACCAATATAAACCAGGGTAAGCAGCCATCAAAGTGATCCAGGTAGTGCCAGGTTAGTTTCCATCAGCGCGCCATCTGAGCGCCAGGTTTAGAAAGGGATCTATGCATGTGTCATGCATCGCAGTGAATACGTTTCCTTAAGGATCAATTTCCACGACGGCGAGGGAGGTGTCGGTTGAGATCGGATGGGACGCGCATCGCAAACATCCTATTTGCTGTTGCTAATTCTTTTTCATCCTGTTTCATCGCCTGGCGATGATTAATGGCGGGTCTTCTGATTCGCGCCGGTAAAAGACTCGTGGCGTTTGGGTAACCCGCTGTAGAGCGGGGGGAGCGGCTGAAATCGGTTTGGCGTCTTCGACGAAGGAAAGGCCTATACCTAGATCACGCGCGGCCTTCAACTTCTCAAGCTGCATGTTGGGCACGCGCGTCGTTGCGTAGTCGAACCATTCTCGCACTACGATTTGTCCATCTTTGGGATCGCTATCTGCTACGCCCTGCTTCAGTCCTTCTTCGACAAGGGCGTAAGTCAACAGGCCATGTCCTAGTTGCGAGACCTCCTGAGCGGCCTGATAACTCTGCGCTGCAGTGAGAATATACATCCCCTTCTCGTAAGCCAGTTGGGCTAAACCCTTGGAGTTCATCGGACCACGCCGGCGCTCTTCAGCTTCGAGTGCCTGCCCGGAATTGCACGCATCAATGACCATCAATAATTTATCCGCATCGATGCCTTCAACTGCCCGCTCTAATTCCTCATCTGAGATGCTGTGTTCGAGAATGGTTTGCAAGCCGGCTGCGTCAAGTTCAATACGCTCACCGGTATAACCCAGGTCGTGCGGAATCAGATAAAAGTGTTGGCCCTTAGCGGTCCCATGTCCCGCGAAGTAAATAAAGACCGCATCCTCAGGTTCAGTGGCCTTCAAATTCCGGAGTGCGGCAGGCTCATCGGGGGCCGCTCCTTCTTCAACTCCTGCGAGCCGTCGCAGGGCCCTCAAAATATTTGTTTTCCTGGCCTGATTATCCATCAGTGACACGACTTCTATATGTGAATAGTTAGCAATCTGCTGCTGTTGGCGTTGCACTTCTTCGCCAAATGCGGCTGCGTCTGCCACGCCGTACTTGAGGTTGTATTGCTCATTGGTATAAGCGTTGACTCCGATGGTTAGCACGTAAGCAGTACCCTTCCGTGTCAGGCTACTCGCGCCGGTGAGATTCAGCGTAGCGTCCTTGCTTTTGACGTTATCGCGATTGAAAGCGTAAGCGGACAGACGGTTCTCGCCGGCGACGATTGCTATGTTCGCTTCCAGCGTTCTCGAAGATTCGCCTCTCAGCACATCGCCGCGCCAAACTTTTACCAAAGCACCATTACGGAATAGACGCACATCGCGTGCTCCGCTGCCAAAATTATGATCTTTGTCGGCTGGTGCCTCAGCTACTTCTAACTTCATCACTAAGTGACGTTCTGAAATATTTACCCGTCCAGCCTGCGCGTCCTTCGTCATTAATTTAAGTTCAGGTTGTCGGCGATCCAGCTGCGAAATATTCTTCGGCGCATGAGGTTTTTTCCCGGCCATCACCTCTGCAAGCAGTCCAGGATAATAGAATTCGTTGAAGAAGGTTTCCGCCGGCGTTACATCAAACGTATTGCCTCTAAACTGCCAAAGAATCTGCCGCCAAGCAGTGGGCGAGCCGTCAAATAGCCCATCGGGGGTAACAACTAACCAATCGTTGGCACCTTTGTTAACCGCGCCGCCGAGATTTACCAGCGTCGCAAGCTTTTCTCCCGTCGAAGTCTCCCAAACCTCCTTATCATTGTTTCCACCCAGGGCCACAAGAAACCGACCATCAGGACTAAAGCTGAGTGAGACTACACGGCCCGTATGTGGCAACGTCCGAAAAGTCTTACCGGAGGCTACTTCAAATATGTCGATCTTCGTCGCGTATCCCGCAGCCAGGAAGCGCGCGTCGCTGCTGATGCAAAGGGTCGTTACAGGTCCGGTGTTTTCGTCGTCATTGATCGGAAAAGTGTTGACTTTGCGGCCCCGCTCCGTTTCATAGATGAGTACTGAGCGCTCATCTTTTTCAAAACCAGTAATGGCTATTAGCTTACCGTCAACACTAAAACCAGCCGCCGGCACGATGCCCATGTCGGGCGCTTTCCCTCCATCCAACTCATAAAGACGCTTGTCTGACTGTCCATCGTGCAAATCTACTCTTTGTTTGTATGCATCTTTCCAGGCGTTGGCGACGGGAACAAAAAGCGATGCTGGTGAGAAGTCGTTGAGGTGTTGATTCGCAAAATAAGGCGCGACTCTGAATCGTCCATCAGGGCTATAAAAAGGCTTGGCCAGATCTTTCATTGCGGCTTCATCGGGAGCACTTACGAGCGTCCCCGTCTGAGAATCCCAAACCTCGGTTAGTAGATTCTTTAGGACCATCTGGCGCGAAATGAGGAAGCGCCCGTCGGGACTAAAGCTTACTGCGCGACCGGCCTGAAACTTGTCACTCGACAGAGTGGCCATGGCTTCGACGGCTTCAATCATTTGTTCTGGAGCAGTGATATCCCGCTTCTGAAGGATCGCCATCGTCTTGGGATCGATCGATTTGATGAAAGCAGTTTGCGTGGGCTGGGAATCTGTCGCTGTGCTTCCGGTTTGCAAGATGAATTTGCCGCGCCCGGTGGAGGTTTCAAAGAGTCTGATCGCTTTAGCTCCCGGCGCGACACCAGCTATCAGACTGCCGTCGCGACTAAAGCTAATCACGCGGAAATTCGTTGCTGGATCACCAGCAGTATTTAGCTCGTGGACTATTTGACCGGTTGTGGCGTCCCACAACTTTAATGCGGCACTGTTAGCGGTCGCCGTTGCGAGGAATCGTCCGTCATTGCTAAATTGCACGCGCTGCGGTGTTTTGCTGAACCCGGTGTTGACACAATATCTCTCGCTCCCGGTGAGAGCCTCCTGGACGCAAACAACTTCAGTCGTTTTGGCGAAAGCAACAAGAGATGCATCCGCGCTAAAAGCGAGACTTGAGTTTTCCAGTTGCGGGGTCGCCTTCAATGCTAATTCCCGTATCTCGCGTCCACTTTGCGCGTCGTAAATCTTTATTGCTTTATCTGGTTGTCCGATGGCAGCAGCTTGACCGTTTGCACTAACAGCGATTTTCGATGCTGACTGTCTAAAATTCCTGAATCGTTGCTGCTGCTGTTTCTCCTGCTTGCTTGCGCCGAAAACTGACAATGAACCAAGTTTCTCTCCGCCGCTCTTTTCATACTTTGTTTTCTGAGAGCCTAACTCGGTGCCTGCTGCGACGTCCCACATTTTGACTGAATCGCCGCTTACGCTTGTTAAAAAGCGCCCGTCATGACTGAAGGCGACTCCACCAACAGGCAGTTCATGGCCACGTAGAACGTGCAGCTCTCGACCTGTTTGGACGTCCCAAATCCTAACTGTATTGTCTTCACCACCCACGACACCGCCCTTAATAAAGATTCCAAAATCCCGATCGTCTTTAACATTCCCACTCCCCGATGCTAATAGTTTTCCGTCGTCACTCACGGCGAGGGCATTAATGTTGCTCGAATGACCATACAAGGTTCGTAAGACGTTTCCGTTGGTGAGGTCCCAAATTTTGATGACATTGTCTTTACCGCCTGAGGCCAGCCAGCGATTATCAGGACTGAAGGCCACGGCATTAACAGATTGTGTGTGTCCCGTTTGGAGAATCAACTCTGGTCTGTCGCTCGGAGTTGATTGTGTCTTTGCAGAGGTTTGCTCTGGTCCGGACCTCACGCCTAGCCCGCGCTTTTCCGGTTCTTTCGATTGCGCTACGCCGTGGATGGACGCGTAGATGAGCGATAGCAAAAGTATTACCGCGGATATTTGTCGCCGGAGTGGACGTGACAAAAACCAGATGTGAAAGACTCTAAATTTACCACGGCAACGATTGGTTTTGAACCGACTGTAAGGACTCATTAGAGTCTCCTAAAGTGAGTTTGTGACTGTGAATGATCTGACAACCCGAAGATCAAAAGAATAAAGCAGAGAACAACAAGTCTGCGGAGGACCAAAAGGGTTGTTTGCGGATCGAGGCTCAGTATAGACCCACCTGGGTGGAAGCCCTAAGTCACGACGCATTGATGGCTTCCTTGCCGCGCGCCGGTCGGCACTCGTGTGATCGGAAACAGCGCGGGGTGTCAATAGGTCCTGACGGTGGAACCGTCTTTACTATCCACGATTGTCCCGTCACGAAGATTGCTTATCGCGATCAGTGAGGCGAAGAAGTGGCGGAGGGGACAGGACTCGAACCTGCATACCCTTACGGGCGGCGGTTTTCAAGTTCGAAAACGGGGGTTCAACCTGATCCTACCTCCACGGATTAACCAATAAAAATGGGGGGTGACAACCATCACAGTGATCGACGTAAGGGTACATCTGCCGACGAAAGCGCGCCAAAATCGCGCCAACTTTTGAAAACCAAATCCGAATCTTGAATCCTCGACATAGCCGCAAGATCATTAAGACCACTCCTCGATGAATTGGTGTTCGTGGTCAGAAGGAAGGATTCATCACCACCTGGGGTGGCAACGGCTGATCAGGCTTAAAGGACCACTACGACCCGACGAACGTTTTTCACCAGAACGCCAACATCCCGCCAAGCCGGCGTCTGTAGCGGTCAGCGAGTCGCGACTGTCAATATTGCCTCCGCGACTAGATGTCGGTGAGGCCGTGACCACGGATGAGAAGATACAGCGCCACGAACGTCAGTACTGTGCCGTTTACTATTATCATGATCGGCGCGGAGCCAATCTGAGTGATTAACCATCCGCTTGCAAGACTACCGAGCGGTGAGCCGCCCAGGAATGCAACCAAATAAAGAGAAACCACGCGTCCGCGAATCTCTGGCGGTGATAGTAGTTGCGTCAACGAAAGCGCGAGCGAAAAACACATGACCAACAGACACCCGGCGATGAACAGGATCAACGCCGATGCGTAGATCGTCCGCGACAGCGCTAAGCCAACCATCGTCGTGCCTAACAGTGCGAGGCAAATCAGCAACAGGCGTCCCATGTGTTTGCTCTTGCCAAGCCACGCCACGACGAGCGCGCCCGTGACCGCACCGGCGCCTGAGCACGTCACCAGGCGCGTGTAGAAGGCGACGTCCTGATGGAATAAATCCATCGTGATCACAGGCAGAAACGTGAGCAGCGGCAATCCAAGGAACGCGCCAATGAAGGCCAGCGCCATCACGGTGGTCAGATTGGGCGCGTCCAGGACGAATCGCAGGCCGCCCCTGAACTGAGCGACCATGCTTTCCGTGGCCGTTGGCGGCACATGGACGTCGCGCAACGCCAATACCGCTGCGATCACGAACAGGAAGGAGATGCCGTTCAGGGCGAAGCACGGGACCATGCCAAAAGCCGCCAAGGCCACGCCGGCGACGATGGGCCCAACAACGCGTGCTGCGTTGTCCTGAATGGAATTGAGTGCAATCGCATTGGGGAGGTGTTCCTTGCCGACCAGCGTCGGAAGGAGCGACTGATAGGCGGGGCCACCAAACGCCCTCAGACAACCAACGATGAACGACAGCGTGAGTACGTGCGCGAGTTGAATCCGCCGTGTGTAAATCAGCGCAGCCAGCCCCAGTGCCGCAAGCATCTGGATGCCTTGCGATGTCAGGATCATATGGCGCCGATCGCGCCTGTCCGCAAACACCCCGCCGATCGTCGTGAAAAGCAGAAGCGGTAGCTCGCTGACGAAGCTGTCCAAACCCAGAAAAAATGCCGATCTGGATCCCGTCATCGTGACGATCAGCCACGCTTGCGCCACCTTCTGCATCCATGTGCCGATGCTCGAGGTAAGGGCCCCGAACCAGAGGAGGCGGAAGTTCCGGTGGGTCAGTGCTATCGCAATACGGCTGGAGACTGGTCGAAGAACGTCGAGCAAGGAAACACCTCCGAACTCATCCAACCTGGCATTTTGGCCGGCCCATACTGATTAGTCCAATGAATTCATATTAAGTCTGTGATAACCTCAGACCATGGACTGGGAGTTCTCGGAACTACATGCGTTTGTGGTTTTGGCCGGTGAACTTCACTTTCGCAAGGCTTCCGAGCGATTGTTTCTATCCCAGCCAGCGCTCACGAAGAAGATTCAAAAACTGGAGGAGAAGCTAAATGGAGCTCTGTTTGTGCGCTCGCGACGGAAGGTGGCCCTAACGGATGCGGGCAGGAGTTTGCTTCCGAAAGCCACGAGACTGTTACAGGACGCCGAAGATGCTTTACGCGAAACACGGGCGGCCATCGAAGGTCGAGTAGGAACGATGCGGATCGCCTTCGGGATTGCTTCAGTAGCCGAAATCCTTCCGGAAACCATTCTGCGTTTCCGCGACCTTTACCCCAATGTTGAACTTCAATTGCGGGAGATGCCCTCTCCGTCTCAAGTCTCAGCTCTTGTTGATGGCAGGCTGGATGCGGGGATTCTGCGGATGCCGGTCTCAAACCCACGATTGACCAGCGTCGCGCTGTTTCCCGAGTATCTAGTTTTGGCGACTACAGCGGATGTGCCAGCTCGGCCCAAACAGGACATCAGCAAATTCCGCAACAGCGGTTTTATCTTCGTCGCGCGCTCGGTGTCTGAAACATTTCACGATCGCGTGTTAAGCCTTTGTCTACAGGCGGGATTCAGTCCACGGGTCATTCAGGAAGCAAACGAACTCTTAACCATCCTCCACCTCGTTCGAGCCGGCGTGGGTGTTTCTTTGGTCCCGAGGTCGGCGATGCGCCTTAAGGTGCCGGGAGTGCGATTTCATGAACTGGGCTGGAAGGAGCCGTTGTGGCACGTTGGCATCGCATGGAATCGCAATTCGGAGAAACTTCCCCTCATCTCTAGCTTAGTCAAAGTCGTACAGAGCATCGCGGTTGCGGTAAGTTATTGAAAAAGAAGTGGCGGAGGGGACAGGACTCGAACCTGCATGCCCTTACGGGCGGCGGTTTTCAAGACCGCTGCAATACCATTATGCGACCCCTCCGCAATTGGCCTCAGAAATATAACGCAGGCTCTTTCGACAGCTCAACCGTGTCAGAAGCCCGACGGTATAACTAGACAGGATTAACCGGCTTAATAGGAGACAATAATTAGCGGTAAAGCTGCTATTGCTAATGTGAATCATGTTAATCCTGTAAGTCCTGTCCATGTAACCGCGCAAGTTCCCTAAAAACCGCCGTTCTTCCAGTGTGTTAGACGAATCGCAATCTGAGGAGAGACGGTTTACCATGAAAAGCTTTACCCGACCCGCGCGAGCTCTCGCGCTTTCTGCCACTTCTTTTCTTTTCTTTACTCTGATCACCACCGTGTTCATCGCCGCCCTTGCCGCGTGCGGCGGGCGCTCAGTCACCAGCGCTTCTACTCCGACCAGCGCCGCCACTAAGACTGCACGAAAGACCATGCGCTCTTTCGGCTCGGAAGAAGAGCTGAAGGCGTATCTGCGCAAGCTGGCTGAAGAGAGAAAGCGCGGACAACGCGGCGTCATGGCCGAAGCAGATTCAGCTGCGCCGGCGCCCGCACAAAATCAGGCGGCAGAAAAGAGCCTGGCGAAAGCCGGCGACGGAAAAGATGAATCAATCACCAACACGCAACACGCGGGGGTCGACGAAGGCGGCATCGTCAAACTTCACGGCGATCATCTCGTCGTGTTGCGCCGGGGCCGTCTGTTCACGGTAGCGATTGGGGACAACTCGTTGAAGCCAATTTCGGCGGTTGATGCTTTCGGTCCAGACATCGATCCGCGCGCAACCTGGTACGACGAGATGCTTGTTTCAACCGATACGGTTGTGGTGATCGGCTATAGCTACGAACGTGGCGGCACAGAGGTCGGCCTGTTCAAGATCGATGCCGCAGGCAACTTGTCGTATCGCTCGACGTATCACCTGCGCTCGAACGATTACTATTCATCGCGCAACTACGCGAGCCGTTTGATTGGCAGCAAACTAATCTTCTATACGCCGCTCTATCTGTGGCCGGACAGTAATGATCCTTTTGCGCAGTTCCCGGCCGTTCGCAAATGGCACAAAGGCGCCACGCAGTCTGAGTTTCAAAGGATCGTTTCGGCCACGCGCGTTTATTTTCCCGAACGCAAGCTTACTTCGAATTATGGCCTGGCTCTGCACACGGTGACCGTATGCGACCTGGCAAATGACGATTTCAAATGTGATGCGACTGCGGTGCTCGGCGCGCCCGGCAATGTATTCTACGTTTCACCTGAATCGGTTTACGTCTGGACTACTGACTGGAACTATTACGGTCAGCGCACCAAACAGCAATCGATGCTTTATCGCATGCCGCTGGATGGATCGAGCCCGAGCGCCATCGGAGTTTCCGGTAGTCCGGTCGATCAATTCTCGTTTCTGGAAAGCGAAGACAAACACCTGAACGTCCTCGTGCGCTCGGATGGTTCAGGCGATGGAATGTGGGCCGCAGAAGTCTCCGCTGGCGACGTCGCGATGATGCGCGTGCCGCTGTCGCTCTTCAACGACGGCAGCGACAGCGCGTCATCGTGGGCTTACCATCCGTTGCCCAAGCCTGCGGGCTACACCTTCCAAAATCGTTTCGTCGGAGATTACCTTCTTTATGGGACCGGCAGCGGCTGGGGCGCGCCGGAAAACAAGAACCAGGCAAGCCTGTATGCGGTGCGCTGGACCGATGGCGACACCAGCGAACTAACGGTTAACCATGGCGTTGATCGAATTGAGGCGCTTGGCAATGACGCGATTGTCGTCGGAACTAATGGAAAAGACTTGCACTTCACCGCGATTCGTCTGAGCAAGTCGCCGGAAGTTGCGGACGAATACATTCGCAAAGATGCTTCGCAGGGAGAACTGCGCAGCCAGGGCTTCTTCTATAAACCCGACGGTCCTGAGTCGGGGGTACTCGGATTACCGATCAGCGTTGCCGGCCGTGCGGGTTATCGTCATCTGTTTGAAGGTTCGGCCGCAATTCTCTTTTTGCGCAACCAATCGCTTCACTTTGAAGAGCTGGGTGAGTTGTCTGCGCAGTCAGGAAAAGCTGTCGATGACGGTTGCCGCGCATCGTGCGTCGACTGGTACGGCAATTCTCGGCCCATCTTTGTGAGTGGTCGAGTGCTCGCGTTGCTGGGTTACGAAATTGTCGAAGGTAATCTCAAGAGCGGCCGGATGCAGGAGCTGCGTCGCATCAATTACGCTCCGCAGCGAGCGATGATGACGAGAAGTGAGTAACGATCGTCGTCCCATTTAAGCTGGCCAGCTCGTCAAATCGGGCTGGCCTTTTTTTATGCAAGCCAACGGATCGGGATTTCTGAGCCGCGTTCAC
>Ga0066388_100002121_pt1 | contig 11877 bp, 6 predicted proteins | sample PanSoiMetaGPlot6_FD_64539 | JGI IMG/M metagenome (GOLD analysis project Ga0066388, IMG submission 64539) | Tropical forest soil microbial communities from Panama analyzed to predict greenhouse gas emissions - Panama Soil - Plot 6 (Hybrid Assembly) | ecosystem: Environmental > Terrestrial > Soil... | reverse complement strand
AAGGGAAGCGGGGAGCCGCAGAAGACCAAGGTCGCCAAGCTCAGCCGCGAGCAGGTCCGTGAGATCGCCCAGACCAAGATGGTCGACCTGAACGCCAACGACCTTGACGCCGCCGAGAAGATCATCGCCGGTACGGCCCGCCAGATGGGCATCACGATCGAGTAGGACCACCTACCCGACATGCACGAGCGAGGCAGCGCATTCACGCGACGCTGCCTCAGTGGGAGGGCCACGCGCTGGCCCGAACCACGTACTCCATACCAGGGAGAAGCACCATGACGCGCAGCAAGTCATATCGCAAGGCAGCCGAGGGCGTGGACCGCGCCGAGCTCTACTCGCCGATGGAGGCAGTACGGCTGGCGAAGCAAACGTCGACGGTGAAGTTCGACGCGACGGTCGAAGTCGCCATGCGGCTCGGCGTCGACCCCCGCAAGGCCGACCAAATGGTCAGGGGAACCGTCAACCTTCCCAATGGCACCGGTAAGACCGCACGGGTTGCCGTTTTCGCCGCCGGCGAGCGTGCGGACCAGGCAAGAGCTGCCGGGGCCGACTTTGTCGGCGCAGATGACCTGATCGAGCGAGTCCAGGGTGGCTTCCTCGACTTCGACGCCGCGGTCGCGACGCCCGATCTGATGGGCAAGGTCGGTCGGCTCGGCCGTGTGCTTGGTCCGCGTGGGCTCATGCCAAACCCGAAGACCGGCACTGTGACCAACGACGTGGCGAAGGCCGTCTCGGAGATCAAGGGCGGCAAGATCGAGTTTCGGGTAGACCGCCACGCGAACCTGCACTTCATCATCGGCAAGACCTCCTTCAGCGAGCAGGCTCTTGTCGAGAACTACGCCGCGGCGCTGGACGAGGTCCTTCGGCTCAAGCCGTCAGCCGCGAAGGGCCGCTACCTGAGGAAGGCGACGCTCACCACCACGATGGGCCCAGGCATCCCGATTGACCCGAACCGGACCCGCAACCTCCTCGCCGAAGAGCCGGCAACCGCGAGCTGACGGGCGGCGTCCTTGGTCGAGCGCCCGACCGCGTCCCTGTCCCGGCAAGGCAGCAGCGCGCGGGCTAAAGACCGGGGAAAGTCCGGCCCGGAAGGAACGGTGCGGCATCTCCGGCGCATCAGTAAGTGCGTAGGATCGGTGACGACGCCCGGCGCTACCGCCATGTTTCGGTGTCGGGTGTTCGATCCGATGGCGTGTTAGCAAATCGATAGGGGAAGCCCGTGCGTATCCTGCGCTCCCTGCGCCCTGCGGCGATCGCGGGCGTGGCGGCTCTCGCCGTCGTTCTCACCGCCTGCGGTGGCGGCGACGACAACGGCAACGGAAGCGGCGGCACGACAACGCTGACCGCCCAGGAGGCCATGACCAAGGTCGGGCAGCAGCTCGACGATATGAAGTCCTGGTCATTCACCGTCGACATGAAGAGCAGCGGTGACACGGCGCTCAACATGAAGGGCACCGGCCAATACCAGCGTGACCCCGCTCTCGCCATGCAGCTCAAGCTCGACACCCTCGAGGCGGCGGGTCAGTCGCTGAGCGGCGCAGAGGTGCTCATCGTCGACAACAAGGTCTACCTGCACCTCAGTGAGCTGTCATCTGCGCTGGGTGGCAAGCACTGGATCAAGGTCGGCGGCAACGCGATGGGCATGGGCGAACTTCTGGACCAGCTCTCCTCGATCGACCCCAGCACCCAGATGCGGGCGTTCGTTTCCTCCGGCAATGCCAAGGAGGCGGGGACGGAGGAGATCGACGGGGTCAAGACCACCAAGTACTCGGCCACGCTTAAGCCCGAGCAGCTCCCTAATCTCTCCTCGCTGGACAAATCTCAGCGCGAGTCGCTGAAGAAGACCTACGACGAGCTGGGCATCAAGGAGGTCAATTACACGGTGTGGGTCGACAGCCAGTACCAGCCTCGCAAGCTCGTCGTCCTCACGCCGGCCTCCTCAGGCGACGTGACCGTCACGATGAACATCGCTGACATCAACAAACCCGTCGATCTGGCCGCGCCGCCCGCCGATCAGGTCGCCGACTTCCCCGGCAGCTAGCTCTCGCTTAACGAGCTCTTTGCGTCTGCGGAATCGTCGTGGGCGCCTGGTCGCGTTCGCGCTCCCTGATGTAGCTCCACGATGATCGGCATCGATCCGCCGCAGATCGGGAACGTGATCTTCGTCGGTGCTTTCTGGCGTCGCTTGACGGTCACCGTCTACCAATGTCGACACCTGGACGGCTCGCTCGTGAACGGTGGACAGTGGCCCAGACCGAAACGGGCGGATTCCCCGATCGTTGGACAGTGAGCCGGAGTAAATCGAGCTATTCGGCTGGGTGGTTGTCCATTGATGCACCGGGAGGGGCCGATTCTTCTGGCTGACGGTCCACCGAAGGCCAACGGCGCCGAGTCTTGTGCGGTAGGGCCAGATTCGGTCCTAGTACTTCGTCTGGTGCAGGTTCTGTATGGGTAAATCACGCGTCTCGTTCACCACAACTCACCCAGTCGCAATGCCAATACCAAGGTCCTCCGCCGTCTACCGGGCTCGGAGCGGGCCCACCAAGGTGGCCGGCGGCCTAGGCGGCACCGCAACGGTCCGGGTAGGCCATCGATGATCCAGTTTCCAGATCATCGGTGCCGCTGACTGTCGTGCCAATGCGGTTGATTTGCTGCGGCACAGCTTCCTCACGTACGGTGGCACCTGCCAGAGATCGCCGGTCGTCGCTCCGCGAGGAGTGACCGAAGGTTCCCTAAGCGGACGGCCTGCGTAGGCGCGGAAGATGCCGGTCGTACTGTTGTGACCGTCTTATTCGCCCCGTGCCTGCGCCGGGGCGTTTCGCTTGTACGGGCCGGCCGGGCCCAGAACTCCTGGACTCAGCTGAGGCAACTCAGCGAGGACGGCTCAGCGACCACAGCTGACCGAACACAGCGAATAGCGATATACGGCACATCCGGGGCAAGCCCAGCGCAGCGGGCTGAACCGGCACGATCGACAACCTCGGCCCATTGGGCCGGACGTCTGCGGCGGCGGGCAATGCCACTGGCGCCGCAGCGCGCGGAAAGGCGCAGGAAGGAGGCCCATGGCGCGGCCTGACAAGGCAGCCGCTGTCGCCGAGCTTGCGGATGAGTTCCGTAGCTCGAATGCGGCGGTGCTGACCGACTACCGCGGTCTCAGCGTCGCCGAGCTCCAGGAGCTGCGGCGCTCGCTTGGCGAGTCCGCAAAATACGCCGTGGTGAAGAACACGCTGACCAAGATCGCCGTGAAAGACGCGGGTGTCGAGGAACTGACTGAGCTGCTGGTCGGACCCTCCGCGATCGCCTTCGTCAAGGGCGACCCCGTCGAGGCCGCCAAGGGCCTGCGTGACTTCGCCCGAGCACACCCGTTCCTCGTCATCAAGGGCGGCGTGCTCGACGGCAGGCCGCTGAGCGCTGACGAGATCAGCAAGCTCGCTGACCTCGAGTCACGCGAAGTGCTCCTCGCGAGGCTAGCCGGAGCGATGAAGGCCGGACCTCAGCAGGCGGCTTCGCTCTTCGTGGCTCCGCTGTCACAGATGGCGCGTTTGGTCGAGGCGCTGCGGCAGAAGGTGGAACAGGAAGGCGGCCCGGCAGACACGACCGACACCACCGACGACACCGGCGCCACGGACACCTCCGCAAGCGCTGCAGACACGGAGGCCAGTGCCAGCACGGAAAGCGCTGACGGCGCCGAGGCCAGTGCCAGCACGGAAAGCGCTGACGGCGCCGAGGCCAGTGCCACCACCGAACGCGCTGACGGCACCGAGGCCAGTGCCACCACCGAACGCGCTGACGGCACCGAAACCACTGTCGGCACCGAGAGCACTGCCGACGCCGAGAGCACTGCCGACACCGATAGCCCCGATACCACAGACGCCCCCACGGCTGAAGCGGCGAACCCCGCCTCAGACGCCGAAACCAGCGGGTCCTCCGAGGCCTAACTAATTACCTCAACCAGAGCTGATCGCACGTCCGGCACTCTCGCCGGCCTGTAAGGAAGGAACCGCCGATCATGGCGAAGCTCAGCACCGACGACCTGCTTGACGCGTTCAAGGAGATGTCGCTCATCGAGCTCTCCGAGTTCGTCAAGCAGTTCGAGGACACCTTCGGGGTCACCGCCGCCGCCCCGGTCGCCGTCGCGGCCGCGCCCGGTGCGGCCGTTCCGGGTGCCCCGGCCGAGCCCGAGGAAGAGCAGGACGAGTTCGATGTCGTCCTCGAGGGAGCGGGCGAGAAGAAGATCCAGGTCATCAAGGAGGTCCGTACTCTCACGAGCCTCGGCCTGAAGGAGGCGAAGGACCTGGTAGAGAGCACCCCGAAGGCGGTACTCGAGAAGGTCAACAAGGAGACGGCGGAGAAGGCCAAGGCTGCTCTCGAGGGCGCCGGCGCCACCGTGACCGTCAAGTAGCAATACGGCTCCTGTCCCAGCGCCCGGGGCCGAACACGGCACCTGCGAGAGGCGGCCATCTCTACGGTGGCCGCCTCCTGCATCCAGCCCGATCGGCCGGCTCGGTCGGGTGGATTTGGTCGAGCGAAGGCGGCAGGGCGGCGTTTGACCAGTCGGGTCAGTCGCGCCGGGTCGGCCACCCGGAGTCGGTCGGGCGAGTCGACCGGACGGGCCGGCCGGCCAGGGTCACTCGCCCGGACTGTTCGAGCGTTGCCCATGCAAATCACCTGGATCTGGGTGGATGTGCATGCGCAGACCCTTCGAGGGGGCCTGCCTCGCGTCAACTAAGGTTGACAACGAGGGCTGGTCAACTTAGGTTGACGCCATGGCCGATACCGCGCCGTTCCTCCGCGAACTGAGAGGCGCGCTGACCGCCCGGCGAGGAGCGCTAGTGTGGCGAGCCGAAGGAGATTCGGGCGGGTGGTTCGACGCTGATGGCTAGCGAGGGTGCCGCGAGATCGGCACGCGCTGCCCTCGGGCCGTCCTTCTGGCGGTTGTGGTCCGCCGACACCATCTCCTCCTACGGCGACGGCATCTCCTTCGCCGCCTTCCCGCTCCTCGCGGCCACGATCACCACCGATCCGCGGCAGATCGCGCTGGTCAGCGTTGGCGAATACCTCCCGTGGGTGCTCTTCGGCCTGCTGGCCGGCGTCTTCGTCGATCGGGTCGACCGGCGCCGGACGATGTGGGTCGTGGATGCTGCACGCACGGCAGTCCTTGTCGGGTTTGCTCTCGCCATCGTGGCCGGCGGCCACACAGTGTTGCTGCTTTCTGCCGTTGCGTTCCTCATCAGCTCGGGTGGACTGCTCAGGGACAACGCCGCGAGTGCGATCCTGCCGTCGGTGGTGGCTACCGATCGGCTCGAGCGGGCGAACTCCTGGCTGCAAGGCAGCGTGTTGTTGGGAAATTCGATGATCGGCCCACCACTGGGTGCGGTCCTTTTCAGCCTTGGGCATGCCTTGCCGTTCGCGGTGGACGGTCTGAGCTTCCTCGCCGCGGCCGGACTCGTCCTCTCCATGCGAACGAGGACCGTCGCCGCGCCCGCCGGGCCGCCGCGGCGATCGGTCGGCGCGGATCTGCGGGAAGGCCTGGCCTGGCTGAGGAACCACGCATTGCTGCGGACGCTCTGCGTACTGCTGCTCGTTTTCAACGGCGCCGGGGCCGCGGCCCTGGCCGTTCTGGTGCTCTACGCGAAGACCACCCTCGGCCTCGGTCCTGTCGGCTACGGACTGCTCATATCGACGTATGCGGTGGGCGGCGTGCTCGGTGCAGGGGCCGCGTCGCTAGCTCGGCGGTCCCTAGGCCCATATCCAGCGATCGTGTCGGCTGTGCTCATGTCGCTCGCCGGCCTGCTCGTGATGGGTCTGACGGTACGGCCGGTGGTCGCGGCCCTCGGGGTGATAGCCGTCGGCATGGGATCAACGCTGTGGAATGTTCTCACTGTCTCGCTGCGACAGCGCTTGGTGCCCGATCACCTCTTGGGCCGGGTCACCGCTGCTTACCGTGTGGTCGGGTTCGCCGCCATGCCGGTTGGCGCTGTCATCGGGGGATTCGTGGCGCACCGATGGGGTCTCCGTGCGCCCTTCCTCGTGGGCGCGGCCTCACTCGGCCTTGCCGCTATTGCCCTCCTGCCGGTTGTTCGTCGCGCGGTCGCGCAAACGATCGAAGCGTGACCCAACGTGGCGGCCGTCATTCCCGCTAACCGCGACGGTCGCGTCGTTCGTCGAGACGGTCGAGAGCCCGAGCCGGATCTTGATCCCTCGGTCATGACAGGGGCGACGCTCGCGTGGGTCTTCAGGATGATGCCGTCGATCACCAACCCCGACTGGCGCAATGCAGGTCGGCTTGATGTCTGCGGGTGCTTAGGCGATCTTCGTAGCCGCTTGGAACGGGTTTGGCGGGCCGTTTTTGCGGGGTAAAGCGCCTGTAAGTCTTGACGTTTGGCGTCTCGCGAGACATGCTGCCGACACGCTGTGCGAACGCGTGAGGCACGGGATCCTGGAAAGGTTTGGGACCCCGCTCGACAGCGGTGAGCCTAACGGCTACACTGCTATTTTGCGCTGCCCTCCATCTACCCCTTGACACGGGGTCTGATGGCATGCGCGCAGTGAGTCCGCGAGCTCATCGGAAGGACCTCTGTTGGCCGCCTCGCGCAACCTATCGAGCACTACCACCGCACCGCGCCGTATCTCCTTCGCCAAGATCAGAGAACCTCTCGAAGTCCCAAACCTTCTCGCCCTTCAGATCGACAGTTTCGACTGGCTGCTCGGTAACGAGCGCTGGAAGGCCCGTGTCGAGGCCTCGGCGGCCGAGGGCAAGCAGGATATCCCGACCAAGTCCGGTCTTGAGGAGATCTTCGAAGAGATCTCTCCGATCGAGGACTTCTCCGGCTCGATGTCGCTGACGTTTCGCGATCATCGCTTCGAGCCGCCGAAGAACTCGATCGAGGAGTGCAAGGAGCGCGACTTTACCTACTCCGCGCCGCTCTTTGTGACTGCGGAGTTCATGAACAACGAAACCGGCGAGATCAAGAGCCAGACCGTCTTCATGGGCGATTTCCCGCTCATGACCGACAAGGGCACCTTCATCATCAACGGCACCGAGCGGGTTGTCGTGTCGCAGCTCGTCCGCTCGCCCGGTGTGTATTTCGACAAGCAGGTCGACAAGACCTCGGACCGCGACATCTTCGGGGCAAAGATCATTCCGTCCCGTGGCGCGTGGCTCGAGCTCGAGATCGACAAGCGCGACATGGTCGGGGTACGCATCGACCGCAAGCGCAAGCAGAGCGTCACCGTGCTCCTCAAGGCCCTCGGCTGGAGCAACGACAAGATCCTCGAGGAGTTCGGGGACTACGACTCGATCCGGCAAACGCTCGAGAAGGATCACACCAACGGCCAGGACGAGGCGCTGCTTGACATCTACCGCAAGCTGCGCCCGGGCGAGCCACCCACCCGTGAGGCGGCACAGACCCTCCTGGAGAACCTCTACTTCAACCCGAAGCGCTACGACCTCGCCAAGGTCGGCCGCTACAAGGTCAACAAGAAGCTCGGTCTGCAGGGCGGGCTCGAATCGGGCGTGCTGACCGTCGAGGACATCATCTCGGCGATCAAATACCTGGTGGCACTGCACGCTGGCGAGGCAGAGATCAAGACCCCGAAGGGCGACCTCAGGGTTGAGGTCGATGACATCGACCACTTCGGCAACCGCCGCCTGCGCACCGTCGGCGAGCTCATCCAGAACCAGGTCCGCACCGGCCTCGCCAGGATGGAGCGCGTCGTCCGCGAGCGGATGACCACTCAGGACGTCGAGGCGATCACACCGCAGACCTTGATCAACATTCGTCCGGTGGTGGCGTCGATCAAGGAGTTCTTCGGCACCTCCCAGCTGTCCCAGTTCATGGACCAGACCAACCCGCTGGCAGGCCTGACCCACAAGCGGCGGCTGTCCGCGCTCGGCCCTGGCGGTCTGTCCAGGGAGCGGGCCGGTTTCGAGGTCCGCGACGTCCATCCGTCTCACTACGGCCGGATGTGTCCGATCGAGACTCCTGAGGGTCCGAACATCGGTCTCATGGGCTCGCTGTCGACCTACGGCCGGGTCAACCCGTTCGGCTTCGTCGAGACGCCCTACCGAAAGGTCAAGAACGGCAAGGTCACGGACCGGATTGACTACCTGACCGCCGATGAGGAAGACCTGCATGTCATCGCGCAGGCCAACGCTCCGCTCGGCCGCGACGGCGCTTTTGTCGAGGACCGCGTCCTCGTACGCAAGCGGTTCGGCGAGGTCGATTTCGTCCCTCGCGACGAGGTCGACTACATGGACGTGTCGCCGCGGCAGATGGTCTCCGTCGCGACCGCGATGATTCCGTTCCTCGAGCACGACGACGCCAACCGTGCGCTCATGGGCTCCAACATGCAGCGGCAGGCCGTGCCGCTGCTGCGGGCCGAGGCGCCGCTCGTGGGCACCGGCATGGAATACCGCGGCGCGGTGGATGCCGGCGATGTGATCACCGCGGAGAAGGCGGGCGTCGTCCAGGAGTCGTCGGCCGACTACATCTCGGTGGCCAACGAGGATGGCACCTACACGACCTACCGTCTGCAGAAGTTCCGCCGTTCCAACCAGGGCACCTGCATCAACCAGAAACCCATCGTGGAAGAGGGCAGCCGCGTCGAGGTCGGCCAGGTCATCGCCGACGGGCCGTGCACGGACAACGGTGAGATGGCGCTCGGCAAGAACCTTCTCGTCGCGTTCATGCCGTGGGAAGGCCACAACTACGAGGACGCGATCATCCTGTCCTCTCGCCTGGTTGAGCAGGACGTCCTCTCCTCGATCCACATCGAGGAGCACGAGGTCGATGCCCGTGACACCAAGCTCGGCCCGGAGGAGATCACTCGGGACATCCCGAACGTCTCTGAGGAGGTCCTCGCGGACCTTGACGAGCGCGGCATCATCCGCATCGGCGCCGAGGTGACCAACGGCGACATCCTGGTCGGCAAGGTCACCCCAAAGGGCGAGACCGAGCTGACTCCGGAGGAGCGTCTGCTTCGTGCGATCTTCGGCGAAAAGGCCCGCGAGGTACGTGACACCAGCCTCAAGGTGCCGCACGGCGAAGAGGGCAAGGTCATCGGCGTACGGCTGTTCGACCGTGAGGAGGGCGACGAGCTGCCGCCAGGTGTCAACCAACTGGTGCGCGTCTACGTCGCGCAGAAGCGGAAGATCACCGACGGTGACAAGCTCGCCGGCCGGCACGGCAACAAGGGCGTCATCGCCAAGATCCTCCCCGTGGAAGACATGCCGTTCCTTGAGGACGGCACCCCGGTCGACGTCATTCTCAACCCGATGGGTGTGCCGAGCCGGATGAATCTCGGCCAAGTGCTGGAAACGCATCTCGGCTGGGTCGCGAGCGCCGGATGGCAGATCGAGGGCAACCCCGCGTGGGCTAAGCAGCTGCCCGCGGACGCCCGCACGGCCGACCCACGGACCAGGGTGGCCAGCCCGGTCTTCGACGGCGCCCACGAAGAGGAGATCACCGGTCTCCTTTCCGCCGCCCTGCCGACTCGCGATGGCGAGCGGCTGGTCGGTGCCGACGGCAAGGCCAAGATGTACGACGGCCGCACCGGTGAGCCTTTCGAGTACCCCGTCGCGGTCGGCTACATCTACATCCTCAAGCTCCTGCACTTGGTCGACGACAAGATCCACGCTCGCTCGACCGGCCCCTACTCGATGATCACGCAGCAGCCACTGGGCGGTAAGGCCCAGTTCGGTGGGCAGCGGTTCGGCGAGATGGAGGTCTGGGCGCTCGAGGCCTATGGCGCTGCCTACGCACTGCAGGAGCTGCTGACGATCAAGTCCGACGACGTCCTCGGCCGGGTGAAGGTCTACGAGGCGATCGTCAAGGGCGAGAACATCCCGGAGCCGGGAATCCCGGAGTCCTTCAAGGTGCTGATTAAAGAGATGCAGTCGCTGTGCCTCAACGTCGAGGTGCTCTCCAGCGACGGCATGTCCATCGAGATGCGCGAGACCGACGAGGACGTCTTCCGTGCCGCGGAGGAACTCGGGATCGACCTGTCCCGTCGAGAGCCAAGCAGCGTCGAGGAAGTCTGAGATACGTCACTCACCGACAGAACACCTGATACGCAGACCAACGAATACACGCAGCAACTAAAAGACGACATCGGAACGAGAGAAGACAGCAAAGCTGCACCAAACCCGGGCCGCGCCCGTGGCGAGGGACAGCCACCGAATTCCGGGGTTCCGACCGGGGCTTCGAGCCCATCAGCCAGAAAGCCCCAGTCGGGTAAGGGAAGGATTCACGTGCTCGACGTCAACTTCTTCGACGAGCTACGAATCGGCCTGGCGACCGCTGACGACATCCGTCAGTGGTCCCATGGCGAAGTCAAGAAGCCTGAAACCATTAACTACCGCACGCTCAAGCCGGAGAAGGACGGGCTCTTCTGCGAGAAGATCTTCGGTCCGACTCGGGACTGGGAGTGCTACTGCGGCAAATACAAGCGCGTCCGCTTCAAGGGCATCATCTGCGAGCGGTGCGGCGTCGAGGTGACCCGGGCAAAGGTGCGCCGTGAGCGGATGGGACACATCGAGCTGGCCGCGCCGGTCACCCACATCTGGTACTTCAAGGGTGTTCCATCCCGCCTCGGCTACTTGCTCGATCTGGCGCCGAAGGATCTCGAGAAGGTCATCTACTTCGCGGCCTACATGATCACTTGGGTCGACGAGGAGTCGCGCCACCGGGACCTGCCCACGCTCGAGGCCCAGATCCAGGTCGAGAAGCAGCGCATCGAGCAGCGCCGAGATGTCGACATCGAGACCAGGCAGAAGAAGCTCGAGACCGACCTGGCCGAGCTCGAGGCCGAGGGCGCCAAGAGCGATGTGCGCCGCAAGGTCCGCGAGGGCGGCGAGCGCGAAATGAAGCAGCTGCGCGATCGCGCGCAGCGCGAGCTCGACCGGCTCGAAGAGGTGTGGAGCAGGTTCAAGAACCTCAAGGTCCAGGACCTCGAGGGTGACGAGATGCTCTACCGCGAGATGCGCGACCGGTTCGGTCAGTATTTCGACGGCGGCATGGGCGCGGCGGCGATCAAGGCACGCCTTGAGTCCTTCGACCTCGAGGGTGAGGCCGAGCGACTCCGCGAGATCATCCGTACCGGCAAGGGTCAGAAGAAGACCCGCGCACTCAAGCGGCTGAAGGTCGTCTCCGCATTCCTGACGACCCGCAACTCGCCGCTCGGCATGGTGCTCGACTGCGTTCCCGTCATCCCGCCGGACCTGCGGCCGATGGTCCAGCTCGATGGTGGCCGGTTTGCCACCTCCGACCTGAACGACCTCTACCGCCGGGTCATCAACAGGAACAACCGGCTCAAGCGATTGCTCGACCTCGGGGCACCGGAGATCATCGTCAACAACGAGAAGCGGATGCTTCAGGAGGCCGTCGACGCGCTGTTCGACAACGGCCGCCGTGGCCGTCCGGTCACCGGACCGGGCAACCGCCCACTCAAGTCGATCTCCGACATGCTCAAAGGCAAGCAGGGCCGCTTCCGCCAGAACCTGCTCGGCAAGCGGGTCGACTACTCAGGTCGTTCGGTCATCGTCGTTGGTCCGCAGCTCAAGCTGCATCAGTGTGGACTGCCCAAGGCGATGGCGCTCGAGCTGTTCAAGCCGTTCGTCATGAAGCGGCTGGTCGACCTCAACCACGCGCAGAACATCAAGTCCGCGAAGCGCATGGTGGAGCGTGCCAGGCCGGTCGTGTGGGATGTGCTCGAAGAAGTGATCGCCGAGCACCCGGTGCTGCTCAACCGCGCGCCGACGCTGCACCGGCTCGGCATCCAGGCGTTCGAGCCGCAGCTGATCGAGGGCAAGGCAATCCAGATCCATCCGCTGGTCTGCACCGCGTTCAACGCGGACTTCGACGGCGACCAGATGGC
>Ga0066388_100002120_pt1 | contig 11879 bp, 9 predicted proteins | sample PanSoiMetaGPlot6_FD_64539 | JGI IMG/M metagenome (GOLD analysis project Ga0066388, IMG submission 64539) | Tropical forest soil microbial communities from Panama analyzed to predict greenhouse gas emissions - Panama Soil - Plot 6 (Hybrid Assembly) | ecosystem: Environmental > Terrestrial > Soil... | reverse complement strand
GCTGCCCGGGCTCGGCTACGAGCCGCTCACTCCCGCGGAGAGCCGCTCGCCGATCGTGTCCTTCGTGGTGAAGGACCCGGAGGCGGTGAGGGCGAAGCTGGCGCGAGCCCGCGTCGAGGTCAAGGTCGAGCAGCACTACATGCGCGTCTCGCCCTCCGTCTACAACGACCAGGGCGACGTGGACCGGTTGTTGAACGCCCTGGGCTGAGCCCCGGGAGCTATCCGCCGGGCGACGCCTCGGGGGACGTGAACACCGCGTCTTGGGGCGCGCTCGCCATGTCGTGGACCGGCATCAGCAGCTTCATGCCCTGCTTGGGGTTCATCCGCTCGGTCGAGAACATCACGCTCCCGTGCTTCTCCCAGTTCTTCCACTGCCACGTGGTGGGGGGCACCTTCTCGCCCTTGAGCACGTAGTCCCAGCGGTCCACGAGGTGGTTGTCGCGGTTCACGTAGACCCAGTACTTGTCCTTGGGCGTGAGCCCGACGTTGTCGAAGGTCAGGACGAGCTTGTCGCACATGCCGCCCGGCTCCTTCGCCTCCCCGCCGTACTCGAGGATGACCCCGGGGTCCTTGAGCTTGTACGGCATGAGCAGCCAGTAGGTGTCGTTGACCCAGGCGCCGTAGGCCTTCTCGAGCGCCTTCTTCGCGTCGTCGCCCTCCAGCTTCTTCCCGTCCATCCAGGCGGAGCCTTCCTTCGTGTTGACGTTCATGAGGGTGACGTAGCTCTTCCCGTCGGGCGTCTTGCCCTCCAGGCGGTAGCGGCCCGTCCACTTGTCCCACGTGTGGGAGCGGCCCTGGAACTTGCCGTCCTTCTCCATGCCGAACTCGAAGCGGATATAGTGCATGTCGTCCCAGGCCTTCTTGCCGCCCAGGGCGTCCATCACCTGATCGGCGATCGCGGCCGCCTTGGGGTCGGCCTTGAGCGGCGGCGCGTCGGCCGGCGCCGCGGGCAGGACCGCGGCAAGCGTCAGGCCGAGCAGGAACGTCGGGATCTCCGGGAGCCTCATTCTCACGTTCGTCCTCCTCAGGGAAGCCGTCAGCGCGCCGCGCGCGCGGTGTAGGCTCCGGCCTGCTCCGCGCGCTCCAGCGCCTCCCGAACGTCGGCGGGCTTCACCTCACCGTAATACCATTCCCCGGCCGAGAGCGCTTCCGCCGCCACGGATTCGTAGACATCGAGGGCGGTGCGCCGGCCGTCGGCGAAATTGTAGACCTCGAACCTCATCATGGCATGAAGCCCGGCGACCGGCTTCACCTTTTCCATTGCGTCCTGCCAGGCGCCCAGGTCGGCGACCGGCGCGTAGACCTTGCCGGAGAGCGCCTGCGCCTCGGCCGATGGCGGGACCTCGCCGGGAGGCCGTCCCGTGATCGTGCGATAGTCGGCGGCCAGCGCTTCGAGGTCGCGCGGCCGGGCGGCCTCCAGCCGGGCGAGGGCTTCGTTGACCGCGGTCGCGCCGCGGCCGGACGGGGCCAGCCGCCGGATGGAGGCGATCGCTCCCGCCTCCTTCCGGTAGGACTGGGTGACGAGGTTGCGCGCCTCGCGGTAGGCCGCATCGCGCCCGGCGGGCGCCGCCTGGGCCACGTGGGCGGCCGCGGTCGCGAGGTCGGCGGCGATCCGCGAGGCGGCCCGGGAGGCCACGTAGGCCGCGAGGACGGGAGGCTCCTCGTCGCCCGCGCCGGCGAAGTACAACGCCACCGCCGCCACCACCACCGCGTTGCGCTCGAGCTGCGTCGCGTCGATGTTCTCGAGGTCGTCGCCGGTGCCGTGGATGAACTCGTCGGGCCAGTTGGTGAGGCTGGTCCCCGGCACCCCGACGTGGGCGGGGGTGAACGCGTGGTGATCGGTCGAGTCGAAGTAGGGGACCATCTCCGCGTGGAACGGCTCCCGGGAGCCCTTCACGGACACGATCTCCCGCGTGAACGGGATCGGGAGCTTGGTGCCGCGGGCGGTCAGGTACGAGGTGTTGCCGTCGCGGACCATCGTGAGCACGCTCTCCATCACGTCGTCGAGGGCGTGGGGCAGGCTCCACGGCAGCCGGGAGGCGTACTGGACGCGCCCGCCCCAGCTCTGGCGCGCCCCCACCATGTCCTGGTTGATGTTGACGAGCATCCGCGCGGGCTCGCCGGGGTTGTCGCGGAAGTACCGGGGCTGGCTGGCCAGCTCGTTGACCCACCAGAAGCGGATGTCGCGCCGGGGCCGGGCGATCCGTCCTTCCTTGATGAGCCGCGTGAGGGCGCGGCCGATCTCGAGCATGTTCGCGCAGCCGCTGCCGTCGTCGTTGGCGGAGGTCATCTCCTCCTGGATGTGGGCGGTCAGCACGATCTGCTGGTCGTGGATCTCGGTGCCGTGGATCCAGCCTTCGACCATCGCCTGCTCCTGGACGGACGGATACTCCGCCTCGATGTCGACCTTGACCCGGAAGGGCGCGGCCCCGCCCTGCATCTGACGCTGGAGCCAGCGGGCGCGCCGGGGCGAGATCATGACCGCGAACGTGGACGGCGTTCCGTCCTTCACCCCGTCGACGCCCTTCGCTTCGTAGGGAAGCCGGCCCCAGGCCACCTGGTCGGGGGCGTCGAAGGCTTCCGGCCGGTTCGTCAGCGAAGAGAGGATGCCGAGGGCCCCCCGCTTCCAGACCGCCTCGCGCTGCACGTCGGTGATCGCCCCCGAGGCGAGCACGACCTTGCCCCTGACGTCGCGGCCCTCGAAGTCCGCTTCCGTCGTGCCGACCCCCACGTCCACCAGGTCGGCGGTCACGTGGGTGGTGCGGCTGTGGTCGGCGATGGAGACGGCGATCTCGCCGTAGGCGGCCAGCTTCACTTCCTGGGGCGCGATCAGCCACGCTTCCCCGAAGCGGCACGACCAGCCCTGGCCGTTCCACTTCTGGCGGATGAGCTTCACGTCCTCGAGCCCCGCCTCCACCGCCGCGCCCCGGATGTATTCGGTGGCCGCGAAGAAGTCCCGGCTGCCCGCCGTCCGGTGGTAGTGGCTCAGGTGACGGTCGTACTCGTACGACCGGTCGCCCGAGATCTCGTTCACGAGCTGCCGGTAGAGCGGTTCGGGAACGAAGGGCGAGGTCTGGGCGAGAGCCGGCGCGGCCGCCGCGACGCTGGCCGCGAGGACGAGGGGGAGCGAAGGTCGCAATCGAGCCTCCTTCAAAGGCCCAGCTCGGCGCCCGCCGCCTCGAACTCCCGCATGAGGCGGCGCCGCCGGCCGGTCTCGGCCAGGCCATAACGCAGGCCGTTCAGGTTGATCTGCCACAGCTCGCCGAGCGAAAAGCCGAGGGCCTCGTGGGCGAGCCGGTACTCGCGGGTGAGATCGGTGCCGAAGAAGGGCGGATCGTCGGTGCTGAGCGTGACGGGCACGCCGGCGTCCATCAGCCGGCGCAATGGATGGGCGGACAGGTCGCGGTACACGGTGAGGAAGCGGTTGCTCGTGAGAGCGACGTCGCAGCACACGTCGCGCTCGGCGAGCAGGCGCACGGTGGCCTCGTCCTCCACCGCGCGCACGCCGTGCTGGACGCGGCGGGCGCCCAGCTCGAGCACGGCCTGGCGCACGTGGTCGGCTCCCGCGGTCTCGCCGGCGTGGGCCACGGCGGGATAGCCGGCGCGGCGGGCGCGCGCGAAGAACGGAGCGACCAGCCGGCGCGGAAAGCCTTCCTCGGGTCCCCCGAGGCCGATCGCCACCACCACCGGGTCGGCGAGCTCCTCGAGCAGCGACGCCGTGTACGGCCCGCTCTCGGGCACCGACTCGCTCGGGATGTCGGTGATCAGGCGGGCCACCGGCCCGCCCGCGTCTTCGGCGGCCCGCAGCCGCCGGCTCACGATCTCGAGCGCGCGCCGCCCTCCGAAGCCGAAGCGCTCGTGGTTGTAGGGGGTGAAGTGCGCCTCGACGTAGCGTATCCGCTGCGCCTCGCATCCCTCGAGGAAGGCGTCCGCCATCTGCTCGTAGTCCTCGGCCCGGCGCAGGCAGCCGCACATGGCCATCCACAGGCTCAGGAACTTGTCGAAGCCTTCGAACGCGTAGAGGGCGCGCAGCTCCTCGAGCGTCCCCACCGGCAGCGCCACGTGGTTGCGCTCGGCGATCGCCCACAGCGTCTCGGGGGCGATCGTGCCTTCGAGGTGGACGTGAAGCTCCGCCTTGGGCATCCGGGCCAGGACGTCGGCCATGCTCAGGCGGGTCTCGGCCGGGGCGTCCGGGCCCGGGCCCCTTCGAGGGCGGCCAATACGCGCTCCGGGGTGAGGGGGATCTCGCGGATCCGCACGCCGGTGGCGTGGGCCACCGCGTTGGCGATGGCGGGAGCCGGCCCGTTGATCGGGATCTCGGCGACCGCCTTCGCCCCGAAGGGGCCGGTCGGCTCGTGGGTGGGCACGAGGATCGTTGTCAGCTCGGGGGCGTCGGTGGCGGTGGCGATCGTGTAGTCCCGGAAGGACCGGAACCGCATCCGGCCCTGGCCGTCGAACGGCATGCGCTCGTAGAGGGCGTAGCCGAGCGACTGCAGGGCCGCCCCTTCGACCTGGCCCTCGGCCATCTGGGGGTTGACGACCTGGCCGCAATCCACCGCCTCCACGATGCGCAGGACGCGGACGAGGCCGGTCTCGGTGTCGACCTCGACCTCCACGAAGACGGCCGCGAAGGGCGGGGGCGCCTCGTAGGACATGTGCGACGCGGTGGCCATGATCTGGAACTGGTCCTTCTGGTAGAGCGACGACAGGCAGACCTGCTCGTACGTCACGAAGCGCCCGTCCTTCGCGCAGACCCTGGCCCCGTGCACGACCGCGTCGTCGGGCGGGATCTCCAGCATCTTCGACCCCACCTCGGTGATCTGCCGGAGGACGAGCCGGGCCGCCTTCTCGACCGCGTGCCCCGTGATGTACGTGGTGGAGGAAGCGTAGGCGCCGGGGTCGAATGGGGTCATGTCGGTGTCCGACGAGTAGGGGATGATCTTCTCGACCGGCACCCCCAGCGTCTCGGCGGCGATCTGGCAGAACATCGTGTCCGCCCCGGTGCCGATGTCGGTGGCGCCCATCAGGAGGTTGAACGAGGCGTCCTCGTTCATCTTCAGGGAAGCGGCGCCCATGTCCACTCCCGGGATGCCCGAGGCCTGCATCACGATGGCCATGCCGAGGCCGCGGCGCACGGGTCCGTCGCCGGATTTCTTCTTCCGGGTCCGGTCCCTCCAGCCGATGGCCTTGGCCCCGAGCTGGACGGCCTGGGGCAGGCCGCACGAGCGGATGATCTGCTTGAAGCCCTCCTTGCCTTCCCCGAGGACCTCCGCGATCGGCTGCTCGTCGCCCTGCTGGACGTGGTTCCGCCGCCGGAACTCCAGCGGGTCCTCGCCGAGCGCCGCCGCCACCTCGTCGACGTGGCTCTCGAGGGCGAAGAAGCCCTGCGGGCAGCCGTAGCCGCGGAACGCGCCGGCCACCGCCAGGTTCGTGTAGACGGCCCGGGCCTCGTAGCGCAGGTTGGGACAGCGATAGAGGGAGAGCGCGCGGTTGCCGGTCACGCTCATCACCGTGAGGGCGTGCGTCCCGTAGGCGCCGGTGTTCTCGAGCACGCGCATCTCGATCGCCGTGAACCGGCCGTCCTTCACCCCGCTCTTCACGGTCACGATCTGCGGGTGCCGGGTGCGGGCCGCGGTCAGCTCCTCCTCGCGCGTGTACTCGAGGCGGACGGGCCGCCCCGTGCGCAGGGTCAGCATCCCGCACAGGTCCTCGATGAGGATCTCCTGCTTGCCCCCGAAGCCGCCTCCGATCCGCGGCTTGATCACGCGGATCCGCCGGATGGGGATGCCGAGCAGCGGGGCGATGATCCGCCGGACGTGGAAGGGGACCTGGGTCGACGTGCGGACCATGAGGCGGTTGTCCTCGTCGAGCCAGGTGATCGTGATGTGCGGCTCGATGGAGGACTGCTGGACGTAGCCGACGCGGTAGGTCTGCTCGAGAACGTGGTCGGCCTCCGCGAAGCCCTTCGCGACGTCGCCGACGGCGGCCGTTATCTCCGCGGCCAGGTTCCGCCGGGGGTCCTTGATCCCCGTCGCGTCCGGCTCGTCGTGGATGACCGGCGCCCCGCTCTCCATGGCCTTCTCGGGATCGAGGAGGGCGGGGAGCGCCTGGTAGTCGACCCGGATCGCCTCGCACGCCCGCTGGGCCAGCTCGGGGTCCTCGGCCGCCACGACCGCCACGCGGTCCCCCACGAAGCGGACCTTGTTGTCGAGCATGAACGCGTCGTAGGGCGACGGCTCCGGCCAGCCCTGGCCGGCCGTGGTGTAGGCGACCCGCGGCACGTCCTGGTGGGTGAGGACGCACGCGACGCCGGGGAGGGCGCGGGCCTGGGAGGCGTCGATCCGGGTGATGCGGGCGTGCGCGTGGGGCGAATGCAGGATGCGGGCGTGGAGCAGCCCGGGCAGGGCGATGTCGTCGACGAAGGTGCCCCGACCGGTGGCGAGCTTGACGCTGTCCACGCGCCGCTCGGCCTTGCCCACGGTCTTCAGCTCCTGCTTGCCGCTGGCCATGAAGGCGCAGGATTCCATGGGCACGGGGACTCGTCAAATGGCCCCCGTAAGCGACGGCAACCTCGCGGGTTGGCCGTACTTCGGCCCTCGTGAGCGTGCTCGCACGACCCGCGCCCGGACGCGTGCTACCATTCCGGCCTCTCTCCAGGCCAGGTGGCGTTGCCGAAGACCAAGGAGTCGGTGGATACGATCGTCGCCGTGGTTTCCCCCTACCTGGGGGAGACCATGGCCCGGGCCGCGGCGCGCGCCCACTGTGAGAAGCTCGGCATCGCCATCGATGGCGCGGAGATCACCCGTGATCAGCTCGACGCGCTCGTGAAGAAGGTCGCCCAGGGGCTGAACATCTTCGTCGGGCGGGAGAAGGCGGCGGTCGTCGTCAGCCAGATCCACGCCGCGATCGCGGGCCGGGCCTCGTGAGCCGCATCGGCCGCGCCGACGTGGCGTTCGGGCTGGCCGCGCTGGTGGCGGTGTCGCCCTTCGTCCTCCACCTCGGAGGTACGGCCACGGGGGCGACGGGGACCGCGGCCCGGCTGTACCTCGGCAACCTGAGCAAGCTCACGTTCCTCGTCCTGGCGGCGGCGAGCGCCCTCCGCGTCGCCGCGCGCCTCGAGGCCGGCAACCCGATGCGGGGCACGTGGCGCACGATGGCGGCGGGGTTCGTGGCCTTCGCCGCCGGACAGGCGGTCCTCTTCACCTACCAGGTCGTGCTGCGGCTGCCCAGCCCGTTCCCGTCGCTCGCCGACGTGTTCTTCGTGGCCTCCTACCCGTTGCTCCTCACCGCGCTCGTCCGGGCCATCGGCGCCTACGCCGAGACGGGATACCCGATCGGCACCACCCGCGAGCGGACGGGCACGACGCTGACGGTCGCCGCGGCCGCGGTGGTCGCGGGCTACCCGGCCCTCAAGCCCGTGATCGCGACCCCGGCGCCCGCGCTCGAGAAGCTCCTCAACGTCGCGTATCCGGTCCTCGACCTCGCGGTGCTCGTGCCCGTCTTCATACTCCTGCGCATCGCGATCCGGTTCCGCGGCGGGGAGGTGTGGAAGGTCTGGGCGGGACTGCTCACGGGCTTCATGCTGATGTGCGTCGGCGACGTCCTCTTCGCCTACCTCACCGCCATGGGCCAGGCGCACCTCGACCCCCTCATCCACGTCATGTACATCCTCTCGTATGCGTGCCTGGCCCGCGGGGCCCTCGGCCAGTACGAGCTGCTCCGGTGACGGCGGGCCGGCGGCGGCCCGTCAGCGGCTGACGATCCGTTACTCGGCGCGTCCTTCCCGGGCGGCGCGCCGGACCGCTTCGACCGGCTTCACATAGCCCGTGCAGCGACAGAGGCACCCGGCAAGCGCATCGCGGACCTCGTCCTCGCTCGGGTCGCGCTGGGCGTCGAGCAGGGCCTTCGTGCACAGCTCCATGGCGGGCGTGCAGTAGCCGCACTGGATGGCCCCGGTCTCGACGAAGGCCGCCTGGATGGGATGAAGGCGGTCGGGGGTGCCCAGTCCCTCCACCGTGAGCACGCTCCGTCCGTGGGCGCGGAGGGCGAGGGTCAGGCAGGAGAGCACCGGCCGGCCGTCGAGGAGCACGGTGCACGCGCCACACTCCCCGGTCTCGCAGCCGTGCTTGACCCCCCAGTAGCCCTCCCGCCTCAGCCACTCGAGCAGCGTCGTGCGCGCCTCGGCCTCCCGCGGACGGGCGGTGCCGTTCACGGTCATCTCGAACCGCCCCGACGTGAAGTAGGGGACCGCCACCGGGAGGCGCACGGGCAGGGCGGGCCGCGGCCTCTCCATCTGCGCGGGCTCGTGCGCGCGCGCCTGCTCGATGGCCCGGCTCAGGGCCCGCAGGGTCAGCGTCCGGGCGACCTGGCGGCGGTACGCGGCCGAGGCGTGGGCGTCCTCGCGGAAGGCCGCGTGGCGGGAGATCTGCTCGGCGCAGCGCTCGAGGTCGTCGGCGCCGCCCCCGCTTCCTTCCAGCTTCGCCTCCGCTTCGAGGATCCGCGCCGGGGGTCCCTCGAGGCCGGTGATGGCCAGGCGGGCCCGGGCCAGGTGCTCCCCCGAGAACGAGACCGTCGCGGCCACCGCGACGAGGGCCGGCGCCGAAGGCAGGACGGCCACCCTTTCGAGCGCGGCGCCCTCGGGTGCCCCGGGGACGAACATCGAGGTGAGCAGGCCGCCTCCCGCGAGGTCCTCCGCCGGCTTGCGCAGGAAGCGCAGGGCCGGGCTCTCCACCGGCCCCTCGGGCCCGGTGACGACGTAGACCGCGTTCAGGGCGAGGAGCGCCGCCACCACCTCGGAGTCGTGGGCGGCGAACACCGACTCGCCGCCGAGGGTGGCCATCCCCCGGATCATCCGCGACGCCGAATGGGCGCGGCAGGCCGCGGGAAGCAGGCCGGCCGTGCCTTCGTAGGCGCGGGGCGACTCGATGATCTCCTGCAGCGTCGTCATCGCCCCCATCACGAGGTCGCCGTCCTCGCTGTCCACCCGGGAGAGATCGAGGGCGGTGAGGTCGAGGATGTTGGGCGCCTCGAGGGCGGACGCGAGCACCCGCGTCCCCCCGGCCACGGGGACCGCTCCCTGGGCGGCGAGGCTCAGCGCGTCCTCGAGACGCGTCGGCCGGTGATAGCTGCGGATGCCCCGGGCCAGCATGGTCCTTGGGATCTTAGCCTTTTTCGAAGTAGTTCCGCCCGGTGCGCTCCGTCGCGCGGCGCAGCAGGCCCAGCGCGATCCGGTCGGCACGGTCCACGAGCGCGGGCACGTCGACGCCGACGAGCTCGCCGCCCTCCACGACCACCCGGCCGTCCACGATCGCGGTGTCGACGGGCTCGGGAAACGGGCTGAAGACGAGCGCGGCCGCCAGGTCGCTGGAGGCCCCCGCGTACGAGAGCCGCCGCGTGTCGACGAGGACGAGGTCGGCGGACTTGCCGGCCTCCAGGCTCCCGATGTCGTCGCGTCCCAGGCAGCGCGCGCCCCCCTGGGTGGCCATCCACAGCGCGTCCTCGGCGCTGATCCACCGGGACGGGTCGGCGCCGAGGCGGTGGGCGAGGAGCGCCTGGCGCGCCTCGGCCAGCATGTTCGACGTGTCGTTGCTGGCCGAGCCGTCGACGCCGAGGCCCACGCCCACCCCGGCGTCGAGCAGCGCCCGCACGGGGGCGATGCCGGAGCCGAGGCGGAAGTTCGAGGAGGGACAGTGGGCGACGCTCGTGCCGGTGGCGCCGAACAGCTCCACCTCCTCCGACGAGAGATGGACGCAATGGGCGAGCCACACGTCCGGGCCCACCCAGCCGAGCCGGCGCAGGTACTCCACCGGGCGGCAGCCGTAGACCTCCTGGCAGTACGTCTCCTCGTCGAGCGTCTCGGCGAGGTGGGTGTGCAGCCTCACCCCGTGCTCGCGGGCGAGCTCCGCGGTGCGGCGCATGAGGTCGTCGGTGACCGAGAAGGGCGAGCACGGCGCGAGGGCGATCCGGGTCATCGCCCCCGGCCGCGGGTCGTGGTACTCGCGGACGAGGCGCCGGCTGTCGGCGAGGATCGTCTCCGCGTCCTGGACGACGTCGTCCGGGGGGAGCCCGCCTTCGGCCTGGCCCCGGCTCATCGAGCCGCGCGTGGGCTGGAAGCGGATGCCCAGCTCGCGCGCCACCGCGATCTCCGCGTCGATGAGCCGCTCCTGTCCGCGAGGAAAGAGGTAGAGGTGGTCGGTCGTGGTCGTGCAGCCGGTGAGGAGCAGCTCGCCGAGGCCGACGCGGGCCGCCACTTCGACGGCCTCCGTATCGGCGCCCCGCCACACTTCGTAGAGCTCGGTCAGCCACCGGAAGAGCGGAGCCTCCTGCACACGAGGGACGTTGCGGGTGAGCGTCTGGGGCAGGTGGTGATGCGTGTTCACGAGGCCGGGCAGCACCAGCTTGCCGCGGGCATCGATGCGGCGGTCGAAGGGGCCCGCGGGCGGGTCCCCGGAACCGACCGCCTCGATCTTCCGGTCGAGGATGACGACGAAGCCCCCGGGAATCCGGCTCCGCTGCTCGTCCTGGGTCACGACGAGGCGCGCGTTCTCGACGAGGATGCGCATGCCTTCAGCGGTCCGTCCAGCGGGGCGGGCGCTTCTCGAGGAAGGCGTCGATGCCTTCCTGGCTGTCCTGCGTCCGGGTCAGCTCCTCGAGGTAGAAGCGCTCCGTGCGCGCCAGCGCCTTCACGAAGGAGCCGCGAGTGCCCCGCCGCACCGCTCGACGCGCGAGGCCGAGGACCGAGCCGCTCTTGGCCGAGATCCGCGCGACCCAATCGGACGTCGCCGCGTCCAGGTCGTCGACCACGTCGTTGATGAGGCCGCGCTGCCGGGCCTCTTCGGCGGGGATCGGCCGGCCGAGCAGGATCATCTCGAGGGCGAGCCGGCCGGTGAAGCGGGGGAGCGCGACCGCCGCCACGGGCGGAAAGCAGCCGAGGTCGATCTCGGGCAGGCCGAAGCGGGAGCTCGGGGTGGCGAGGACGAAGTCGCAGGCGAGCGCGAGCTCCGCCCCGCCCCCGAGCGCGCGCCCGTCCACCGCCGCGATCGTCGCCTGGGGGACCTGGTCGAGGAACAGGATCAGGCGGTGGAATGCGCTCAGCATGCGGGCGACCCGCCCCCGCCGGTGGTCGCGCACGTCCGTCCCGGCGGAGAAGGTACCCGCGAGCCCCGATCGCAGGACGACGACCTTGAGGTCCCGCCGCTTCGGCAGCCACCGGAGGACCCGCCGCAGCTCTCGCAGGGTGTCGATGCCGAGGATGTTCAGCGGCGGCCGCTGCAGCGTGACCCAGAGCGCGCCCGCGCGCTCTTCCAGGGCGAAATCGCCCGCCGCCGCCATCAGCGCCCCCGGAAGGCCGGCTTGCGCTTCTCGAGGTGGGCGGCGAGCCCCTCGCGGGCGTCCTCCGACTCGAAGAGCTGCTGCTGGAGCTCCCGCTCGAGGGCCAGGCCCTCCGTGAAGGCGGCCTCCAGCCCGCTCTGCACCGCGCGCTTGATCAGGCCCACGGCCCGGCTGGCCCGCCCCGGGGGCACGAACTCGCGCGCGCGGTCGCGGACGCGGGCCACGAACGCCTCCGCGTCCTCCGCCTCGACGACGTCGTTGACGAGGCCCAGCGTCTTCGCCTCGTCGAACTCGAAGAGCCGGCCGGTGGCCATCAGCTCCAGCGCGCGGGCCTTGCCGACGAGCCGGGCCAGCCGTTGCGTGCCTCCCGTTCCGGGGAGCACCCCGAGGCCCACCTCGGGCAGTCCCACCTTGCCCGCGCCCCGGCGGGCGATCCGCATGTCGGCGGCGAGGGCCACCTCGAGGCCTCCGCCCACGCAATGCCCGTTGAGCGCGGCGATGACCAGCTTGGGGGTCTGCTCGAGCCGGTTGAGCGTCTCGTTGGCGTG
>Ga0066388_100002119_pt1 | contig 11879 bp, 4 predicted proteins | sample PanSoiMetaGPlot6_FD_64539 | JGI IMG/M metagenome (GOLD analysis project Ga0066388, IMG submission 64539) | Tropical forest soil microbial communities from Panama analyzed to predict greenhouse gas emissions - Panama Soil - Plot 6 (Hybrid Assembly) | ecosystem: Environmental > Terrestrial > Soil... | reverse complement strand
CCGAGAACTTCGCGAAGGAACCAATTGTCCGGGTGAGCCAGCAGGAATTCGTCGAACGCAAGAACCGCTTCAGGATTCCCGGATGTTTTGAAAACCCAGAGGCCCAGTTCGAGTTCGCTGGTGCGAAGCGTGAGGATGGCGTCGTCGAGTTCGCGCGCCATTTGCAGGGGCCACCACGAGGCGCCCGATTGGAGTGCGCGTTCCACGGATAACGTGCCGGCGCGGTCGGGGGCGGTCACCGCAATGGTGGCCAGTCGAGCCTCGCGATTGATCTGTACCTCCACGAACTCGTAGTGCAGGCCTGCATCAGCAATGGTGCGCTGCAATGGAGGCAGGGTGACGCCGCTTGCTGAAGCGGGCCGATCGCTTTGCGCCGCGAGTTCCAGCGCGCGTTTCTTCACCTCGTCTGAAAACTGCTGCGGCTTAACGATCTGGTCGACCAGCTTCCAATCCTTGGCGCGCTGACCCCTGACACCATCGGAGTTTGTGCAGAAGAGATCGGCGAGATCGCGGCGGACTCTGCGCTTGTCCGTGACGCGGGTGAGACCGCCGGTGCCAGGGAGCACGCCGAGCAACGGAAGCTCCGGAAGACTCACGGCCGAAGAGCGATCGTCGATCAAATAGATCTCGTCGCAAGCGAGCGCGAGTTCGTAGCCGCCGCCGGCGGTGGTGCCATTGCAGGCAGCCAGGAACTTCAGCCCGGAATGCGCGCTGGAATCCTCGATACTATTGCGCGTTTCGTTCGTGAATTTGCAGAAATTCACTTTCCATGGATGAGAAGAGAGGCCGAGCATGTAGATGTTGGCACCGGAACAAAAAACGCGGTTCTTTCCGCTGGTGATAATTACCGAGCGAATTTCGGGATGTTCGAAGCGGATGCGCTGCAGCGCGTCGCAGAGTTCAATGTCGACGCCAAGATCGTAGGAATTCAGTTTTAGTTTGTAACCCGGCCGGATGCCGCCGTCTTCTGTCACGTCCATGGTTAACGTGGCGACGGGCGGATCAAACGAGAGGTGCCAGTGCTTATACCGGGAGGGATCGGTCTGGTAATCGACGGAGCCAACTTTCTCTTTGATATCTGGCGCGGCAGAAGTGTCCACGGGGCCTCCTAGGGGCGGGCGCAATCGATCAATATTTTCAGTTTCGCGAAGCTGGCATCCCGGGTGCTGCCGGAAGTATCGAGTTGCGCATCGGCCTGGCGATAGAGCGGTTCACGGGCAGAAAGAATACGACGCAGGTCGTCCATCGCGTGATCGTTTCCGGCCATGGCGCGGTAATCGCCTTGAGCGACCACACGGGACATATGCTCTTCGGGCTGAGCCTTGATCCAGATCGTGTAGCACTTGGAGAGCAAAAGCTCATAGGTATCGCGCTCCGAAACGATGCCGCCTCCGACGGATAGGATGGCGTGCTGAGCTTCATTTAGAACGCGCTCCAGTACGCGGCGTTCAATGGAACGATAGCCGCCCTGCCCATACAACGAAAAGATATCGGCGAGGGGCATGCCCGTTTCCTTCTCGATTTCCGCGTCTAGCTCGATGAAAGACGCTCGAGTCTCGCTCGCGAGCCGCGAACCCAGTGTGGATTTTCCGGCACCACGCAGGCCAATCAGCGCGATACGCTGGCGACGCCCCGATTCTTTAGGCGCGAACTCGCTCTCGATGCGTGCCAGGAGATCTCTGCGTCGCGTGGCCGGCAGGCGCTCGAGAAGCTTGGTGATGGTTTGTTCCTCTCGATTCGCCGGCCGGGTCGCGAAGAGTTCCTGGAGGGTTACGCCAAGGGTTGCGGTCATGCGACGCAGCAAGACGATGGAGACATTGCCGTCGCCCGCTTCGATCTGCGCCAAGTGCCGTTCGGAGATGTCCGCTTCGCGCGACATCGCCTTGCGAGTCATGGCACGGCGATTGCGCAATTCGCGGACACGCGTGCCAAGCCAGAGGAGAAAGTCGTGTTCGGAGAGGGAGGAGGCCCGGTTAACGAGCGACGATTTGGGGACCGCAGAGGTGCGCATCGTAGGCAATGGAGCGTGCACTATAATACAGGCGCGGAATCTGCAAGCCAAGTCGAAAATAGCGCGGAGCTGTTGGAAAGCTCACTGCTTTGTCTAAGATATTGATGATTATTAGGTTGTCTGCGGAGAGGTTAAAGGAACAAGGTGATTACGGTATATGCAGTATAGTGCTTGTCCCGTATTTGACACCGAAACACGAGCCGCTACGGCGGCCTCCAATCGGGTCTGGCCCCGACAGAATCGCCGCCAAACGTTGTGATATTATCCCTTCGATATCCTCGGTTTGGCGCCGCCTCGCCTTGCCCCTCCGGAGGGATTTCATGAACAAGACGCTGAAATGGATCGGCATTGCAATTGTTGCGCTGATCCTGATCCTGCTGATCGTGCCGTTCCTGATTCCTGTCAACAAGTTTCGGCCCACGATTGAAGCCAAAGCTTCGGAAGCGCTTGGCCGCAAGGTGCAGCTTGGAGATTTGAGCCTGTCGATTCTCGGCGGCTCGCTCGGCATTGACAATCTTTCGGTGAGCGACGATCCAAAGTTCAGCTCCAGCCCGTTTCTGACAGCTAAGAAAGTAAAAGTCGGAGTCGAACTGATACCGCTGATCTTCTCGCAGCAACTGAACGTCACGGAAATTACAGTCGAGGAGCCGCAAGTCACGATGCTGAAAGATCCCAGCGGGCGCTGGAACTTTTCTTCGATCGGCGGCAGCAACAATTCGGCTCCGGCGCAGAAAGCCCCGGCGCAAGCCAAACCCAGCTCTGGCGGCAGCAGTGCGCAGTCCGTTTCGATCAAAGAGCTAACCTTGGAAAATGGCCAGATCACCTTGGGCAACACCAACTCGAAGAAGCGAACGGTGTACAACAAAGTGAATCTGAAGGCCAGCGATGTGGCGATGACGAACAGCTTTCCGATCACGTTTTCCATGGAAGGACCGAACGGCGGCACTTTGAAACTTGATGGAAAGGTCGGTCCGGTCGATCCGAAAGATGCGGCATTCACGCCGCAAGACGTGAAACTGACCGTGAACAACATGAACCTGGCGGCCACCGGCTTCCTTGACCCGGCCTTGGGCTTGGCTGGGCTGGTAGACATTGATGCGGGCCTGAAGAGCCAAGGCGGCAAGATGGCTACGAAGGGCAAGCTGACGCTTACGAAGGCTGTGCTGGTGCAAGGTGGAAAGCCGTCGAGCGTGCCGGCGATCATCAATTTCGACACGATTTACGACCTAGCGGCGGGAAGCGGAGTGTTGAATCCATCGACGTTGAGCATCGGCAACGCAAAGACAAATCTAGGCGGAACCTACAAGTCGGTGGGCGATGATTTCGTGGTGGACATGAAGATTAACGGACAGGGTTTGCCGGCCACGGATCTGGAATCGTTCCTGCCGGCGCTGGGAATAAATTTGCCCAGCGGTTCAAAGCTGACAGCCGGAACGTTGAGTACGAATCTGCATGTAACCGGCCCGACGGATAAGCTGGTCACAGACGGCAACATCGGTCTGTACAACGGGAAGCTGTCTGGCTTCGATCTCGGTCAAAAGATGTCTGGTGTAGCGGCCCTGGCCGGAATCAAGACGGGCAAGGATCTGGACATCGAAAAACTGACCAGCAACGTACACATGGCACCGACCGGCTTGAAAGCCGACGATTTGAACCTGGTCGTACCGACGCTGGGTACGGTAGTGGGTGGCGGAACCTTGGATTCCGGCAACAACCTGAACTTCAATGCGGTGGCGACGGTCAGTTCGGCGGTCGTGAATAATGCGGCGGCCGGGGCGATGGGTGGCGTGAGTCAAGCCCTCGGCGCTGGATCGACCAACTGTAAGAGCGGGGGGCTCAAGGTTCCGTTCCAAATTCACGGCACAGCGTCCGACCCCAAGTTTGTTCCGGACGTTGGTGGCGCCACGGCCAGCCTGCTCAAGTCTCAGCTGAGCTGTGGGGGCGGCGTCGAGGGGATTGCTAGCGGCTTGGCGGGCGGGAAAACCGGAAACGCGTCCGACGTAGTGAACCAACTGGGTGGTTTGCTGGGGGGCAAGAAGAAAAAGCCATAGGACTAGGATGCCGGGCCGCCGTTTCTTAAATGCTCAATTGCAGCCGATTCAAAGGCTGCGTTTCGGGCGGTAACTCGTTTATACTTACCCGCATACGTTTTTCGGGTCGAAGCGGATTCTCGTCCGTTCATCAGCACCGTGTTCGCTTGAGGTTGAATGGAAGATCCTACGAATAAGAAAGGGAGTCGAGACAACCTCGGCATTGGCAGATCTCCTGGTGTGGGTGTCCCTGCCAAAGGCGACAGCGCCCCGAACCACTTCCCGCCCGATGCCAACGAAGGCGCGACGATCGCGGATGCCCCTGTTACGCCACCGAAGCCCGCCTCTCAGCCATCCACACCGGCAAAACCGCCAACGGTAGAACATCCCGACGCGACCTTTGTGGAGAGCCTGCCTGGAACCGCGGCGTTTACGCCGCCATCGGGATCCGGCCCACGCCCGGTTTCCGGTCTTTACATGAAAGAAGCAGTCCTGCAACCCGGAGACGTGATCGGCGGGCGATATGAAATTCAATCGCTGTTGGGCGAAGGCGGGATGGGCGCGGTTTACAAAGCACTGGACCGCGAAGTCGAACGCACAGTTGCGCTGAAACTGATCCGGCCGGAACTGGCTTCGAATCCGGCGATCCTGGCGCGGTTCAAGCAGGAGTTGCTGACCGCGCACCAGGTCACACACAAGAACGTCATCCGCATCTACGACCTGGCCGAAGCGGAAGGCGTGAAGTTCATCACCATGGAGTTCGTCGAGGGTTCCGACCTTCGGCGCATTCTGATTGAAAAGGGAAAGCTGCACCCTGAAGAGGCGATCGAGGTTATTCGTCAGGTGTGCCTGGCGCTGGATGCGGCGCACACGGCTGGGGTGATTCACCGCGATTTGAAACCGCAGAACATCATGCGGGAGGCGAAAACGGGACGAATCCTGGTCATGGACTTTGGCTTGGCGCGCACCATCGAAGGTGATGGAATGACGCAAACGGGCGCATTGCTCGGCACGATCGAGTACATGTCACCTGAGCAGTCCATGGGGAAGTCCCTGGACCAGCGTTCCGACATTTTTGCGGTCGGGTTGATCTTCTACGAGCTGTTGACCGGCAAGACTCCTTACAAGGCCGATACCGCGATGGCCAGCTTGCTGAAGCGAAACCAGGAACGCGCGGTTCCTGCAGCAGAGCTGGATGCGTCGATTCCCAAGGGCTTGAGCGACATCGTTGCGAAATGCCTGGAACGCGACCTGGAGCATCGCTATCAGTCGGTACAGGAAATTCTCCATGATCTCGACGCTTACTACGGTTCGCGGCCGACATTAGCCTCGCTGGCGATTCCGATTCCCGCGCCTGCCAAGCCGGCATTGCCGTGGAAGTGGGTGGCCATCGGCTCGTTGGCGGTGGCCGTAGTCGGTGGCGGTTGGGTGCTGAAATCGAGCATCGTGCGAAACGCTTCAAGCGGCGTGACCGAGGCGAAAGGGCCGGAACTGTCGCTGGCGATTCTGCCATTCCAGAACGCGACGGGAGATGCGTCGCAGGATTCGTTGGGGGCGAACCTGGCGGACATGCTGAATACGGCGATTGGTCAATCGGCGCACATGCATGTGGTTTCGCCAGACCGTATGCATCAGATTTTTACGGATTTGCGGATTGCGCCGGGATCGCAACTGGATCCGGCAACGATTACGAATATTGCGAAGTTCGGGAATGCGGACACGGTGGTTTCCGGCAAATTCATGAAGTTCGGCGACCAGTTTCGCATTGAAGCGCGCGTTCAGGACCTGAAACAGGGCCGCGATGTACCGCTGAAAGTCGATGCTGGCAGCGAGAAAGATGTGTTCAAGGCCGTCGATCAGTTGGCGGATCTGATCCGGAAGAATATTTCCGTGTCGTCGGATGTGCAGAAAGAACTGAGGGCCAGTTCCTACCAGCCGACATCGAAATCGCCGGAAGCGCTACGTGCGTACATGCAGGGCCTCACACTCCGCCGCGGAGGCAAAGACTTGGACGCGGTCAAGATGTTCCAAACGGCGGTGGATAAAGATCCCGATTTCGCCCTGGCCTACGCCGCACTGGCGGACACCAACTCCGCGCTCGGATATGATTCCCAGGCGGAGCAGGCTTCGCGCAGAGCTTTGGATTTGAGTTCGCAGCTCCCCGCCACGGAGCGATACCTGATTGAGGCAAATCACGCCCGCGTGATGAAGGACAACAAGAAGGCGCTGGACGCTTACGAAAAGCTGGCTTCCAGCCTTCCGGGCGACACCGACGTGCAGTACGCGCTCGGAAGCCTGTATCTCGATGCAGGCAATCACGACAAAGCGCGGCCGCTGTTCGCGAAAGTTCTCAAGAGCGATCCCAACAATCTTGCCGCGCTACTGCAGGCTGGCTGGCTGGAAGTCGATGCGGGGAATCCCCAGGCCGGCCTCGACCTGCTGAATCGCGCCCTGACGCTTGCCGTGCAGCTCGACAACCAGGAACAGAAAGCCGTCATCCTGCAGGCCCTGGGGATCGCCTACGAGCACATGAACAAGTTCAATGACGCCATCGATAGCATCCAGAAATCGATGGAGATCAACAAGACCTTAAAGAAACCGGTTGGCGTCGCCAACAACCTGGTCGAGCTCGGCAACGTGATGGCGGCCATCGGCAAGCCGGACGAAGCACTGGCGAATTACAACAAAGCGCTGGACCTCCGCCGCGAAATTGGCGCCAAAAAGGATGCGGCCAGCACGCTGCTGAGTATCGGCGGCTTGATGGAGGATCGCGGTCAGTACGACAAGGCGCTGGCGCTGTATAAAGAATCTCTCCAGACGCAACGGGACTCCGGCGATCTTTTCATGCAAGGTGTTTGTCTGAATGACATCGGCAGCGTATATCTCGCGAAGGGCCAGAACGAAGATGCCATTACCTACTATCAGCAAGCCTTGCAGATCCGGGAGAAGTTGAGCGCCAATCTCGACACCGCCGATACGTTGCACAATCTCGGCGAGGCGTATACCAAGACTGCGCAATACGATCAGGCCATGACGACTTTCATGCGCGCACTGCAGTTGCATCGCACTTCGAGCGCGGTGCAAGGAGCGGCGCTCGACTCCCATAGCATTGGGATGATCTTCCTCTACCAGGGGCGGCTCGGCGCGGCCGTGAATTCGCTGAAGGAATCGTTGCAGGGATTTCGCGATGCAAAAGACCGTAGCCGGCTGATGGCCCAGGTGCTGATCGATTACGCCGATGCGCTGACGCGCGCGGGACGTGCCGACGAGGTGGGCAACACGCTCGAAGAAGCTCAGGCGCTGGCGAGCGAACTCAAAAACGAAAAGCTGACCGCCGACGTTCACAATACGCGTGGCGATATGGCGTTTTTCGCTGGAGACTTGAAGACCGCGAAAGACAATTATCAGCAGGGGCTTCAGTTTGCGACGCGCGGAAAGGCGCCCGAAATCGTTTTGATTTCGAAGTTGGGGCTGGCGCGGGTAGCGGTGGCCGAGGGGCGTTCGCAGGCGGCCGTGAGCGATCTCAAGAGCCTGACCCAAGAAGCGGATCGTCAAGGAATGAAGTATGTCGGCCTGGTCAGTTCCGTGGAATTGGCTTCGGCGATGATCAACGTGAAAGACTACCCGCACGCCCAGCAGCAGCTCGATCAAGCCTTGAACACCAGTGAAAAGCTCGGTACGCGACTGCAGACCGCGACCATTCACTACCTGCTAGGTAAGCTCGCAGAGCAGTCTGGCAATGCCAGTGCCTCACAGAATCAATACCGCCAGGCAGCGAACCTGTTCGAGGAAATGAAGAAAGAGCCAGGAGCGGAACGACTTCTGGACCGCTCGGACCTAAAAGTAATGTACAAGGCGGCCACGCCGAACGCGCAGCAAGCCAAAAATTAACCGCAGGTTTTCGGTTCCCTTCAAAAAGAGAGAGCTCCGGTTTCCCGGAGCTCCCATTTCCTGACCAGCCGATTCTCTTAATTCTGGCCCTTGATCGTAAGGACGCTCGTTGTCGTCCGGGTGACGTTCGTCCCCGCATACGTCCCCGTGAAGGTGAGTGTCCAGGTACCGTGAGTGACGCTTTTGGACGCATTGAGAGTCACCGTTGAGTTGATCGGCGATCCACTCAAGTTGTCGACGTTCGGGCTGATGGTGCAAGTGGTGCTGGGTATTGGGTTGGTGCAGGAAAGGTTTACCGTACCCGTCAGGCCGGCCCCTGGGGTAACCGTGATCGTAAATGTGCCCGTGTGACCCGAGGAGATGGTTTGGCTGGCTGGTGTCACGTTGATGGTGAAGTCGCCGACCGTGTAGTTGGCGGAGCCGTTGGCGCTGTTGCCTGCCTTGTCGGTCGCGGTGACGGTAAACGTCTGCGCGCCGCTCGTTGCGGTATTAACGGCAGCAGGACTCTGTGTTCCATTCGGGCCGTTGCACGTGGCGATGCCTGAGCCGGCGTCGGAGCAAGAGAAGCTGGCGGTCACGGACTGTCCACGAAGGAACGTGGGACCGGCAGGGCTGAAGGTGATGGCGCCTACTGTGGGGGCGACCTTGTCGATTTGGAACGGCCCGAGCTGCGTATTTAAACAATTCCCGGCCAGGTCGCAGACGCTTTGGTTGCCTGTATAGGCAGAGGCATTCGATGTCGGAACGTTGGTGCCGACCGCGAAGGATACCGCGGTGGGGGGCAGGACCGGTGTCGCTGGCGAAACGCCAGCAATCGCGGGTGAAGCCGAGCCGATACCGGAGCGGTCATCGGCAGCCGAGCAATTCGCAGTTACATCCGTGTTGTACCAGCCGTAACCGTTGGCGCTGGCTGGAGTCTGCGCGCACGCCTGGACCAGCGACGGGCTCACGGAATCGAGGTTGACTTGTGTGCTGAACAGGCTGGTCGTGTAGCAGAACAGAGTCGATGTCGGATGTGGCGGAATACTCGGATCATTATCCGGATTCGGGCATGTGGCATTGGGGTCGGTAAGCAATTGAATGTTCTTTTCCGTTATGCCCGCGGCGTCCATCGCGGACCAATGCATGCTCTTCGCGGAGCCGTCGCCGCCTAGGAGACCGGTCAGTGTCAGGCCTTGCAATTGAGACTGGGTGTCCCAGGGTGCGGCGGAACCCGTGTTGCTCAGCGGCGTGCTAGGGTCAGGAACCGTTGCGCTGCCATAGGTGAAAGTCGAAGGAATGGCGGCGACGAAATTATTGTTCGGTACCGGAGGAGCGATGGCTTTGTTGACGACGAAATCGACGTAACAATTGCCGTTGAACCAAAGGTTCTGCGTCGTGGTGTAGGGCGGATTCTCAAATGTGCTGCTGCCCGGGTTGGTATCGTTCAACGGTGCGGAATTCGTCAGCGGACACGCGACGGTGCCCGGCGGAATGGCGGAGGAACTGTTTGGCAATGCCAACACGTTGGTGAGCAACATGGCGACGTTGAACGCAGTGATGTTCCAGGACTTCGTTCTCGGCGAGGTCCCGCGAGTGGTGGTTTGATCGCCGTACATATCGACCAGGCGGTCAGTGATGTAGCAAGGCGTAGCCGTAGAAAGAATGTTCGCGCAGACCGGGTTGACGCTGGCGTTGCTCGAGGTCCACTGCAGGTACGGCGTACTAGCGGGAGGGGTAAAGGCGATCAGCGAAACAGTGGTTCCAGGCAGGATCTGCGGCTTAATCCAGTCGAACGTGTCTTTCAACGTAATTACGCCCAGGGAAGGGTTGTTGACGCTTGGACAGAACGCGTCGGAGGCCGTAGACAACGATTGTGTGGCGCTATTCCAGCAGGCGTTCACGTACAACGAGCAGAGATTGCCACTGCCGCCATTTCCGAGGTGAGCGGCACACTGTGATGTCGCCCACGGAGTGCCAACAACATATTGTGGCCAGACGCTGCTGTCGATCGGGAAATTGGTGGTCGCAAGGCTGTCGCTGCCGTTCGGATTGGCGGTATTGCCCGGGAAATCAATTTCCTGAATGACGGTGACGCTGTTGTTGAAGGTATTGGTCACTGTGGACGGCCCGCTGGTCGACACTGGGTTTACCTGTTGCGCCACATTCGTGACCGGCAGGCTTTCCAGCGCGAACCAGGTTGAGTTGCAGAGTTGCGTGCCGCAGGTGCCAGGCGGCTGAGGGACAGTGGAAGAGAAGGGCAAGATCGGATTCGTGAACTTCACGGTTCCTGTCCTGCCATTGCCAGAAGTAACGAAGGTGTTGTTCGGTCCACGATAGGTCCACCCGGTAGAGAGAATCGATCCATAGCAATCCGAGCGGTTGTAAATGCACGGCCCATCTCCGTCGAACGCGAATACGCCCTCGGTCGAACTCGCGGGTGTGCTAAGCGCGATGGCCTTTAGCGCACCCGTGGAATTGTTGATGATACCGACGAGCCAGTCATCTCTTTCGGCATCGTAGCTCTGTCCCGTCGGCGTGACGGCGAAAGAGGTGGCGTTGCCATTGGAGTCGACGGTGTAAACAGGTTGTTCCACAGCAAGCTCGAGCGTCGCGATTTTCAACCGGATTGTGGACCGTCTGAAGTTGCGTTATGGCAGAAGCCGCTATCAGCCGGGCAGGCACCTCAGGACCTGGAACGCTAAATGCAAAAAATCCGGCGAGCCCGCCTGCTGGCGAGCCCGCCGGGATTTGTAGACCGTAGGTGACGCGGCGGCTCACTTCACCGTGATGACGCCTGTGACGGTGTTGTTATTGGTGTTGGGATCGTTCGCGCTGCTTACCATGGTATCGATCCGGAAGGTGCTGCCAACCTTAGCCGTGCTGGAGACCGGGATCGACAACTGAACCCGGGCGCCTTGCAGGTTGTACACGCTCTGCAACGTTCCGATGTTGCAAGACAGGGTTTGGATGGTATTGCTTCCGCTTACGACGCTGCCAGTGAGCGTGCAGGCGGCACCAGAGGGCATCGCCGAGCAGCCGCTGACGAGTGAGCAGCTGACCACGGCAAACTTGCCGCTCACATTGCCATTTAAGCTGGAAGTTGGAATCGTGACGGTGGCCGCCACGCTCACGGCCTGAGCTGCGACGCCCTTGGTCAGATCCAAAGTCCAAGCGGGGAAGTTGTAGGTCGTACCATGCTTGACGACGTCGAAACTGAAGCCTTCGAACATGGCCACGTCGGCCGGCGCCGCGACGGTGTAAGAATAGACCGCCGGCGTAGCGGGGTTAGTCGCCAAGTCGGTAGCGGTGATCGTCACAGTGTGATTACCGACGGTGTTGGGCAGAACCACGTTGCCGCCTGCGAGCGGACCATTGACAACTGCGCCGCCGTCGATCTTATAGGAGCAAGTTGCGACTCCCGACCGCTCATCCGTGCAGGTGTAATCGGCGTTGATATTTTGGCTAGGGGTGTAGAACGCGCCTCCCGGATGCGGCGTAATCGTGACGATCGGGGCCACGGAGTCGATATTCACCGTGGTGGTGAAATAATTCGTGAAGTAATTGCACACCTTGGTTTGCGCCTGTTCGGGCGTGCAAGGAGTGTCGGTCCCGTCGAGAAGCAGCACGATGTTCTTTTCATTGATGTTGGCGGTATCTCTCGCGGACCAGTGCAACGTGTACGTGCCATCGCCGCCGATAGCGTCTTTGAGAGGCTTGTTTAATCCGGTATCCCAGGGAGTTGCGATGCAATCCACCGCGCCGCAGGCCAATACGGGATTCGGATTGGTGATGGATTTGTCGCCCGCGGGCAAGGCCCCTGGGTTGATCGGTGGCGGTGGAACGACGCCCGCGGCGGAGCCGTACTCGATGAAGGACGGTTCCGCTGCTTGGAAGTAATTGCCGGCTCCGGTGGCAGGATTCACGACGAAATCAAGCTTACAATTGCCATTGTTCCAGACGCTGGC
>Ga0066388_100002118_pt1 | contig 11881 bp, 11 predicted proteins | sample PanSoiMetaGPlot6_FD_64539 | JGI IMG/M metagenome (GOLD analysis project Ga0066388, IMG submission 64539) | Tropical forest soil microbial communities from Panama analyzed to predict greenhouse gas emissions - Panama Soil - Plot 6 (Hybrid Assembly) | ecosystem: Environmental > Terrestrial >... | reverse complement strand
GGAATCCCCTAGGTCTGCACTACAGCCCGATCCGGCGATTTTCCGCTCCCCGGCCCCTTGCACTTCAAAAGCTTAGCGCGCGAAAAATCTTGCAGCTGGGATCGAATCCGCGAAGTCGGGCTAAGCCGCAGCGCACGCCGCCCCAGTCAATGGCGCGCTCAGCCTCACCCGGCGTAAGCCAGCACAACCCCGCCCAGGAAAAGCGTGAAGGCAGAAGACGGGCTCAGCACAAGTGCCCGCTCAAATGCTTCATGGGCCGCGGCGTGGCCGGTCGTTTGCGCTTGACGTGCGCGATTTCCGCATCGCGCAAACTCGGTTCAATTGCGCCGACCACACTCAAGGTGATGTCGTCCTCGAGCCCAAAAATGTCGTCGAGGCGGCGATCGTAGCGTTCTACCCACAGATGAATGCCGGGGTCAGCCTCGACAAGTTGTGCGCTAATCCGGACGCGCTCGCCCGCTCTACGTACGCTACCTTCAAGTACGTAGCGCACACCCAACTCGCGACCAATTTGTCTTACGTCTACTGCCTTGCCCTTGTAGGTGAAGCTGGAATTGCGCGCGATAACGAACGGCCATTTGATGCGCGAGAGGCCGGTGATGATCTCCTCCACCACACCATCGGCAAAGTATTCTTGCTCAGAATCTCCGTGGAGGGGGGCCCTTGAGGTGGGTCACTTGGGACTGCACCCCACTTTCACGTAGTTCGGTCGACACGTCATGCGATTTAAAAATGCAGAAAAAAACGGAAATCAGAGGTTAAGCGGATAGGTTCGCACTAGTCGTCGGATCTTCGACTCCGGTAGTGTATTACGGCCACCGCAAGCACGATTCACGACACGCCATGCTGCCGCTGTCCGGCTTGGGACCGCGCCGTCCTCAAGAAGCATCGTACCGACTGGCCAACGGGCCTCGAACTTGGCGCATCATCGTCTTTCCATGCGCGATACTCACCCAGCTTCCACAGGGTGATATCGCTCGCCGGATTGTCGCTGCGATAGCCCTCTTTGATTGCGTACTTGAACAGTGTCGGAGCACCTTGATGAACATGTTGGCCATGCCGGGCGTGTCTGCGCGCGCCGCGAACCTCTCCTTGATCTTATCTCTTTCGAGTTGGGCAACGGGCAAGGCGCCATACTTCTCACCGATGGGCTCCAGGATGAGGCGATAGATCTTCTTCGTGCTCGGCGCTTTATTCTGGAGCACTGCGTCCGCGAAGTAGTCGCCGAGCAGCGCCCCAAACGAGCCAGGGCTCAGAGTGCGCAGCACCCTCTGCCGTCGCGTCGTCTTCTTGGGGCCGTCTCCGCAATGAGGCGCTGGTACTCGGCCATGAACAATCGAGACGCGCGGCGGAGAACACCCATGGGCACTATGGTTCTTCTAGATATGATGGGCGGCGCGCGCGGGAAGTCACAACGGCGGCTCTTCGGTGGACTCCGGTGCCGATGGCACCACCGATTATCATTACTTCGCCCAATGTCGCGTCGTAGCGGCTCGACCGCAAGCCCGAGATTGCTCCTTCAGACAATTATCCGTATGGCTTAAACAGCGCCAAGCAGCATCGGACGGCATTGCTTCTCTCTTGTCCGTAGGTCACGCTGGAGCCTTGTTTTTTAGAACGGAACTGAACCATGCCGTTGCACGTGTCTCCAGCGATCAGCTTCCGAGCCGCGGTCCTGGTGGTGTCGATGGTGATGTGTCCCGGGAGTTCGGTGCTGGCAGCCAAGACCACGGAATGCACAAAGATTGCGGTCTGCTATTGCGTGAACAGCGATCTCAAGGAGCTCATTAACGTAAGGGTGGCAATGTTCCGGGAAACCCTTGCCGCCGAACGCAAGGCCGGCAAGGCAATCGGCTACATGAGCGTTCCCCTTTCAACGATTGGCGGTGGCTTCTTTAACGTCAACATGGAGGTGGCAGCGGCCGCGAAGGCGCACCTCGAAAAGCGGTTTGGCAGCGGTCAAGTCTGGATCCTCAATCCCGGAGTTCCGGAGGCTAACATCCCGAACGGCTCAGGTGCAGACTACATGCTGATGTGGACGCAGGTGCTTGAGGGCGAGGGGGGACTGGGGGAGGATCTCGATTTCGTCTACTTCGTCGGACCGAGCAATTTCGCGCGCTATTTCGGCCTCGACGGCAATGCCGACATGCTGAAACTCGAGCAGTTCTTCGACAAGCGCCTAGCGACCGATCCGGATCTGAGGAAGGCGGCGGAAAAGGGCCTGACGCGGTCGGCCTTTCGCAACTACTACGCGCTCAAGGCCTCTGTCACCTTCAGCAAAGGCGCGCACGATGAATGGAACATCGTCCGCGCCTTGAACGAACGCCGCCGCGCCGATGACCGGTTCGGCATTGCGAACCAGCTTGCTGTCCTTTTCGACGGCACGGGACTCGCACCAGGCAGCTCGGAGGGTGCTGCCTCCGAGGGATATGCAGGAAAATGCGTCAATTGAACCAAGCCGCTTGGCCGGCGCGGGTTGCCGCTATTTTTCAAACATCTTGGCGAGATAGGCCTGCGCGTCCTGCGCCGTAGCGAACTCGGGCGTCGTGTCCGGGACACCCAGATAGTAAACCGTCAGGCTGGGTGACTGGCCCGCGGCCTCCCGGTAGAGATGGATCTCGCAGCTTGGGTATTCTGTGAAGCTGGAACGCGGTACGGTCAATTCGATGCTTGCAGGCAGAGGGCGCACGGAGACCAGGATTTTTCGCTTCTTGCTGAATGGTTCGACCCCGTCGAGGCTCACCTGCCGATAGCGACCGGCGCTGTTCGCGATCCGCAGCAGGACCAACGTGGATTCCTCATTTGCGCCCCTCTGCACGGCCCACGCGATCTTGAGCGCGGGCGCGACGAACAGCGAATCGGCGCCGTGAACGACCTCCTGTGACCTTGCGCAGGGGCTCCCCGCGATGAGCAGCAGCGCCAATGCCAGATAAGCCGGCAGCCCCGGACCTCGCAGCATGGCTACTCCTCGGGCAACAAGTGAATGTCGTCGACAGGCAACTGTAGACGGACAGCAGTCGTAGGATGGAGCCGGTCACTTGGCAGGGGATTGGCCTTTGTGACCTGCACGGCCGTTCCGGCCAGGTCCACATCGTATTCGCACTTGTCACCGAGATACGCGCAGGAGGTGACATGGCCCAAAAGGCCCGCTTCAGCTTTGGCGGCATCAGATATCGCCAGGGCTTCCGGCCTAATCACCGCGCTCACAGTTTGGCCGCGCCGCAACCCCGATTGCACCCCGGGAAGGGTGTGGCGCTGCCCGAGAATGTCGATCTCGACGCCCGCGGCGCCGACGCTCATGACCATTGCGGGCAGCAGATTGGCACGTCCGATGAAGCGCGCGACAAACGCCGAGGCAGGACGCCGGTAGAGCTGTTCGGCGTCGCCGACCTGTGCAATCTCGCCTCTGTTCATCACGGCAATCCTGTCGGAGATTGCCATTGCCTCCTCCTGGTCATGAGTCACATAGACCGTGGTGATGCCGAGCTTTTTCTGTAACGAGCGAATCTCGCCGCGCATCTGGACCCGAAGCTTCGCATCGAGGTTCGAGAGCGGCTCGTCGAAAAGCAGCACGCTGGGCCTGATGACGATGGCACGGGCCAGCGCCACCCGCTGCTGTTCACCCCCGGAGAGCTGATGCGGCATCTGCGGGTCGTAGCCCGCAAGTCCCACCAGCGAAAGAACGTCGCTGACGGCGCTCGCAATATGCCAGGCGTCATGACGCTGGACGCGGAGGCCATAGGCCACGTTCTCGAACACGGTCAGATGCGGGAAGAGGGCATAGTTCTGGAACACGAAGCCGATGCCACGGTCATTGGCTTCGGCGCGCGTGACATCCCGATCGCCGATGAGAATGCGGCCTGCCGTCGGCTCCTGGAAGCCCGCGATTATGCGCAGCGTCGTCGTCTTGCCGCAACCCGACGGCCCGAGCAGGGTGAGCAACTCGCCCGGCTGCACCTCCAGCGACACATCGCGTAAGGCGGCAATCGCCCCCTTTACTCGATGCTGGAATTGCGCTGACACGTGGTCAAGGCGGATGGCAAGCGGATTCACGGGCAATTGGTCCCGATGCAAGTGCCTGGAGAGCGCGCCAGCCAGCATCTTTCAACCTCCCCCCAGCCCCCATTGCATCTGCTCGCCGGTGGCCGTGGGTAGCCGCCGAAGTACCGCGTTGAGAAGGGCCATGACCGCCATCACAACCGTGATCACAAACACCGAAAACGCCGCTGCTGGGCCGAGCGAGAGCTCCGTCATATTTTCGAGGATCCGCACCGTGATCAGCGTCCAGCCGATGGATACGAGGAAGATCGTCGCGCTGATAGCCGTCATCGAACGGATGAACACGACGCCTACTCCGGCCAGGAACGCCGGCATCACCAGGGGCAGCGTCACCCGCCGGAAGGTCGTGGCGCTGCGCGCGCCCAGGCTGCGCGAAGCCTCCTCCAGGCTCTTATCAATCTGCTGCATCAGCGCGATGGTCGTGCGGATGCCGGCGGGGCTGTAGCGGAAGACGTAGCAAGCGATGATGATCAGTGCTGTGCCGGTGAGCGCGATCGGCGGATCGTTGAAGGCGATCAAATAGGCGATACCTACGATGGTGCCCGGCAGCGCGTAGTTGATCATGCACACCACCTCCATGGCCTGGCGGCCGAGAGCCGGCCCACGCGCGACGAGATATCCAACGAGCACGCCGTAGAAACCCCCGAGCGGCATTCCGATAAGCGCGATGATGAGCGTGTCAATGATCGCCTTCCGACCTTCGGTGAAGATTACCTGATAGTGCCGGAGCGTCCATGCGTGGTCGGCGCCAAAGGCAGACACCAAAGACGCGAGCCCCAGCAGCGCGTAGAGATAGAGGATGAAAAGACCAACCGCGGCGCACCCAAGCGAAAGGCCCGCGCGCGCCATCGGCGTCACGCTGCGAATGGGGGACTGCGGCCCCGCCTTGCCTGTCACGGTGACGAAGTGGCCACGCGCCACCCAGCCGCGCTGCAGCACGTAGACGATTGCCGCGGGGACCAGCAGCAGCACGGACAAGATCGCCCCGCCCTTAAGGTCGAACAGTCCGGTGATCTGGAGGTAGGCCTCGGTGGGCAGAACCGGGAATACATTTCCCGCTAGGATGAGCGGCGTCGCAAAGTCGGCGAGCGAAGCCGCAAAGAGCAGAAGGAACGCGTTGGCGAGGCCGGGGATGGCGAGAGGCAGCGTCACGGTGCGGAACACATGCAGGCGTCGGCTGCCGAGGCTGAACGCCATCTCCTCGAGGTTGCCGCTGATGCCGGACAGCACGGGCCGCAGCGTCAGATAGGCAATTGGAAAATAGGTCAGCACCTCGGCGGCAAGCGTGCTGGTGAGCCCATAGACGTTTGTGCCCTTGAGACCGAGCAGATCATGGGTGATCAGCCCACGTGGACCGAAAGAGAAAATGAAGGAGATGGATGTGGTGAAGGGGGGCGAGATGAGCGGGAGGAGGGTTGCCGCATCGATGAGGCGGACCCACCGCGGCGGCAGGTTTCCGCGCGCGACGGTGAAGGCAAAGAGGAAGCCCAAAGCCGTGCCGAAAACGCCGACCAGGCCACCGAGGAGAAGGCTGTTCAAGAATGCCGCCCGGTGGCTCGGTTTGCCAACAATCGCGAGCAGCGGAGCGATGGTCGGTCGCCCATCGTCGACAAAGGCGACCGACAGCATCATCAGCAACGGGTAGACTACGAACAGCCCGAGCATCAGCCACAGGGCGGCCACGGTGAGGCCGAGCGCGGGGTCGACACGCTTCAAGGCCTCCGCAGGTGCGACCGTTTTCACGCGCGAACCCGCAGCATGGGCACACATCTCTTTTAGGGTAGAACTTCGGCGACCCAGCGGTCGACAACACGCTTGCGGTTCGCGCCAGCATAGGCATCATCAATGGCAAAGATTTTTGCGCCCTTGAGCACCTCAGCGAGGCTGGCCTCGGTTTTCACGTCAGGGTGCGCCGGCACGAAATTGATCTTGTGCTTGGCGAAGAGGCTTTGCATGGCGGGACTTGTTGCCCAGTCGATCAACTTTTTTCCGGTCTCTGCATTCTTGGCGCCCTTAATCAGGGCGATTGCCTCCGCGGATGTGCCGATACCTTCCTTGGGGAAGCTGATGACGACATCGTAACCCTTGGCTTTGGTGTCGAGTGCGTCGACAATGAAGAAGATGCCGCCTGCGGCCTGGCCCAAACCAACCGGCAAGGTGCCGCCGCCGCCGCTCTTAGTGTACAGCTGGACATTGGCGCGAAGCTTCTTGAGGTAGACGAAGGCCTTGTCTTCGTCGCGGCCATTGACCTCCAGCACGGAGAAAATGCGCGTGACTGCGGTGCCCGACGTGCGCGCGTCGGCCATCTGCAGCATGTTCTTGAAAGCGGGATTGAGCAGGTCATCCCAGGAGGATGGCGCTGCCAGCTTGTTCTCGGCGAGGAACTTCTGATTCGTCATAAACACCAGCGGATCATCGGCAATCGCCGTCCAGTAGCCATCCGCATTCTTGAAGCGCGCCGGCAGGCTTGCAGCCTCCGGCGGCTTGTAGGGCTCGAACACGCCCTCCTTGATGCCGGCGGCAAAGGTCTCGACCGGCCCGCCGAACAGCACGTCGACTTTGGGATTGTTCTTCTCGGCAATCACGCGCGCTAGGGCTTCGCCGGAGGAGAAGCGCAGGAAGTTGACCTTGATGCCGGTTACGGCCTCGAACTCCTGTAGCATCGGCCGCGCCCAGTTTTCAGGCCAGATTGAATAGGCGTTGATGGTGTCGGCCGCAGCGGTGGTGGTCGCCCAACCGGACAACAGCGCCATGAGCACCAAAGCGGCGATCCGCCGGGGATGCTTAAGCAGCCTCACCGCATTCGGCCTCTTGCCATGACGCGGCGAATAAGGCGTGCAAGTTCCCACGGGTTCTCCTCCTCGATCTTCGGCGTGCCGGTCACCCTTCATTGGCGCCGAAGTCTAAACACTCGGTCGTGACTTTCGATAGCAGAAAGTTTGTTCGGATGATTTCCGGGTAGACTGGATCTCAATCTGGTCGATGGACAGGCCTCCGCAGGCCAAGGCTTGCCGCGGCGAAGATCGCCGATGCGCTTGCGTAGATGAGAAACGGCGGCAACAGGGGAAACAGGAAACCCCCGGCAAGCGGACCTGCCGCCGCTCCGATGTCGCGCCACACGGCCTGCCGGGCGAGCGCGGGAACCCGCGCCGGTCCCGGGCAATCCTCGGCAATCACGGGAGCCGGCAAGGGCTGGAGAAGCGCTCGAAGGATCACGGTCGACAGGACGCCGAGCCATAGAAGTGGCTCGGGTGCTCCCAACAAAGCCAGCGTCGAAGCTGCTCCCAGTGAAAGTGCTACCAGCATCCGGCGCGCGCCGCATCTATGCGCTAGCCTTCCGCCGGATGGCGATAGGAGGATCTCCGAGACATAGCGAAGCGCCATGGCGATGCTGGCGGCGATGACCCCGCTCCTGCCGAGCCCAGCCACCGCCAGGAGAGAAAGGCCGAACACGAAGAGGCCGTCGAGCGCAAACCCCATGCAGAATGACCAGATGCTGAAGGCGTCTGGCGCGGCGAATCGCGGACGCTGCTGGTGAACGGGCTCCGGCTCTGTCGGCAATTGCACGGCAAACATGAATGCGGCCAGCGCAATCACGGCGAGCGCCAGAAAAACCGGTCGCGGCCCCCACAGCTCGGCCACGATACCGCCAGCGAGCAACCCGGCCATGGGACCGACGGCGACAATGGAGCGGGCGCGTCCCATGCGCTGCGCCGCGTCCCTGAGATGCGATGTCGGCAAGGCCTGGTTGGCGATGTTCATGGCTGCAAAGGCTAGTCCCCAGACGAGGCGCGCGACAAGCAGCAGCCAGACGCCGGAGCACATCGCATACCCTAGGGTGGAAAGGACGGCGCCCGCGGCCGCCAGAAGACAAGCCGCCCGTGGCCCTCGCGTCGCGTAGAAGGCAGCGACCCAGTGATAGCCGAAAACGCGTACGATGCGGTTGGCGGCAAGCAGGAAACCGGCCTCGGGCAGGGTGATCCCGTACGCGGCGGCGTGCAAGGGCAAGAGGAGGTAGAGAACCGTATCGCCAGGCAACGCCAGCGTTAACGTAAGCGCTGCGTTGCGCGAAGCGCGGTCGGCCTGGTCGGGTTTCAACATTGCTGTCGCGCCGCGCATTGGCTTCTTAGGGCAACCACCATTTCTTCAGTCTCATATCAACCTGAGTGGCTGCATTTGTCACCTCGCAACGTCACGACTTCACGCTTCGCGATGCGAGGCAGTGCTGTTCAATTGCGAAGTGCCCTGAACCATCACCCGGCCGGGACTGTTCTCTACAACGTCGATACACTGCAGCGCCTGCAACTGCTGCGGGCAGAATCACGCACCATCCGCCACGTCTGTCGGAAGCAGCTCGGACAGCGATGCGACGATGCGATCGGGCTTGACGTGAGTATCTCGGGGCAACCCCTTGCCTGCTGCGTCGAACCAGATGCCAAAGATGCCCAGCCGCTGAGGTGCCGCAACCTCCCATTCCAGGTTGTCACCGATCACCCACGTATCTCGTGGATCGGCTCCAAGTTGGCGCAGAGCAAACAGGTATGCTCGCTCGTCGGGTTTTCCGAATGCGTGCTCGCCTTCGAGCTGGATATGGTCGAAACGATTCGCAAGGTCGAACCGGGCGATCTTGGCTCTCTGCGCTTCTGATGCTCCATTGGTCACAAGTGCGAGGCGCGTGCCGCGCGCCCTCAGCGCGTCGATGACGTTGAGCGTCCGGGAACAGGCGCATGTGCTCGTCGCGATAGGCCGAAAACCGGTCGGCAAGCCGCTGGGGAAGCCGGGTGGGAGGCACCTGGCGTCCCGCGTTCGCCAACACTGCAAGAGATGCAGCGACGATCTCACGTCGCGCATCCGTCAGCCGACGCCGCTCAGGATCGGCCCAGAAGTTCCGGGCGAATGCGCCTATGGCCTCGCCACTTCGCTCGGCATAAGGGTTGCTAGATCGTCTGCAAACTCGTGAGTTACGACCAGCCAAGCGGCCTCCGCCCCTCCATGCGCCTGAATGAGGGTTTCATCTAGGTCGAACAGTATGGCTTGCGGCAGCATGGTCGAACCCCCTATCTCGTTCAGCCGGCATCGCAACATAGCACCGCTATTGTGCACGCCCCCTGGAAGTCTTCAGCACAACAGTCATTCAGTCCGGTTACAGAGTCATTTTCTGGCTATCGGTGCTATTGTTCATGCGCACGATCGTCAACGCGCTCCTCCTGAAACAAGGCTTCGTACTTCTCGTCACACGCAGCCTCAGCGCAAAGCCTATCCCGGAGCTGCGGAGCTTCCCGGGCGGACATGTCAAGAAAATGAGACGATGATAGAGGCCTGACCAGAGAACTACGAGAAGAGGATCGCCATCGTCCCAACAATGCTATGCGGCCCGGCACTTTATCATCGCGCAGCATCTCTACCGAACTGTTGATTGCCCTTCCTGGTACTCTGCGATGCGTACCATGCGTGCTAGGAAGTAGTGCTCGGACGCGTTCGCCGAGGTGTTGTACCCGGGGGAAAGGCCTCCGCCTTCGAGCTGGTTTCCTTGTCGATTAGAGAGGCATGAATGAGGAGCAGCTTTTGCACGGTTTTTTGGCCCCGGCCAGAACACGAATTTCGCGGAGCTACTTCTAGAACTTGCTGACACCGCAGTCGCATGCGCCGCCCATTTCCGTCGAACCGGCGGTGAGGATTTACCCGCATCATCAACTTTGAACATGATGGTGACGCGATCGTCGCCCAAATCCACGAGCTTCTCGACAATGCATTCATCTTGGGGTTCGATATCGCCGATTGTATGCGGCTGACGGATGATCTCGATAACGTGATCGACGGGATGCGAACGGTGGCTATGCACATCGATATTTACAAACAATCATCGCGCCATTGCGATCGGATGCTATGGAATTGTTTGCGGTAGGCGAACGAATGATGGGCGGCGTGCGCGAACTTGTTACGATGCTCTCTGAGCCCAAGCTCGTCATCACCGAGGTGCGTGAGAAAGCGCAAATCATAGATGAAGCAGAGTCGCTCGCGGATAGGCTCTGTCGCAGCTTGAACCACCTTCGGTTAGCTTCGGCAGCGTTTATGGCTTTCAATCACGGCCTACTGACAATGTTGGCAGGTGGTGCGACAACGGTGTTCGAGATTCCTTTCTGGGTGATATTGCGCTCTCACCAGATGGCAAAGGCGATGATCTCCATTGCCCGACGGCCGTCCGGTTCCTCGAGGCTCTCGCGCGTGCGAGCCGTCACGTAGATCTGATCGCCTCATGCGGGTGATCAACCGCATTGTCCATCCGCGAGACCTCGGCCAAGAGTCTCCGGTCCTCGGTCATAAGCACGCAGCTGGCTTGGAGCCCACCGTCTTTTTGGGCTTGCTTGCTTGATAGGGCCAAACGTCCGCCGCGTGTGTGCGCAACACGATTAGCGGCAAGATCAGATCGCGCGGCTCTTTTGCACGTAGCGAATTCGCGCGCTTCTGTCACCCGAAGCCTTTTCAAAACAAAGGTTGCCAACGGCCATCCCTGCCCAAACGTGCTAGCCATACGAAAGATGATGCAATGATTGTTTCAAATACACCTGCAAGCGGTAAAGAAATGCCAAGGCGATCCGATTTCGTAGGTCACGACCGACGTGTTGCCGTCGAAGCACGTAGTTCTCAAAAGCCATCCGCAATTCGTTGACGGAAAAAATTCCGCCGTTCTTTGCGTATTCGTACGCGGCCCATAAGCAGGTTGCACCGTGGGGAAGGGGTTGCAGGCGGCCTTGCACGCTCTGCTCAGTCGGAGGTGCTAGGTGGTTTGGAGGGGGAGACGAGATGCATTTGAGAACAAGGGGTCTTGCGACAATGGTGCTGGTCGGGTCGGTGGCATTTACTCATGCCGCAGAGGTCACTCGTCCGGTCGGGGGCGTCCAAGTCAACTTCCCTATCCTCAATGGCTACTGCCTCGCCGAAGACAGTAACGATCGCGATGCGATCTTCATCGAACGGATGGCAACTCTCTTGAGAAACTCCAAGAATAGGCTAATTGTGCTCTCCATGGATTGCGGACGTCAATTAACTTGGAGAAACGGTGTAGAAGGAGATATCTACGATTATTCTTCATATTACATCCCGGAGAACCATGTGACTCCGACGTTGAAGGGTGACAAGGCGGAGTTACGCAAGACCTTATGCAACGACATGAGAAAGCTGGGAGACGCCACACTTGCGCCAATCAAGGATATGATGGCCAATGCGGAAAAGGAGCTTAACGAAAATGGCGTCACCGTCAGCAGCACCAAGATGATTGGTGTCGTCGGAGAAGACAAGCATGCCTGTTATTCTGCCCTCCTTGTTGGACTTCGCACCGCCACTGATAACATTCTGATGTCTGTGTTTATCATCGCAACTGTCGTCCGAGGCAAGCCAATCTTCTCGGCCATCTACCATGAATACAAAGGACCAGAGACGACTCAGCGAAGCCTAGAGGAGGCCAAGTCGTTGGCAGCCGAGTTTGACGCAAAGAATCCTTGAAATTCGTTTGCATGTCGAGCGAACGCAAAAAGTCCTTTCAAATGTGGGGCAGCACGGGAACCGGCTCGGAGACCGCACTGATGATCGGGCATGTGGTTCCTGCTTTTACCTCGGGGCATCGCTCGTTGTTCCGAGAAAGATGGCGCGCTCATGCCTGAGCCATTGCTCAGCGAAAGCCAATGTTGGGGCAGAACGGGCTCGCCTGCTGGACCTTGCCGACGATCTTGTGGCCGGCGACGGTGATGACGGCGGTTTCCGACGTGAACGACGAGCAGACATAGCCGTATTTCCCGTCCGGCGAGAAGATCGTCATGCCCGG
>Ga0066388_100002117_pt1 | contig 11882 bp, 8 predicted proteins | sample PanSoiMetaGPlot6_FD_64539 | JGI IMG/M metagenome (GOLD analysis project Ga0066388, IMG submission 64539) | Tropical forest soil microbial communities from Panama analyzed to predict greenhouse gas emissions - Panama Soil - Plot 6 (Hybrid Assembly) | ecosystem: Environmental > Terrestrial > Soil... | reverse complement strand
CGAGGCGTCGATTATTCAGGCCATTGTCGAAGGCAGCGGTGGCCCGGAGAACACCGAGATGACAGATCCAGGCCTACGTTTCGTCCGTCATCTCTTATCCATCTCCCGCCCGGCCCGACACGGGTTTGTCCCCAACTTCAAGGACATGGCGATCATCCGTCAGGCAGCGCGCCAGTTCATCCGCCGCTGTGGCGGTGCCACCCTGGCCATTCAAGCGATGATGCGCATAACTCAGTGTGAACAGGCCTGAACATAGGATGATCTGGATGGGCGCCTACATGCCCAGGATGCTGTAGCCACAGTCGACATGGACAACCTCACCGGTCACGCCAGACGACAGATCGCTCACAAAGTATAGGGCCGTCTTGCCCACCTCCTGGGCCTGAACGTTGCGCTTGAGCGGAGCCTTTTGCTCAACGTACTTGAGCATATCTCGGAAGCCGGCAATACCCATGGCCGCCAGCGTGCGCACCGGCCCGGCGGAAATGGCGTTGACGCGGATACTTTTCTCACCCAGGTCGGAGGCTAGATAGCGAACGCTAGCTTCCAGAGCTGCTTTAGCCACCCCCATCACGTTGTAGTGCGGCACCACCTTTTCTGCCCCGTAGTAGGTGAGCGTGACAATGCTCCCCCCGTTGCCGTTCATCATCGGCGCAGCATGCTTGGCCACAGCGGTGAGCGTGTAAGCGCTGATGTCCAGGGCAAGCTGGAAACCCTTGCGACTTGTGTCCACGAAATGCCCTTCAAGGTCTTCCTTGTTGGCGAAGGCCACAGCATGGATGAGAAAGTCTATGGTGCCCCACTGCTCCTTCAGCTTGGCAAAAACTTGCTCGATCTGCTCGTCGTCTCCCAGATCACACGGCTCGACGAACTTTGAGCCCACACTATCGGCCAGCGGCTTGACCCGCCTTTCCAGAACCTCGCCCTGGTACGTAAAGGCCAGCTCTGCCCCTTCCTCATGCAAGGCCTTGGCGCAATACCAGGCCAGACTGTGGTCGTTGGCTACGCCGAATATAATCCCCTTCTTGCCGACTACGATTCCCATATCCTCTCAATCCTTAACTGTTGCTGAGCTGCCCGGAGATAAAGCGACAACGGACCGGCGCGCAATTACGAACAAATCTCTGGTCAAATCCAACCGACTGCGCCGCTCAGCCGCGCTGAATAGACCAGAGATTATGGCACACAGCCCGGATCGCTTGCCAGAGAGCGTTAAGTACCATGTTTTAACGGTATCTCATACACCGGCCGCGAGCTCTCGAGCCGCTGGAGCGAGAGCCGAGCAGCGGGGTTGCAGGCGGTGTAGACTGGGGCTGCGATCACCGCTTGCCCTTATTGTCCCCGGCCGGTTGCCATGAGCTCAACAGACCCTAGCAAGCCGCTAAGCCCCGGCCCTAATTCCAGCGCTGCCCCCAGTCCTGCCACTCCACCTGAGCGGCCCTGGCGCGGGGCACCATTCTGGCTGGTCGAGAGACAGAGCGCTCCGGTGACCGTGACATCCAACCTGAAGTGCGACACCGCGGTGATCGGCGCTGGCGCAACCGGGCTGTCTGTCGCCCTGCCACTCTCCGAAAAGCAGAAGGTGGTGGTGGTTGATGCTGGTCTCCTGGGCGAGGGGGCCACTGGCTGGTCGGCTGGGATCCTTTCCAGCGCCACCACGGTGGACTTGAGGCAGGTGGAGTCGCTCGTCGGCGAAGCCGAGGCCCGCTCTCTTGCCTTCTTTCTCTCGGACTCGGCTTTGCAGGTAAAGCATAGCCTGGGCATCGGGGAGAATGAGTGGCAGCTTGGTAGCTCGCTCTATGTGGCTGCCCGTAACGGTCACCGCAAGTTGCTCAGCGCTGAGTACAATGCTCGCCACCGGTATGGCTTGCCCTCTGAGTTCCTCGAGGAGGCCCACCTCAAGAAGAGCTGGGTCGGCTTTCCAGCGGCCCTGGAGATTCCAGGAGAGGGCGCTGTACACCCGGTCAAACTCCTGCTGCACATGGCGTCTGCTGTCTCCCGGGCCGGCGGTCAGGTCTTCGAGAATTCGCCGGTGACAAGCTGGCGGCATGAGGGCGACCGGTTCATCATCACCTGCAATGCAAAGACGATCGAAGCCGAGAATCTGGTGCTCTGCCCGGGCCTCAAGAGCGAAGCGTTTGGTGAGCTGTCTGGTCTCAGGCGCCTGACCATTCCGATAACCAGTCGCATATTGGTGACCAAGCCAACTGAGGAGATTGCTGATGCGCTGCCGAGAACCGCACGGCTGGCGCTCTGGGACTCGCTTCAACTCTACCACTACCTTCGTTATCTGCCCTCAGGGCAGATCCTTGTTGGCGGTGCAGAATCTCTCGGATGTGCACCATCCAGGCAGCTCGATAAGACCGACCCAGGCATTCAGCGGCTTTATCGCTGGGCAGCTGCGCACCATAAGTTCAAGCTGCCACCGATCGAGCACTGCTGGCAGGCCAGTCTGGCGCTGCCTGCAGATGGATTGCCTCTCCTCCGCATGAGGCAGATCAAGGAGAACATGCTGGCAGCCGCCGTTACCGACGGTATCCCATTTGCCTTCGTTCTCGGCAGGGTAATCGCCGCCCTGATCGATAGCCGAGAACATCCTGTGGCGCGCATGTTGAGCGAGAGGCGACGTTTCCCGCTGCCGGTCCGGTTGCTCTCGCTTCTTCCGGACCCGAGTCTGGTTCGCGCTCTGACCTGCCACCTGGCTTTCTCGGCGCTGCGCGTGAAGGACAGCCTGGGCTGACGTCGGATCTGCTAATTGGCAGCAAGAATCTTTGCTACTTCTTGCGAATAGCCGTCCGGGTTCCGGTAGCCGTAGAACAGACCGCGCAGCTTGCCGCTTGCCTCGAGGACGATCGTACAGGGGAAGCCGTGCACGTCGTATTTTTTGGCTACCGCCTGCCCGTCGCGACCATCCTCCGCGTTCAGCTTCACACAGATGAACTGGCTGTTGAGAAGCTCGATTACGCTCCGGTTCGTGTATGTATCCCGATCGAGCCGCTTGCACCAGCCGCACCAGTCCGTGTAGACGTCGATCAAGACGAGTTTGTTGTCCCGCGCGGCGGCCTCCAGGCCCTCCTTAAAGTCGCGCCGCCAGGTAAGCGTTGCACCGCTGGTGCGCTCCGCGATGAGAACGTCAGAGCTGCCGCCGTCGCCGGCCAGGGACGGATAGCCAAAAGAAAAGGCAGCTGCAGCTGCAATCGCCCATAGACCCAGACGGGAATGCGCGCGCCGATTGCTGTAAAGCGGAGGGAAAATATCTACTGGGAGCATGGCGCACCTCGTGCCGAAAAGATTGAAGACCGGCCGCAGCTGTCTGTCCAGGCCAGTAGCCCCATTCTACAGGAGAAGCGACCGGCAAGCGGCCGCCAATCCTCATCTCAGAGCCTGCTGCCGGACTGACTGAGATTTGTCCTGGTCTGCTCAACGCCCTTGTCCGCCTCACCCAAGAGCGCTTTCCTGACCATCTTAAGCGGTGGGCAGCCCTCCGCCAGGAAGCGATCATGAAAGTCATGCAAGCTGAACTCTTTGCCTCTCAGCTTTTGATATTGGTCGCGTAGGGCGATGATCTCCAGCTTGCCGAGCGTGTACATAAGATAGGTCGGATCCAGCGTTCCTCGCTTGGCCTCGCGCTCGGCATTCGCCTGCTCCTGGTAGCCCTCCTTGTTGAAAAAAGCAATCCCCTGCTCAAGCGTCATTCCTCTGGTGTGCATCTGGATGCCAACGATGTACCGGCAAGCTCTCAGCAAGGCATCGTGCAGCTGGACGAGCTTGTACCTTTTGTCACCGTTTCCCAGCCCTTGCTCAAGCATCATCTCCTCGCAGTAGTGGGCCCAGCCTTCTGAGTTGGTCCCACAACCGAGCACCTTGCGAATCTTAGAGGGGGCATTTCTCACCCAGAGGAATTGCACATAGTGCCCCGGGTAAGCTTCGTGCACGCTGGTGTTGAGCAAGTCCAGGCTGCAGAAAGAGCGCATGTGCTCTTCCACCTTCTCCGGAGACCAGGTCGGGTCCGGCAGCGTCACGTGATAGTAAGCCTCTTTAGCCTTATCCTCGAACGGTCCGGGAATGTCCATCGAGGCATAGGTCAAGGCCCGCATAAATGGCGGCGTCTCCTCAACCGTCGCCCTCTGCTCGGAGGGAATCGTGACCAGCGACCGGTCCACACAGAACTTGCGAATTCCCTCCAAAACGCCCGCCACTGAGGCGATTAAACTGTCCGGTTTTGGGTGATCTTTGGCGATCGATTGGTAAACCTGACTGGCAGGTTGACCCTGATCAATCGCCCCGGCCGTCCGGATAAACTCCGACTGCAAGCGGTGGAGCTCCCGGTATCCTCTCTGCAACAGGTCGTCAATCGGCTGGTCGACCATCTCCTCGTAGAGGAGCTTCTTGCTGTAAAGGTCCGCACCGAGAGCAAAATCGCCTTTGGAGCGCGGCAAGAGCTCATCCTCAAGGAATTTCTGATAGGAGATAAGGTCCGCCACGACCTGAGCGTTCACCCTTTGAAAAGCGGCGAGGAGCTTGCCATCCCCCACCGGCTTGAAGCTCTGAGGCACCGACTCGCGGAAAAATTTGACGATGCCGGGCATCTGTTCGAGGGCAACCTTAGTGTAAATTGGCGGCGGATTGACCAGATTGCTTCTGCCGGCAGCGAGTACTTTGCCAATCTGCCTCTCCCGGGAGATGACCGAGCTCAGCCGGTCTTCCAGCGGCGCAAAATCTCGCTTAATTAAAGCAAAGATACTGGCTGTCGCAGCCGAGCTGTACAGGTCGGGGTTCTTACGCCACATCTGGATGCTTTCCAGCTCCAGCAGCGACGCCCGAATGTTGCTCTTAACAAGCTCCAGATCAGAGCGGTGACTCTGGTCAAGCCCTTCCGGGTTGAACTTTTCGAAGCGCTTGAGAAACTCCTTGAGAGCGCCTATCTGTCTGCCTTGCCCTTCTGCGGAGAAGTCCCCCAGCTGCCGATCGTAGCTGTGAATCCCCTCCTCCGTAGCCCAGCTCGGATTTGTCCTGAAGCTATAGTCAAGGAACTGATCTGCCAGCCGCTCAAACTTAGCCTGCGCGGGGGAGCTGACTTGAGCGCTGGCCCCGGCAGGCCCCGCCCCTGAAGCTTCCGCAGCCGATGCCGGTGCTGCCAAGACCACCTGAAGCTGGGTTATAGCCAGCGCAACAGCGACAGTCACTGCCCGGATACGCATTGCTCCTCCTTGAGCCCTGGCCTTTGGAAAGTCAACAGGTGTGCCTGTCAGCCTCCGGTTGGCGTTAGCCGGTCCGGCCTGCCAGGCTGCCAACCAATGCCCGGTCCAGCTCGGCACGAGAAGATTATCTCAGAGCGCCTCAGGCTAGCGCTGTTGCTGCCTGCCAAACCGGGCTAAAAACAAAGAAAGAATTACAAAAGTAAGATAAGGGTCTAGTAGAGCTTCAATAAGCTACAACTCCCCAAAGCGGCCGTAACAAACAGGTTGGTAGCGCCAAAATACCGGTAAGATTTAAGAATGTAACTTGCAGGTAGCACCGATGGCAGGTCCTTACGAAATATTTGTCCTAGTGAAGCAGGTCCCGGACCAGGGAGCCAAGGCCGGGATCAACCCGGATGGGACCATAGACCGTGCCAAAGCCAAGCGCATGCTCAACCCGTTCGACCGTTATGCACTGCAGGCGGCGCTGCATGCCAAGGACGCTTACGGTGGTCGGGTGACAGCTATCTCCATGGGCCCGCCGCCAGCTGTTGAAATCCTTCTGGAGGCGCTCGAGCACGGCGTCGACCGAGGCATTCTCCTGTCAGACAGGCGCCTGGCCGCCTCGGACACGCTGGCAACCGCTTATGCTCTATACAAGACGGTCACCTACGTGGGCCGCTTTGATCTGATCTTTTGCGGCCTCCAGACCACCGATGGCGACACAGCCCAGGTCGGTCCACAGTTAGCGGAGCGCCTCGGACTTCCCCAGGTCACCTACTGCGAGCATTTCACGATTGAGGACCACAAGATACACGCCCGCCGAATTATCGAGGGCGGCTGCCAAAACCTGATCTCCGAGCTGCCTGTCTTGATTACCGTTGCCAACTCTTACCATCCGCTCGAGTACAAATCTTTCCGTGGAGCCTGGCGAGTACAACAGCTGGCGCGCAGCCCGGAGGAGATGAAGCAGTACATCCAGACCGTCGATCTGGATGTTATTGGTGCTGATTGTGACCGCTGCGGGCTGAAAGGCTCACCGACGATTGTCGCTGCCACCGAGAAGGTCGGCGAACTTGGGGGCAACTGCGCCATGCATGAGGGCCACGCTCCGCAGGAGCTGGTTGGCGATGTACTGACCAACAGCAATATCAAGGAGTTCCTGACCGTATGACGGAAGAGGAGAAGCAGGTCGCTGTCCCCAAGGGCGAGGTTCTGGTGATTGCCGAGCAGATTCTTGGCGAGCTCCAGCCGGTCACGCTCGAGCTTTTGGGCGCCGGGCGCTACCTGGCCGACAAGCTGGGCAGCCAGTTGACCTGCATTCTGCTCGGCTACAACCTCGGCGAAATACCAGAGCGACTCATCCACCATGGCGCCGACATCGTCTACGTAGCTGACCATCCGGAGCTCTATACTTACCGCACCCTGCCCTACCGCCGGGTCGTCTGCGACCTTCTGGAGTCGCTGGACCAGCCGCCACACATAGTGCTGCTCGGCTCCTCCACGACCGGCAGAGACCTGGCTCCCCGGATCGCCGCTCACTTTGAAACCGGACTGACCGCCGACTGCACCGAACTCGATATCGGCCCGTACGAGCACAAGAGCAAAGTTGATCCGACCAAGGTTGGTCTTTATGAAGACTGCCTCTATGCCATTCGTCCGAGCTTTGGTGAGAGTTTGAAGGCACGCATTCTCGGTCCCTGGAAAAACCCACAGATGGCCACGACCAGGCAGGGGCAGATGACCCCACTCAAGCCTGACTCGACGAGGCAGGGGGAGATTGTTCCGGTTCTGGTTAATCTCAGGCCGGAAGACTATCGACTGGTTGTCGCCGAGACGCTGCGCGAGGCCAGCAAGGGCGTCAAGTTGCAGGAAGCGGATGTCATCGTCAGTGGTGGCTACGGGCTGGGCTCCTCTGATGGATTCGAGCTCATCCGCGAGCTGGCAGCTTGCTTCGAGAATTCGGCCGTTGGCGCCTCGAGGAAGGTGGTGGACCTGGGATGGATACCCTACGAGCACCAGGTCGGACAGACAGGCAAGACGGTCCGGCCAAAACTCTACATCGCCTGCGGCATATCGGGAGCAATTCAGCATCGGGTGGGCATGTCCAAGTCCGGGTTGATTATTGCTATCAACAAGGATGTGGACGCACCGATCTTCAAGTTCGCCCACCACGGAATCGTAGGTGACCTCTATCAGATCATCCCCGAGATGATCAGGCAATTCAAGCAGATGAAATCAGGGCGGGAGGCCCAATCCGTTGTCCACACGCATTGAGTACGATCTGTTGTTGGTTGGAGGCAGCCCATCCAATCTCACCCTCGCTTACCACATTCTTGAGCTAGCAAAAGAGAGCGGCAAGGAGCTGTCCATAGCCATTCTGGAGAAGGGCAAGGAGTTTGGCAGCCACGTGATGAGCGGTGCTGTCTCAAACCCACATGTGCTTGAAAAGGTATGGCCCAACTACAAGGAGCTTGGCTTTCCGGTAGAGGCGGTCTGCGACGACAGCAACTTTTCGGTGCTCGGCCTCGAGAAGAAGTGGGATATGCCCCGCTTCATGTATCCAAAGGCGCTGGACAAGACCGGCTACCTTGTCCTGACCTTGAGCTATGTCACCGGCTGGATGGCCAAGCAGGTACAGGAGAAGGCCAAGGAAGTGCCCAACGTGGCGATCGACATGTTTACCGGCTTCTCGGCCCACGGCGTTGTCTTCGAGGAGGGGCGCGTGGCCGGCGTCAAGGTGAGCGAGGAGGCCCGCTCCGAAGAAGATTACGTTTACGCCAAGTTCACTGCTTTCGGGGACAAGGGCTTTATCTCCAGAGACGTGATCGACCATTACAAGTTAAGAAACTGCCCACAAATCTGGTCAGTCGGTGTCAAGGAAGTCTGGCAGTGCAACGAGAGTTATGAAGGCAAAGTCTGGCACACACTCGGCTGGCCGTTGTTGGAGGGAACCTTTGGTGGCGGCTTTGTCTACGGAATGAAAGACAAGAAGCTGACCATCGGCATGGTGATCAGCCTCGATAGCCGGGACCCGGTCATGAACCCGCAGCTCAAGCTGCAGGAGTACAAAAAGCATCCCTGGATTCAAGCGATGATCAAGGGCGGAAAGTTGCTCAAGTACGGTGCCGCTCTCTTGCCGGAAGGCGGCTACTACAGTCTGCCCAATAGGTTTGCGGTTCCTGGAGCGCTTCTGCTTGGTGATGCGCTCGGCGTGCTCGACGTCAAGCAACTTGCCGGCATCGACCGCGCCATGGAGTGTGGATATGTAGCTGCTGAAGTTCTCCATAGCGCTCTGGTGAAGGGCGACTTCAGCGAGGAGGCGCTTGCCGCTTATCAACAGCGACTGACCAACAGCTTCGTCGTCCAAGAAGCTTACAAGGACCGCTACTTCCGCTGGGCATTCATAGAAAACCCGCGCCTATTGGGCGAGTATCTGCCAACAGTGGCCAAAGGTATTGACGCCGGTAATCCCTGGTTAGGCATGCTGAAAGTAGGGCTGAAGAACCCTCTGCGCGCCACCACAGACGGTATCAGAGCGCTTTCCTTGATTGAAGGAATAAAGGACATCGGCCCGATCAAGTACCTGCCCGATTTTAAGCATATAGTGCCGGACTTCGTGCCCCCCAGGTACGAGGAGCCTCAGTTCGACAAGAGCACGATCTATTCGCGCCCTGATGCTGTTTTTTATGCCTCCACCAAGTACCACGAAGGCAACAAGCACATAGACGAATTCAACGCCGATGTCTGTGTCACCTGCATCTCCAAGTACGAAAGGCTGGGAAAGGTCACGCCCTGCGTGGCCGACTGCACGGCTGAGGTGCACCGCATCGATATAATCGATGACCTGAAGCGCCACGGCATGTCGCTGGAAAACTGTATTCACTGCCGCACATGTGAGGTTGTCTGCCCTGAGGTAAATCTCCGGGTAAAGCCAACAGAGCAGGGAAGCGGGCCCGACTTCATGGGTCTATAGTGATACATGGCAACCGCTGTGGCGATCCACAGTATGATCGGCAATTGCCCCATCGACCGGGAGCGCTAACAGCTAAGGCAACTTCGTGTGACGTGTGCGTGCGGCGCCTGGCAGATCACCTGGCGCCGACAATGATTCTTAATACACCGGTTGCCATCATGGTTAAATCCTGGCAATTGCCGTCCAGGCAGCAGGTAGAATTCTGCTAGTTAACCCTGGCGCTCGTGACTTAATTTAGAGCGTTTGCTTGACTGTTGTGCAGGCAGCGCTTTAGTTCACGCGGAATGACATCTCTGTAGAGCAAGGTTTGGCAACCCGGTGACTGAACAGCTACCTCTAAGAAGGAGAATCACCATGGCAAAGTCCACTGTAGCAAGCCCGGAAAGGGAAACGGCGATAACGGTTCGGAAAGTTCAGAAATACGGTTGGGTTCCCGATCTTCCCGACCATCGGGACCTGATGTATGCAGCGCCGATCACTGCCTTGCAGGCGCTCCCGCCCCACACCGATCTCACCGCCAAGTGCCCGCCTGTTTATGACCAGGGACAGCTGGGCAGCTGTACGGCCAACGGCATCGCCGCCTGCTTCGAGTACGATCTCAAAAAGCAGGGTATGAGCGACTTCATGCCGTCACGCCTGTTCATTTATTACAATGAGCGCCTGATTGAGGGCACGGTCGATTACGATAGTGGTGCTCAGATCAGGGACGGGATTAAGAGCATCGCTAAGCAGGGTGTGTGTCCAGAAAGCGAGTGGGCTTATAACATCCAGCGTTTCACGGATAAGCCACCGCGCAGCGATTATAAGGATGCCCTGAAAAACCGGGCAGTCCAGTATTTTAGGGTCCCTCAGACTCTCACACAGATGAAAGGTTGCCTGGCATCGGGCTACCCATTTGTCTTTGGCTTCACTGTTTATGAGAGCTTCGAGTCCCCGGAAGTGGCTCGAACCGGTATAGTGCCGATGCCGTCGGCCAGGGAGAAAGTAATTGGAGGCCATTGCGTAGTGGCCGTCGGCTACGATGACGCCACGCAAACTTTCCTGGTGCGAAATTCCTGGGGACCGGGATGGGGCATCAAGGGGTACTTCAAGATGCCTTACAGCTACCTCTTGACCGACGATCTGGCTACCGACTTCTGGACCGTTCGCCTGGTCACCTAAGAAAGCAGCCACAGCAGCCCTCGGTGCGGGCCCATCAGTGAGCCCGCACCATCGGTCTTGGACAGGGGGTACGGGCGAGTTGGCTGATGGTCAGGTTTGAGTCAGCTGTCAAGCATGGCAACATGTCAACGTGTTAAGTCTTGCAAACATCGGTGAATCATTTTTGAATGCACAAAAAAATACAGCGATGAGCAGGTGAGATCGCCGGCTATGCCGGAATGTCAGTTTTCAAGGGACGGTGCCAGTCTTGCGCGGCGCACCCGTTCTCCGCCGCAAGTACGCAACTAAAATTTCATTGAGATAAGATTGGCGGTCATCGGCTTCGGGAAGAATCGAAGCCATAGGGTTACCAAAGGCGTCTTGCGGAAGCCAAGGGGCATTAGTCAATCGCTTACCGGAGATCCGCGTCCTTGACCTCATTCGCACGACTGCGTCTACATCTAGCGGGGGATTCTGTTCTGATCATCCCGTCTTGGCGTTCATTTTTGGAGGAAGGGAAGAATGCGACAAGTAAGAACAAAAGTGCTACCAGCAATGGCTTCCCCACTGCGAAGGCTGCTGGCGCTGGTCACTAGTTCATTACTCCTTGTCTCAATGAATCCAACCGTTGCTCACGGCGCCTCTGGGCCGCCGGTGGCGCCGCCTGTGGTGCATGGCCATGGGCACCACGGCGGTGGCTTCGGCGCCCAGTACAACCATGTGCCGTTCAATCCATTTGCCGTCTCTTCGTTCACCCCGGCACGCAATGTGCATATTCCAGGCATTGCCAATGGGGTAGGACTGCCCCGCCACGGTTTTCAGCTCGATCTCAATTCCCCAAGCGCGAGCATCGTATTGGGTTCTCGTCTCTTCCACGGCGCTAAGTCAGTCACAGTGACTGTCGGCGGTGTCCAACAGACGTTCCAGCCAGGTTCACAGGTCACTGCCGCTGAATTCATTGCAATTAAGCAGGTCTTGAGTGGCGGGCCGCAATTGCTCACAGTCGACGATGGGGGCATCGCAACAGGCGGCACCTTCACGATGAACTCGGTGGCTTCACCAAGAGTAACCGAGCTGGTCGTTCCGGCTAGTGTCACCGCACTTGATTACTTCTCCCGCAACGGCAAGCTTGGTATATCCGGCGACCTGACAAATTTTGGATCTATATTTGGCCTTTCAACTAACAGCAGGATTACCTCAGGACTGATCTTCGCAAAGGACATCACCAACGCGGAAGGCGGTGTGATTTCTACGCAGCTGCCCAGCTCGCTCCTCCCTTCGATAGTTGGCAGCCCGCTCTCGAGCGTCAGCCTTACGCTCGCCGCTGTGAACAACATCAACAATTCAGGTCAGATTACTAGCTCGCGCGCACTGACCCTGGCTACGGCTTACGGCTCGATAAACAATACGCCTGGTACAGGCGGAACGACGCCCGTAATCAAGGCGGTCAATGACGTCAATCTGCTGGTTGGTAACGGCAACCTGACAAACCTCGGGCTTGTTAAGTCTGTCAACAGCAACATCAATATTGCCACTCCGGTTCTTCCCACCGACATCAACATCACGGCAACCGGCGGCGCATTCGT
>Ga0066388_100002116_pt1 | contig 11882 bp, 10 predicted proteins | sample PanSoiMetaGPlot6_FD_64539 | JGI IMG/M metagenome (GOLD analysis project Ga0066388, IMG submission 64539) | Tropical forest soil microbial communities from Panama analyzed to predict greenhouse gas emissions - Panama Soil - Plot 6 (Hybrid Assembly) | ecosystem: Environmental > Terrestrial >... | reverse complement strand
ACAGAAGAAATCAACCATGACATGGTCGAATTGGTGCGCGCCATCAATGAAAGCGAATTCGATTCGCCGGCCCTCCGATTCGAGTTTCGGCAGGGCGATATGAGAGGGAAGATTGTAGAACTCGATCATATCCCCATAACCGGCCGCCTTGAGGTTGAGTAGTCCAGCCCCTTTCCAGTACTCGCCTTCGAATTGCAGAGGGTCTACGATGATGTGGCGGGCGCCCGGTATACGGGCCAGCGCGTCACAGATAAACAGGGCCGAGACGCCATATGCGAGGCCGATCTCCAAACTCACTCCGGGTTTCACGTCGTTGATAATGCCCTGCAGGAATTCTCCTTCCTGACGTGGAATGTGCGAGTGAGCTTTGACCATCTGGCCGTCGTCGCATTGGACCAACCCTGTTTCCAGGATGTTCGACAACACCGAGTTCATTCCCACATTTTTCAACAATGCGCTCTCCAACACAATCTATGGCTGAAGCGGAGATATATTTTTTCGCGGTTTCCTTAGCGCCGATTGTCCCCCTTGCCGTTCGTTGGCGGATTGGCTAGGCTTGCGACACACAAATAATACCCGACTCAACAGAATGCCCGACTAATAACAGATTGACGTTTTATGATCACGATTCCACTTGGCCCTCTACCTGTTCGCGTCATATTCCTGGTTTCGCTCCTTGCGGGGCTGTCCGTCCTGGGCTGGGTCACCGTCCGTTCAGCCGTCAGCGACCTTTTGATGACGTTCGTCGTGCCGAGTCCGAAGCTGTCGCTCGAAGACCAGATCGAATGGGCCGATATGGCGTTGAAATATTCGCCGCGCGACCCCCTGATCCGATGGAGGCGCGGAGGCGTTTATCTTAAAGCCTCCAACGAAAAGATGGAGGAGTCGTGGCGGGATACGGCGATTGAGGAGATCCGCGAGGCCACGCGGATGAGTCCGGACGATTACCGCGTCTGGCTCTCGCTCGGACGCGCGCTCGACCGTGGTGGCGATATTGCAGACGCGCGGTTCGCATTCGAGCGAGCGATCGAACTGGCCCCGAACCATTTTGATCCGCGCTGGTCTTTCGGCAATTACCTGCTGCGCGCGGGCGACCGCGATGGTTCGTTCGCGCAAATGCGATTGGCCTTGAGCAACAGGCCGTTCGCGTTGCCACTGATCTTCGATTACGCCTGGGGAGTTTACCGGGGCGATGGGAAAGCGATAGCCGCCGCGCTCGACGCGCCTCATCTGGGGCGTCAGATTAAAGCGCAATTGGCCGCGCTGCTCATCTATCGCGGGCGTATTGGTGACGGTATGGCGGTCTGGCGCGAGATGACGGCGCCGAGCGCCGGCGACGCGCAGAAAGTCACCGAGGCGCTTTTCAACACCGGCAATTTCAACAAGGCGTACGAAGTTTGGACTTCGGTTGAGATACCGAACCGTCCCACTCCGGACCAGAATTCGCTGCTCTCGAACGGAGGTTTCGAGGGGGACCTTTCGCGCGGTCAGAAGACGCCTTTCCTGACCTGGCAGATCAACCCGGTTCCCGGCGAGAAGATATTGCAAGACCGTAAAGAGCCGCGCGACGGCCGGCGCAGCCTCCGCGCGGGATTCGACGTGAGAGGAAACGCGTATTTCATCATCGCTTCGCAAACCGTCCCGGCCAGACCGTCGACCGGCTACCGGCTGGCTTTTTCAACCAGGTCCGACAAGCTGATGAGCCTCAGCACCCCTTTGATCGAGGTCTTCGATTCGGCCTACGCCATCGACCAAAGGAATCGGATTCGTGTCGCGTCGCCGCCGCTGCCCAACGGCGACAGCGAATGGACGGATCAGAAACTTGAATTCACCACCGGCGCCCAAACCGAGGCGGTGACAGTCCGCATTGTGCGACCGTCCTGTTCCGAACCGCCTTGCCCGATCGAAGGCCATGTCTGGTTTGACGAATTCAAGCTCACGGAAAAAGCGAAATGATTTTCGATAAGATTATTTTCTACGCTCTGTTAATACTGCTGGCGCTGGCGCCGTTGCCCTACGGGGCTGTCGAGGCGTGGTCAACCGCGCTGTGGGAACTCTGCGTCTTCGCGGTGGCGATGATCTGGGCCGCGCAGGCCGCGATTGAAGGCCGGCTGAAGATCGCGGTCAATCCGCTGGCGCTGCCGTTGATCGCGCTGCTGGGCGTCGCTATCGTTCAGATTCTGCCGGTGGGTTCGGGCGGCGGGCGACAAACGATCAGCTACGACGCCTACGTGACGTCGCAGGCGGCCATAAAAATCTTCGCCTCGCTCTGTTTCTTCCTGCTCTTTACCACTTTCGTCAGCGACGACAATCGCCGCTATCTGGCGGTTAACGTGATCATCGCGATGTGCGTCCTGATCGCGCTGGTCGGCATCGGACAAAGTTACATCGGCAAGATGTTGTGGCAGCGGGGCGCGTATGGGCCCTTCGTCAACCGGAACCACTTCGCGGGCTTTCTGGAGATGGGCGTCGGGCTGGCGGGCGGGTTGATCATCGGGCGCGTCGTCAAACAGTTGATGCTGGCCATTTATGCCAGTTGCGCTCTGGCGATGTGCGCCGGCATCGCGCTCTCGGCGTCGCGCGGCGGCCTGTTGGCGCTGGGGGCCGAGATCGTCTTTTTGGCCATCATCGCAATCCCTAACTTCATTTCGAGTCGAAAATCGAAGGATTCGCTCCGCCCGAGCAGAGCCGGTATTTTGTTGCGCTCCGCGGCCGCGATGATTCTGGGGTTTGCGGCGCTGGGCGGCGCGACGCTGCTGGTCGGCTCCGAAGGGCTGATCCAGAACATCACTCAAACGGGGAGCGAAATTGAAAGCGAATCGACCTCGGGCGAGCGTTTCAGCCGCCGCGAAATCTGGAGCTCGACCAGCCAGTTGATCAAAGATCATCCCTACATCGGCGTGGGGCTGGGCGCATATCAGTTCGCTTACACGCGTTACGATCAAAGTTCCGGCGCTCAGCGCGTCGAACAGTCGCACAACGACTATCTACAGATCGTGGCCGACGCCGGTCTGGTCGGAGGATTGATTGCGCTGGCGTTCCTGATCCTGCTCTTCGTCCGCGGATTTTCGGCGGCGCAGTCGCGCAACATGGAGAATCGCGCGATCACGATGGGCGCCCTGGCCGGGTGTTTCGCGATCTCCGTCCACAGCTTCGTCGAATTCAACCTGCAGATCACATCGAACGCGCAATTGTTCCTGGCGCTCGCGGCTCTGGCGACGTCTGAACATAAACATTACGAGGAATGAGTTCGAAGCGGCTTGCCCCAGAACAATTTGCCCCAGAACAATTTGTCATGGATAAATTTAGAATCATTGGCGGGAAACAGTTGAAAGGCAGCGTCACGATCAGCGGCGCGAAGAATTCCGCGTTGCCCTGTCTGGCGGCGGCGCTGCTCACTCCGGAAACGGTAACGCTGCGCAATGTGCCTTACGTTCGCGACCTGATCACGATGCGGCGATTGCTCGAAGACCTGGGCTGCACCGTGCTCGTGCCCGAACTGCGCACGCATCAGATCAACGCCGGCACGGTCGAGGATTACGAAGCTCCATACGAACTGGTTAAAACAATGCGGGCGTCGGTGCTCGCGCTGGGCCCACTCGTCGGCAGGTTCGGTCAGGCGCGGGTGAGCCTGCCCGGAGGCTGCGCCATCGGCCAGCGCCCCATCGACATGCACCTGAAGGCGCTGGAAAAGTTGGGCGCAAAAATCGAATTGCGCGCCGGCGTGGTCGAAGCCATCGCCTCGCGACTCCGCGGCGCCGACATCGAGTTTGAAACCGTCACCGTGACCGGGACCGAGAACGTCATGATGGCCGCCGCTCTGGCCGACGGCGTGACACGGATAATGAACGCCGCGTGCGAGCCGGAGATAGTTGATCTCGCCAATCTGCTCACCAAGATGGGCGCGAAGGTCGAGGGGGCCGGCGCGCGTACGATCACCGTCACCGGCGTTGATAGCCTTCGCGGCGCCGACCACACGATCATTCCCGACAGGATTGAAACCGGCACTTTCATCGTCGCCGCCGCGATCACGGGCGGTGATCTGGAGATCGACGGTTGCGAACCGGAACACGTGCAGGCGGTGATTGAAAAGTTGCTTGAAGTGGGCGTCATGATAGAACAAACCGACCGGGATAAATTGCGAGTCACCGGCAACGGCAAATCTAAATTGCCCTATCGCGCCGTCGATATTACTACGGCCGTCTACCCGGGATTTCCAACAGACATGCAGGCGCAATACATGGCCCTTATGACTCAGGCCGAAGGCTATTCGGTGATCACCGAGACGATTTTCGAGAACCGCTTCATGCACGCCAGCGAAATGATGCGCCTCGGGGCGCAGATGAGAATTCAAACTAGCAGCGTGGACGTTCACGGCCCAACGCGCTTGACCGGCGCCCAGTTGATCGCGTCGGACCTTCGCGCCTCGGCTTCGCTGGTCCTCGCCGGACTGGCGGCTGAAGGCGAGACATGGATTGACCGCGTTTATCATATTGATCGAGGGTACGAGAAGATCGAAGAGAAATTGCGCGCGGTCGGCGCGGAGATAGAGAGGGTGAAATCATAGGAGCGAAGGCTGATGTCGGGACACTTTATCGAAATCAGCTCTTTTACTGGAAAATAAAGGGGAAGCAAAAAAGGCAAAGAGGGCAAAAAACGCAAAAATGCTCAGATTTTTTGCGTTTTTTGCCCCTTTGCCTTTAAGGATGGTCGAACCCGACAAACACCGGCTCCGGAGTGAGAGAGACGCCGAATCTTTCAGCCACTCGCTCTTGAATCTCCTTCATCAGGCCGGTCACTTCTCGCGCGGTCGCGCCGCCACGATTGATTATCGCCAGCGTGTGCTTGGAAGAGATCCCGACTCGGCCGCGGCAGTAACCTTTCTGAAATCCTGCGCGTTCGATCAGCCAGGCGGCGGGGATTTTCAATTTGCCGTCGTCAGCCGGGAATTTCGGGACTTGTTCAGCGTCGCCGATCAGGTTTTGCTCTCTGACGATAGCTTCAATGCGGGAGAAAGTTTCGGATGTGATGATAGGATTTTTGAAGAACGACCCCGCGCTGCGGCAGTCGGGATCATCGGGCATGATCAGCATCGCCTTGCGCGCGCGGATAGTCCGCACCGCTTCGCGCGTTTCGCCGAGCGATGGTTTGGTCGAAGTATTTGAGAAGAAGTTCTTGAGGTCGGGATAGCGAATGGTCGGCTCCGCGTCGGGTTTCAACGCGTAAGTGACAGCCGTCACGACATAACGTTCACGGGCCGAGTTGTTGAAAATGCTGGCGCGGTAGCTGAACCCGCACTCGGAGTCGCTCAATTCGACAAAACGTCCGGCGAGGCGATCAAAGACTCGGACAGAAACAATCGTCTCGCTCACCTCTTGACCGTAAGCGCCGACGTTTTGAACTGGCGTGCCGCCGACACTGCCCGGAATCCCGCTCAAACATTCGACCCCTGCCAGACCGCGCTCGACGCATTGGCGGACAAACTCGTCCCAATCCTCTCCGGCCTGCGCCGTAACGATGACATCATCGCCCTGCCTGCGCCACGACAGGCCTTTGAGCGCCAGATGAATGACCAGACCGGGGAAGCCTTCATCGGCGACCAGCGAATTGCTCCCGCCGCCGAGAATGAAGATAGGGACGCGCTGTTGTTCGGCGAAGGAAAACGCCGCAAGCATTTCATCTTCGTCACGCGCTTCGGCGAAAAAGCGCGCGGGGCCGCCGATCCGCAATGTGGTCAACGGCGCGAGCGGGACATTTTGCTGAATCAAACTCTGATCGGGCATTGGTAATATAGTATTCAAGAAAAAGGATTTCAGCCACGAATGAACACTAATATTCACGAATCGTGTTTCTGTCTTTGATAATCCATTTGTTTAATATACCACTGTCACTATTGGTGTTTATTCGTGTTCATTAGTGGCTGAAATTCTTGTTCTTGAAGTCTATAGCTCACCGCGCAGAAACGCGCGAACCTTCTTCAAATCTTCCCAGGCTTCGCGCTTCTTGTCGGGTGAGCGCAGCAGGTAGGCGGGATGAAATGTCGGCAGCACTTTGATTCCGGGAATGTGCGGATAGTCCTTGAAATGGCCTCGCATTTTCGTGATGCCTTCCTTGGTGTTGAGCAGCGCCTGCATCGCGGGATTACCCAGTGCGACGATCAGCTTCGGGCGAATCGACGCGATTTGTCGGAAGAGAAATGGGATGCATGCTTTGACTTCGTCCGATTCGGGGGCGCGGTTGCCGGGCGGGCGCGATTTAACCACGTTGGCGATGTAAACGTCTTCGCGTTTCAGATCAATCGCCTCGATCATTTTGGTAAGCAACTGTCCTGCGCGTCCCACGAATGGGCGTCCGGTGGCGTCTTCATCGGCGCCTGGGCCTTCACCTACGAACATCAGATCGGCTTTCGGATTACCTTCGCCGAAGACGATATTCGTGCGCGTTGACCAGAGCTTGCATCGCTGGCATTCACCGAGGTCGCGGCGAATGTCTTCTAGAGTCTCATTGGCGTATTGAGTTTCGGCCGCCGGAGACGCGGTGTTTCCGAAGAGCGACGCTTCGGCGAAGAGTGAAAGCTCCGTCTCGTTATCTTTTTTGATCGGCATGGTGGTAGTAGTTTCTGGGGCGAGCGGCGTCGTCGGTCTGGTTGTCGATGCAGGGGCCGATAATTCACCGATGTGAGTCAGACCAAGTTCATTGTAATAGCGCAAGTACTCCCTGGCCTGAGCGATCAAATCTTTGAGTTCTTCTCGCGGATCCATGGTTCATTGCTGCGAGCGCAGTTTCTCTATTTCATCAAGCAGTCGATCGGCCAGTTCGCGTTTGCTTTGGAGTGACAGCTCGACCCGCGAGCCGTCGCGTTTGAGAATTGTCGCGGCGTTGGTCTCTACGTCGAAGCCGGCGTCGGCGCGCGTGATGTCGTTGGCGACTATCAAATCCAGGCGCTTTTCGCGCAGCTTGCGCTCGGCGTATTCGAGCAGTGACTGCGATTCGGCGGCGAAACCCGCGACAACGCGCCCCTGGCGGTTCGGATCGGCGCCGACCGCGGCGATGATGTCCTCGGTCTCTTCGAGCTCGACGGCTATCGTTTTGCGCCCGTCTTTCTTGATCTTCTGCGCGGCGCGACTGGCGGGGCGAAAATCGGCCACTGCCGCCGAGCCTATGAACACGGTCACGTCATGAATTCGCCCCATCACCGCCTCGAACATTTCGCGGGTCGAACGGACGTTGACGGTTTCGACATTCGGCAGCGGCTGCAACTTGACCGGCCCGGAGATCAGAGTCACCCGCGCGCCTCGGTCGCGAGCGGCTTCGGCTATCGCGTATCCCATCCTGCCCGACGAACGGTTGGTGATGAAACGAACGGGGTCGAGGTCTTCGACCGTCGGGCCGGCGGTAACCATCACGTGTTCTCCGGTGAAATCCTGGGATTTGAAATCTGAGGTTTGTGACTTGAGGATCTCGAGAGCGCGTTCGACTATCTCTTCAGGCTCCGCCAGCCGTCCCATGCCCACCTCGCCGCAGGCCTGATAACCGACTCCGGGTTCGACGAACAGAACACCGCGTTCGCGCAGGAGTCCGATATTGGCCCGCGTCGCCGGATGGTTCCACATCTCGACGTTCATCGCCGGAGCGATCAAAACCGGATTGGTGTTCGAAAGGTAGACCGTGGAAAGAAAATCGTCGGCTACGCCGTGGGCGAATTTGGCGATGGTGTTCGCCGTGGCCGGCGCGACGAGCAGCAGGTCGGCTTCGCGCGCGACTGAAATGTGCTCGATAGTCGCGTAATTCGGGCGGTCGAACATCTCGACGATCACCGGCTGGCCGGACAGGGCTTCGAAAGTCAGCGGACGCACAAACTCGGTCGCGTGTCGAGTCATCACGACGCGTATCTGAACGCCCCGCCGCTGTAACCCCCGCAGAATTTCAGCGGCCTTATAAGCGCCAATGCAGCCTGTGACACCTAGTAGAACTTTCATAAAGCTAGAGGAGGGAGTGGGGAATGGGGAGTGGGGAGTGAGGAGAAGTGTATTTTCTCCCCACTCCCCATTCCCCACTCCCTCACCCCTCACTTCTCGCTCTTTTCGAGGATCTCGAAATTGATCAATCCGCGCTCGACTTCTTCAAGCGCGACCCGCGTCGCTTTGGAATTGACCAGGTTGACACGCGGCTGAGCGCCTTTCTGAATCTGTTTGCTCCGTTTTGCGGCAATCAGAATCTTGCGGTATTTGCTGTCAATCGGAAAAGCCTTTGGTTCCTTGTCGTTCTGAATATCAGCCATCTCACACCTCCTTCTTCATATAAGGTTTACTAAAAGTTTGCAGAATCCGCGCGGCGATGTCACTGCGGCGCTTGAGACGGCAACGTTCGGCCGTGATGATAGCGACCAGCTCGTCAATCGCGCGGTTAAGATCGTCGTTGATCACGACGTAATCGAAATTAACGTACTGTTCAATCTCGTGAAGGGCGTTACTCAACCGCAATTGCCGGTCGTCCGCCGTGTCCGTTCCGCGACTTTCCAGGCGTTCGATCAGCGCGTCTAACGACGGCGGCAGTAGAAAAACTCCGATCGCGTCAGGGAACAGTCTGCGCGCCTGCGCCGCGCCTTGAATATCAATCGTCAAAATCATGTCGAAGCCCGCGGCCCGCGTCTCTTCGACAACCCGCCGCGAAGTGCCGTAAAGATTACCGTGCACCTCGGCCCATTCCAGGAAATCTCCGTTCGCGATCATCGCTTCGAATTCGGCGCGCTCGACGAAATGGTAATGAACGCCCTGCTCCTCGTCGGCGCGCGGCGGTCGCGAAGTGAATGAGATCGAAGTCTTCACCCGATTATCGCGCTTCAGCGCTTCTCCCACGAGAGTCGTTTTGCCCGCGCCTGACGGAGCCGAAACGATGATCAGATTGCCTTTCATATTGCGGATTGCGGATTGCGGATTGTTGATTCCGAATACGCCGTCTGGAATCGCACTTTGCGAAGCCGCGATTGAAATCTTCTTCAATCCGCAACCCGCAATCCGATCACTCAACATTTTGCGCCTGTTCTCTCAGCTTCTCGACCTCGGCCTTGATCTCGATCGCCGAGTCGCAAACCGAAAGCTCCGATGATTTCGAGAGGATCGTATTCGCTTCGCGATTGATCTCCTGCAACAGGAAATCGAGCTTCTTGCCGATCTCGCCGTCGCCCGAAAGCAACTCCCGCAATTGCCCCAGATGGCTCTTCAGACGCGCGATCTCTTCGGAGATGTCGCTGCGTTCGGCCAGGTACGCGATCTCCTGCGCCAGCCGTGTCTCGTCAACTGAAGCCTTTTCGAGCAATTCCTCGATGCGTTTCCGCAGTTTGTCACGGTAAGCGTCGATAATTCCGTCGGACCCGGATTCGATGACGGCCACGTGATTTTCGATGCGGTCGATGCGCGCGAGCATCTCCTTCTGCAATTCGTGTCCTTCGACCGCCCGCATCGCGACCAGCGCCGTCAGCGCATGCGTCAGCGCCGATTCGATACCTTCGATCACCGCGGCGCTCAGCGTGTCACTGGCGGTGGAAGGCGTCAAGACGTTGGGCAGTTTGGTGAGCGCCGCCAGATCGGCCTCACCCGACAGTCCGAATTCTTCGCGCATCATGCGCAACGCCTCAAGATAGCCGCGAATCAAGGGGCGGTTGAGTTCATAGGCGACATCGGCGATCTGCGAGAAATTGATCGTCACATCAACACGCCCGCGCGACACCGCGGCCTGGATCATTTTTTTGAGCGGAATTTCGAGCGAGGCCAGGTCATGCGGCGCCCGCCAGTGAATATCCAGATTGCGATTGTTAACCGAACGTAGGTCGACAGTCACGGTGAAATTTTCGCCACTCGCCGTTCCCTGTCCGAATCCTGTCATGCTTTTGAGCATATCTTTATCCAATCACCGGCGCCTGAAAATCGTCATTTATCAGTCGGTAGAAAACGCGCCGCTAGCCGCCAGGCGTCTGGCGCCGGTCACTTCTTCTTCGGCGAACTGCAGGTCGTAAAGCCTGCGGTAGATTCCATTAAGCCTCAACAATTCCTGATGCGAGCCGATTTCGGCGACGCGTCCGGCGTCCAAAACGACGATCCGGTCGGCGCGGCGAACTGTCGAGAGCCTGTGCGCGATAACGATCGTCGTCCGCCCGGCCATCAGGTTATTGAGCGCCTCCTGCACCAGCATCTCGCTCTCGGTGTCGAGCGCGCTGGTCGCTTCGTCCAGGATCAGGATCGGCGCGTTTTTCAAGATCGCGCGCGCGATCGCGATGCGCTGGCGCTGGCCTCCTGAAAGTATCAAACCGCGTTCGCCGATGACAGTATTGTAACCCTTAGGCAGCCTGCTGATGAACTCGTCGGCGAGCGCCGCGCGCGCGGCCCTCCCGATCGCCTCATCGTCGTTGTTGGCGCCAAACGAGCCGTAGGCGATGTTCGCGCGCACGGTGTCGTTGAACAGGTGCGTTTCCTGTGTGACGACGGCGATTAAGCTGCGCAGCGAGGCGATTTTCAGATCGCGCAGGTCGTGGCCGTCAACCAAGACCGCGCCTGCCCCCGGGTCGTAAAACCGCGGGATCAGGTTCGTCAGCGTACTCTTGCCCGCGCCGCTCTGTCCCACGATGGCGACCATTTCGCCCGCGCGGACTTTGAAAGAGATGTTTTCGAGCGCCGGCAGATCGAACCCCGACCCGTAGCTGAAGCTGACATCGCGGAATTCTAACTGCCGCGAAAAACTTTCGAGACTTATCGCGTCCGGTTTGTCGCGCATCTCGACCTGTTCATCCATGATCTTGAAAATGCGCGAGGCGGAGGTCAATCCCTGCTGCAGGTCGTGCTGCAACCGGCTCAGGCGGCGGATGGGATCGTAGGCTTTGAACATCGCCACCAGAAACGCGGCGAAAGCCCCCAGAGTCATATGCCCCGCCGTAATGTTGCGGTGCGCGTAAATCAGTAGGGCGGCGAACGAGACAATGCCCACGGTTTCAAGCACGATCGGCGAAAGAAAATAGATCCGCATCGCGCGCAATTGATCTCGCATCTGTTTGCGCGCCGCGCCGCTGAAGCGCCGGCTTTCGTAATCTTCCATCCCGAATGCCTTGACCACGCGCTGTGATGAGATCGCCTCCTGCGCCACGTCCAGCATTTCAGCGCCGCTCTGCTGGCGCGAATTGATGTAATAGCGCAACCGCTGGTTGAAATTAATGACCAGGTAGGCGACCGGCGGGCCCAACAGCAGCAGCGCCGACGCCAGCCTCCAGTTGAATTTAAAAAGCAGCGCCAGATAGACGAGCAGGCTTACTGATTCGCGCAGCATGTCGCGGAGCGTGTCGGAGACGGCGCGTTCGACCAGCGCGGCGTCGCTCATCAAGTGGGCGGTCAGTTCATTCGTCGAGTGCCTGGAAAAGAACGGCGCCGCCTGGCGAATGATGCGGTCATATAGCGAAGAGCGGACATCGGTGATGACTCCCTGGCCGATGTGACTCATGAAATATGACGAGAAATATTCGGCCACGCCTTTCGCCAGCGTCAGTCCCACCAACAAAACCGCGATCGCTCGAAGATCAATACCGCCTGCCTTCGGTAAATATTGGCTGAACGGAAGACCTCCGAACACACCGCCTTTGCTCTGATCGCCCGAGAGCATGTCGAAGATCGGTTGCAGCAGCAGAATCGTCCCGCCTTCCAGCAATCCGGTCGCGATCATCAGAACAACGGATATTGCAAAGATAATGCGGTAAGGTGTGAGGTATTTTAGTAATAGAACGAATTCGGTCATCACTGACAGCTGCGCGCAAGTTTGATCAGAGTCGACGGTGATGGCGCATTTCGGCGCATCAGTAGGAAAGCTAATATTATAGGCGTCACGTCAAAAACGCGTCA
>Ga0066388_100002115_pt1 | contig 11882 bp, 15 predicted proteins | sample PanSoiMetaGPlot6_FD_64539 | JGI IMG/M metagenome (GOLD analysis project Ga0066388, IMG submission 64539) | Tropical forest soil microbial communities from Panama analyzed to predict greenhouse gas emissions - Panama Soil - Plot 6 (Hybrid Assembly) | ecosystem: Environmental > Terrestrial >... | reverse complement strand
TTATGAGCCCTGGATCGGGAGGAGCAGGCGGTTTCGGTAGCAACGCCGCCAACGGCACCGCTGGGGGCAATGGAGGCCCTGGGGCGGGCGGAGGAGGCGGAGGATCATGTGCAGGTGCCTTCACGCCCGGCACTGGAGGGAAGGGCGGAGCTGGATTTGTGGTGGTCATCACCTCGTGACCCGCCCCCGTCAGGGGGAGTAGCGAATAAGGAGCGAGAAGCGAATATCATGACCCGCCCCCGCAGGGGGCGCAGCAAAAGGAATTCGGGGATGCGCAAACTACTTCTCGCTTCCACCATTCTGTGTCTCGCATCTGTTCCGGCGTTGGCCCAGGTGCCCGCCACCGCCACGCGCATCGGCTCCATCCCGCCTGGATACGCCATCGGCGGAGTGGGAAGCAACAGCATCGGGGTCGCCCCATTCGCTGCGCGGCGCGACCTCTTCGTGGAGACCACCGGCACTGATACGGGGACATGCCAGAGCCTTGCGACAGCATGCAAGACGTTGGACTATGCGGGGAAGCAGTCCGCCAGTCTGATGTTCGGCAACCAGCTTACGCAAATCAACATGGGGACCGGGACATTCGACGTGGGAATGTTCATCCTCGGCCCGCTGATGGGTGCAGTTGGGAACGCCCCTCCCCAGCGCTCCATTCGAGTATCAGGGGCGGGACACGCCAACACTCATCTCACTGTGACAGATCCTGCAAAGTGGCCATATCTGGCGGCCATCCTGGTCAGCGGATATGCCGTCGTATCCCTGGGCGGTCTATCCATCTCTGACACAGTAACAGGGGCGTGTGATATGTTCTCCCAGCAGAACGGCTACGTACAGCTGTTCAACTGGACGGGCACTGGTGACTCGGACGTGTGGTGGGGTACCGCCAATGTCTGTCACATTCACACCGAGTCTGGGGGGCAGTTCGAGACTTCTGTCTCATACACAATCGACGACGCTGGAGCCACTCCGTACCACTACACGTTCGGCGGCGGTTCATACATCCAGATCGACCCCGGCTCCTACACGATCAATTGCACTGGGGCGCATGCATACACCTATTTCGCCCAAGGCGATGGGAATGCTCAGTTGCAGCTGGGCAATGCAGGCTTCAGCGGATGTGGCACGGTAACTGGACCTAGGTGGAGTCTATTGGGCGGAGCCAACATTCGGAGCAGCAGCGCCTCATTCACGTTCCTCCCAGGAGACGCCCCCGGCGTAACCAATGGCGGCATCTACCAGGCGGCTGGAATAATATATGATGGATGGGGTTCAACTGCCACCTCCCAGCAGCAGCTCCGCATCGGCGGAGTCGTTAGTACTACAACAGTGCCTGGAAGTGTAACCTGGCAGAATGCGGGAACGCAGAGCGCTACTCTGAAGAACATCACCAATCCGGGCGTGACATCGGAGGTAATAGGACAGAACATATACAATGGTACGAATGTTAATGGAGATCCTATTCCATACTGCACTACTTCAGGCATCATCGCTACCGCTGTTGTAAGCAACGAAGAAGCCAGATACAGGATCTCATGTTACAGGGCGGGCGCACCCCTACCTATCGCGGACTTCGACGGCAATCAGAGGGCCTTAAATCTTCAAAACTCGATCGCCCTGAATATGAATGGGAACGTGTTCGTAGCACCAGCTAATCCCACCATAAGCAGTGGATTTGGAACGGGCGCATCTATCAGTGCAACACAGTCGACTTCCGCCTTCGTTCTGAACGTTGGGACAACTCCAGGCTCCTCAGGAGTGATTAGCTTTCCAACTGCATTGCACGGCTGGGTCTGTGTCGGTTCCGATGTGACCACCCACGCCTCGGGCGGCGCTGCATATATCTTTACTCAGACTGGCACCAGTTCTTCGACTTGCACGGTCGCGAACTACAGCAGCACGGCTGGAACTCTCCTGAGCTGGACCAACAACGATCAGCTGCTGATCCATGCATTCCCTTACTGAACCATGAGATATAATGAGCATATGGGGCCTTATCCTGGCTGTCTTCGTTGGACTGACAGTGATAGGGGCGTTGGCCACCGTCGCAAACCTGATGGCCGGTCGCACCAGAGGAGTGCAGGAGTGGCTGGTTCATGTAGTTGCATTCGCCCTGGTGCTAGTGGTCATTGGAGAGGTGGGGCTTATATTCGGCAGGGGAGCGGCATGCTTCATACGGGGCGGATGCAGTGCAGAGGAGATCACGGGCACGGTGGACACGCTCACCGCCCTGATTGGTACGCTCGTAGCCCTATTGTTCGCCGTCCTTAAGGGGAACGGAGGCAAGCCGCCCGATGATCCCTCTGGACGACAAGGCCCTCAATAGGAAGAGGCTCGAGCTAGCTGAGGAACTCCTCAGGAGGCATAAGGATGACCCCCTTGCCCAATTCGAACCTCATCCAAAACAGGCCAGGTTCATCGAGAGCGTCCTGCTGGCGAAGGCAAGGGAGAATTGGTTCATTGCCGCTAACAGAGCTGGAAAGTCCGACGCAGGTGCATATATCGGTTCCGCAAAAGCGAGGTTCGGTAACCAAGCCGCCAGATATGTTGGTGCCAAATACTCGAGTATATCAGTCAGGGACACCAGCACATCGGGCTGGGTTGTCTCTCTTGACTTTCCATCCTCTCGCGACATCATCCAACCCAAATACTTTAATAACGGCTTCGTTCCTCCTGGCGCTCACCCACCTTTCATTCCCGATAGAGAGATCGAAGAATGGAGAGTTGGCGACCAGATCCTGAAATTGAAAGGAGGGTCTCTGATCGGTTTCAAGTCTTGCGAGTCGGGGGCGGGGAAGTTCCAGGGAGCTGGGAAGGAATGGATACACTTCGATGAAGAGCCGCCCTACACTATATACGAAGAGTGCACTATCCGTGTGGAGAGCGGGGCGTCGCTCAACATATTCGGCACCTGCACCATCTTGCCTCCCGAAGGGCAGACTGGAGGTGTATCCTGGTTGTTCGATCGCATCATCAGACCATGGCAGAACGGAGAGCTTAAGGATGTACAGCTCTTCGGAGCTTCTATATACGATAATCACCATCTCCTCCGATCCGAGATCGAACGTCTTGAGAGTATATATATCGAGGGCTCCGTATCCCGTCGTATTCGATTGAACGGAGAATGGTTGCCAGGCCTCTCTGGATCGAGAGCCTACCCCTCCTTTGATGCGTTGTTGCATGTCCGCCCCAATCCTCCTCTTAATCCATATAGGCCAATCATCTGGACCCTTGACTTCAATGTGGAGCCTATGTGCTCTCTGATCGGGCAGAAGGAAGGTCCGATGTTTCGCGTATACAAGGAGTTGTATCTCGATGAGGGTAGCACTCCGGCGGCTGTTGATGCCTTTTACAATTGGGTTCCTCCGATCTATAACGAGGTGTGGATCTACGGGGACGCCACTAGCCAGCGGCGAGTCTCCCAGACTGGTGTGTCGGATTATACGATTATTCAGAACGAGTTGAGATCCCACCGCCTAAGCAGCAAGCTCAAGCTCCCAGAGGCGAACCCACGCATCAACGATCGCATCAACGCAGTGAATGCGGCCTGCTATTCTCAGGACGGCATCATCAACCTGACTCTGGACCCAGGCTGTAAGGAGACTCTGGCGGATATGGAGCAGGTCCTCCGTTCCCCCGATGGAGCGATCAAGAAGTCCAAGAACAAGAAGGACCCGTACTTTCGAAGGACGCACATGAGCGATGCGTTGGGTTATTGGATTGCCTATGAGGCCCCTGTCCGCCTCATCGCAGCGCCGTATAAGCGCAAAGCTGGTAGTATTCCGGTGCCCTCATATGGGACGACCTAGAGGTGTCCACCGGGCGGACGGCAATGTGGGGAGGTTGACATAGCTGGAAGGAAAGTCAATCCTCCGGGCGACTTCACACCTTCCCGCCTATGCAACTGGTGTGGAGCGCCTCTTGTTTCTGGTGCAGAGAAGTCGATCGGTATCCATGTCTGGTGTCTCGTCGATGCAGAACGGAAAGCGAAACAGACCATAAGAAGGCCACAGTATGGCGCGCAGTCCGAGGAGAGCGAACAAAGCATCAGCTGGGATGACCTCCGTTAACGAGGGTCCACGCCCCACTGAGAGCGCACTATCCCAGTATTCCGGCAACCTCGAGGCAGGGGCGGGCGAAGATGAGCCTGTTGACGAAAATAGTGATCTTACGGTCATACAGTGTGTGCGGGAATGCTTCCGCGAAGCACGCGACGCCAGTCGGATAAGGAGGAAACAGAGCCAAGTCAATTGGTACGCATACATGGGCCAACAGGATTGGTCCGGCAAGGTGAAGGGCCAGAGCAGGGAATACATCCCCAAAACTCCCTTGGCGGTCGATCAGCTGTCCTTCTTCATCAAGAAAGCGCTCACCGCCTTTGGAGATTGGTTCCAGGTTGACTTAGCAAGGCATGTGAACCCCAACATACCGATGACGGGCGAGCAGATCCGCGACTTGATGACAGTGTATCTGGACATGCTGCCTGATGGGATGAATAAGACCACCACATTCGACATCAGGATGGCCGATGCCATGAAGGTTGGGCTCCTCCAGAGCCTTATGATCTTCAAAATCTACGGGCGCTCCATCCAACAACGGAGGTATTCGCTGGAGGAGGGCGAGCGCTACGAGACCCCGATAACGCAGATGCCTGGCACAACTCCGATGCGCCTCTCCGTTAAGGAGGTAAAAAGGTGGTATCTGTGCGTGGACCTCGTTCGCCCCGACGACTACTATCCAGATCCATCCGGAAATGGGCTATATGAGATACACAAGTGCGAAAAGGATCTGCATGAAGTCATAGAAATGGCCGAAAATGGCATCTACGACAAGGATGCCGTTGATTTATTGAAGCAGTCCTTCGAAAGACCCGCCCAGGAGAGGCGGAAAGACACAGATATGGGTCAAGAACGCACTCCTCCGCCCTCATTTCGCAAAAAAGTGGTCATTCTGGAGTATTGGGGCACTCTTCTGAACGCTGAAGGCCACGTTGGGCAGCGAAATATCGTTTGTGCGATCGCAGATGACCAATATCTTGTCAGACCGCCCGAACCTAATCCGTTTTGGCACGGTGAAAGCCCATTTGTTGTGTGTCCTATCATCCGAGTGCCCTTCAGTGTATGGCACAAAGCGCTGTTCGACCATGCATCGAGCCTGAATTTCGCCATAAATGAGCTTTTTAACCTCATTCTGGACGGCGGCATATCGGCTGTCTGGGGTATCAAGCAAATTCGAGCTGATATGCTCGAAAATCCCGATGAGATCACCGCTGGCATCGCCCAAGGGGCCACTTTGGCGGTCAAGAATGAGCTTCCGGCGGGCGAGAAGGTGCTCGAGATTGTCTCACAAGGACAGGTGCCGCAGGATGCGATGGCTGTCTATGAGGCCACAAACAGGGAGTTCGAAGCCGCCGCCCTGACTAATGAATTGAAGCTTGGACAGATGCCCGCTCGCAAGCCATTGGCAACCGAGATCGAGGCAATAGGTCAGGGGCAGAGCAACACGCTGGAGGGGATAGCTGGGATCATTGAGCAAGAGTGCATCGAAAAAGTGCTGAGGAAGTCCTGGCTCTGCATCCTCCAAGACGCCGATAGCCTCCTATCAGAGGATATGGTCAACGCCATCGGCGCCCCCGCCGCCCTGACTCTCCGTCGTATGTCAGAGGAGCAGCGCTTCGCCGCCTTCGCTGGCACCACCGACATTAAAGTGACCGGTCTGACCGCCATCATTGCCAAGGCCCAAGCATTTCAGAAGCAGGCGGCACTGATGCAGATCGTCATGAACAACCCTCTGCTCGCCCAGGCCTATCAGCAGAAGTTCAGCGCCGAACGCCAGCTCGAGTTCCTGATGAAAGCCCTGAACATCAATCCAGAGGATGTGGAGAAGACCCAGGAGGAGATCCAGCAGAACGCTGCTGAGCTTCAGAGAACAATGGCCATGGCGGGTGCTATGAACCCCGCCCGAGGCGGCAATACTCCCACGGGTAATGCAAGCAACACAGGCACCAGCGCCCCGCAGGCTGGTGAGATCAACCAGTTAACAACCCCAGCAACAGGAATGGTAGGAAATGGCTAAGTACACAGGACCAGTTGCATATCCTGAGAACAAGTCCGGTGACGTATGTCATCCGGTAAAGATCCCATCAGGTGGGACCGCCCACACCGGGGGCCTGACCACAGCTGTTGGTGGAAGAGCCAACGGACAGCGCGCCTCAGACGGAAAAAGCGCTCCCAGCGGCGGGCTCGGCTTCGATGGTGCAGGAAACATGGCTGCTAGTATGGGCACCATGCGGACTGGATATGAAGGCAGATCCATGCCCAAGCGCTCTGACCACATGAACGCGGATAAGATGGCCTCTGACGTTACGGGGTCAACTCCGCCCACAAAGGCCACCTGAGCCCCGCCCCGCGAAGCGGGGTTGAGCAACTGCACCGGAGGTGCAACATGAAAGGATACAAATCGAAGTCCATCGTGAAGAGGATGTTCGATGAGGTCCACTCCAACACGCCCCGTGCTGTTAAGCGAACAGCCAGGAAGAAAGGCAAGGCTGCGGCGGAGAAACAACGGGTTGCCATCGCACTCTCGAAGGCCCGCCGAGCCGGTGCCAATATCCCAGGGGGCAAGTAGTGGCCCGTGAACTTGAAAAGAGGCTCACGGAGTGGGCGGTCTGGTTCCACCAGAACAAGCCCCGCCTACAGCCCGATAACTTACGCAAGCGGCTCGATTTCGCCGAGAAAGCGATCGATGGCCTGTTGGAGTGTATGGCCATTGCCGCTGAGGACATCCGCACGCTGGAGGGCCGCCAGAAGAGCGCTCGCCTCTGGTTACCCTCTGGGATACAGGTGAATGGAGATATGCGAGAATTCAGGTGACTGGCAGCCTGCAAGACCTATTGCGCCTTGAGCTGGTGACCGTCGTAGCAGATGTGGAGGGCGACATTCTGGATGAGATGATCCGCCAGTATCGATCGGGTAAATTGACACCTGACACCCTCTTCGCATATATCGGCGAGATAGCTGGAATTCGTCGCCTCGCTACCCGAGTGGACCAAGGTGTTCGCTCCAGTAGGAAGAAGGCGCAAGTCAAAGATGGAGATCCACCCCCGGAGGACTGATGGCTAAAGCTACTAAGAAAACAACAAGGGAATACACCCCAGAACCTGCCAAGACCGAGGCAGAGGTTCTCAACATGGGCCCTGCTTTCAAGCAGACAGGCGATGCTGATCGCGATCTTGAAGGTATGATGAACAGCATGACCGACGACGCCCCCGGCCCGCGCCAGCGGGAGGAGCAGGAAGAGGACAGCACCGTCGAAGACGGTCTGGAAGAGGTGGATATAGGGGGAACGAAACTCAGAGTTGGCAGTGACATCGCCCGGGTTATTCGGGCTCAGGCAGACGCGCATGGTCGTCAGCTCGCCGAGCTGCGGAGGAGCCTCCCACTCGCGCAGCCCGCTGGCAAGCCTGAGCCCGAACCGGACCCTCTCGAGGGTATCGACACTGCCCTTTTTACAGATCCCAAGAAGGCGGTCGGCCGCATCCTTGAGATCGCAGATAAGCGCATTGGGGACAGGCTGACTGGGGCGTATCGAGCTGAGCAGCAAACAGCAGAGTATTTCCGCCAGTTCTATGTGGACAACAAAGACCTGGAGGGCCTGGACGACATTGTTCGATCTGTCCTTCGATCCAATCTGCAAGAGCTTGCCTCCCTTGATCCGCCCCAATCCCGCCAGAGGCTGGCCACCTTGGCCAAGCAGCACATCAACACCATCGTGAATAGGTTCGGCGGATCTGCCTCCGATGGCAACCCAGCTCCGAGGCGGACAACCGTTGAGGCGCCTAATCAGGCGGTTGTTGAGAAGCCGAAGAGGGCGGAGACAAGGGAGGAAGCGCCGCCTTCCTTGTCTTCTATGCTGAAAGCAAGAAGGCGCGCAAGGCAGCAGCAACTTCGCACGGCTACATCATAAGATGGACTACTCCAGCACAGAAGCTTTGGCGTGGTTAGCCGGTATCATGGACGGAGAGGGCTGCATCCTGTTCAGCCAGAATGCGGCAAGGGGCCAGCGTCAACTGAAAGTGCAGATCAAGAACACATCCATCTTCATGATCGACAAGATATCTATTATTTACGCGTACATGAAGTTCAAATTCCACTACGTGACTGAAGACGACGGATATAACAAACCAGCTATCAAGATCGTCGTAGGTGGATTGGACGATGTGGAGACTCTTTTGCGAGCTATCCTTCCACATTTGACAACCAAGTTCTACGAAGCAAGAACTGTTTTGAACTATATAGAATGGCGTAATACGTTGCCGAAGCATGGGCGGAGTTCTGACTTTCGTGGACAAGTCAAGTTCATGCAAGACGCCCTTGGAGCGGAGTTGACTAGACTAAAGAATTCCAGGATGGTATTGGATCGTTTAGATCTCAAGCCATCCACTGCCCTAGCACTGGCAACTAACAGAGAGGAGTAATCAATGGCTCAGTTCCAATGGCAGTTTGACGCCCCCACAGGTACTTTCAAGCAGCACGCTCTGTCGCAGCGCCTCTACGAAGCCGCCGTCCAACGCTCAGTGTTCATCGATCATGTTCGCCCCATCGAAGGTTTTGGCAAAAGGCAGGGCGAGAACGTCACACTGACTCGCATCAGCAACGTGGCGGAGCCCGTCAGCGCCTCCCTGGTCGAGGGCGAGCGCATCCCCGAGGATACGTTCACGGTCACGACCACTTCGATCACCGTGAAGGAGATTGGCAGGTCCATTCCGTTCACCAGCTTCGCCCAGGATCTGTCTTTCTTCGACATCGAGAACCCTATCCAGAACAAGCTTGTTGATCAGATGAGGCTTGTTCTGGACACAAAGGCCTCAGTCGCCTTCAAGGCGGGGCAGATCAAGTACGTGATCACAGGCTTCTCCTCTGAGACGGTCACCACCAACGGAACCGCCGGCGCTCAGGCGACGGACAACATGAACGTGTTCCACTGCGAGGAGATCCGAGACTACCTCTTCGACACGTTGAACGCCCCTCCGGCTGAGGGCGAGGACTATATCGGCATCTTCCGTACCCTTGGAATGAGAGGCATCAAGCGCGATCCATCTTGGGAGGATTGGCACAAGTACACCGATCCGCAGGCCAAGTACAATGCCGAGGTAGGGCGGATTGAGAATATCCGCTTTATCGAGACCAACCACGCCTTGGCAATGGGCAAGATCGGCGCCAACTCAGTATGCGGTGAAGGGGTGGTGTTCGGAGCCGATGCCGTGGCAATGGCTGAGGTTCTCACTCCAGAGATGCGTGCTGGAATTCCCCAAGACTTCGGCCGATCCAAGTCAGTGGCTTGGTACGGCATCCTCGAGTTTGGCGTCATCTGGACTACCGCGAACGCTGGTGAGGCCCGCATCGTTCACGTCACATCGACCTGAACTACGGGTAGCTCGAGCGAACCACCAACACAGGAGGTTTGAATGGCCTACACTGATACAAAGTCAGAGGAGATCATCTATGGCGCAACCACCGGCGTTGGTGGAGTCTTCACCGGCACCGGCGATATTGCATGGTTCGCCCCCGGCGCTGTGGCGTTCCGTCTTCGACGGATCACCGTCCTCTTCAACGTCGCCCTGACAGTCACGTCGTCTATCTTCAGCTTCGACTACCAACCCACCGCTGGGTCCGCCACCGGCAGGGTGACGGCCTGGGCAGGCACGTTGACCGCCACCACTGCATTGGGCGGACAGGGGAAGGGCGTCATCACACCTGAACTGAACGTGGAGCTGGTGCCAGGCAGCAGGCTTGTCGTGAACCAGACACAGGGCAGCACCGCTGGGTCGGGCGTGATCGCTGTGTATGGCGAATACAGATGGGAGACGGTGGCCAATCTGACCAACCTGGCCCAGCTCTCCGCCTGAAAGGAGGTCTGCTATGGTCGCACTAACAGCCGCCGATGTGGCGGTTACGCAAATGGACATTGGGCGGAAAGTCACGCTCAGCAAGAAGAAGTACTATCGAGTGAAGCTCGTGTTCGGCGATGGCGCTCTGACTTATCCCGCCCTCGGTATTCCGATGCCCCCTATGGGAAAGTACGGCTTCGTTCGCTTCCTCGACGGCCTCACCGATATCGAGAAAGCGTCCGATGACAAATTCATCTACAAGTACGATACAGCGAACAACAAGCTGAGGATCTGGGTACCCGATACAGGGGTTGAACTCGGGGGAGTGGCGGTCGCTGCGAACAGGACCATCTACGCCGTAGCGATTGGGTGGTAGGATGCCTCTGACGCTCACCAAGGTTCATGTGTCAGAGAAGATCCCTGGCGGCGAGGGTCAGAGTAGGGTGGTCCGAACGAACCACTACATCCGAGTCTGTGCCGAAGGCAGCACTCCTTTGTACATCCAGAATGGCGCTGTGTACAGTGAGGGCGGGGCGTACTGCGACAACATTCCAGATTGGTTCTGGATCGAAGTCAATAAGCTCACCGCCCATGCGCTGGACAGCGTGAACTACCAAATCCCAGAAGGCAAGAAGGGCATCTTCGAGACGCCTGAGCCAGTCCCTGCATCTAGCGGTCGCAGAAGGAGGTGATCCAATGCCGACAACGGCCTACACCTCGGTTGCCGCCCCCTTCAGAGGTGGACACAAAGTCACCTGGAGCAATATCCCGAACGGCAACCAAGGTGCGGGCTGGAGTTCTGGGCCATTCACTGTCCTGACCATGCAGGTGCTCGGTACATTCGGAGCGGGCGGGACCGTGATGCTGGAGGGTAGCCTGGACGGGACCAACTGGGGAAGAATGCATGATCCTGCAGGCAATGATGCACTTGTGAGCATAGCTACCTGCGTTCGCATAATGGAATGCCCGCTGTGGATACGCCCCAACGTGAATGCCGGTGACGGTACCACCTCTCTGACAGTCATCCTCCTCGCCATAGGAGGACAAGCCTAATCTGAGTGGTGCATCAACGGCTCTGACCCCAGGAGGGTCCCCAAACGATGCCCTATCGACTGACCACAGATATCATTGCAGAGGCCCTGTTCCGAGGCGGCGAGCCTACTGATGGTACCTCTGATTATGCCACCCAGATCCCCGATTGGGTAGACAGGGGCTATCAAGGCATAGCTACCGGAACCCTGGAGGCGGCGCCCGAGACACACATTCCGTGGTGGTGGCTCTGGAGTCCGACACCCGGAGTCATCACACTCCAACCGAACGTGGGGCAGCGGGGCAGCGACGGAACAGTCGGACTGTCCCAAGGCAGCACCTCCATTCTGTTCTCGCACGTTCCAGCCAATCCGCTAGGGCCTGTAAACCTGACTGGATGGAATATCAAGTTCCTAGGCTCCGCCGACCAATCCTCCTCCCTAGATGTGTTCCGCATCGCCAGCCATACGCTCGGCCTGACCTCGGCTACCCTCGACAGTCCATACACAGGCCCGAGCAATGGGGCGGCGGGCTTCAATGCATTCAACGTCGAATATGATACCCCAGCTGATCTCCTATACATCGTGGCGCCCTTGCGGGCCTATCAAACCGGCAGGGAGCAGGTCGAAGTAGTCAGCAAGCATGCACTCGAGAACTTCTTCCCGCTGACACAGATCACATTCGGCATCCCCAACATGGCGTGCTTCATCTCTGAACAACGCCTCCGCTTCTCCCATTACGTCGGAGCTGGGACCAACACCGCCTTCGTGCGGATTGACTTTGATTACCTACGTCTGCCGCCCACCTTAACTGGGGCTCCAGGTGAGGAGCCTCTTTTACCTATTAAGTACCGCTCCATACTGGCCGATTATGGCCTTCAGCAGCTCTATGTAACTAAGAACGATGATAGAGCGCCGGCGATTGGAGAGCTTATCAGAGGCAAAATAACAGCCATGCGTCGCGAACA
>Ga0066388_100002114_pt1 | contig 11884 bp, 11 predicted proteins | sample PanSoiMetaGPlot6_FD_64539 | JGI IMG/M metagenome (GOLD analysis project Ga0066388, IMG submission 64539) | Tropical forest soil microbial communities from Panama analyzed to predict greenhouse gas emissions - Panama Soil - Plot 6 (Hybrid Assembly) | ecosystem: Environmental > Terrestrial >... | reverse complement strand
GCGGCGGGAACCTGGCGGCCCGCTCCCGCGGACGCTGGCGGCGGGCCGGGGACCTATGCCACATCCCTGCCACTCGCGCTCGCTGGGCTGGCCGGCCTGCCGGCCGCGCGGGTCGCCGCCCTCCTCGCGTCGGGCCTGGCCGAGCTGCCGTGGATCAGCGTTGCCCGGGTGACCGGCGGCGGTTACCTGACGGTCACCGTGACCACCCGCCATCTGGCCAGCCTGGACGCCAGGATTGTCGCCGCTGGCCAGGCCGCGGCCGACTCCGATGCACTCGCCGGCACGCGGTTGACCGCGCCGGGCCTGATGGATCCGGGCGAGGCGGCGAGCTGGGCGCAGGCGTGGCGGCGGCAGCGGGACGCGGTGAGCGGCAGGCTCGCGCGCACGGCCGGAGCGGAGGTTCTCTTCCTTGATTCGCAACAAATTCTCCGCACCGCATCGCCCACGCAAGCCGGCTCAGGCTTCGTGCCTGCTGCCGGGACCCCCGCTCATCGCGGCCGAGTGCACGCAGCCGTGGCCTATCAGGGCACCGACGCGGTCCGGTACGCGCTGGCCAGGACATCGGCGCCGAAGGCCGATCTCATCCGCCGACAGCTCGCCCTGCCGCGTGACTTGGCGAACCCGTTCGTAACAGTCAGATACGCCCACGCCGACGCCGCCTCGACGCTGCGCTGGGCAGCTAGCCTCGGGGCAGCTCAGGACCCGCCGGGTGCCAGGCGGCCAGCGCGGGACCCGACGGCGCACGAGCTGCTGCCGCCCGAGCTCGCGCTGCTCGACGTCATGTCCTGGCTGCCCGAATACGTCGCTGCTGCGGCTCGCCGCCGTCGCCCGGCTGAGCTCGCAGCGTACCTGGAGCGCCTCGCTGTCACCTGGCTCGACTGCAACCAGGCCTGTCCGGCGCTGCCATTTCGCGGTGCCGCGGCCCCTGCCGTCGCGACCGGAACGCTGGCGGCGGCGAGGCTTGGCCTCGCGGACGCGGCGCGAGCCGCGCTGGCTTGCGGTCTTGGCTTGCTCGGGATCGCGGCGCCGGACCGGCTTGTGAGCTGACCGGAAGGCGGTCCGCGTCGGTCTTGTTAAGAACTTACCGATTAATGCAATTTCGGCCCGATCTTGAATCCGGCCGACCGCCGCAGGAATTCCTAGCGCCCGGGGTTCAAGAATCAGCGAAGCGGGTATCGCATGCCGTGTAAGCCCCCAAAGCGTCGACGATCTCGGCGTAGCTCTACCCCCCACGAGCCGGGCTGCACCCACCAGGCAGACAATGCCGGCCCTGAGCTTCCGGAGTCGAGTATTCGCAACTTTGACGGCGTTTCTGGCTGTTCTGCTGGGCCACAGCAGCGCTTGGACGCGGTCGGAGGCCTAGAAGGAATGCCGTGACCGCTGTTGGTGTTAGACTGTCCGAAGCACCAGGCGCTCCGTCCCGGGGCGATGTGTGTATCCGCATCCCGTCAGGTCAACCCCGCAGCACGCGGTGGCGGGCTGCTCTCGGTGGCATTCATCTGTCAGGAGACATTCGAAGTCGCGTCTGGCTCACCGCCAAGGCCGCGCATTCTCGCGGCCGCCGGCGGCACTCAGGCGGGCACGGGAGATGGCGGATTGCACAAATGACCGGCCGAGCCGATCAAGGCGGCGGCGGAACTCGCGTGGCGCTGAACGGTGACCGGCGGCTGGCCGGTGACCTCATATCTTGGAAGGACCCCTTGTGACCGAAACGACCAACCTGTTCCCAGACTCGGCGGAGCCGTTGTCGAAGGATGACGGTGTCAACCTCGACGTGAGTGATGTCTCTGGCCATATGTCTGATGCGGTGGGGTCTTCCGCCGAACAGGTCGGCGCGGTACGCTCCTGGCCTGGCAGTACTCCCTCCGACGACACGCGCGGGGCTGGCGGTGGCGCTCAAGGGCTGTCGGCGATGCTGCTGCCCGAGTTGCAGCGACTGGCGCAGTCGCTCGGAATCAGCGGCACCGCCCGGATGCGCAAGGGACAGCTGATCGCCGCCATCGAACAAGCGCGGCGTGCCCGAGCCAATCAAAGCGAATCAACTGGAAACTCAGTCAAGCGGAGCGCGTCTGCGGGAGCCGGCGCCAACCGCCCCTTTGAGCAGGACGCCATGGAATCAGAAGGATCAGGGCAGCTCAGCATGGTCAGTGCGGATTCGACAGGGCTGGGCGTGGCTTCGCCAGCGACCGGTCAGGAGACTGGGCAGACACCACCTCCCGCCCCAGGCGGTGAGTCACGTGTCCCGCAGGCGACAGAGCCTGCTCCGGGTGGGCTGGCCGGCGAGCCAGCGGGCGCTTCGACGCCCGTGAGCGGCGAGACCGCCAACGGAGCCGACTTCGACCGCAGCCAGGATACGATCTCCGTCGCCGAGACCGCCGGCTACGCCGACGTGGCCAGCCGGGAATTCACCGCCGGAGACGCGGCCGGACAGGACTCCGGCCGGGACGCGGCCGGGCCGGACGGCGGCCAGGATGGCCAAGCCCAGGAGGGCGAGGTCGGTACGGCCAGGCGCGGGGACGCTGGTTCGCGGCGCGGTGACCGGCGCGGTCGCGGCGGCAACGGCCGCCGGGATGACCAGGGACGCGCCGCCGCTGAGGTGGGTGGCGACCAGGCCCGCGATGGCGGTCGTGGCGACCAGCAGCGCGACTCGGGCCAGCAAGGCCGCGCGGACCAGCAGGGCTACCGCGACAACGGCGGCCGGGACGCCAGCGGGCGCGATGACGAGCGCGACGGCCAGAGCCGGCGAAGCAGGGACCGCGACCGGTTCCGCAACCGCAACCAGGGCACGAACCGGCGCCGCGAGCGCGGCGGCGGTGACTCCGAGCCGGTGATCACCGAGGACGACGTGCTCATCCCGATCGCCGGGATACTCGACGTGCTCGACAACTACGGCTTCGTGCGGACGACCGGCTACCTGCCTGGCGCCAACGACGTTTACGTGTCGCTGTCCCAGGTCCGCAGGCACGGCCTGCGTAAGGGCGACGTGATCGAAGGCGCGATCCGCCAGCCCCGCGAAGGTGAGCGCCGGGAGAAGTTCAACGCGCTGGTCAGGCTCGACAAGGTCAACGGCCTTGACCCGGAGGAGTCGAAGAACCGGGCCGACTTCTCCAAGCTGGTGCCGCTTTACCCACAGGAGCGGCTGCGCCTGGAGACCGACCCGACTGTCATGACCACGAGGATCATCGACCTGGTCGCGCCGATCGGCAAGGGCCAGCGCGGGCTGATCGTCTCGCCGTCTAAGGCGGGCAAGACGCTGATCCTGCAGGCGATCGCGAATGCGATCACCAAGAACAACCCTGAGTGCCACCTCATGGTCGTCCTCGTAGACGAACGTCCGGAGGAGGTCACCGACATGCAGCGCTCGGTCAAGGGCGAGGTGATCTACTCGACCTTCGACCGGCCGTCGGAGGATCACACGATGGTGGCCGAACTGGCCATCGAGCGCGCCAAGCGGCTGGCCGAAATGGGCCACGACGTGGTCGTGCTGCTCGACTCGATCACCAGGCTCGGCCGCGCGTACAACCTGTCCGCTCCGGCCAGCGGGCGGATTATGTCCGGGGGCGTGGACTCCACTGCCCTGTACCCGCCGAAGCGATTCTTCGGTGCCGCCCGCAACATCGAGCACGGCGGCTCGGTGACGATCCTGGCGACGGCCCTGATCGAGACGGGCTCGCGCGCGGACGAGGTCATCTTCGAAGAGTTCAAGGGCACAGGCAACATGGAGATCAGGCTTCGCCGCGAACTGGCCGAGAAGCGGATTTTCCCCGCCATCGACGTGGACGCGTCTGGCACCCGCAAGGAAGAGCTGCTCATGACGCCGGAGGAACTGAAGATCGTCTGGCAGCTCCGCCGCGTGCTGCACGCGCTCGAGCCGCAGCAGGCACTCGAGGTCCTGATGGAGCGGATGAAGGAGACCAAGAGCAACGCGGAGTTCCTGCTGCATGTGCAGAAGACAACGGTGGCTTCCTAGGCGGAACACCGCGGGAATCTGCGGGCCTGCCAGCCTGTTGACCATGTGGCACACTGGTGTGTCCACAAGTGCGGTTCCGGTTCACGCCCTCGGCGCTCGCGCCGCGCGGCGACCCGGCGACCGACGGAACCAGGAGAGTTGATGAAGCCCAACATTCATCCCGACTACGTGGTGACTCAGGTTACCTGCACGTGCGGGAACACCTTTACGACCCGCAGCACGGCGAAGAACGGCCAGATTCACGCCGATGTCTGCTCCAGCTGCCACCCGTTCTACACGGGTAAGCAGAAGATTCTCGACACCGGTGGCCGGGTGGCCAGGTTCGAGCGCCGGTTCGGCAAGCAGGGTAAGTAGCCCGGCCAGCCCGCGCATTGGGCCGGTCCGGCCGGCCATCCGACATGCGAGCCCGGGCTTTTAGTCCGGGCTCGTTGCGGCAGTTTCCGAGGAGGTAAGCAGTGCTAGAACGGCTTGCCGACCTCGCCGCCGAGCACGCGCAGCTCGAGCGTGACCTGGCTGATCCTGCGGTGCACGCCGATCAGGACAAGGCCAGGGCGCTGGGCAGGCGGTACAGCGAGCTCACCCCGATCGTGCAGGCGTACTCCCAGTGGCGGCAGGTGAGCGGCGACCAGGCGGCTGCCGTCGAGCTGGCGGGTGAGGACCCGTCGTTCGCCGCGGAAGCTGACCAGCTTGCTCGCCGCAAGGAAGAACTCGAGCAACGGCTCGAGCACCTGCTTGTGCCGCGCGATGCCCTGGATTCCAAGGACGTCATCTTGGAGATCAAGGCGGGCGAGGGCGGCGAGGAATCGGCGCTCTTCGCCGCCGACCTGCTGCGGATGTACCTGCGTTACGCCGAACGGCAGGGCTGGAAGACCGAGCTGCTTGATGCCACCGGCACCGGGCTCGGCGGCTACAAGGACGTCACCGTCGCGGTCAAGGCGGCCGGCCGTGGCAGCCTCGCCGGAACGCCTGACGGCGCCTGGTCGCTGCTCAAGTACGAAGGCGGCGTGCACCGGGTGCAGCGCGTCCCGGTCACCGAGTCCCAGGGCCGGATCCACACCTCGGCAGCCGGCGTCATGGTCATGCCGGAAGCCGACCCGGTTGAGATCAGCATTGACCCGAACGACCTGCGGATCGACGTCTTCCGCTCGTCCGGGCCTGGCGGCCAGAGCGTCAACACCACCGACTCCGCGGTGCGGATCACGCACCTGCCGAGCGGCATCGTCGTGTCCTGCCAGAACGAGAAGAGCCAGCTGCAGAACAAAGAGGCGGCGCTGCGCATCCTTCGTGCCAGGCTGCTGGCGGCGGCTCAGGAGGAAGCCGACGCGCAGGCATCGGCCGAGCGCCGTAGCCAGGTCGTGACGGTGGACCGGTCGCAGCGGGTCAGGACCTACAACTACCCGGAGAACCGGATCTCCGATCACCGGGTCGGGTTCAAGGCGTACAACCTGGACCAGGTGCTTGACGGAGACCTGGACGCGGTCATCGCCGCCCTGACCGATGCCGGCCGGGCGGACAAGATGGCCGCCGCCGGCTGAGCTGGAATGCGGCCCGATGAGCCTGCTGATGACAGAGATTGCCGTGGCGGTGTCGCGGCTGGCCGAGGCGGGCGTCGAGTCCCCCCGCACCGACGCGGAACTTATGGCCGCGCACCGGCACGGCGTGGCCAGGACCGCGCTCAACCTAGTCGCTGACGCCGACTTCGACCCAAGGTTCTGGGACGACGTCGCCCGGCGCGAGGCCCGCGAGCCGCTACAGCACATCACCGGCATCGCGTACTTCCGGTACGTCGAGCTTGAGGTCGGACCAGGTGTGTTCCTGCCGCGACCTGAGACCGAGGTCATGACGGGCTGGGCGATTGACCGGCTGACCGACATGGACGTCGCTGAGCCCGTTGTCGCCGATCTGGGCACCGGTTCAGGGGCGATCGCGCTCGCGATCGCGCAGGAGGTGCCCGGTGCGCGCATTCACGCCGTCGAGGGCGACCCGGTCGCCAGGGCATGGACGGAGCGAAACATCGCGCGCTGCGCGGCCGCGGCGCCGCACACCAGCGGGCGCGTGACGTTGCACGGCGGTGATTTCGGCTCCGCGCTGCACCACCTGGACGGGGCTGTGGATCTGGTGATCAGCAATCCGCCGTACATCCCGGTCGACGCCGTCGTGCCACCTGAGGTCGGCGAGTACGAGCCATCGGCCGCGTTGTACTCCGGCGCCGACGGCCTTGACGCGATCCGGCTTATCGAACGGAGCGCGTGGCGGTTGCTGCGGCCTGGCGGCCTGGTTGCCGTCGAGCACGGTGCCCCTCAGGGTGCGGCGGTGTACTGGGTTTTCGCCGAGGAGAACGGCTGGAAGGAAACCCGCAATCACAGCGACCTAGCCGGGCTTGACCGGTTTGTCACTGCTGTATTGCCATGACCAGCCAGCCAGTGCGGCTCGCGCGCCGGCGGGTGCCACCGGCCCCGGCGGCCGTGGAAGGATGATCGCCCATGAGTGACATCTTCGACTGCGCCGACGAGACGCAGCGGGCGGCCGGAGTCGCCGCGGCCGTCGCCGCCGTGCTCAAGGGCGCGCTCGTCGTGCTGCCGACCGACACGGTGTACGGGATCGGCGCCGATGCCTTCCGGCCCTCGGCCGTAGCGAGCCTGCTGGCGGCGAAGGGACGAGGCCGGGAGATGCCGCCGCCAGTGCTGGTCGGATCTGTCCGCGCGGCCAACGCTCTGGTGGAGGACCTGGGCCCGTACGGGCAGGAGCTGATCGACGAGTTCTGGCCGGGCGGGCTTACCCTTGTTTGCCGCGCCAGCCGGTCCTTGAAATGGGATCTCGGCGAGACCAAGGGGACGGTAGCCGTGCGGATGCCGCAGCATCCCGTCGCGCTCGAGGTGCTCGTCGAGACCGGGCCGATGGCGGTGAGCAGTGCGAACCTGACCGCCAAACCGGCGGCCACGACCGCGGCTGATGCCCGGGAGCAATTCGGTGACGCCGTCGAGGTCTATCTCGACGGGGGGAAATGCGAGACCGACACCCCGTCCACGATCGTCGACCTGACCGGTGACATGCCGCGGTTGCTGCGCGGCGGTGCCATATCGATCGGGCGGCTGCGCGAGGTGGCCGCGGTGGCCATGGGCACGGACTGAACTGGGCAGCCGGACGCCGGCGACGCCGCAGGTGCCATACAGTTGATCCGATGTCGACCGATCTTCGGACCTGGTGAGCGCGTTGCGCGAATACGGCCTGACGCTGCTCGTCGTGGTGGCTGTCACCTACCTGCTAACGCCGCTTGTGCGCCTGGCGGCGATCAGGTTCAAGGTCGTCATCCCGGCCCGCGATCGGGACGTCCATGCAGGCCCCATCCCGCGCATGGGCGGGGTCGCCATGTACGTAGGGGTAGCGGCCGGCCTGCTGGTGGCGAGCCGCCTCGTGCCGCTGCGCGATGCGTTCCATGGCACCGGCCTGGTCGTTGGCCTGCTGGGAGCAGGCGGCCTGATCGTGGTCATCGGGGTCATCGATGACCGGTGGGGGATCGGTGCGATCGGCAAGCTGGCCGGTCAGATCGTGGCTGCCGCCATCCTGTTCGCCAGCGGTGCGAGGCTGACCTACTTCCCCGCGCCACACAACGGTCTGTTCGCCCTGACCCAGAATGAGTCTGTCGTGCTGACCATCCTGGTAGTGGTCGCGACGATCAACGCGGTCAATTTCATTGACGGGCTCGACGGGCTGGCTGCAGGGATCGTATGCATCGCCGCGCTCTCGTTCTTTGTCTACTACTATTCGCTGGCCAAGGTTGTCGGCCTGTCGGCTGAGGCCGTGCCCGCGCTGGCGTCCATCCTGCTGGCCGGGGCGTGCCTGGGATTCTTGCCGCACAACTTTTACCCCGCCAGGATCTTCATGGGCGATACCGGGTCGATGCTGCTCGGCCTGGTGCTCGCCTACGTGCCCATCTGGGCGATCAACTCGCTCGACTTCACAACCCTGGACTACCAGGCGAACAGGTACGCCGAGATCCTGCCGCTGCTGCTGCCCGCCGCCGTGCTCGTCATTCCGTACGTCGACATGCTGCGCGCAGTGATCAGGCGGACGCGGGCTGGCCTGTCGCCGTTCGCTGCTGACCGCAAACACCTGCACCACATAATGATGCTGGAAATCGGCCACTCGCACCGGTCGAGCGTGCTGATCCTGTACGCGTGGGCGGTGCTCTTCTCCGGCGCGGTGGTCGGCCTGTCGATCGTGACGGTGCCCCTGGCCGTGCTGATCTGTACGACCCTGGCCGCCGTGCTGGCGCTCGCACTGCTGTCGATCCCGAAGCTGCGCTGGTGGGAGCGGACTCAGCCGGCCGTCGGCAACGGCCGGCCAGCGCAGGCTGACCGTCTGCCCGCGCGGACCCAGCAGGTGCCGGGGTACGCGCCACAGCGCTCGCCGGCAGACGCCACGAAACAGCTGCCTGATGCTGCCAGGCCAGACGACGAGCCTGTTGTACAAGCTCCCAGGAATTTCATCCCGTGAGTCCCTGCAGGCCGGTGCGGTCACAAACGGTTGCATTCGTCACGTTCGGTAACCTGCTGAGGCCAACGCCGGAGAGCTTGTGATATCTTTCACGAGCAGCCACACACCGCGGGCTGCGTGGCCCGTGATACGTTTCGGAGGCCTGACAGCACGGGATTGACCCCGCTGCAGCGGGAGTCGCCGGGCGGATCTCAGGGACACCCGACGCCGCTTTACGTAGATGTCGGCCGGCCGGCAGGCTGGCCGCCAGCCCCACCGGAGTTTGAAAACTGATGCTGGCGAACTACGCCCAGATCGTCCGCCGGTCGGTTCTGACCACGGCGGCGGTCGGCGTGGTCATGATCATCGTCAGCGTCTCGGTGAGCGGGATTAAGGGCCTGCTCGGCGCCGTGCTCGGGGCCGCCTTGGTCGCCGTCTTCTTTGCGATCAGCGTGTTCGCCGTATCCTGGGCAGCGCGCCGGAGCCCCCAGGCCATGATGATCACCGCTCTGACGACGTACATCGTCAAGATCCTGCTGCTGCTGTTTCTGGTGGTCCGATTCGCTGGAACCACGGCATTTAGCTCGCGGCTGTTCGGTCTGACCGCGCTCGCCTGCATCCTGGCATGGTCGGCATCGCAGGTCCTGTGGTCGATGCGGCTGAAGACGCCCTATGTCGAACCATCCGGGCGGTGATGTGCCGTGCGGGCAAGGATGAGCGAGGCGACCGGTGATGGCCAACGATTCGACGAACGCTGGCTGGACAATCTTCGGCTACCTGATCGCTGGCATGATCTGCTACGGCGGTCTCGGCTGGCTGATCGGTCATTTTACGCATATCGAGCTTCTCTTCCCAATCGGGACATTGGTCGGCCTGGGGGTTGGAATCTTCGGCGTCATCTACCGATATGGGCGGTCCTGACGCGCGCCGATGACGTGGGAGGTAATTGCCTGGTGACAACGAGTCGCGTGTCATGGACGCATCAGGCTAGAGGAGGCTCCGTTGACCGCTGACATTGTGGCGCGCGCTGTGGACAAGTGCGCTGACGAAACGGCGCGGCACCTGCACTCAGGCTGCGGCTATCCCGCGCCTGGCTACCCGAAGAGCTTTCTCTACGGGCCGCTCTTCCAGATCGGCTCGTTCACCTTCAACAAGCCCATGCTGCTGGCGCTGATCTGCTCGGCCATTGTCATCGCGTTCTTCTGGGCGGCCTTCGCCAAGCCCAAGCTCGTGCCCAGAGGCGTCCAGAACCTTGGCGAGCTTGGCGTCCTGTTCGTCCGGGACGAGATTCTGCGGCCGATGATGGGAAAGCGAGGGGACGGCTTCCTGCCGTTCCTGGTCGCGCTTTTCTTCTTCATCTGGATCATGAACATCATGGAGGTCGTCCCGGTCGCGCAGTTCCCCGCGAACTCGGAGTTCGCCTTCCCGGCGGCCCTGATGCTGATGGTCTATGGCACCTACAACTATCTCGGCATCAAGTACCAGGGGTTTGCTGGCTACTTCAGGAACATGATCCCGAGCGGTGTGCCGGCCGGGATCCTGATCATCCTGGCACCGGTGGAGATCCTCCAGTACATCGTGGTCCGGCCGTTCACCCTGGCCGTCCGGCTCTTCGCGAACATGTTCGCTGGCCACATCCTGCTGCTGGTCTTCACGCTGGCCACCTGGTACCTGCTGGTCGTCGGCATCGGGCTGATCTGGAGCGCCACGTCGTTCATCCTGACCGTCGTCCTGACAGCGTTCGAGCTGCTGATCCAGGCGCTGCAGGCCTACATCTTCACGATTCTGACCGCGCAGTACATCGGCGGCGCGCTGGAGCCGGAGCACTGAGATGAACGGACATGGATGCTCGTCGGTCGGCCCGGGTGCCGCCGACCGGGCTTTGGTTTACCTACATGCCGGCGGATGGTCCTCCGGCTTGACCGCAAAGGAAAGCGCAGATGCTTGACGTCGTACATCATGCCCTCGCGGCCGGGAGTTCCGTCCTGAGTATCAACGTGGGCGCCGTTGCCTACGGCCTTGCGGCGATCGGTCCGGGCATCGGCATCGGCCTGATCTTCGGTCACGGTGTCGAGGCCATGGCCAGGCAGCCCGAGGCCGCCGGGCTGATCCGGTCGAACATGTACATCGGCTTCGCCTTGACCGAGGCCCTGGCCCTGATCGGAATCGTGATTCCGTTCATCTTCAAGTACTAGCGGCGAGGAGTGGTATGACAATGCGGGCGATGCATTTCGCCGCCAGCGGCTCGAACCCGCTGATCCCGCACTGGCCCGAGCTGATCATCGGTTCGATCGCGTTCCTAATCGTGTTCGCGCTCCTGGCCAAGGTGCTAATGCCGCGGATCAGCGCGACGCTTGCCGAGCGTACTGACGCGATCGAAGGTGGCCTCAAGCGGGCCGAGGATGCCCAGGAGGAAGCGAAGCGCGTGCTCACTCAGTACCGCGCCCAGCTGGCCGACGCCAGGCACGAGGCTGCCCGGATTCGTGAGCAGGCCAATGAAGAGGCCGCCCAGATCATCGCGCAGGGCAGGGCAGACGGCGTGGCTGAGCGGGAACGCATCATCGCGACGGCTAGCGCCCAGATCGAGGCGGACAGGCAGCAGGCCGTGACCGTGTTGCGAGCGGAAGTGGGCAGCCTGGCTGTCGACCTGGCCAGCCGGATCGTCGGCGAGTCGCTGACGGACGAGGCGAGGCAGTCCCGTCTGGTTGACCGGTTCCTCGGCGAGCTGCTCGGGGAAGCCACCGGCGAGGCAGCGGCCCGATGAGAGGCGCCAGCAGGGCATCGCTCAGCGCGGCCAAAGAGCGGCTCTCGGCCGCGCTGGCCGGAAAGACGGCAGCGGAAGCGAGCGAGGTCGGCGACCAGCTGTTCGCCGTTCTTGGCCTGCTCGACCGGGAGCTAGCACTGCGGCGAATCCTGTCAGATCCGTCCAGAGAGCGCGCTGCCCGGATCGGCCTGGCGGAGGCACTGCTGGCCGGCAAGATCTCGGAAACGACGCTCAATCTGGTCACCGGGCTGGTTGCCGCCCGGTGGTCAGAGCCTGGCGACCTCACCGACGCGATCGAGCAGCTCGCTGTGCTGGCGATGGCCGAGGCCGCCGACAACGAACGACTTCTAGACGAGCTCGAGGACGAGCTGTTCAGGTTCAGCCGGATCGCCGCTGGCAATCCGGAGCTACGCGCGGCGTTGTCGAACCAGTTCGTGCCGGCCGAGGGACGCGCGAGCTTGGTGCGGGAGCTGGTCGCAGGCAAAGTAAGCGATCCGGCGCTGCGATTGATCACCCAGGCGGCCGCATACCCGCGGGGTCGTAGCCTGGATGGAGTGCTCGAGTCCTACGCGAACTTGGCCGCAGACCTGCGGGAGCGTCTTCTGGCGGAGGTGCACGTGGCTGCGCCGCTCACCGGTGAGCAGCGCGGAAGGCTGGCCGCGGCGCTCGTGGCG
>Ga0066388_100002113_pt1 | contig 11885 bp, 9 predicted proteins | sample PanSoiMetaGPlot6_FD_64539 | JGI IMG/M metagenome (GOLD analysis project Ga0066388, IMG submission 64539) | Tropical forest soil microbial communities from Panama analyzed to predict greenhouse gas emissions - Panama Soil - Plot 6 (Hybrid Assembly) | ecosystem: Environmental > Terrestrial > Soil... | reverse complement strand
CGCAACCTCCTTCCCAACATCGCCGCCCTCATGGCCTGCGTGCGGAACCGGAAGGTGATCTTCGTCCTGCACGGCTCCGGCGCGCCGTTCACGACGAGCTCGTTCCTCTACCACCGCCTGCTCGGATCGGCGTTCGAACGGCTCGTCGTTCGGCGCACCCTGCGGCTTTCGCGTCCGATCTCGCTCTCCGAGGCAGGCGTCACGGGGGCGCGGAACCGCTACAGCGTCGAGGCGGCACACGTCCCCTATCCCCTTCGCGACTTGCCTCCTGCGAGCCCGCGAACGCTCCACCCAGACGAGCCGCTACGGATCGTCTGGGCCGGTCGGCTCTACAGGGAGAAGAACCCGCTCCAGGCGGTTGAGGTCGTCGAGCGGGTCCGACGCCACCGCGACGCCACCCTGCAGGTGTACGGGAGTGGTGTCCTGTACGACCGGCTTGCGGAGCTCGCTGCGGATCGTCCCTGGCTCCACCTCGGCGGGCAGCTCAGCTGGAGCGAGGTGCAGGAGGCTCAGGACGCGGCCCACCTCTGCTTGTCGACCTCGCTTCGGGACGCGACCCAGATCGCGATGCTCGAGCCGCTCGCCCGCGGGATCCCGGTCGTCTCGACCCGGGTCGGCGACGCGCCTGCGCACTACACGGACAGTTCGCTGCGCGCGTTCTGCGTCGCTCCGACCGATGCCCAGGCGGCGGCCTTCGCGATCCTCCGGCTCGTGACCTCGTACGGGCGCTGCTGCGAGCTGTTCGCGGCGAACGCACGAGTGCTGCGGAGCCGCCACGGGGGAGGAGCGCAACGGCTGAGCACGCTCCTCGAGACCGCAGCCTTCGGCGGACCGGACGGGTGACCTCGGTGGGCGCTCCGGAACCCAACCGCGCCGCGTCTGCATCGAGAGGCCCGGCTCTGCTGTTCTGGGCACAGGTCGTAGGAAACGCAGGCCTGTTCGTCGGGCTGCTGCTGGTCACCCGCGCCCTCGGCCCGTCGGGGCGCGGAACGGTCGCATTCCTCACGGTGACGGCGCTGATCACGGCGTGGATCGCGAGGCTGGGCGTGACCGAGGCGACGGTGGTGTTCGCCGCGCGGCGCCCCGACGAGCGGCGGGTGCTGCTCGCCAACAGCGTCTCGTTCTCGGCGATCGCAGGTGTGGCGGCAGCGGTCGCCGTCTGCGGGCTGCTGTGGTTCGTCCCCGCCCTTCGTCCCGCGGGTGTGGGCGCGACGGAGCTCGCGGTGCTCGCGTTCAGCATCGTCGCCGCCTGCCTCGCGGACGCGGGTTACCGCTTCATGCTCGGTTGCAGCCGGTTTCGCGCGCACGCGCTCGTGACAGCCGGAACCTCCTGGGTCTATCCCCTGCTGGCCGCCGTGCTCTGGGCGGGGTTCGGCATGACCGTCGCGCTCGCCACGTTCGTCTGGGCGGCAACGCAGGCCCTTCGTGCGATCCTCTTGATCAGCCTCGCGCTCGCACGTGAGGGCTTCGGCCGGCCGAACGTCGCCGTCCTGCGCGAATCGATCTCGTTCGGCATCCGGGCGTGGATCGGCACCCTCGCCGACTCGCTCGGCTTCCGCGTCGACCAGATCCTGCTCGCACTGATCGCCTCGGAGGCGGCGCTCGGCTTCTACGTCGTCGCGGTGAACCTCTCGGAGATCCTTCTCTACTTCCCGGGGGCCGTGTCGACGGCCTTGCTGCCGATCGCTGCCGGAAGCGCGGCCGAGTCCCGTCTCGGCCAAACGCTGAAGGCGTGGCGTTCGGCCGCGTTGGTCACCCTCGTAAGCCTCGCTCTGAGCGCGCTGCTAGCACCGCCCTTGATCCCGATCGTGTTCGGTGCGCCCTTCCACGCCTCAATCACGCCGTTTCTCCTTCTGCTTCCGGGGCTGATCGGCTTCACCGCGCTGATCGTGTTCTCGAACGCGCTCGTAGCGTCGTTGCTGCCGAGCCTCTCGTCCCTGGCGGCAGTCGTCTGCTTCCTCGTCGGCCTCGTTCTCGACCTCGCACTGATCCCGTTCTTCGGAGCCTCCGGCGCGTCGGCGGCGGCCAGCGCTGCCTACTGCGCCGGAGGCCTGACTGCACTTCTGCTTTACCGCGCGCGGGCGCCGTTCCATCTGCGTGCGCTCGTCGCCCCACAGCCAGGGGACTTCGAGGTGCTGCGGGCGCTTGTCCCCGCGCCTCTCGTCCGCCCGCGACTACAGAGGAGCTGAGCTCGTGATCGAACAACGCGAGATCCAATCCCCCGTTACGCGACTCCAGCCCGTGGAACCTCCGCCCGAGCAGCCGATCGACGTCGCCAGGTACCTCAACGCCCTGCGTCGTTCGCGCGTTCTCATCGCCGGGATCGTCGTGGGCATCACGGGACTCGTCTTCCTGCTCTCGCTCACGCTGCCGAAGACCTACACGGCGAACGCCACGATCCTGTTCGACGAATCACCCACCGACACGATCGACGCGCAGCGCGAGCTCGCGACGGTTCAGAAGCTGCTGACGACGCGGGACGTGCTTGCGCTCAGTGCCGTCAAGCTGCACACCACGGTCGGCACTCTCAACCCGAAGGTGCAGGCGACGGTCGACCCGAACGCCAACATCGTCACGGTCGCGGCCTCGGCCCCGACCGCTAAGGCTGCGGCGCGGACGGCGAACGTGGTCGCGGCGGCGTTCCTCGCCCGCCAGCGCACAGTCGAGCTCGCGAGCTTGAAGACGGCCGAGAAGCGGCTGACGATCGCGATCGCCCGCCTGACCGGGACGCCCGGAGGAAAGGCGCAGATCCCGCTGCTCCGCGCGCGGCTGAGCGAGCTCAGCGTCAATGCGGCCACAGCCGGCTCGGAGCTGCAGCTCGCCGACAGCGCCCAGCCTCCCAGCAAGCCCAGCTCTCCGCGACCCGTGCGGAACGCGGCATTCGCATTTGTCGCGGCTCTCTTCATCGCGATCCTCGTGGCACTCGGCCGCGAGCGAATCGCCCCGCGCGTGGCAGAGCGTCGCGACCTCGAACGCCTGAGCGGCGCCCCGATCCTGACGGAGATTCCCGTAGGAGGCCGCGGCGCGACAGCCGCGGTGGCCGAGCGCGAGGCCTACGACGTGCTCGCCGCGATCGTCCAGGCGCAGCTGCCACGCCAGCGCCAGAAGACCCTGCTCGTGACAAGCGCGCGGGCGGACAAGGGCAAGGTGCGCGTCTCCGCCGGACTCAGCCGCGCACTCGCGCAATCGGGTGAGGCTGCGATCGTCATCGACGCGGACCTCCGCCGTCCGTCGCTCGAGCAGCTGTTCGGGATGGAGCGGGCGCCGGGCCTCGCGGAGATCCTCGCGGCTGCACGGCACGGCGACACCGAGACGGCCGCCGGGATGATCGTGGAGCCCCCGGCCTCTGCCTCGTCGCAGAGGCGAACCGGCAGCCTCGCGGTCCTCGGCGCAGGAGAGGCGGCATCGACGTCGCTCGTCTCGCCGGACGCGCTCGAGGTTCTCTTCGGTGAGCTCCGCCAGTCTGCATTCACGTTCGTCGTCGTCCATGCGCCGCCCATTCTCGAGCCGGAAGGCTGGCGGACCTGGGCTCATTACGTGGACGCGGTGATGGTGGTCTCACGCCTGGAGAAGCTGCCGCCGAGCGACCTGCTCGAGCTGCGAGACCAGCTCGTCCAGGTCGACTCGACCGTTCTGGGTCAGGTCGTCCTGGCTGGCGGGAGATCTCCGAGCTAGCCGGAGGCCGGAGAACGAGAGTCCCGGCGGGCGCTTCCCGCCCAGATCAGCGCGGCCAGTAGCCAGAGATGGCGCCAGTGGAGCGTGTCCACGAAGAAGCTGTTGGCGAGCACGCCACACCATGCGCCGAGCAACGCCGCCGAGCCGACGCCGTACGTGTCGCGACCGAGAATCGCGTTCTGTCCGGCCCAGCCGAGTGTGCCGAGCATCAGGACCAGCAGGGCGATGAGACCGGGGATGCCCTCTTCGGCGAGAGCGCGCGCGTAGAGGCTGTGCGCCGCGATGTGCGCGCGGGTCTCGTATTGCCCGGGACCGATGCCGACCGGGTAGCGGACGGCCCACTTGAGGCTTTCGTCCTGCCCCGCGAACCGGCCGCTGTCGTAGGTCTGGACGCGTGCGCGCTGCTCGAGGAAGGACAGCGAGCCCGTGAAGGTCACCACCGCGCCGAGCGCGACACAGGCCACGAGTACCAGCGCCACCGCCCGCGACGCGCTACGCCCTGCTCCTCGGCGGAAGCTGAGCACAACGACCATGGCGAGGAGACCGACGACGAGATTGAGCCAGGCGGCACGCGAGTACGAGAAGAGAACCCCGAGCGCCAGGATCAGAAACAAGAGCATCTTCGTCGACCGCCGCCAGGAGAGAAGTCGGGGCGTGAGGATCTCCTCCAGCATGATCAGCGCCGCCGGCACGAGGAACGGCCCGAAGACGTTCGGATCCTTGAACAACCCTTCCGCGCGCCCGATCCGAGTGAAGAGATCGTGCCCCGGAAACGGCACGAGTAGCGCGAGCGTCGAGAGGAGCGCCGACACGACCGCCCCGATGACGTACCACTTCGTGATCCGGCGGGCGATCGAGCTGTCGGTGACGCTCGACGCGAGCCAGAGCGCGAAGATCAGCACGTACAGCGTGATGCCGAGGAACTGAACGGCCCTCAGCTCGTCGCGGACGGCGAGCATCGAGACGAGGTTGAAGGCGAGGAAAGTCCCGGTCAGGAGCAGCGGGCCCGCCGTCAGCCGGCGCAGGCTGAAACGCCCGGTCACATAGGCGACCACCATGAGAACTGCGAACACGATGTCCGTCGGCGCGGGTTGGAACCGCACAGCCGCGAGCAGGAGGACGCCGACGGCAACCGCGGCGTCGTAGGCGAAGATCGCCAGCGCGAGCGAGCCGAGCAGCACGACCGCGAACCCGAAGATGATCAGCAGGCTCGGCGGATGCCGGGAGAGAAAGTGCGTGAGCGTCAGAGCGAAGACGGCAAGCCCGAACACGGCGGCGAGCCGGGGGAGCGTCTCCCTGGCGACGACACGCGGCGTCCGGACGGCGGCGACTTCGACCATCAGTTCGGCGAGGGCCGCAGCGCGTTGCCGTTGCCGGGCGAGGAGTGTTCGCCGTAGCGAACGCGCCGGTAGAAACCTCGCAGCGGCAGCGGGGTGTCGTGCCCGCCTCCGACCTTCGCCCGGAAGTCGAGCTGCCAGTCGCGCGGGTCGATCTGGCGCCGCCGCAAGGAGAACCGGTCGGTGCCCGGGATGTTCACGCCGGGCTCGCAGCTCACCGCCAGCCGATATCCCGTCTCGGCCACGAAGCGACGCTCGCGCTCGCCGAAGAGGCCGGCCGGGTAGCAGAAGGCCTCCACAGAACGGCCCAACCGGTCTTCGAGGTCAAGCTTCGAGTCCGCGATCTCACGGTGCGACTCGGCATTCGTGAGCAGAAGCAGATTCGGATGCGAAACCGAGTGCGCCTCGAATCTCAGGGTCCCGGCCTGGTCGAGCTCGAGGATCTCCTCCCAGTCGAACATCTCGGGCTGCCGGGAGTACCACGGGAACGAGGCCGTCCCGTCGATCACACCGGTCGGGACGAACACGGTCGCGCGGAAGCCGAGCCATTCCAGCACCGGCAGGGCATTCTCGCCCACATCTCGGAAGCCGTCGTCGAAGTTCAGGGCGATCGTGCGCGATGCCCGCTCACCCGCCTCCAGCCGCGCAACCGCCTCCGAAAGCCCCACGACCCTGAAGCCTTCGGCGGCCAGCAGCTCCATCTCCTGCCGGAACCGGCGGGGCGAGACGGCGAGAGGATCGTCGTCGTCGGAGACGCGGTGGTAGAAGAGGATGCGGAGGCCGCTGGTGTCGAGCCGGCCGCGGCTGCGGACGCGCCACCAAACCGACCTTGCGTGCGTGAGCCCTGCCTTCAGCGAAGGCGGCAGAGACGGTCCGACTCCCGGGATTCCTGCGGCCAAACTAGTCCTCGACGCGCCGCACGCCGCTCGGCCGCAGCACGTCGCGCTGCCGCATGACGTGATTGCGGACCGACGATGTCCCGTAATACGCCTTTCGCGCGAGCGTCGAGCCCTTTCCGCGACGTCGCGCACGCAACCACGCGGACCGTGCCGCGACGGCCGCCCGCCCCTTGGCGGTCCCCGGAAGACCGAGCCCGAGGTAGAGCGGTTCAAGCCCGTCTGCGAGCTCGAGCTTGAACCGCTCGGCGCCCCCCAGGAACTCCGCTTTCACCGCGCCCTCGTCCGCCGCGAGCTCGAGCGAGTCGAGCGCGTTCGTCATGCCCGGGGAGCACCGGCTGTACGCAGGATCGAAGGCCAGGCGGTGGAGGAACACAGAGCCTTCGAGCAGCAGGTGCCACGAAAACGCGACGGCCCGGCCGTCGACCTTCAACAGCACGATACGGGACGCGTCGATCTCGACCAGCCCCGGCATCACGGCACGCGTGAATCGCTTCCCGGTCTCCGTGACGAAGCCCGAGCCGTCGGGGCGGCCTCGCCAACGGAGCTCATGGAGACGAAACGCCTCCTCCATGGCCGGCTCGAGCTCGTCGAGCGTCCGTGCGTTCACGACCTCGACCCGGCCGAGCTCCGCGAGCTGGCGTCGCCGGCGCTTGTGGTGGGCGCGCTTGCGGGCATCCGTCTTCCTCCGGTACACCGCTTCCCAGCCATCCGAGAGGTCGAGCACCGGCGCTTCGATCCGCTGGAAGAGCTCCAGCCTGCGAGTCCCGTCCAGGGAGGCAAGACGGCCGTCCGCACAGAGCCCGAAGAAGTCGACGTAGTCGTGCTCCGCTGCGAGCGCGCGGTCCGCGAGCGCCTCGACGAGCTCCGGTCCTTCCCCCTCTGCGATCAGGGCGTCCGCGAGCGCGGATTGACGCGCCCCGACGAACGTCCCGATTCTCAGTCCGCGGTGCCGGAACGTGATCAGCGGCAGCGCACCCACGAGCTCACGTCCACGGAACGCAACCTCGATGGCCAGCCGGGTCCCCTGGCCGTAATGCCGCCACCACTCGACGACCCAGCAGTGCAGGAGGAACGGGCTCGGTCTCGGCATCGCCCGCACCAGGTCGTCCCAGCGGTCGCCCAGCGCGACGAGCCGATCCTCGGAGACGATCGTCTCGAACGTGAGCGGCAGCTCCTCCGTCACCACTTCGATAGCTGCTTGCTCGGGGACGCGAGCTCCCACGAATGGGTAACTACCCACCCGGAGACCGATGGGCGTCATGGCTACGAGCATCACCTCGCTCGGCTTCGCGAGCGGGCTCGTCTGTATCGGGCTTTTTGCCGCAGGCGAGATGGGCTGCGCGGCGATAGGCGGCAGCGCCACGCCGAAAACCGCAAGCGCCGCCGTAACGCTGAGTCCGGTTCGCCGGCCCCATCGGCCCGCCCTCTACTCGCTGCCGCACGACGCGCGCCGCGTCTCCACGTCGTCGCAGCTGAACGCCGCCCTAGCGGACGGACGCCAGGAAGCGATCGTGCTTGCTCCCGGGGTCTACCGAAACTCGGAGGCATTCGACGACCACGAGGGGGACAGCATCTATGCCGCCCGCCTCGGCCGCGTCGTGCTCCGGGCGGGAATCTCGATCGGCGGAAACAACACCCCGCCCGGCGCGCGGATCCGCGGCCTGAGATTCGACATCAGCGACCCGAGGAAGACACTCGACGGAGACGCCGTCCACGTTTGGGGGTCGGCGTCCGACGCGGCGGTGCTCGATACGTCGATCGACGGCCACGGTGTGCTCGAAGCGGGTGTCGTCGTGCACCAGCCGACCGGCTTTGTCGCGCGTCGCGTGGTGGCGAGGAACTTCCTGGACTACGGCGTAGTCGTCGACCCGAACAGCGTCGGCTTCACGACCAGCCACCCGTACTCACTTAGCGACCTGTCGATCTCGCAGGTGAGCCGGAAGCGGCCCGGCTCCTCAAACGGAACCGCTGAGGCGTGCCTGTGGCTCGGAAGCCCGGGAGTCGTGCAGCGAGTCAGCGTCCGCTACTGCGCGATCAGCGGGATCTGGACCGGCACGGCGATGAAGCACTCGCGAATCCAGGACGCGACGATCGACGACGCCCCGGTCGGGATCTACATCGAGCACTTCACGACCGCCACGACCTTCCAACGCCTTCGCATCGGTCCGAGCGTCACCCGCGGGGTCAACGCCGAGTGGGCGAACCCGGCGCTCGGGGGCAAGCCGGCGAGCGTGGACAACGTGATCCAGAACGCGTACTTCAGGACTGCGCACGTCGGTGTCTACCTCGACAAGGGAACGACACGGACGGTCGTCAGGCACTCCGTCTTCGCCGGCCAGGAGTGGGCCGCGATCGGCGACTACCTCGGACTGGACAACCGCTTCTACGACAACGACTTCGACCGCATCGCAGGATCCGCGGTCCCGGTTTCGACCGCGCACGACCCCGCCGGGAGCGGCGGATGAGCACGGTCCTCTTGACCGACGCCGAGGAACGCGCCGTGTTGGGCGCCTGCCGCGGTCTCACGCGGGCGGGCTACCGAGTCTGTGCGGTCGCGCGTGGACGTCCAGCGGCAACGCACTGGTCCCGTTCGTGTGCAGAGCGGGTCGTGCTGCCCGATGCGCGCCGGGACGCACACGACTTCGTCGACCGGCTCGAGGAACTCGTGGGAACCGGACGCTACGCGGCGCTCATCCCCGGAACCGACGCCTCACTCCTGGCGATCTCGGAGCACCGTGACCGGATCGGCAGCTCGACGCGCCTCGGCCTGCCTTCGCGGGAGGCGGTGCGCCGGAGTGTCGACAAGCGCGTGTTGCTCGAGGTAGCTGTCGGCGTGGGACTCGCTCAGCCGAAGAGCCAGGCCTGCGCCGACCCCGATCAGGCCGAGGCGGCGGCCGAGGAGCTCGGCTATCCGGTCGTGCTCAAACCGGTGCAGACGTTTCTGCCTGTCAACGGCGGCTTCCGGCAGCAGAGAGTCGTCCTCGTCAACGACGTCGAGGAGCTGCGCCGGTCCCTATCCGAGCTCACTCCGCCTCTGATCATCCAGCACTACGAGCGGGCAGGGTTCCTCTCGTGCACAGGCGTGTTCGCCGGCGGACGGCTACTGGCGCTGACGACCTCGCGCGTGCTGCGTCTCTGGCCGCCGCTCGCGGGGATGCACGCGTACTCGGAGACGGTTCGCGCTCCGGATGGACTCGCCGAGCGCGTGAGCCGCCTCCTCGCCGACGTCGGATGGCAGGGGATCTTCCAGCTCCAGATGCTCGAACTCGCGGACGGCCGGCTCTCGGTGATCGACCTCAACCCACGCGTATTCGCGTCGATCACCCTCGACGACTCCGCCGGTGCGAATCTCGCTGCCGTCTGGTGCGACTGGCTGCTCGGCCGCGACCCCCTCCCGGTGGTCGCGCGGCCGGCCAGGCGGTATCGCTGGGAAGAAGGCGAGCTCTGCCACCTCGCGTGGCAGCTCCGCCACCGGCGGCTCCGGGCGGCGACAGCCGTCCTCCTTCCTCATCGCCGGGTCACGCATTCGTGGTTCCGCGTGACCGACCCGGGGCCGCTGGTGGCGCGTGCGCTGGACCTCGCCTCGCGGAAGCGGAAAAGGCCGTGAGCATCAGTACCGAGGCACGCCTCGGGACGCTCTCGCAGGACCAGCGGACCGCGGCCGGGGCCGTCGCGCCGCGCGACCGGGTCGCCTGGCTCATCCTCGGCGGACGGGCGCTTCTCGTCTGGCTGCCGGTCTACTTCCTGCTCGCGCAGACGACGCCCGCGCCCAATGCCGCCCTGGCGGCCTGCGCGATCTCGGTGATCTGGCTGCTGGGATTGCGCGCCGCACTCAGTGCGTACTTCACGCTCGGGCCGGCCGTCGGCGCGGCCGTAGGGACTGCGATGGGCCTCGTCGCAGTGTCCGCCTTCGACCTGTGGGTTCCCGACGTCGATCTCGGCACGGCCGGGCTGGTGGAGGCCGCGCTCGCCGTGTTCGCGCTCTCCGCGGCGTGGGAGCACGCGGTCCGCAGCATCGCCAAGCGCCGGGTGCTGGTCGTGGGGACCGGCGGCTCCGCGTCCGAGGTGCTGGCCGAACTGCAGCGAGGCAACCGGGCGCCCTTCGCGATGCTCGGCCTGGTCGGCGAAGGACCGGAGGGCTCCAGCGAGGAAGTCCCGCAACTCGGATCGTTCGACGAGCTTCCGCGGATCATCGAGGAGCAACGGCCGGACATCGTGATCCTCACGGACGAACGCGTCAGCTCATGGGCGGTCGACCCGCTGCTCGACCTTGCTCCGATCGGGTTCCGCGTGGTGGGCGTGTCCCACTTCGTCGAACACGCGCTCGGCCGGGTCCCGCTTCGGCACGTGACCCCCACGTGGTTCATGAGCATGCTGCACCTCCGGCAGAAGCCGTACACGCGAGTGGCCAAACGCGTCTTCGACCTCGCCGTCTCCTCGCTCGGCGTCCTCATCGCGGCGCCGCTGCTCCCGATCCTCGTCCTGCTCGTCCGCACGACTCCCGGCCCGATCATCTTCCGCCAGACCCGACTCGGCGAGGGCGGACGACACTTCACGATCTTCAAGTTCCGCACCATGCGAGTCGACGCGGAGCAGGACGGCTCGGCGCGCTACGCCCAGGAACACGACCCACGCGTCACCCGGATCGGCCGCGTTCTTCGGCAGACGCACCTCGACGAGTTGCCACAACTCTGGAACGTGCTCAGGGGTGAGATGTCCGTCGTCGGCCCCCGGCCGGAGCGTCCCGAGTTCGTCGACCTGCTCGAGAACTCGGTTCCCTTCTGGACGCGCCGCCTGCTCGTGAAACCGGGGATCACCGGCTGGGCTCAGCTCCGGTGTGGCTACGCCTTCGACTCGTCGTCCGCAGCCGAGAAGCTGTCGTACGACCTCTGGTATCTGCGCAACCGCGACCTCGTCGTCGATCTCGCAATCTGCGCGAAAACCGTCTCCGCGTTGCTGTTCAGATCCGGCCGCTGACCTACAATCCGCGAGCAGTGGCGAGGAAACGTGACGAGATCCTCGAGCGTCCTGCCACGCGGCGGCGGATCTGGTTCCGCGTGGAGGATGTCGGGTTCAAGCTGCTCCCGCTCAGCGAGTCTGCGTTCCTGCTGTGGGTGCTCGCAGGACTCGTCCTCGTCTGGCTCGTCGTGGCCTTCGTGCTGCTGAAGCTCTAGCCGGAATAGCGGAAGCTACTCCCGCCGATCAGCCGTCCGTACTTCGCCCGCGCCCGCTTCCCGTATCCGGGCCAGACGTACCAGCGGTAGACCCCGTGCCGAAGCCGGTAATGGTGGCCGTGGTACTTCCAGCTCCGAGGGACCTTGAAGCTCGAGCGGGCCGGCCAGGCACTCAGCACCCGGTGGCCCTTGATGAGCTGGACGTTGTAGTAGCTCGCGTTCTTGACCGGTACCCAGAACAGGCGTAGCGGCGACGTGACGCTCTCTCCCGGGAACGGCTCGATCAGCCGCCCGGTGGCGGTGACTCCCACCGTCTCGGCCGTCGAGGAATTCGAGGCCGCATCGAAGGCAGTGAGGGTGTACTTGTATTTCGCGCCCGGCCGCAGCCCTCGATCCATGTAGCTGCCCCCGGACCCGCTGAAGACGAGCTTGGGTGCCTGCTTGGGGCCCGACCGAGTCACCTGCACCGTCTTCGTGTCGGCGGAGGTCTTCCAGCTCAGGAGAACCGCCTTGTCCGCGTGCTTGACCTTCACGCTCCCGCAAGGCGGCGGGGGAGTCGAGTCGTAGGCGAGGTGGACGGTCGAGCGACCGACGTTCCCGGCCCTGTCGGTGCATGTACCCGAGACGACTGCGTTCGTGGTGGCCGGACCGTTGTAGGTGGCCGAGGAGCACCCTGCGATACCCGACGTCGCGTCGGTTCCTGCAAAGGCGATCGTGACCGGCTTGTTGTACCAACCGTTCGCGTCCGGTGGACGGCTCAGAACACCGTGCACGGCGGGAGCCTTCTTGTCGACGTTGAC
>Ga0066388_100002112_pt1 | contig 11885 bp, 11 predicted proteins | sample PanSoiMetaGPlot6_FD_64539 | JGI IMG/M metagenome (GOLD analysis project Ga0066388, IMG submission 64539) | Tropical forest soil microbial communities from Panama analyzed to predict greenhouse gas emissions - Panama Soil - Plot 6 (Hybrid Assembly) | ecosystem: Environmental > Terrestrial >... | reverse complement strand
TAGTTCATTCTCCCAACGCGACGCCGGTTCGGCGCTAACTTTCGAAAATGCGATCTGCGCCGCTGAGTTTCCACCCCATGGCTCGCCAATTTTTGTGGGCGTCAAGACAACTTCGGGATCGAATTGGATCTCGAGATAATCGCAAACATTCGTCATCGTGGACGCGGGGTCGCTCACGAGCTGTTCGAATTGCACGATCAAACCGGGAACGTCTCCCGCGCTGACCCGCCGTGCGAGTTTGGCCGCGACACGCCAGTGCGCGATCACGTAGTAAACGGAAAACCGTTTCGTCTGGCGCATTCTCTCGAGCGCAATCTGCGTAGCCAGAATCGCGCGCGGGTCGCGCAGCGTGACGAGTAGCTTCGCGTTGGGAAACCGCGCGAAGATTTCATCGACCTGATTTCGATTCGCGGGCGTCTTCTCGACCCAGCGTTTCACGCGATCGAGCGGAACGCCGATTGTTTCGCCGTACGACTCTGCCATCAGCGCGAGCAAGTCGCGGTCAGCATTAGTGGGATCGAAGGCAATTCGCTCGAACGTCTCGAGGAATTTTCGCTGCGGGAAATTTTTATATTCGTGCTCGCGCCACTTCGCTTCGCCGGCGAATAGAACGCGCGAGAAAGATTGCTTCGTCAGATAATCAAACTGCGCGCGCCGGTCTGCGTCGCGAAATTTTTTGAGGACTGTCGGGAAGTAGGCTGTCTCCTGCGGCAAAACAAGAAGCTCAGAATGACTATCGAGCAACGCCGCGACCAGCGTCGTTCCCGATTTCGCCTGACCGGCGATGAAACACGCGCGCTGATCGAATGGAAGGTTTTGGATCGACATCGTCGCGTTCACGCGCGCGATTTCAGAAACCAATCGACGAACTTCGGCAGGCCATTTGGAAATTTCATCTTTGGATTGTAACCGAGAAGTCTGCGCGCTTTGGAAATGTTGGCGCGGGTCAACGGCATGTCGCCTGGTTGTTCGGGTAAACGATTGATCTTCGCTTTCTTGCCGAGCGCTCTCTCAATCGCGGCGATCAAATCCTTCAACTGAATCGTGTCGCTCTCGCCGAGATTAAAAACGTCGAACATCGGACCATTATACTTCAATGCCGCCAGCGTTCCCTGAATAATGTCGTCGATGTAAGTGTAATCGCGGCGCGTGGTGCCATCGCCAAATTGGTCGATCGGTTCGCCGGCGTGGATCTTTCGGGTGAACTGATGAATCGCGAGGTCGGGGCGTTGGCGCGCGCCGTAAACGGTGAAATAACGCAGCGCGACGATCCGCAATTTGTAGAGATGGGAATGGGTCGAACAAAGAAACTCGCCCGCGATCTTGGTCGCCGCGTACGGACTCAGTGTCTGAGTGAGATGCTCCTCTTCCGAAAATGGAACGCGTTTGGCAGCGCCATAAACCGACGAGCTCGACGCGAAGATGAATCGCTCGACTCCGGTCGCACGCGCACCTTGGAGCAAATGCAAAGTGCCGGCGACGTTCGTATCGTAATAAAGCTGCGGCTGTTGAATCGAAGGACGAACTCCCGCGCGCGCGGCAAGATGGAAGATTGCGCCGAACTTTTCCTTTCGGAACAAGCCTGCGACCCTTTCATCGTCGCGAAGATCGACATCGTGCACCGCGATGTCCTTTGCGACCGCGGAGATGTTCGCGCGTTTGATCTTCGGATCGTAAAAGTCGTTGAAATCGTCCAGAATCGCGACGTCGTAGCCGTCTCGCAGCAGTTTCTCGACTAAATGCGAGCCGATAAACCCCGCGCCCCCGGTTACTAGGACTTTCATTGGCCTGTAAGATTAGCCACAGATGAACACAGATCGACACCGATTTCAGAATTCCTCTTATCCGTGTTTCATCCGTGTTAATCTGTGGCCTGAATGAGATTTGCGATTGCGATTTTGCTCGCGTTTGTCATTTCCTTTGTCGCGATGTTGGCGTGGAAACTTTTGCCGGAATTGACGCGGCCAAAATATGTCGATCCGGCGTTTCGGATTCCCTCGCCGCTCGAGCTCGAATCTATTCCAACCGCATCGCACTTTGATTTCCCGCTCGGCAACGAAAACGGCGCGATGGCTTACAACGCGCAGCATTTCACCGACAACAAACATCTCGGTGACGATCTGAACGGCATCGGCGGCGAGAATAGCGATCTCGGCGATCCGATCTACGCGATTGCCAATGGCCGCGTGTTGCTGGCGCGCGACGGCGGACCCGGTTGGGGCAACGTGGTTATTCTCCTTCATGCGTATCTCGATAACGGTGAACGCAAATACGTGCAGTCGTACTACGGACACGTTCAAGACATGCTCGTGCATCCGGCCACGACGGTGAAACGCGGCCAACAAATCGCGACCGTCGGCACCGCAAACGGCCGTTACTTCGCGCATCTCCATTTCGAAATGCGCGAGTTCCTCACCCCGTTCACCGGGCCCGGTTATCGCCAGGATACGCGCGGCTGGATCAATCCGACGAAATTTATTGAAGAGCACCGATGAGTCCGAGCGGGACCGGCACTATTTGGTTAATCGTTGCGATCTGGGTCGGTTTCGGGATCGAGCTGGCGACGAATAGTATTGAAAGCGATGCCGCGCTATTGAGACTCGGTGCGCTTCCGGATAATGGCCAACTGCACAGCGAATTCTGGCGGATCGCGACCTATTCATTTCTCCATTTCAACTGGCTCCATCTGCTTCTCAACGTCGGATTACTTTTTTTCATTGGTCGAGTTGTGGAAGCTCAAGTCGGAATCGGTCACGGCGCGTTAGTTTATTCTATCAGCGTAATTTTTTCGGCAGCCGTAATTCTTCTCTGGCACAATTTGTATCCGAAACCAGGCGCAACAGTTGGCGCGTCCGGCGGCGTTTTCGGTTTGTTAGGCGCGGCGTTAGTCTTCGCCTACCGACGCTACGACAACGTCCGACTGCGAACGAAACTTTGGATTGTTCTTCTAATCGCGTTTGGCGTCTCGTTTCTCCCTGACATCAGCATGGCTGGTCATCTCGGGGGAATTATCGCCGGGGTCGGGACTGCATTACTAATCAGAGTCCAACGTAATGAATCTTGATAATTGCAGCGCACTCATCACCGGCGCGTCGGCCGGAATCGGTCGCGAATGCGTGCGCCAACTTGCGACTCGCGCGCGTACACTTGTGCTCGTCGCGCGCCGCGAAAAGCGACTTCAAGAATTGCGCGACGAACTTCGGAATCACTATCCACAATTGAATGTTCACACACGCGTTGTCGATCTTTGTGAGCAGGCGCAGATCAACGAGTTCGTTCGCTGGCTCGAGCACAACAAGATCGACATCGATTTCCTAATTAATAACGCCGGACTCGGCGATGTTGGTCCTTTCGCAACTTCATCACCAGAGCGGAACGACGAAATGCTCCAAGTGAACATCGTCGCGCTAACCATGCTGACGCGCGCGTTGCTACCGCAAATGATTTCCAAAAAACGCGGCGCGATTTTAAACGTCAGCTCGTCGGCCGGATTTCTACCGATTCCGGAATTCAACGTTTACGCTGCAACCAAAGCCTACGTGACAAGTTTTTCAGAAGCTTTGCGCGCAGAAGTTCGCGGCCAAGGGATTAGCGTGACCGCACTTTGTCCAGGCCCCGTCACCACCGAGTTTCAAGAGAAAGCGCAGCGCGACCCTAACGAGAAGCAAGATTTAGCGCCAGGGATCGTTTACATCTCAGTCGACAAAGTGGTGCGGGACGCGCTCGCCGCAATTGAATCCAACAAACCGCTCGTGATTCCAGGTCTCGTCATGAAACTCGGCATGTTCCTCGTCCGCCTCACGCCGATGTCGATCTTGCGTTTGGCGTGGCGATTGGGTGCGAAGCGCAGTTAGGATTTCCGGGCTGTCACTAACTCAGAAGTCGGCGGTACGAGGCCGAGTTGTTGGAATAATCCGAGCGTCTCAACGATGACCCAATCCTCAATGATGCGTCCATCTTCAACACGGTGTTGGGAAACGGTACGAATGGTAACTTCCCGATTCGTCGGCGGAAAGCCCTGCCATTCGCCGCGGTGCGTGCCGCGCATCGTGACCCAAGATACAACCTCGGATTCGAGCGCAGTTTGATGCTCAATCGTGACGGTGATGTCCGGGAACGCTTTCAGCCAGGTCGAAATATGTTTGCGCGACGCGCTCGGACCGCGCGGTGCGGATGGGATCGGGCCGGCAGCCGAGCGCAATTGATGAGTTACGCAGTTTGGGGCAACAAGCTCATCGAGTAATTCGAGTCGGCGCTGGTTCCAAACTTCGTTGAAAAAGCGGCGAACAATTTCCAATGGCTCCATCAGTCCCACAAAGCGTATGCAAAATCGACATCTGGGAAAGCAAAGGCGGCGGTCGGATGACCGTCGCTTTGAGATTCATTGCAGGCGAGACGCCTGCCTCCACAGAAATTTATGAAGATTTGTAAGTGATGTGACAGCCGTAGGGTTTTGTTTGCGCGTTGGAAACCGGTTTGCCGCCGAGTGATTCGTCGAGCGCGTTCTTCACATAATTAGTCGAGCTCGGAATATCGGCCGGGTTGGGCGACGCTTTGCTGTCGATCGCGCCTTCGTAAACAATTTTACCTTCCGGGTTGATCACGACCATGTTGGGCGTGTTTTTCGCGCCGTAAAGTTTGGCGATTTTGCTTTCAGGATCGAGCACGAGCGCGGTCTGCTTCGTTTTCCACGATTCCATAATTTTCTTGGCTTGATCGGCACTGATGCTGCCCTCGGTGCCAGGCGCGTTGGAATCGATGGTGAGCCAAACAACACCCTTACCAGTGTATTCAGCCTGGAGTTTTTGCATGTTGTCACTGCCGTAGTGCTTTTTCACGAACGGACACTCCGGATTGAACCATTCGAGCACGACGTATTTGCCCTTGTATTCCGAGAGCGATTGCGTTTTGCCGTTCGCGTCCGGCGCAGAAAAATCCGGAGCGGCGCTGCCGACTGGTGGAACGTCGGCGGCGTAAAGCGCGCTGGCGGCGAGTGCGGTGATTGCGGTGAGGATTAGTTTTGTTTTCATAAATTAACGTGAAGCAACTGCGACAGTTTCAAGTTTATCGAGAAGAGTATTTTTAGTGAGCAATTCCGGAAATACAATCGGCGCTTCCGCTTTTCCCGGATAAAGCACGTATAATGGGACACCGGGCCGGCCGAATTGTTGAAGTAATTTCGTGATCGCGGGATCGCCGTTGGTCCAATCGGCTTTCAACTTCACAATGCCGTGGCGATCAAAGGCCGCGCGAACATCCGCATTTTCTAGGACGGCTCTCTCGTTGAACTTGCAGGTCAAACACCAGGCGGCCGTGAAATCAACGAACACGGCGTGGCCTTGATCGCGTTCGGATTGCAAACGCTCGGGCGTGAACGGTTGCCAGTCGCCTTGCTGGGTCAGCGCGACGTCGATCTTGGATGAGTGAAACTTGTCGCCGATAAAATAAGAACCGGACGCGAGCAAGAGCACGATCATGAGCAAGCCAACGAACGCGCGTTTCGATGCAGACGCAGTTGGACTGAGGAACGCGCCTTTCATCCAGCAGGCCACGGCAATGACGAGCAGAAAGCAGCTCGCCCAAATCGCGCCTTCGAGACCGCGTTGCGCGCCGAGCACGTAAATTAAAAAGAGAAGCGTGGCGAGTAGGAGAAATCCCATGAATTGCTTGACGTGGACCATCCAGGGCCCGGGCTGCGGAATGAATTTCATCCACGCGGGTTGCGCGCTCAGGAGCAAGTACGGCGCGCTCATTCCCGCGGCGACCGCCGCGAACATTAACAGAATAATCAGCGGCGATTGAGTAAACGCGAAGCCGATGGCCGTCCCAAGAAACGGCGCGGTGCACGGAGTCGCGAGCGCGGTTGCGAACAAGCCTTGAAAGAATGAGCCGGCTTCGCCTTCCGCTGTTGCGGAGTGCAACATGCGATGCATCAGCGCTTGCGGCAGCGTAATTTCAAAAACGCCGAACAGATCGAGCGCGAAAACGAGCACGATCACGCTGAGCACCAGGACGAAATATGGATTTGTGAATTGCGCGGCCCAGGTGACTTCATGACCGGCTGCTTTTAGCGCAATCAGCAAGAGCGCCAGTCCGACGAACCAGACAAAAATTCCGGCGATGAAGGCGATGCCATTGCGAAAAACTCCTCGTCTATCTTTGCCGGCATGTTTGATGAAGCCGAAAATCTTGAGTGAGATCACCGGCAGCACACACGGCATCAGATTCAAAATGAAACCGCCGATGAATCCGAAGAAGAAAAACGCAGCGAGGCCGCGCGACAGTTGCGGGCCTGATGCCGCCATGGCGGCGATTTGCGAAGCATTCAGTTCCCAGCCGCTGCGATCGTTTCCGTTTTCGTGTTGAGCAAAAACGATCACGCCCGGCATCGACGATAAATTCTTATCCGGAGACTCAGTTGGAATTTTGAAAGTAATTTCATTCTCTCTGCGCGATTCAATGCTCGGATGACCGACCACGGTGTTGCCTTGTGGCACAGGAAAAAAGTCGAGCGCTTGGTAGTTAGGGATTTGGTCGCTCGAAACTTTCAGATGCAGATCGTTGCCGGTCCGGCTCCAAGTTGCCGTCGCGGTCGTCGCAGTTGGAAAGTCGTGCGGAAGCAAACGCCGATAGCGGGCGAAGACATCGGTGTTTTTCTGTTCGGCCGATGATGCCACCGGCAGCTCGAGCACGAGAGAAGCGTTGCCGGGAATGCAGATCTTTTCGCACACCAGCCAATCGGCCTGCGCGGAAAGTTTTACCGGCGAAGGGTCGATCTTCGCCGGCGGCGTGACTTCCTGAAGCAACAGAATCTCATCTTGGTAGCCGTAGGTTTGGATATCGCCGGGATCGAGTGTCTTTAGCGGAATCGGCCATTGAATCTCGCCAACTTTCCAACCGGGGGGAAGGTTCCATTTGATTTCAGTCGGCAAACCCGCGTCGCCGGAAAATTTCCAGTAGGTGTGCCAGCCGGGCGCCATCCGCAGCAGAAGTCCCGCGGTAAACGGTTTGCCAGGAACGACCGCAGACGTGTCGGCCAGTATCGTGGCATGGACTAGTTCCTTGCCCTGATAGTTTTGGGCAAGGGCGGAATCCGCCAACCAAACCGCGCAGGCTGCGGTCAGAAGCTGTCGCCACGAAAACATCCTTAAAATTACCATTGGCCAAACCGTGCCGCAAAGGACGCTGGCTCGCATCATGCTGCGAAATATGACATGCGCGGCCTGTTGACGTTCATGCTAATCACCGGAATCGGCGGCGGGCTGTTTCTTTGGCAAAAGCAAAACGAGCGAAACAACGCGCCCGCGCAAGTAAACTCGCCAACTGAGCAGCAATCAAAACCGGCTTTGACGCCGGCTCCGCGTGGCCAAGCATCCAAATACAATTGGATGAAACGCTCGCTCGATCGCGCGGCAGACGTGAGAGATCAAGCTCGCGCCCGGACTAAAGAAGCTCAAGACCCGTAAGATTTCCCGCGTTTCGGCGACAATAAATTGATTGGAATTATTGCCCTGGGCGTTCCGCTTGAGCGTTGAGTTGGTTCTTAACAGCGGACTTGAGTTGGTCCGGCGAAATCGCTCCGGAAACGTCGCTGGCGACGGCCGCTTGTTCGTTGCGTCCAAGCTGAGTCAGATCACGGACGGGGTGGCCTTCATCGTTTACAACGATATCTCTGCCGGTCTGGTCGTGGCGCTGCACACGAAACCGGCCGTAGTTGATGCCGACGAGTGGAACGAACTGCTCGTTATTGTGTTCGACAAAAAGAATGTCCCGGTCGCCGACATTGAATTTCGGTGTGTCAGTCACTTCCATCGTCTCATCGCCAACGGTGCCGCCGAGTATCTTCATGGTGTAGGAAGGTCCGGCGTCGCCCTTCACGTTATCTTCAACGTTAAAGGTCACGTAAGTTTCAATGTGGCGTTGCGCGCCTTCACCTTCCCAAACCGATTTGGAGTCGGTCACCGTTCCCTGAAAAATGAACTCGGCCTGTTTAACAAGTTGATCGAAGGTTGGCGGGATAACCGTCGTGGCCGTAACGCTAAGACTTACGAAAACGCCAATGATAAGCGGGAGAAGATATTTGGTTTTCATGGATAGGAGATTTCGCGGTTATCGAGAAAGGAACACGGTCGCACTCGTTGGAAACGACAAGTTGTAGTCGGATCCGCGATTCAAACTCATGGTTGCAGTCTTGCCGCGCTTTCCAACGCTGAACTCTGTCAGGGTAACCGTGGCTGAACTGCTGCCGGGCTGAATCGTAAACTGTCCCGGCGTTCCACTGAGCGAGTAATTCGAGCCAAAGACCGCGGTGCCGCTCATTCGATAGCTCACCGTGACCGTGTTTGAAGCCGGCTGCGAAGTGGAAACGGTAAACGTGGCGGTGCCTCCGCGTCGGATGCTAGACGGCGCAACTGAAAGCGACACCGAAAATGTCGACGGCGTAGGCGCAGGCGTTACGGACGGCGTCGGTGTTGGTGTTGAAAACGGAGTCGGAGTTGGAGTGGGAAAAGGAGTAGGCGTTGGAGTCGGAAAAGGGGTTGGGGTAGGAGTCGGCGTCGGCGAACCAGTTGATGCGCCATACAACGACTGAATGCCGGCGATATCGTCAGCCGTCAGCAGGTACGAATTATTGATGTAAGCGTTCATGATCGCCGTCGATACGTTTGAGTGCGCCAAACCGATCAAGTGCCCAAGCTCATGAAGGGCGACGCGTTGGACATCGGCGGACGCTTGCAATGGTCCACGGTAAGAATCCCAAGATTGAGCCGTATTGAAAACAATATCTGCCTCGATCATGGTCGAGCCCGAATAGCTGTAGTACGTGACCGCGAGGGTGTTCGACCCAAAGGATTGACCGAAAAACTTGGCACCGAAAGACATTGAGTTAACGCGATCGCCCGAAACAATTGGCGCAGTCGAATCCATCACTTGTCCAAGTTGGATGCTACCCATCACCTGATTCCACATATCGAGCGCGGGTGAGACTGCGGAATTCCATGAGGTATTGCCATCACTCAGTGTTCTACCTGCCGAGCCGAGTTCCAATTGAACAGTAGGGCTGGAACCATTCGGCCATTTCGGGCCTTCAAGGGCATACGCATTAACAATTTTGGGCAAAGCCATTGCGAGGACCGCAGTGCCAACAAGAGCTAAACGGGTTGCTGGCTTGAATGTTAATGGGGTAACGGACGGAGGGGTCATATTTTCTATGCTTTCTGGAAAAGCAATATTCGTGCGCGTAAAATCAGAAACTGCCCATCCAACCCGACTTTTTCCGGTCCGGTGCGAATTTTCCTACCGGAAATCAATTTGATGCTCTGTCCCAAAAAGTGCCGAAAGTCGTTTCCTAAAGTTACGGCACAATAAAAATCTGCTGCGATTCAGGATCCTTTACTTTGCTACCGGGCGCGTATCCGCTCACATCGATATATCCGCCATTCGCTTTGAACGGATTGAAAACCAAGCCGGGTTTGCCCGGAACCGGTTTGGCTACGGGAAATTGCGCGCCGGTTGAAGCTACTGGCTCCGTTGTCGGAGAATTTGCGGGCCGCGGCGTTGCGCTCGCAGACTTCTGAGACATTGTGCGCGAACCAACTCGCGGCGTCGGCGAAGGAGGCGGCAACGGTCGTCCCGGTTTCGTAACGTCGGACGCATTTGGAGCCGGCGTCGGTTCGGGCTCGTTAAAGACATAGCGAACCGGTGCGGTGACAACGCGGCCGATGCCACACGCGGCCAAACTGATCGCAACCAAACCAAACGCCCACGGCCGCCACTTCATCGACGAATTCATACGATGTCTTTTCTTCAGCGCAACATGTCGCCGATCAATTTTTCGATTTCTTCCGTGCGAGTCGCCCACGAACACATCAAACGATACACATCCGGTTCGATGAACTTGTAGAAATGCCAACTGCGCGCCTGCAGATTGCATGCGACCGAATCGGACAAGCGAACGAAGACCCCATTTGCTTCGACCGGAAACACGATGTCGATCTTCACCTCGCTCTTTAGCCGTTCGGCGAGGTTTCGTGCCGTCGCATTGGCGTGCGCCGCGTTGCGCAACCATACGCCGTCTGCGAGAAGAGCGATCCATGGTGCGGCGAGAAATCGAGTTTTTGAAGCAAGCTGGCCTGCTTGTTTCACACGGTATTCGAATGCGTGCGCCAATTCCTTTTTGAAAAAGATCACAAGCTCGCCCGCCGCCAAACCGTTCTTGGTCCCGCCAAAACAGAGAACGTCGACGCCGCGCTGCCAGGTAATTTCTTTCGGCGCGCAGTTCAACGTTGCGATCGCATTCGCGAATCGCGCGCCGTCCATGTGCAAAAACATTTCACGTTTCTTCGCGAGCTCAGCGATCGCCTCGATCTCGTCACGCGTGTAAATCGTGCCGAGCTCGGTTGCTTGCGTGATGCTGATCGCGCGCGGCTTGTGAGCGTGCACTTCCGGCTGGCGCGCAACCACCGCACTAACTTCGTCGATGTCGATCTTTCCATCCGCGCCGCCAACCAGAAGGAGTTTCGAACCGCGCGTGAAAAATTCCGGCGCGCCGCATTCATCCGTTTGGATATGGGCTTGCTGGTGACAAACAATGCTGTGAAAGGATTGGCAGAGCTGCGCCAGCGCGAGCGCGTTGGCCGCGGTCCCATTGAACACGATGAAAGTTTCGCAGTCGATCTCGAAAAGATCGCGGACTAGTTCACGCAATCGACGCGTCCATTGATTGTCACCGTATGGTTCGACGGCCCCGTGATTAGCCTGATCCAATGCGGCGGCAGCCTCCGGACACATTCCAAGCGTATTATCGCTGGCGAATTCGTGGCGCTCAGCCGGCTGGTCCATTTCCATTCCTTGCTAATCGACTTCGGCGCGGGCAGCAAATGACAACCGCAAAGAAATTGCCCGCGAACCCGATTGAGGTCCGTCAGGCAAATGATTCTAACTGCTCCCTGAATCTGAGCCGCTCTGCGGCGGCTTTTAATTCCAAGAATCGGAAGGGCCCGCTAAAGTGACCGTATCGCTGGTCAATTTTTTTCCTCTCGCTCGAATTCCCCGGCTTTACCTCACACTATCGCGCGATTAGCTTTGGGCTTATGGGGGCTCTCCAGGCGGAAATCGAACGACGCGGCGAACGCATTTTCGAGCTGGTCGACGAACATCCGGAGCCTCTTTTCAGCAAGGCCGGCTTCTACCAGCGAATGATGGCGCTATCGATGCGCGATGAGCACTTCAAAGTGCAGCTCTTTCGGTTTGTAGATGTTCTTGCGTCGCTTCATCGCGGCCCGGACATCGTCCAGCACCTCGACGAATATTTCGCAGACATGCGCAACGGTTACGGGCCGTTGATCCGAACCGGCGTCCGCGCGGCTTGGATCGTGCCCTGGATCAGCGGGCAGTTGTTGCGCTGGAACGTTTCCGGCATGGCGAGGCAATTCATCGCCGGAAAAAATCCACAAGACGTCTTGAAGACATTGCGCAAACGTCGCGCTCAGGGCATCGGGTTCACGGTCGATCTGCTCGGCGAAGCGGTTGTCAGCGAAAAGGAAGCGGCTGAGTACGCCACGCGCTGCCTCGAGTTGCTCGAACATCTGGGCCGTGAAACCCGCGATTGGACCGACCCACTTGGCAAAAGCTCCGAATCATTCCCGATCGTCAATCTTTCGGTAAAAATTTCCGCGCTGTATTCGCAAATGAATCCGGCGGCGCCGGCTGATGGGATTTTGCATCTCGCGCCGAAACTGAGGCCAATTTTGCGCCGCGCGCGGGAGCTGGGCGCATTTGTGAACTTCGACATGGAAAGTTTCGTTCACAAACAAGCGACGCTCGACTTGTTCAAAATGCTTTTCAGTGAGCCGGAGTTTCGCGATTGGCCGCACGTCGGAATCGTG
>Ga0066388_100002111_pt1 | contig 11886 bp, 11 predicted proteins | sample PanSoiMetaGPlot6_FD_64539 | JGI IMG/M metagenome (GOLD analysis project Ga0066388, IMG submission 64539) | Tropical forest soil microbial communities from Panama analyzed to predict greenhouse gas emissions - Panama Soil - Plot 6 (Hybrid Assembly) | ecosystem: Environmental > Terrestrial >... | reverse complement strand
TATGGCCAGCGCGATCCGCTCAACGAGTACAAGTCGGAGGCGTTCAACCTGTTCGAGACCATGGTGGCAAACCTGCGCGAGGCCGTGACCTCGCAGCTGATGCGGGTCGAAATCGTGCAGAGCCCGCCGCCGCCGGAAGCAACCGAGCTTCCCTTCATGCAAGCCCATCACATCGATCCCTCTACCGGAGTCGACGAACTGGCGATGGCGGACGCACCGCTGGTACCGGCGATGGCCGGGAATGGAACAAGCCGTGCGGCGCAACGCAATCCGAACGATTCAACGAGCTGGGGCAAGGTCGGGCGCAACGAACCTTGCCCGTGCGGATCAGGCAAAAAATACAAGCATTGTCACGGCAGATACGCCTGAGCTTGGGCGGTTAAATTGAAAAACGCCGGACTTGCCCGGCGTTTTCTGTCCAGCGCGTTGCGTGGATGCGCTGCGCGCTACCTGCTAAACCCGGAGGTTGACCAGCGGCTGTCGAACGAGTTCGACTGCGCCTGCGCGGGCGCGCTGGCGTTGCCGCTGTCGGACTGTGTGGTCGGGGCTTCCGCGATCTGCTGCGGCTTGCTGTCGGCGGCCACTTGTTGCGGCTTCGGCTTCGCGGCTTGTGCCACCGCCGTTTGCTTTGGCTTGGGCTTGGGCAGAGGCGCTGCTGCAACGTGCGTCTCGGTTTGTGTGGGTTGCGCCGGTTGCGGATTGAAAGCGTGGGAGACCGAAGCGGTGAACCGATCCCAGGCACTTTCGCCGCCGGTGCCTGCGCCGGCACCGGACGTAGCACCGGACTCGCTCATCGGAGAGGCCGCCGCTGCCCGCATCGGAGTAGATCCGCTCTCATCCGTCGGTTCGCGCGGCGGGTTGACGTTGTTGCCCATATCGCCCGGCTGGGCGCCCGCAACCTTGGTGTGGTTGTATGTATCCCACGGATTTCTCTGCCGCAGACGGGCCAGAAACACCGAATGCATGCCGCCGTCCGAACCGGTGCGTACCGCCACGGTCTGGACGCCGTGCTGGACGTGCTCGGCCATTTTGCGCTCGTCCTCCGCCTGCTTCTCCTTCACGGCCGCGGCGATCTCCTTGGGCATCTGATAGGCCGGGCATGCGGCCCGCGGGCTCAAGTTGAGCGGCGCACCGCCGGGCGAGACTGCATTGAACACATAGTGCTTGTCGCAGACGTCGACCTTCGGCTCGTGGCGCGTGACTTCGAAGACGTCGCTGCCCTGCTTGATCATGCGCCAGAACGCCATGCTCGGGTTGTTGCGGTGTTTGGCCATGTTCAGGGGCGTCATGCGGAACGGATAGGCCTGCACCTGGAACGCCTTCTGCCCGCCAAAGAACGAGTCGCGGCCGAGCGCGAAAATCTCGCCGATCTGTTCGTCGGTCATGGCGTAGCAGCCGGCCGAGGAGCAATCGCCGTGCACCATCAGGAATGCGCCGTTGCGCTCGTTCGCTCGGTCGTAGGCATTGGGGAAACCGAGATTGAAGGAGAGGTAGTAGTTCGAATTCGGGTTCATTTGCGCCGGGGTAATCGTGTAGAAGCCCTCGGGCGCTTGGCGGTCTCCCGCCTTCACTTTGGGGCCGAGTTCGCCCGACCAGCGGCAGATCGGATAGGTCTTCAGGTGCGCGTAGTTGCCGTCAGCGTCCTGCTTCCAAACCTCGAGCTCTGATTCCTCCTTGAAGATGCGGATCAGAATCGGCGAGTCCTTCGGCATGTTTTTATGCTCGAGCTCCGCGACCATGTCGGGAGAGAGCGGCCGGACGGCTTTGGCAGAAAGGGTGACGTTGTCGGTGTCGCAGCCAGCCAACGCAACCGCGCTAGCAAGCGCTGCCGACGCGAGCAGAGCGCGTACAATACGACGGTGCACGATATCCCCCACTATCCCCGATCCCCCGATCGGTCCCCGTCTAATCGTTAACCAGAAGATGTGGTCTAACCAAGGCGAACCAGACTGAACTAGACCATCAACACGGCCGTAGTGAACGCACGGTAAAACAGCGCAAATATCTGGATTATATAGTTAATTCGCCAGGCGCCAGAACCGTGAGTGTTGCCCAAAAGCCGCGGTCAACAATCAACCGAGTACGCGCCCGATGCCGAGGAATTTGTCACGCCGATTGCGGCGGATGGTCTCGCGGTCGAGGCCCTTGAGCTCGGCGAATATCCGTTCAATCGCCGTACCGGTTGAGCCAATCGCGGCAGCTGGATCGCGATGGGCGCCTCCCGTCGGCTCGCGCACAATCTCGTCGATGATGCCAAGCCGCATCATGTCGTCCGCCGTGATTTTCATGCTGGTCGCCGCATCCTGCGCCCTCGCAGTGTCGCGCCACAAGATCGATGCGGCGCCCTCAGGCGAGATCACGCTGTAAATCGCGTGTTCGAGCATGAGAACCCGATTGGCAGTGGCGAGCGCGATCGCTCCCCCGGAGCCGCCTTCACCGACGATGACGGCGACGTTCGGCACGCCCAGGTTAAGGCTCGCCTCGGTCGAACGGGCGATCGCCTCGGCTTGGCCGCGCTCTTCCGCCCCTATGCCCGGGTAGGCGCCGGCGGTGTCCACCAGCGCGATGACCGGAATATCGAAGCGGTCCGCCATGTCCATCAGACGTGCCGCCTTACGATAGCCTTCCGGTCTCGCCATGCCGAAATTGTGCTTGAGGCGGCTCTCGGTATTCGAGCCCTTCTCGTGACCAATGACGCAGACGCTCTCCCCGCGAAAACGGCCAAACCCGCCAACGATCGCCTCGTCGTCCCCAAACTTGCGATCGCCGGAGAACGGCGTGAAGTCGGTGATCAATCCCGCCACGAAGTCGAGGCAGTGCGGGCGTTGCGGATGGCGGGCGACCTGCGTTTTGTCCCAAGGGCTGAGGTTGGCGTAAAGCTCCTCGAGCGCGCCAGCCGCCTTGGCCTCCAGGCGGGAAATCTCGTCCCCGATCGCGACTGTGTTGTCGGCATCGGCGAGGGCGCGCAGTTCCTCGACTTTGGCCTCGAGCTCGGCCACGCCTTTTTCGAAATCGAGATAGGTACGCATCGACCGGACACTAGCAAATTAATGATTCGGGTGCGCTTTTTTGGATTTGATGATCCGGTGATGCGGGCGCGTCCGGCGCGCTTAGGTGTCGCGGGCTCATTGCGGATCGGCGAGCGGGTGCAGGTCGCGTACCAGGCTCTTGAGCCGCTCCTCGAGCACGTGAGTGTAGATCTGGGTGGTCGAAATGTCGGCATGTCCGAGCAGGGTCTGCACGACCCGCAGATCAGCACCGTTTTGCAAAAGATGGCTAGCGAATGCATGACGCAGGACGTGCGGGCTCACCCGCGCCGGCGGCACGCCTGCGTCAACGGCCAATTCCTTGAGTTCGCGCGCGGCGTGCTGGCGCGTGAGATGTCCACTCTCTCCGAATGATGGAAATAACCATTTCGCGGCTCCGTGCTCATCACCGAGTGCCGCCAAGTAGGTTCGCATCGCCTCGCGCGCGGCGGTGTTGAGCGGCACCAGCCGCTCGCGGTTGCCCTTGCCGCGGATCACCAGCATGCGTCGGTCTTGGCGCGCCGCTGATGCCGGAAGGGCAATAAGCTCCGAAACGCGCAGTCCGCTCGCGTAGAGCACCTCGAGCAGGCAGACGAGGCGCATCGCGCGCAGACGCCGCAACGGTGCGCCGTCCTCGCGGGCGCGGGCGTGCGCGCATGCGAGGAGCTGGTCGACTTCCGCGACCGACAGGATTTTCGGCAACCCGCGGCCGCGGCGCGGGCCCTCGATAACGGCGGCTGGATCCTCGCCGCGATGACCTTCCGCGTAGAGAAACCGGTAGAGCTGGCGCAGTGCGGATAGCCGCCGCGCGACCGAGGTAGCCTTCAGGCCGCGCTTCGTCAGCCCTGCGAGATAGGCGCGCAGATCGTCGGTTGTCGCGGTTGCAATCGCGTTCTTGCTGGTGCCAAGGCCTGCCGCGAGGTCGCTGAGGTCATGCGCATAGGCTGCTAGCGTGTTCTTGCCGGCGCCGCGCTCGGCCGCGAGCATGTCGAGGAACAACGCAATCAGGCGTTCGTCCGAGTTGTTGCCTCGCCGCGGCATCGCCTATTGCTGCTTGTAGAACCGATCGGGGGGAACGGTGACCGTGATCTCGCGCGGCTTGGGATTGACGAACGTGGCAAGGGCGAAAATGACGCCATAGCCGAGCCCGCCGATGATGCCGATCACGAGGAGAAATCGGAAGAGGCTGGGCATGCGACGACTCAGGTCCTCCGCAAGCATCCGGCGGTCGGTGGGGCCACCTTCCCGGCGGGAACATGCTTAAAATCAAGTGCTTAGAAGCGCGGCCTCGGGGCACCCCGGGGGCCGTAGCAGGGGAATAGGCCCACGTTCGTGCCGGCCTGGCAAGAGGGTCGAAAGGGCGTTGTACCGCCAACCGCTTTGTGTGACGTTGCCGCCATGTCTGAAGCCGCCGTCAAGAGCGCCTCGGCCTCCAACGCCGCTGCGGTCCTTAGCAAATTGGGTCAACGTTCCATCGTTCTGGTCGGCATGATGGGCGCCGGCAAGTCCTCGGTCGGGCGCAGGCTGGCGGCCGAGTTGGGCCTTCCGTTCGTCGACGCCGACACGGAGATCGAGGCCGCCGCTGGCATGACCATCCCTGAGATCTTCGATACTCACGGCGAGCCCTATTTTCGCTCCGGGGAAGCCCGGGTTATCGCCAGGCTGCTCGACGGTGGACCACAAGTGCTGGCGAGCGGCGGTGGCGCGTTCATCAATCCGCAAACCCGTGCGCTGATCCGCCAGCGCGGTGTGTCCGTGTGGCTCAAAGCCGACGTCGAGGTGCTGTTGCGGCGGATCCGGCGCCGCTCGGATCGCCCCTTGCTCAAGACCGAAGATCCGGAACAGGCGTTACGCCGGCTCATCGCCGAGCGCTCTCCTGTTTATGCCGAGGCCGACCTGACCGTTCATTCCCAAGACGTCGCGCATGAAGCGATTGTTGCCGATATCCTGGCAGCGCTTGTGCATCATCTGCAAAGCACGTAGGGCGCGGCGTCGCGAGTGATGGTTGGGTCCGAGAGGACATCATGACTGCCCCCGTGCGTACAGCCGAAACCGTGGTCAAGGTGGAGCTTGGCGATCGTAGCTATGACATCGCCATTGGCCGCGGGCTGCTCGCTTCGCTGGGCGCTCGGATCGCTGCCCTCAAGCCCGGCGCCAGGGCTGCGATCGTCACTGACGAGACCGTCGCCAAGCATTACCTCGCCCCGGCCACCGCGGCGCTGGCCGCGTCGCACAATGTTGCCGCCCCGATCGTGGTAGCGCCGGGCGAGGCTTCAAAATGTTTTGCGACGCTCGAACGCGTGTGCGACGCGTTGCTTGCCGCCAGGGTCGAACGCGGCGACGTTGTGATCGCCCTCGGTGGTGGGGTCGTCGGCGACCTCGCGGGCTTTGCGGCGGCGGTGGTACGTCGCGGCATCGATTATGTGCAGGTGCCCACAACGCTATTGGCGCAGGTCGATTCATCGGTCGGCGGCAAGACCGCAATCGATTCCCGCCTCGGCAAGAACCTGATCGGCGCCTTTTATCAGCCGATTCTGGTCGTCGCCGACACGGCGCTGCTCGACACGCTGAGCGTGCGCGAATTCCGTGCCGGGTACGCAGAAGTCGCGAAATACGGATTGCTTGGCGATGCAGGTTTCTTCGCTTGGCTCGAGGCCAATTGGAACGATGTATTTGCGGGTGGCACGGCACGCGAGCACGCCATTGCAACGAGCTGTCGCATGAAAGCGGAGATCGTTGGACGCGACGAGCGCGAAAGCGGCGAACGCGCGCTGCTCAACCTGGGTCACACCTTCGGCCATGCGTTCGAAGCTGGGGCCGGCTTTTCCGACCGGCTGTTGCACGGCGAAGCGATCGCGATCGGCATGTCAATGGCGTTTGCGTTTTCGGCTCGCCTGCGGCTGGTTTCGCCGGCGGACGCGGACCGCGCGCGCCGTCACCTCAGCGGCGTCGGCCTGCCGACGCGCGCGTCGGACGTGCCTGGCGGCGTTCCCGACCTCGACAGCCTCATGGATCTGATCGCCCAGGACAAGAAGGTCAAACGCGGCAGGCTGACTTTCATCCTGGCGCGCGCCGTCGGCCAGGCGTTCGTAGCGAACGACGTCGACGCCGGTGAGGCCCGCGCGTTTCTTGCCGAGCAGCTCGCGTAGAGCGCGTTCGATGACCACCATCGACCTGATCGTCGCCCTCACGGTTATCCTGTGTCTGCTGATCTCCTTTCTGTTTTCCGGAAGCGAGACGGCACTCACCGCGTCCTCACACGCGGCCATGCTCCGGCTCGAAAAGCAAGGCAACGCGGATGCCGTGCTCGTCAACCGTCTGCTTGACGAACGCGAACAGATGATCGGCGCGCTGCTGATCGGCACCAACGTTGCCAACATAGCTGGCTCGACACTTGCAACCGGGTTGTTCCTCGAATGGTTCGGCGACCTCGGCGTAGTCTATGCCACCATCGTCATGACGGTACTGGTCGTGGTGTTCTGCGAAATCTTGCCCAAGACCGTGGCGATCAACACGCCCGATCGCATTTCGCTGCTGGTGGCGCGCCCGATGCTGAGCGTCGTCAAACTGCTCGGCCCAATTCTGCACGCCGTCGGCCGCCTCGTGCGCTGGATGCTGGCGCGGGCGGGGTTCGTGCTGGGGGAGACCGCGCCGCTGTTGCCGGCGCACGAGGAACTGCGCGGCACGGTCGACCTGCTGCATCGCGAAGGCGGCGTTGAAAAGCACGACCGTGACATGCTCGGCGGTCTGCTCGACCTGCAGGAGCTTACGGTCGGCGATGTCATGATTCATCGCACGGAGATGATCACCTTCAACGTGGAAGATCCGCCGCAGGAAATCATCGACACGGTGATTGAAAAAGTTTCACGGATCCCGCTTTGGCGTGACAGCCCGGAGAACATCATCGGCGTTGTGCACGCGCGCGATATACTGCGCGCCTTACAGGCAGCTGAGGGCGATGCCTCCAAGATCGACCTCGCGGCGATCGCGCGCCCTCCTTGGTTCGTCCCCGATCTGCGGCCATTGTCGGAGCAGTTGGCGGCTTTCCGCCGCCGCAAGAGTCCGTTTGCACTGGTGGTCGACGAGTACGGCGAGGTGATGGGGCTCGTGACCCTCGAGGACATCCTGGAGGAAATCGTTGGAGACATATCCGACGAGCACGAGGTGGTGCTCTCCGGCGTGCGGCCGCAACCCGATGGTTCGGTGAACGTCGATGGCGCTGTTCCGATCCGGGATCTTAACCGTGCCATGGATTGGCACTTGCCCGATGACGAGGCCACGACACTTGCCGGATTGGTGATCCACGAGGCACGCTCGATCCCTGAACCCGGTCAGAATTTCACGTTTCACGGATTTCGGTTCAACGTGCTGCGTAAGAGCCGTAATCGGATCACGGCCTTGCGAATCACGCCCCTCGCGCGCAAGTCAGGTCACAAGGTCGCGTAAGCCAAGTGTCACGTTTACGTGAGCCCACCCGCAAAACGGGCTTGGTGGGCTAGTCGAGCACAACGGCATAATGAAATATAATAAAGTATAACGCGATCGCGTCACACCGGGATACGCGTACAAGGAGCCTTGGCAACGGAAAGCCAGTCCATGCAGCGACGGCCCCCGATCAACAATGTTCCCATTGAACTACTTCGCGCGATCGTTGCGATCGTAGACCTTGGCAGCTTCACCAAGGCGGCCCAAGCGCTCAAGCTCACCCAGCCGGCGATCAGCGCCCAGATGAAGCGGCTTCAGCAGCTTGTCGGCGCCGAGGTGTTCAGCAAGTCGGGCTCCGGCCTGGTCCTGACGGCGCGCGGCACGCTGGTGGTAAAATATGCCCGCCGCATCCTTGCGATGAATGACCAGATCTTGTCGCTCGGCGGCGGCCAAGTCACCCAATCGCTGCGCGTCGGGCTTCCGTTGCTGTTTACGCGCGCGGCGCTGGGCAACGTTTTGAAGATCAGTTCGCTCCCCGAAGGCGAAACGGAGCTTCAAATATTTTCCGAAAGCTCCGAGGAACTGCGCAAGCGCCTCGCGGCCGGATATCTGGATGTTGCATTCATTATCAACCCGCAAGAGCCGCCGCCACAGGTGGTGACGGAATGGACGGAGCCGTGGGTCTGGGTGTCCGCATCTGACTTCGTGCTCAAGCAGGGCGCCAAGATCCCGTTGATCGTGACTCCGACCGATCGCTACACGATCGAGGTGGTGGAACGTATCGGACGGCCCTACGTGGTCCGGTTCACGGCGCCGTCGCTCGGCGCGCGGATGGAGGCGATGCGCGCCGGTCTCGGCTTCATGAGCATTGCCGAACGGCTGGTGACTGAGGACATGAAAATCGTGGGAAGCAACGTTCTCCCGCCGTTCCCCAAAACGCTGGCCGGGGTCTATCTGCGGGAAGGTCTTGAGCTTGGAAATCTCGCCAAGTTCATCGACGCTTTTGTCGCGGTCTGCAAGCCGCCAAGCCTCGAGCGTCCTTCGTTTGGATGGCGCGTACGGACCGGGTCTGTCGCGCAAGGCATTTAGCGCACGTCTCGGGCGCGCTGCGTCCGTCGCTCAAGGCTTTTAGCACTAGTCTTGGGCGTTCGGCTCGCGCGGCGTCATCGCGTGAATTGCCAGCGCGTGCACGCGACCCTTGAGCTCGTCGGCGAGCGTCTGATTGATCAGGCGGTGACGTTCAAGCCGGGACTTTCCCTCGAAGACCTGCGCCACGATATAAATGCGGAAATGCGTCTCGCCGCCGGGCCGATGGCCGGCATGCCCCCGATGCTGCTCGGATTCGTCGACAACCCTCAGGCTTTCGGGTGCGAACGCGCGGTTTAGTTTGTCCGTGATCGTGTCGACGACGCGCATCGCTTGGCCTTAGCCGTTTCGATCCTGGATCGTCAACGCGCGGCCCGAAGGAATCCGGCGTCACCAGGCCGATTCAAACAAATGCGACTTTGTCAATCTTGCAGGGATGCCGCCGAACTCCGCATAATGGCCGGTCATGAAATTCAATTCGCCCATTTACGATCGCATCCGCGTCAAGCCGGATCAGGACCGGCGGCGGCGGGCTGCATCGCCCACGTGCGAATGGTCCGGCTGCGGCAACGCGGCTACCCATCGGGCGCCGAAGGGGCGCGGGCATGAGCACGAATATTGGCGTTTCTGCCTCGAACACGTGCGCGAGTACAATCATTCGTACAATTTCTTCGCCGGGATGAGCGAGGAAGCGGTTGCCCGGTATCAAAAGGATGCGGTCACCGGTCATCGCCCGACCTGGAAAATGGGGACCGGTGGGAGGCGCTCCCGCGCCGACCAGATGCCGGGCTTCGAGGCGGGCGACCCGTTCGGCATGTTCCAGGAATTCGGCGGGGGGCCGCGCGGCCGTGCCGAGCAGCCGCGGGTCGAGACACGCTCCGTCCACAATGCGGCGCGCAAGGCGTTGCACGCCCTCAATCTCGAAGAAGATGCAACGCGTGCCCAAATCAAAGCCCGCTTTAAGCTGCTGGTGAAGCGACACCACCCCGATGCCAACGGCGGGAGCACCGCCTCCGAGGACAAGCTGCGTGAGATCATCGCGGCGTACAATTATTTGAAGTCAGCCGGGTTTTGCTGACCCATCGGCGCGCGACCAGCGGTCTCAGGCCGTTATCTTGACCAGGGCGCGGATCAAGGCCACTTCAGGGATCGAGGCCAGCGCGGGCCGTGCGCATACGCGGCGGCCTGCGGGCGCTGCAAAGCTGGGTTGCCACCGGCTCGCGTACAGCCGCAACCGATTGAGAATGACGGACTTTTTCAGGCCTTTGGGCCTGCTTTCGCGGCGCCGCGTGGTTCTGCTAAGTTGGCGGTGAGCTCCGATCGCTCCGGTAACCCGATTCGCGCCTCGGATAGTCCCGAGGTTGTGGAGGCTTTATGACGACTGCAACTGAGGCCGTCGCTGGCGTGCCCGACATGAAGGTGTCGATCCGACAGGTTTTTGGCATCGATAGCGACATGGAGGTGCCGGCTTATTCGGAGGCCGACGAGCATGTGCCCGATGTCGATCCCGACTACCGCTTTGACCGGGCGACGACGCTCGCCATCTTGGCTGGCTTCGCCCGCAACCGGCGCGTCATCGTCACCGGATACCACGGCACCGGCAAATCCACGCATATCGAACAGGTGGCGGCGCGGCTGAACTGGCCCTGCGTGCGGGTCAATCTCGACAGTCACATCAGCCGCATCGACCTGATCGGCAAGGACGCGATCGTGATCCGCGATAACCAGCAGGTCACCGAGTTTCGCGAGGGAATCCTGCCGTGGGCCCTGCAACACAATATCGCGATCTGTTTCGACGAATACGACGCCGGGCGGCCCGACGTCATGTTTGTCATTCAGCGCGTGTTGGAAGCCTCCGGCAAGCTGACGTTGCTCGACCAGAACAAGGTGATCCGACCGCATCCGGCGTTTCGGCTGTTCGCCACGGCCAACACGGTTGGACTTGGCGACACGACCGGGCTCTACCACGGGACGCAGCAGATCAATCAAGGTCAGATGGACCGATGGTCGATCGTCACCACTCTCAACTACCTGCCGCACGACAATGAAGTGGAGATCGTGCTGGCCAAGGCCAAGCATTACCGCACCGATCCGGGACGCGACATCGTCAACAAGATGGTGCGGGTCGCCGACCTCACCCGCAATGCTTTCATGAACGGCGATCTGTCGACCGTCATGAGCCCGCGCACCGTGATCACGTGGGCGGAAAACGCCGAAATCTTCAAAGATCTCGGCTTTGCGTTCCGGGTCACTTTCGTCAACAAGTGCGATGAGCTCGAGCGGCCGATCGTCGCCGAGTTCTACCAACGCTGCTTCGGTCAGGAATTGCCGGAGAGCTCGGTCAACGTGGCACTCAGCTGACCGTCTCCTCCCGGCAGGGACTGGCGGCTACCCGATTTGCTGTATGTCGTCCAACATCAAACCTAAGGCCCCGGCCAAGGAAGCGCCGACCGAGCCGTTCAAACGCGCGGTCACCGGCTGCCTGCGCGCGATCGCGCGACATCCTGAAATCGATGTCGGCTTTGCGGCCGAGCGGCCCGGGCTGGTCGGCGGCAAGGCGCGGTTGCCTGAACCGCCGCGCCGGCTGTCGCCCGAGGATGCGGCCATAGTGCGAGGCCATGCCGATTCGATCGCGTTGCGGCTCGCCTGTCACGATGCGGCCGTGCACCGCAAGCTGATGCCGGGCGGCCAACAGGCGCGCGCGGTGTTCGAGGCGGTCGAGCAGGCCCGCGTCGAAGCCATTGGCGCGCGCCGCATGCATGGGGTGTCGCAAAACCTCGCCGCCATGCTCGATGACAAGTTCCATCGCGGCAAATTCGACGAGATCACCGACCGGGCCGATGCGCCGCTGGAGGAGGCGATCGCCCTGATGGTGCGCGAACGCCTCACCGGCGTCGCGCCGCCTCCCGCCGCCAAGCGGCTGGTTGATCTCTGGCGCCCGTTCATCGAGGAACGCGCCGGCCGCGATCTCGATCGGCTGGAGCGTTTGGTTGAGAACCAACGGCGGTTCGGCGACGTCGTCCACGATTTGCTGGACTCGCTCGACATGGGCGATGAGCGCGCGCGTGAAGACGACAGCGAGGAGGACGAAGGCGAGAACGGCGCCGAGGATGAGCAGGGCCAGGACGGTGACGCGGCAGAATCGGAGGACTCCGAACGCATGAGCGTCGAAGACGCCAAGGCGTCTGCGGAGGACCGGCCGGACAGCGCCGAGGATGCGGCCGACGCGCCGGCGACTGATATGCCCGACGACGCCGAAATGGGCGAGGACGAGAACTCGGCGGAGCCGTGGCGCCCACGTCATCACGGCATCAATGAGCCGCGCGGACCCGACTACAAACCTTTCACC
>Ga0066388_100002110_pt1 | contig 11887 bp, 10 predicted proteins | sample PanSoiMetaGPlot6_FD_64539 | JGI IMG/M metagenome (GOLD analysis project Ga0066388, IMG submission 64539) | Tropical forest soil microbial communities from Panama analyzed to predict greenhouse gas emissions - Panama Soil - Plot 6 (Hybrid Assembly) | ecosystem: Environmental > Terrestrial >... | reverse complement strand
CCGTTGTGAGGCTACATTGTCGTTTCGCGCCCGCCCCCTAACGCTCTATGCTGCGCGCCGATTTGGTTGCGGTCTGCGCTAAGCATAGAACCGGGGGAATCATGAGCCGTAGGATGTGGGCTGCCGGTGTGGCCATCGCCGGGTTTTGCCTGTGCCCGCCGGCCGCATCAGCGGAGACGCAGATCAGCGTCTTCGGCGGGGCCAACTGGAACTTCGGCAGCACCGTGAACCTCAACGCTCCGGGCATTCCAGGCGGGCACGATTCACGCTCGGTCGACTGGGACGGCGGGTCGTTCGAGATGCCGCCCTACTGGGGCGTGCGCGGCACCTACTGGCTGGGCAGGAACTGGGGCTTGGCCGTTGACTATGCGCATACCAAGGCGTTGGCCGACATCAACTTCAACACCGACAAGGTCTACGATCGCCTCGAGTTCACGGACGGCAACAACCTGCTGCTCTTTGAGGTTCTCTATCGCTTCGACCCGATGTGGAACGGCAAACTGGTGCCTTACGTCGGCGCCGGCGCCGGGGTGACGATCCCGCATGTCGAGGTGACCCTCGACCTACCGAACGGCAACAAGACCTTCGAGTATCAGTGCTGTGGTCCCGCTGTGCAGATCATGGCCGGGCTTGAGTACAAGCTCACCCCGACATGGTCCCTCTTCACCGAGTTCAAGCTCAGCTACTCGCATATTGACGCCGATCTGAAGGGCGGCGGCTCGCTGGAGACGGACATCTGGTCGCCGCAGGTTGCCGTCGGCTTGACCTACAGGTTCGGCCAGTAGCAAGGGCGCGCGCCGCTGCGGGCGGGGCGCGGTTCGCAAGGGAAGGATCGCTGGCGCGCGCGCCTGCTCCAGATTGCCTGGGGGATTCAAGCCCCTGGCGGCGCGGCGGTTTGCCTGGAACGGGCAGAATATCCTTGCGGGCCGCGGGCATCCCACCCATTTGAGCCTTAAGCAAGCGGAGTTTTCATGTTCAATTCCACTGCACATGCGCTAGTGTGGGGTCCATGCCGGATCCCAAGCTGATCATCAAAAAGCGCCCGCGCGGCGAATACGAGATCGGGACGTTCACGGAGGACGGAGCTATTGTCGCCCATGTCTCGGTCTGGGACGGCAGGTCGCTGGATACCCGGACGGAGGAGGAGCGACAGGATGCGGCTCTGGCCCAGGCCAAGAGACTGCTGAAGGCGCTGTCGGTGACGCTGGCCGAAAGGTGAGGTGCGCTCTCGCTCAGGGGCGCCTCTCTGCCCGATAGGCTGTGTGGCAAGTTGTCTGGCGACTCCGTCGAGGCCGCGAAGCGGTCACAGATGCGCGCGTTGCGCGAAGGTGGAGCGCGTGCGCGCTGACCGTGGTTTGCCTGCAATAATTCCCTCGCAACAGCTGCGATATGTGTGCTGGACGCTACAGGCGCTGCGCCTGTCGGCCGCGCGGCTGCCATTGCGCCGCGAGACGGCGTAGCATGCGCAGGTTGGGGATTTGAGGGAGAGAGGGATGCGCTGGCAAGCAAGTGTTCTGACGCTGCTGCTGATCTGGCTCGCGGCGAGCAGTATTGATGCGTTCGCCCAGTCGTGGCGCAAGCACGTCTACAAGACCGAGGGGTTCGAGACCGAATTCTCCGGCGACATCATCCTGCGTCCGTCCGAGATCAATGATGACGCCAAGACACGCATCGTCCGCTCCACGAAGTACATCCAGGAGGGACCAAACTTCAGATACATGGTCGTCGCGACCCTGACCAAGTCGGGCGTCAACTTCGACAAGGGCGTCGAGGCGAGCTTCGGTTCCTACAAGTGCGAGAAGGTGCTAGGCGAGACCCCGTTGACAGTGCCCAGGGGCAAAGGCCGCGAGATGCGCGGAGCGGGCTGCGCCGACTCCGTTCAGCTCGAAGCCCGCTACTACGAGGCCGGCAACTGGTTCTATCAGGTGTTGGCGGAATACAAGGTGGCCGGCGGCGAGCAGGCCGCGCGGCGCTTCGTCGAAGCCTTCAAGCTCGTCGCGCACTGAGAATTCTTCCGCCGGCAACGGACGGTGCCCACGAAACGTCACACGAACGTCTTGCGCGGCGGCGAGCATTCACGGCAAGCGGTCCAGGGCCTGGACAAATTGGCGTGGATGGCTGCCCTGCGCGATTCATGATGGCAGGACGCCTCCGTTAGACTCATAGCATTCGCCCGGTCGGACCCGGCCCTACCCGTGTCCGCCATAGGGCAGTGCGCGCCCGCGAGAGCGACATCTATGCGGGCAGGCGTTCCGGGCTTGCCGCACAAGCACCGGGAAAACATGGATATTTTCCGTTCCCGTCACAACAATAACGTGCTCTGAGCGATACAAGTCCACAGCAATCACCTCCGCTGCGAGAGAACATGTCGAACTTTAGCTGTGCCGTGGCGTTGATCCTGCCGTCAGACTCAGCAGCTCACTTGGGGAAAGGATCTCTTATGCCTCGGAAGATCGCGACTCTCGCCGTGACAGCAGCTGTAGCCGGTGCGTTTGCGCTGGCACCTGCGGGTGCAGCGGAGCGGGAGCAGGTGCGTGCGGTCATCAATCTGATCGCAGCTGTCAAAATGCCGTTTCCGGAGAAACTGCGCAACAACCTGTCACGAACGGAGGTGGTGGTGCTCGACACGAATGGTTCTACCCTCGCGTGCCTGCGTCTCGATGACAAGATGAAGTGGTGCTACGAGCACATCGCCGCCGTCGGTGCGCGTGCCGAGATGCTGCGCATCCGCAGCGAGCCGATCGCTGGCATCGTGCCCGGTCAAGCCTTTCAATACGCTGTCGATTTCGATCTCGACGGGCAGGCTGACCTCGGCAGCACGACAAAGATCGAGGGCGAGCCGCACGCCCCTATTGGGAGGGTGGTGCAGTTCTTCCATCGCGGCACCGGCCGCGGTGACCAGTTCCGCGGCGACTTTCAGAAGCTCTACGATGAAGGTATCCAGATCGCGCTCAAGCATTTGGGCGAATAGGGACTTTTCGAGACCAACACCTCTGGACGCGTCCGGCAGGCCGGACGCGCTCCATCGCGGGCCGTCTGTCTGCGAAGCCTGACCCCTATCCGGTGTCGTGGCTCTGACAAAGCCACGTCTATCATGCCGGGGCTTTGCTCCCGGCATCCAGCCAAACTGCCGGGATGACGTGAGCCAGGCGTTGGACACGGACTAGCATCTTGTAACGACACGACGTTTTTGCGCCCAGGCGAGTCGCTCGCCTGGGCAATGAGCCCGCATGTGCTGGGAACGTCGGGTCGGCTCTCATCCGCGTTCCTGGTGTGATCTCGCTCCAGCGGGCGGACACATGCACACGCCTTTTTTTCGCCTCGGCGCGACCGATGGGAACCATGGCGCCGGTCCAGGCTTTAACCTTGGGCTCTACCGTTGCGCCCGACACGATGGACTCGGATCACCAGAGACCAAATCGCTCTCCAAGGGAAAGGCATTGCCATGTTCCAGAAATCAAAGTGTGTCGTTCTCGCAGCTGTGCTGCTCGGCATCGCGACCGCTCCCATGCAGGCAGCCGAGCGCGAGGACGTGCGCAAGGTCATCAACCTCGTAACATCGGTGAAAATGCCGTTTCCCGAGAACCTCACCAGGAACCGGGCCAAGACGGAGCGCGTATGGCTCGAGCGCGCCGGCGGCGCCACGACCGGATGCATCCGGGTTGACGAGCGTCGCTGGTGCTATGAGCACATTGCTCCCGACGGCAATCGCGCCGAGATGCTCCGCATCCGCAACGAGCCGTCCCGCGGCGTGTACATCGGCGCCATGTACTACTACATGGTCGATTTCGATCTCGACGGGCTTATCGACGTGGGATCGACCACCGAGATCGAGGCGCTCGACAATCGCCGGCCGGCTACCCCGATCGCCCACGTGATCGAGTTCTACCACCGCAGCACCAAACGCGGGGAGCAATACGCGGGCAACTTCCAGAAGATGTACGACGAGGGCATCCAGATCGCCCTGAAGTACTTCGGCGAGTAGGCGCTACCTCCCGGCCCGGAAACCGAGCGCAGGCCAGACTGTCGCGAACCGCCCGAAGCCGGTCGGGCCTCACACAGGCAAGGCGCCCCTTTATTCGGGTCAGTTCACGGAGAAAGAAATGGGGCGCCGTCTACTTGGGGGAGGGGACAACGACGGCGCCCCGGGATGCCACCGTGACCCGTTGGGGGAAGGCCATTCGTCCGGGGGGGAGCGGACGCGGTGGCTCTAGCAATAAACGTCCTCGCCCAACTCGGGTTCCCTAAACTTCGCAACGCCAGCGGCTCCGGCAATGGCCACGCTTCTTAACAAACTTCCTCGCAGCCCCTTGTTCTTTGTTTCACCTTGCCTTGATTAATCCACGGGGCCCTGACAGCAGGGCCACCCGGGGGTCCACCAGACACTCGTTCCAGCTTGAACCTTCAGCGTAGGGGCAAAGTCATTCGATATGGCCAAACGGTTCGATATGGCCAAAGGGCCAGCGCTTGATCTCGCCGTGATCGGCAATTGCCGCACGGCTGCACTGCTCGACACGCGCGGGCGCCTGGTCTGGTGGTGCTTTCCGCGCTTCGATTCCGACCCGGTGTTCTCCCGCCTGCTGGCGGGTGAGGAGGAGAAGGGGTTCTGCGACGTCTGGCTGGAAGGCGCCGTGGCCAGCGAGGCGGTCTACGTGCGCAACACCGCCATCGTCCGCACCGTGCTGCGCGACGGCTCCGGCAACGCTGTATCGATCACCGACTTCGTGCCGCGCTTCCGGCGTTTCGAACGGGTGTTCAATCCGCCCCAGGTGTTCCGCCGTATCGAGCCCGCAGCGGGGCTGCCGCGCATCAAGATCAGGGTGCGCCCGACGTTTAACTATGGCCGTCCCTGCGCCAGCCGGGCGCAGGGCTCCAACCACATTCGCTATGGCGGGGGTATTGACACGCTCCGGCTGACGACCGACGCGCCCCTATCCTACATCGACCAGGAGGCGTCGTTCGCGCTGATCAAGCCAGTCACGCTCATACTGGGGCCGGACGAGCCGTTCGAGGCAGCGGTCGGTACGGCCGCGCAGGAGTTCCTGGAGCGTACCCGCCAGTACTGGCTGGATTGGGCCCGATCGCTCGCCGTACCGCTCGAGTACCAGGCTGACATCATCCGCGCTGCGATCTCGCTCAAGCTCTGCAACTTCGAGGAGACCGGCGCCATCATCGCCGCCCACACCACCTCCATCCCGGAAGCGCCCGGCTCGCAGCGCACCTGGGACTACCGCTATTGCTGGCTGCGTGACGCCTTCTTCGTCATCAAGGCCCTGAACCGGCTCGGCGCCTCGCAGACGATGGAAGAGTACATCCACTACATCACCAACATCGCGGTCGAGGCAGAGCGGCCGCTGCGGCCGGTCTACGGCATCGTGCCGGCCGACCCGCTGGACGAGCGTTTCGCCACCGATCTCGCCGGCTTCCAGGGCATGGGGCCCGTGCGCATCGGCAACCAGGCCGCTGAGCAGCTGCAGCACGATTCCTACGGTAGCGTGATCCTGGGCGCTGCGCAGATGTTCATCGACGAGCGGCTGCCCAGGATGGGGGATGCCGCGCTGTTCCACCGGCTGGAGCCGCTCGGCGCCCAGGCGCGCCGCTTCGCCTTCGAGCCGGACGCCGGCCCGTGGGAATACCGGCGGCGCCAGCGTGTGCATACGCACTCGGCCACCATGTGCTGGGTGGCCTGCGACCGTCTCGCCAGGATCGCCGGGCGCCTAGGCCTTGCCGATCGCGCCGAGCATTGGCGCGCGCACGCGGATCAGCTGCGCGAGCAGATCCTCTCGCGCGCCTGGAACGAGAAGCGGGGTGTCATCCTCGGCTCGCTCGATGCGGGCGACCTCGATGCCAGCGTGCTGCTACTGCCGGAGTTGGGCCTCTTGCCCGCAAGCGACGAGCGCTTCCAGCGCACCTGCGCGGCCATCGGCAGCGAGCTTAAGCGCGAGGGCTTTGTCATGCGCTACACGGCCGAGGACGACTTCGGCCGGCCGGAAACGGCGTTCCTGGTCTGCCAGTTCTGGTACATCGACGCTCTGGTAGCGTTGGGCCGCAGGGAGGAAGCGCGCGAGCTGTTTGCCGACCTGCTCAGGCGGCGGAACGCCTTCGGCCTGCTCTCGGAGGATATCCATCCGGCGAGTGGCGAGCTTTGGGGCAACCTGCCGCAGACCTACTCGATGGCCGGTATCGTCAACACCGGCCGCATCCTCTCGCGCAGCTGGCAGGACGCCTGGCAGGGATAGGCGCCGGCAGCGCCGTTGCGCCGGCGCTGCCGGCGCATCGCTGGGAACCTTGATGTCGTCCAGGGCGTTACCGCAACTGCGAGATGTGACGCGATGGCTCGTCTGACACCAGCTATGAGAGGCGATCGGAGATGAGCCGCGTCGTCCTTGTATCAAACCGCGTATTGGACCTGCGCAAGGCCGCGCAGGCCGGCGGCGTTGCTGTTGCGCTTGCCTATGTCACGCGCACGCGCCAATCGCTGTGGTTCGGCTGGAGCGGCGAGATCAAGCCCGCGGAGGAAGCGGGTGCGATCCAGCAGGCCGGGCGGCAGATCACAGTCCCGCTCTCCACGACAGAGCACGAGCGCTACTATCTTGGTTACTCCAACTCGGTACTCTGGCCGGTATTTCATAACCGGCTCGACTTGGCCCAGTTCGAGTCCGGCTTTTTCGAGCAGTACATCGGGGTGAACCGGCGCTTGGCGTCGCTGCTTGCGCCCATGCTCAGGCCCGACGACATCGTCTGGGTGCACGACTACCACCTGATCCCGCTGGCGGTCGAGCTGAGGCACCTGGGCGTCGCCAACCGCATCGGCTTCTATCTGCACATCCCCTTCCCGCCCTGGCAGACGTTCATCGCCATCCCCGAGCACCGGGAGCTCGCGCGCTGCCTTGCCGCCTACGATCTGGTCGGCCTGCAGACCAAGTCCGACGTGTCGAACCTCATCGACTATCTCGCCAATGGCGTCATGGGGAGCGTCACGCCGGACGGCCGCATCAGGGTGTTCGACCGCCTCGTCACGGTCGCGAGCTTTCCGATCGGCATCGATGTCTCCGACTTCGCCAGGGGCGCGCGCGACGTTGCCCTGGTGCAGGGACGCGGCATGCGGCGCATCGTCGGGGTCGACCGGCTGGACTACACCAAGGGCCTGCCGCAGAAGTTCAAGGCGTTCGGGCGGCTCCTCGAGGCCTATCCGCAATACCGCCGCCAGGTCGTGCTGACCCAGATCGCCCCGCCAACGCGCGAGGACGTCGAGGCCTACAGCGGCATCCGCCAGCAGCTCGAGAGCCTTGCCGGGTCGATCAACGGGCACTTCGGCGAGCTCGACTGGGTGCCCATCCACTACATCCACCGCTCGACCCCGCGCCGGCGGCTCACCGCCATCTACCGCTCCTCGCGCATCGCGCTTGTCACCCCGCTGCGCGACGGCATGAATCTCGTCGCCAAGGAATACGTCGCGGCGCAGGATCCGGGCGACCCCGGCGTGCTCATCCTCTCGCGCTTCGCCGGCGCTGCCGAGGAGCTGGAGCAGGCGCTGATCATCAACCCATACGACATCTACGCCACGGCCGACGTGATCCGCAGCGCGCTGGAGATGAGCCTGGAGGAGCGCCGGGCGCGCCATTCCGCGTTGCTGGGCGTCATCGAGAAGCATGACATCGCCGCGTGGTGCCAGTCGTTTCTCGCCGCTCTCACACGCGTCCCTGCGGGCGACGACGCGGGGACGCTGAACCCCTCCGAGGCCATCACCCGGGCCCTGGAGAAGCTCAGCCAGTCAGTACGCGCGCAGCAGGTTCCGGAGAAGGGGCGCAAGCGCCCGCTGACATCGACCTACTCGTGGTAAGAAGGTCCCAGGTTTCAGGTGTGAGGTTTCAGGGGGAACCGGTACGGTCCCTGACCTCTTAAACCTCACACCTGAGACCTGAAACCCTGACATGCAGACCGGCCCCTTCACTCTCGCTATCGATATCGGCGGCTCCAACATCAAGGCCGCCGTGCTCGACGCGCGGGGCGGTGTCGTCGCCGATAAGTTGAGGATGCCCACCCCGAGACCGGCCACCCAGGCCGCCGTGCTTGAAGGCATCGCCGCGCTTGCCGCCCGGCTGCCGCGCGTCGAGCGCATGTCCGTGGGCTTTCCCGGCGTCGTGAGGAGAGGGATCGTGCGCACCGCGGCCAATCTCGGCAGCGAGGAGTGGCGCGGCTTCAACCTCGTCGAGGCCCTGGCACGCCGCTTCGCGGTGCCGGCCCGCGTGCTCAACGACGCCGCGGTGCAGGGGCTTGGCGTGGTGGAGGGCCATGGCCTGGAGTGCGTCGTCACGCTCGGCACCGGCGTCGGCTGCGCGATCTTTCGCAACCGCCGGCTGCTGCTGCACCTGGAGCTCGGCTATGATGCGGCCATCGGCCAGGCGGCGCTCGAAGCGATCGGCACCGAGGCGTGGAACGAGCGCGTCATCCAGGCGCTGCGCGCCGTCATGAGCCTCACGGCCTGCGACATGCTGTATGTCGGCGGCGGCAACGCTCGCATGCTCACCTCCGAGCTCCCGCGTCACGCCAGGATCGTGAGCAACGTGGCGGGCGTGACCGGCGGCGTGCGCCTTTGGGAGCCCGAGATGGACGAGCTGTTCGCCGGCGTCCCCGATGCGCAGCGCCGCGCCGATTGGGAAGGGGCCAGCTGATGAAGGCTCTGACCGTCGGCGGCGCCATGCTCGATACCATCGCCATCATCGCGGACGATCGCATCGAGCGCATGACCATGCTCAACGCCGACAGCTCGTTCCTGCTCCTGGAGGAGGGCCGCAAGACCGAGGCGCTGGCGATCTCCACCCACGTCGGCGGCGGAGCCGTGAACGCCGCCGTGGCCATGTCGCGCCTGGGGCTCGACGTTGCCGCGCTTGCCAAGCTCGGCAAGGACGCGCGCGCCGAGGTCGTGCTCTCCCGCCTCATGCACGAGGGCGTCTCGACGCGCTGGGCGCTGCGCGACGGGCGGGCGCCCACGGGAGCCTCCGTGCTCATCTCCTCGCATGACCGCAACGCCGCCATCTTCACCTTCCGCGGCGCGAACACGCTGCTGGCGGCGGAAGAGCTCCATCCCGATGCGTTCGGCGTCGACGTGGTCTACGTCTCCTCCCTCAGCAACGAGGCCGCCGACGCCTTTCCCGCCATCGTTGCCCAGGCCAAGGCCCGCGGGGCGCTGGTGGCCGCCAATCCGCGCGTGCGCCAGCTGTCTTCGCGCGGCGCCGCCTTCCAGGAGGCGCTGGCCGGCGTCGACATCCTGGCGGTCAACCGCTCCGAGGCGGACGTGCTCGTCCCGGGGCTCGTCGCACGCTTCGGCGAGGGCGGACCTGCGCTGCCGCTGGAGCCCGGAGAGACGCCGCCGCGGCTTGTCGCGCGCGGGCTTGCGGGAGGCGGCCACGAGATGAGCCTTGCCGCCTTCTTCGCCGCCCTGCGGCGGCTGGGCCCGCGGTTCGTGGTCGTCACCGACGGGCGCAACGGCGCCTTCCTCGGCGCCAAGGACGCCATCTACTTCTGCCCGGCGCCGGAGACGAGAGTGGTCGGCACTGCCGGTGCCGGCGACGCCTTCAACGCCACGTTCACCGCTCAGGTCGCGCTCGGGCGCGCGCCCCCGGACGCCCTGCGCGCCGCTGCCATCAATGCGGCATCGGTGGTGCAGCATGCCGACACGCAGACCGGCCTTATGTCGCACGACGCCATATCCAACGCACTTTCGGCGCGAGCCGACGAACTTCCCGTGCGCAGATGGTCGCACCAGGAGTAGGAGCCAAATTGAAACCCCATTTATTCTACATGTATGCCACTGCGATGCAGGAGATTTCCACACCGGGGTCCGCAAGGCTCGAACGCGTTCTGGCGAACCCCGCTGAATGGGCATTGTTTATCGACATCGACGGTACGCTGCTCGATATGGCTCCCAGGCCCGATGCCGCCGTGGTCCCTCCGGGACTGGTAGAGACGCTGACGCGCCTGTCGAAGGGGTTCGGTGGCGGCGTCGCGCTGGTGACGGGCAGGCGCGTTGCCGATGCCGACCGGTTCTTCGCGCCCCTGCGCCTTGTGACATCGGGGGTGCACGGCGCCGAGGTGCGCACGCACCCTGGTGGCGAGACGTTGATGCTGGCAGCGCCGGTCCCATCCGAGGTGCTGCAGGCGGTGCACGACATTGCTGCCCGCTCGTCGGGCATCCTCATCGAGGAGAAGGGGCCGGTCGTCGCCGTGCACTACCGCAAGGCACCTGAGCTCGGCCCGGCCATCGAGCGCGACCTCGGCAGCATTACCCTTCGCTGGAAAGACTTCACGCTGCGTCCCGGCCGCAGGGTGCTGGAGCTGGTCCCGAAGGCGCACTCGAAGGGGACCGGTCTCCGATCGCTCGTGCGGCTGCCGGCGTTCAACGGCCGCCGCCCGATCATGATCGGAGATGACCACGGCGATGAGGCGGCAATGCACCTGGCACAACGGCTTGGCGGCCTCGGCCTGAAGGTCGCCGGCGAGCATTTCGATCGCCACGGCGCCGATTTCGACGGCGCGGCCAGCGTTCGCGCCTGGCTTTCCGGTCTCGCAGATGCGGCTGCCAACCCGCCGGGCACGGCGTAGCTGCAGCCTGCCCAAGAGTTAATCCTTCCGCCCAAAAAATATCCGCAGATCATTGCGTTGTGTCACGCAGTTTCACATGCTGGTGAGCACGCCTGCGCACCCAGCATCAATGGCACCATATGCTGCAGTGCATCCTTGCTCTGGCCTGCAGGAGCCTCATGCCGATTTCCGCCAAGCATGTCGCGCATGGCGCGCGCATGGCTGCGCTGTCCGCCGTTCTGGTGCTCGGCCTTGCGGGCTGCGAGCGCAGCAGCTCGCAGACGGCAAAGTCGGCGCCCCCGCCTCCTGAGGTCACGGTGGCGCGGCCGGTCGCCAAGACCGTCGCCGATTATGACGAGTACGTCGGCCGCTTTGTCGCGGTCGACGCCGTCGAGGTGCGCGCCCGTGTCTCCGGCTATCTCGACGCCATCCATTTCAGGGACGGCCAGATGGTCAAGCAGGGCGACCTGCTGTTCACCATCGACCGGCGGCCGTTCCAGGCCGCGCAGGAGCAGGTGAAGGCCGGGCTAGCCCAAGCCAAGGCCAACCTCGCCTACGCTGAGACCGACCTCGGCCGCGCCGAGAGCCTTGTCGGTCGCAGCATCATCAGCCAGCAGACCTTCGACCAGCGCACGCAGGCCAAGCGGGTGGCGGAGGCCAACGTCGCCGCCCAGGAGGCGGCCCTGCGCCAGGCGGCCCTCGACCTGGAGTTCACGGAGCTGCGCGCGCCGGTCTCCGGGCGCATCGGCGACCGGCGCGTCTCGGTCGGCAACCTCGTCATAGGCGGAACCTCGGGCACCACCACCCTGCTGGCGACCATCCAGTCGACGGACCCGATCCGCTTCGAGTTCACCATGGACGAGAGCTCGTACCTTCGCTACGTGCGCATCGCCAAGCCTGGCATCGCCAACGAGGCCAACGTGCCGGTGCGCCTGAAGCTCATCGACGAGCAGAGCTTCGGGCACAAGGGCAAGCTCGACTTCGTCGACAACGCCATCGACCGCTCCTCCGGCACGATCCGCGCGCGCGCCGTGTTCGCCAACGCCAACGGCACCTTCACGCCCGGCATGTTTGGCCGCGTCCAGGTGGACGCGGGCCCGCCCGCCGAGGCGCTGCTGGTGCCCGACGTGGCGATCGGCACCGAGCAGGTGCGCAAATTCGTGCTGGTCGTCGACGATCAGGGCGTCGCCCAACCCAAGTACGTCACCCTGGGCCCCGTGGTCGACGGCCTGCGCGTGGTCGCCTCCGGGCTCGACGCCGGCGACCGGGTCATCGTCAACGGCCTGATGCGCGTGCGTCCGGG
>Ga0066388_100002109_pt1 | contig 11887 bp, 11 predicted proteins | sample PanSoiMetaGPlot6_FD_64539 | JGI IMG/M metagenome (GOLD analysis project Ga0066388, IMG submission 64539) | Tropical forest soil microbial communities from Panama analyzed to predict greenhouse gas emissions - Panama Soil - Plot 6 (Hybrid Assembly) | ecosystem: Environmental > Terrestrial >... | reverse complement strand
CCGCGCCCAGCGGGCCATCGGCTGGTCCATCTACAACTACAGCGTGACGCCCCGGAAAGCGTGGCCCCGCGTGGGCGGGAAGAGTTGATCGCGCCGTGAAAGGGGGCACCTTCGGGCAGGGCCGGGGTTTCCCCGGCCCGGGATCGAGACGATGGTGGGCTGGAGCACGTGCGCTCGCACGTGCGACCAGGGAGTCAGTCGAACTTGACCGACGAGTACCGCATGAGCTTGTGCCAGCGGTGGCGGGAGTCGATCGTCCGGATCGTCCCGGACTTCGACCGCATCACCAGGGACTGCGTGCTCGCGCCGTCCCCGAAGTAGCGGACACCCTGGAGCAGCTCCCCGTCGGTTACGCCGGTGGCCGAGAAGAACACGTCGTCGCCCGACACGAGGTCGTCGGTGGTGAGCACGCGGGTCAGGTCGTAGCCGGCGTCGGCGGCGGCCCGGCGCTCGTCGTCGTTGCGCGGCCAGAGCCGGCCATGGATGGCGCCGCCGAGGCACTTCAACGCGCAGGCGGCGATGACGCCCTCGGGGGTGCCGCCGATGCCGAACAGGATGTTGGCGCCGCTCCCGTGCCACGCCGTCGAGATCGCGCCGGCGACGTCACCGTCGGGGATGAGCCGGATGCGGGCGCCTGCCTCACGGCACTCCTTGATGATGTCCTCGTGGCGGTCCCGGTCGAGGATCACCGCGGTGACGTCGTCGACGTCCTCGCCGAGGGCCCCGGCGACGGCCTGCAGGTTCTGGGTCACCGAGGCGTCGAGGTCGATCACGTCGGCGGCCTCGGGGCCGACGGCGATCTTCTCCATGTACACGCAGGGCCCGGGGTCGAACATCGTCCCTCGCTCCGACAGCGCGATCACGGCGATCGCGTTCGGGCGGCCCAGAGCGGTGAGCGTGGTGCCGTCGATCGGGTCGACGGCGATGTCGCACCCGGGCCCACCCGAGCCGATCTGCTCGCCGTTGTAGAGCATCGGCGCCTCGTCCTTCTCGCCCTCGCCGATGACGACGACGCCGTCCATGGAGACGTTGTTCACGACGAGGCGCATGGCGTCGACCGCCGCCTGGTCGGCGGACTCCTTGTCGCCCCGGCCCATCCACCGTCCGGCGGCGAGGGCGGCCGCCTCGGTGACCCGGGCCAGCTCCATGGCCAGGTTGCGATCAGGGGCCTGGGGCTGGTCCATGGCTGGTGTCTCCTCGGGGCGGGCCGGGCTCGCGCCCGGACTGTACCCGGCCCGCGAAAACCCGAGAATCCGGGGGTAGTTGACACGATTCGCACACTTCGCGAGCCTCGTCCCACAGAACGTGAGATGCCCGATCCGTACCGGTGCAGCAAGGCGACGGAACGAGCGGTCGGATGCAAGGGGGTGGGGCTCGATGCGAATCCTCGAGCCGAAGCGGTTGGCAGTCCTCGGCGCTCTGGCGCTGGGCGTCGGGATCCTGGCGGCGTGCAATCCGCCCAAGCAGCCCCCGCCTCCGCCGCCGACGATGGTCGACGACGACGGCCAGGCGGCCCCGGGCGACTGCAACGCCACCGCCACCGCCGCGACCACGATCGGAGCGGCCGTCACCGCGGCCGCCAACGGCACCCACATCGACGTGTGCCCGGGCACCTACGCCGAGCAGCTCACGATCCCGGCCGCGAAGGCCGGCATCACGCTGGCGTCGACCCAGCCACGCGCCGCCACCATCAAGGCGCCGCCCACGATGACCGAGCCGGGCGACATCATCCGGGTCGACGGCGCGACGAACCTCACGATCCGGGGCTTCGTGATCGCAGGGCCGCTGCCGAACGCGTTGTTCTGCTCGACGGAGTCCCGCACCGGGCTGTTCGTGGCGAACAACGGCTCGGTCACGGTCGACGACAACCGGTTCGAGGAGATCCGGGCCACGGACCCGGCGCTCCGGGGCTGCCAGAACGGGATCGCGATCCGCGTCGGCCGCCAGGCATCGCCCTCCTTCGGCACGGCGACGATCACGAACAACGAGCTCGCCGCGTACCAGAAGGGCGCGATCGTGATCGACGGTTCCGGGTCGAGCGCCGACATCGGCCTGAACCAGGTGACGGGTGAAGGCCCCGTGAACTACATCGCCCAGAACGGGATCCAGGTCAGCCGGGGCGCCACGGGGACCCTGGCCGGCAACACCGTGTCGGCGCACACGTACTCGCGGGCGCCGTCGTCCTCGTCGACGGGGGTCCTGATCTTCGAGGCCGGATCCAATCTCGTCGTGAGCAACAACAACGTCCACGACAACGACGACAACATCGACCTGATCACGACGAACGGCGCCGTCGTCCGACAGAACGCGGCGCAAGACAGCACGTTCTTCGACGGGCTGTTCGCCGACAGCGACACGTCGGGCAACCAGTTCGTCGACAACGTCGCCACCGGCAACCAGACGCTGGACTGCGAGGACCTCTCCGTCGCCGTGGGTAACGTCCCGCCCGTCGCCAACACGTGGACGGGCAACGCCGGCACCTTGTCGGCGCCGCCGGGACTCTGCACGCCGCCCCTGGGCGGCCCACAACAGTCGCAGCAGTCGCGGGCGCAGGCCGTGGCGGCTGCGCACCGGGTGGTCCCGATCGGCTGAGCGTTCGCACCGGGGGCGCGGCTCGCGCCCCCGGTCCACCGGGCGGCGGTACCGTGGCGCGGTGGGCACGGCACGCGACCGCTGGCAAGAGGCGTTCGAGCGCGGCGCGCGGCGCGACGCCGACTTCGACACCATGTCGGGCGTGCCGCTGGCTCCCGTCTACGGACCGGACGGCGGCGAGTTTCCCGGCGAATGGCCGTACACCCGCGGGCCGTACGCCTCGATGTACCGGTCGAAGCTGTGGACGATGCGGATGTTCGCAGGCTTCGGCACCGCGCCCGACACCAACCGCCGGTTCCGGGAGCTGCTCGCCGCCGGGGGTGACGGCCTCTCGACCGCCTTCGATCTGCCCACCCTCATGGGTCGCGACTCGGACGATCCTCATTCGCTCGGCGAGGTGGGGAAGTGCGGGGTCGCGATCGACACGCTCGCCGACCTGGAGGACCTCTACCGCGACATCGACCTCTCGAAGGTCACGACGTCGATGACGATCAACTCACCCGCCGCGATCCTGCTGGCGATGTACGTCACCGTCGGCGAGCACGGCGGCGCGGCCCGGCGTGACCTCGGCGGCACCCTCCAGAACGACATCCTCAAGGAGTACCAGGCGCAGAAGGAGTTCATCTTCCCTCCGCGCCCGTCGATGCGCATCGTCGCCGACACGATGCGGTTCTGCACCGCGGAGATGCCGCGGTGGCACCCGATCTCGGTGTCCGGGTACCACATCCGCGAAGCAGGGAGCACGGCGGCGCAGGAGCTGGCGTTCACGCTGGCGAACGGGTTCGCGTACGTCGAAGCGGGCGCGGCGGCCGGGCTCGCGATCGACGACTTCGCGCCGCGCTTGTCGTTCTTCTTCAACGCCCACATCGACTTCTTCGAGGAGATCGCCAAGTACCGGGCGGCCCGGCGCATCTGGGCCCGGTGGATGCGCGACCGCTACGGCGCCCGGGCCGAGCGCTCGCTCCAGCTCCGGTTCCACACCCAGACCGCGGGCGTGTCGCTGACCGCGCAGCAGCCCGACGTCAACGTCGTCCGGACGGCGATCGAGGCACTCGCCGGTGTGCTCGGTGGCACGCAGAGCCTCCACACGAACTCGATGGACGAGGTGCTCGCGCTCCCGACGGAGAACGCCGCGCGCCTGGCCCTGCGGACGCAACAGGTCATCGGGTACGAGACCCGTGTGGCGAACGTCGCCGACCCCCTGGGCGGCTCCTGGTTCGTCGAGGAGCTCACGGACGAGATGGAACGCCAGGCGGAGGCGGTCTTCGCGCACCTGGACCGCCTCGGCGACGGCTCGTTGCTCGAGGGCGTCTTCCGCGCGATCGAGTCGGGATGGTTCCAGGGCGAGATCGCCGAGTCTGCCTACGAGCTGGAGCGCAAGCTCAACGACGGTCGCCACCTCGTCGTGGGCGTCAACGTTGCGACGCAGGGGGGCGACGAGGTCCCCGAGATCCTGCGCATCGGCCCGGAAGCGGAGGAGGCGCAGCTCAAGCGCCTCGCGCGCGTAAAGGCCGACCGCGACGACTCGGCCGTCGCCGCCGCGCTGGCGCAGGTGCGCGCCGACGCCTCCGACCCCGACGTCAACCTCATGCCGACCTTCCTCGACGCGGTGTCCACGCAGGCGACGGTGGGCGAGATCGTCGACGCGCTGGCCGACGTGTTCGGCCGCCATCGCGAAGATCCCGTCATCTGAGGATGGACGCCCGCCTGATCGAGGTCGCGCGTGCGGCCAAGGGGTTCATGCCCGACGACGAGGGGCTCGCGCTCCACCGCGCCGGCCGCGACTCGGCATCCGTCGGGCCGCTGCTCGAGATCGGCAGCTATTGCGGCAAGTCGGCCGTCTACCTGGGCGCGGCGGCGCGCTCCGGCGGCACGGTGCTGTTCAGCGTTGACCACCACCGCGGCTCGGAGGAGAACCAGGCCGGGTGGGAGCACCACGACACCGAGGTCGTCGACCCCACGACCGGACGGATGGACACGCTCCCGTTCTTCCGGCGGACGATCGAGCAGGCCGGGCTCGAGGACGCGGTCGTCGCCGTCGTCGGGGACTCGCCCACGGTCGCCGCCAATTGGCGGACGCCGCTGGGGCTCGTGTTCGTCGACGGCGGCCACGCCCTCGACGTCGTCCTCGCCGACTACGAGTCGTGGTCGCCCCACCTCGCACCGGGCGGCGCGCTCGTGTTCCACGACGTGTTCGAGGACCCGAAGGACGGCGGCCAGGCGCCGTTCGAGGCGTGGAAGCGCGCCGTCGCCTCCGGCGACTTCACCCCCGTGTCCACGACCGGCAGCCTGCGCGTGCTACGCCGCCCGTGAGCTAGTCGCGCTTGCGGGCCATCTCGGCTTCGATCTCGGCGCCGGCGGCGAGCAGCTCCGCGGGCGTGAGGCCGAGGGGGAGGCCTTCGCCGCGGAACACTCCCGCCGTCGGGCCGTCGCCGGCCAGCGCGTGGGCGGCGAGAACGACCGCGGCCGAGTTCCACGTCGGCTGCTCGACCGGGAAGAGCTGGCCATCGCGGTCGAAGGCGCCGCCGTCGAAGTTGGCGCCGGTCCAGTAGCCGCCGCCGTCGGCGCGCAGGAACTGCACCCACCCGAGCAGCTCGTGCGCCTCGTTGTGCGCCCCGATGGCGTCGAGCGCCATGACGAGCTCGCACGTCTCGGCGGCGGTCACCCACGGCCGATCGGACACGCAGCGGGCGCCGCGGCCCTCCACGACGAACGTGTCCCATCCGGCCGCGATGCGTGCGTGCGCGGCATGGCCGCGGAAGACGCCGCCGAGGATGGGGTAGTACCAGTCCATCGCCCAGCGGTCCTTGTCGAGGAAGACGTCGGGCCGGTGCGCGACCGCGATGGCGAGCGAGCCGAGCGACAGCTCCCAGTCCGGACGCTCGTGACCGAGGTGCTCGGCGATGGCGATCGCGCACCGCAGGCTGGCGTGGAGGCTCGACGAGCCCGTGAGCAGGGCGCCGTCCTCGGGGTCGTCACCCCGCCACGCGACCTCGCCCGTCTCGGTCTGGTAGTCGAGCGTGTAGTCGATGGCGCGCTCGACGACGGGCCAGAACTCGTCGAGGAAGCGGCGGTCGCGAGTCGACAGGTAGTGGTGCCACGCGCCGTTGGCGATGTAGCACGTGACGTTGGTGTCGAGGGTGGGGTCCTTCACGTCGTCGCCGACGTAGTACGCGTGCCACGCGCCGTCGGAGCGCTGCCGGGTGCGGAGCCACTCGTAGCCCCGCTCGGCCTCGGCGTGGCGCCCGCCCACATCGAGCGCCATCGCCGCCTCCACCAGATTCCACGGATCGGTGTGATGGCCCGGGGTCCAGGGGATGTTGCCGTCCGGCAGCTGGACGGCGGCGATCGCGTCGACCGTCGCCGCCAGCTCGTCGGCGGTCACGATCCCGTGGACGGTGGACAGCGTGTTCATCGGAGCTTCTCCGTGTAGACGACGAGGCTCTTGCCGAGCACCGGGTTCAGCGTCCGGTCGAGGACCTGGGCCCAGCGCGGGCGGTTGGTCAACTCCCACACGAGGAAGTCGTGGTACTTGCGCACCGGCAGGGCGTCGGCGTTGTCGACCCCGATCGCGCACTTGAGCATCCAGTACGGAGAGTGGAGGGCGTGCGCGTGGTGCGACCCGCGCAGCACCAACCCGGCGCGCTGGAGCTTGGCCTCGAGCTCGGGCTGGCGGTAGATGCGAACGTGTCCGCCCGGCGTGTCGTGGTAGCGGTGGTCGAGCGCCCAGCAGATCCGCTCCGGCCACCGGGTCGGGACGGTGACGGCCATGCGTCCGCCGGGTCGCAGCACGCGCACGAGCTCGCGCAGGGCGCGCTCGTCGGCGGGGATGTGCTCGAGCACCTCGGCGGTGATCACGCGATCGAACGACGCGTCGGGAAACGGCAGGGTGAGCGCGTCGCCGTTGACCATGCCGCCCGCGGGACCGTGCGGCAGCTCACCCGCTTCGACCATGCCGCCCGCGACGGCGGAGGCGTCCTTGAGCTCGGCGTCGTCGGCATCGAGGGCGACGACGACGGCGCCGCGCCGCATCGCCTCGAACGCGTGGCGACCGCCGCCGCACCCGAGATCGAGGAGCGTCTGACGATCGCGCAGGTCGAGGCGGTCGAAGTCGACGGTCAGCATCAGCGCGCCGCCACCTCGTGCTCGTCGAGGAGCGCGCGGTAGTGCTCCACGGTGCCCTCGGCGGTCTTGCGCCAGGTGAACCGCTCGAGCACCCGCTCGCGACCGGCGGCGCCGACGCGGGCGCGCAGCTCGCCGTCGTCCAGCGCGCGTCGGAGGGCGGCGGCGAGGGCGGACGGGTCGCCGGGGGCCACGAGCAGCCCCGTCTCGCCGTCGCGCCCGACCACCTCGGGCAGCGCGCCACCGGTCGTGGCGACGAGCGGGACGCCACACGCCATCGCCTCGACGGCCGGGAGCGAGAACCCCTCGTACAACGAGGGCACGGCTGCGACCTCCGACTGCGCGTAAAGCTCGACGATCCGGTCCGTCGTCACGCCGTGCACGAACTCGACGGCGCCCTCGAGCCCGAGGCGGTCGATGAGCGCCGGGATCCTGCTCCTCCCCTTGGGCTTGCCGATCACGACCATGTGGGCGTCGTCCCGCTCGGTGCGGAGCTTGGCGACCGCTTCGAGCAACGGGGCGAGGCCCTTCATCGGCACGTCGGCGCTCGCCGTCGTCATGATGCGGCCGGGCACCCGGCGGACCTCGGGCCGGGGACGGAACACGGCCGGATCGGCGCCGACGGGGACGACGTGGAGGCGCTCGGGGTCGACGTGCATCTGGGTGAGGATGTCGCGCCGCGACGACTCGGAGACCGTGAGCAGCCGGGGGATCTGCCGCGCGACGCGCGTCTGCATGTCGATGAACCCGTACCAGCGCCGCAACGTGAGGCGCTTCCACGCCCGCTTCGCGTCGGCGAGGTCGAGATCGCGATCGACGGTGACGGGATGGTGCAGGGTCGCCAGCATCGGCCAGCCGTCGTCGACCAGCTTGGCGAGACCGGTTCCGAGCGACTGGTTGTCGTGCACGACGTCGAAGTCGGCGCGCCTGTTCCGGAGCAGATGCCGGACGCGCAGGCTGAACGTGTACGGCTCGGGGAAGCCGGCCGCGCACATGATCCCGAACTCGGCGACGTCGATCCGCGTCTTGAACTCCCACGGCCACGGCACGCGGAACGGGTTCTCGGGTCGGTACAGGTCGAGGCTCGGCACCCGCGTCAGCTGCGACGGGTCGGCCAGCTCCGGGTAGGGCTGACCCGAGAACACCTCGACGGTGTGACCCAGCTCCGTCAGCTCGCGCGCCAGCTCGCGCGTGTAGACGCCCTGCCCACCGCAGTGCGGGTTGCCGCGATAGACGAGGTAGGCGACGCGCAGGGGCTGATCCGGGCGCGGCATGAAGGAGCAGCCTAGTGGCGGGGGACGGCCGGGTAGCCTCCGGCCGATGCCTCCGTTCGGCGAGCCGGCAGCCGAATGAACACGATCTACGCGGGGCCGAAGCGCGGAATGGACCGGGCGGTGCTCCTGGCGCACGGCGCCGGCTCCGACATGCACGCGGCGACGCTCGAGCGCGTCGCCGACGCGCTCGCCGCGGCGAAGATCCCGTCCCTCCGCTTCAACTACCCCTACCGCGACGCGGGAAGGAAATCACCCGACCGGGCCGCGGTGCTCGACGCCGCCACCCGGGAGGCGGCGGCGGAGCTCGCCCGTGTCACGAAGCTGTCACCCGAGCGGCTCGTGCTCGGCGGCCGGTCGATGGGCGGCCGCTACTGCTCGCTCGTCGTCGGCGACGACGAGGAGCCGGTGCCGGCGCTGGGTCTCCTCCTGCTCGGGTATCCGCTCCACGCCGCGGGCAAGCCCGACCAGCCGCGCGTCGAGCACTTCCCGCGCCTGCGCGTCGCGTGCCTCTTCGTGAGCGGCACGCGCGACTCGCTCGCGTCCCAGGACGCGCTCGGCGCCGCGGTGAAGGCGGTCAAGGGCCCGGTCACCATGCACTGGCTGGAGTCGGCCGACCACGGCTACCGGCCGAAGAAGTCGTCGGGCCGCACGCCCGAGGACGTCGCCGAGGAGGTCGCCGGCGTTTCCACGGCGTGGGTGCAGGCGCTCTAGTCCCCCGTCCGGCCGTCGATCTGCTCCCGCATGAGGTCGAGGTGGCCGGCGTGACGCGCGGTCTCCTCGAGCATGTGCACCATGATCCAGCGCAGGGACACGTGCCCGTAGAACGGCGAGACGCCGACACTCGTGTCGTCGAGGGACGCGGTCGTGGAGACGACGCGTCGTGAGTGCTCGGTCGATTCGCGGTAGAAGTCGACCACCCCGGCCACCGTCTCACCGGGTTCGATGCGGAAGACGGCCAGCGGGTCCTCGTCGCTCCACGCCGTGTCGATCTCTTCGCCCGCGAATCGCTCGCGGAACCAGCCCTGCTCGGCGTCGCCGAGATGCTTCACGATCCCGAGGGGGCTCAGGCCGGTGGGCGTCATCACGCGGCCGGCGTCCTCCAGCGACAAGCCGGTGACCTTGTTCTCGACCACACCCCGGTACCAGTCGAGGTAGCCGCTCAGCAGGTCCCGCTCGGTCGCTCGACCGCCGAGATCGGGCGAATCGGGCACCGCGGCAGCGTATTCGCGCGGGACATGCGTCACACTCGCAAAGCCCGCTCCGCGCCCCGCGAACACCGCGCGAAGGGTCTGTGAACCGGCCCGTATTGTTCGGGTCCGCGCACTGCCACCTGCGAGACTGTTCGCATGCGAGTTCGTCGCTACTTCGCGTTCGTCGACCTGTGCGGGTTCACCCGCTTCACCGAGGTCCACGGCGACGTCGAGTCGGTCGCTGTCCTGACCGGCTTCCGGGCCCTCGTGCGCGACATCGCATCGGAGCACGGCGTGCGGGTGGCGAAGTGGCTCGGCGACGGCGCCATGTTCGTCAGCACCGACGGCGGCGCGCTGGCGGCCGCGCTCCTCGAGCTGGACCGGCGGGCGTCCGACGCGGTCGACCTGCCGCTCCGTGCCGGCTTCTCCGGCGGCGACGTGATCCTGTTCGAGGGCGACGACTACATCGGCGGGCCCGTCAACCTCGCCTCCCGGCTCAGCGACGTCGCGTCGGCGGGCGAGATCCTGGCCAGCGCCGACATGGCGACGTTCGTGCCCGAGGGCGGCGAGGTGCGACCGGTGGAGGCGCGGCTCGTGCCCGGGTTCATGCAACCGGTGCCGATCGTCGCCGTCGGGATCGCCGAGCCCATCACCGAGACGCACGAGATCATCGCGAGCTGAGCCCCCTCGTCCCGAGGGAGCCGGGCGCTACTCTGCGACGTCATGGCCTACGCGACGATCCGCTTCGATCGGGACGGACCGGTCGGTTGGCTCCGACTCTCCCGTCCGGACCGCTTGAACGCGTTCACGCCCGAGATGTGGCGCGAGCTCCGCGAGCTCGGCGAGGAGTTGCGTGACGATCTCGAACTGCGCGCGCTCGTCGTGATCGGCGAAGGCCGCGCGTTCTCGAGTGGCATCGACACGTCGGTGTTCGCAGGCGACACCGCGGACGCGCTCGAGACGGACGCGCGCGCGCGTCACCACGACGACCCGGCCGTCGACGCGATCATGCAGACACAGGACGCCTACACATGGCTCGAGGAGGCGCCCTACGCGACGATCGCCGCCGTGCGCGGGTACGCGCTCGGCGCCGGGCTCCAGCTCGCGTTGGCCTGCGACGTGCGCGTCTTCGCGCAGGGCACGAAGGCAGGCCTGCTCGAGTTCAAGTACGGGATCCTGCCCGACCTCGGGGGCACACAACGGCTGCCGCGACTCGTCGGTCCCGGCAAGGCCAAGGAAATGGTGTTCACGGCCGCACAGATCGACGCCGACGAGGCGTTCCGCATCGGGCTCGCAGAGCGACTCGTGCCCGAAGCCGAGCTCGAGACGGCAGTGACCGAGCTCGCGGCCGTGATCGCGTCGCAGCCGCCGCTGGCGCTCGAAGGCGCCAAGCGCGCCATCGACGCCGCCGGCACGCTGCCGACGCGCGACGGCTTGCGCATCGAGGCCGAGCGCCAGGCCGTGTGCCTGCGCTCCGACGACATGAAGGAAGCGATCGCCGCGTTCGTCGAGCAGCGGCCGCCGAGCTACCAGCGTCGCTAGGAAGATGGACGCGTACGTCGTTCGCGCCGGCGGGCCCCTGTCGGGCACCGTGCGGGTGTCGGGCGCGACCAAGAATGCCGGGTTGAAGCAGATGGCGGCGGCGTTGCTCGCGCCCGGTGTGACCGTGCTGCGCAACGTGCACCCGGTCCTCGACCTCGACGCCATGCTCGACGTGATGCGCGCCATCGGGGCTGACACCCGGTGGACGGGCGAGGACGAGCTCACGATCGACGCCACCGGGCCCTTGGAGCCGGAGGCCCCGTACGAGCTCGTGACGCGCATGCGGGCGTCCATCAACGTGCTGGGACCGCTGCTGGCACGATGCGGCGAGGCGCGCGTCGCCATGCCCGGCGGCGACAACATCGGCAGTCGCAAGCTCGACATGCACTTCCGCGGTCTGCAGGCGATGGGCGCCGATCTCGAGATCGTGCACGGGCTCATCGAGGCGCGGTGCCAGGCGTTGTGCGGCGCCCGCATCGTGCTCGACTTCCCGAGCGTCGGCGCCACCGAGAACCTGCTGACGGCGGCCGTGCTCGCCAAGGGCCAGACCGTGCTCGACAACGCCGCGCGCGAGCCCGAGATCACGGACCTCTCCGCCTTCCTCAACCGCATGGGCGCGCGGATCGAAGGCGCGGGGTCCTCGACGATCGAGATCGAGGGCGTCGAGCACCTGACCCCGGTCGAGAACGAGATCATGGGGGACCGCATCGAGGCCGGGACCATCCTCATGGCGTGCGGCGTGGCCGGCGGTGAGGTCACGATCGAGGGCACGCGCCTCGAGCACCTCGAGATGGTGGCGCTGAAGCTCGGTGAGATGGGCCTCGAGGTGTCACCGACCCCCGACGGCCTGTGGGCCCGCCGCGAGGAGCGGATGCACGCCGTCGACGTCGCCACCCTGCCGTACCCGGGCTTCGCCACGGACTTCATGCCCCTCGTCGTGGCGCTGCTCGCCACCGCCGAAGGGTCGGCGATCGTCACCGAGAACGTGTTCGACAACCGCTTCGGGTTCGTCGACGAGCTCCACCGCATGGGCGCCGACATCCGAAACGAGGGTCGTCACGCGGTCGTGCGGGGTGTCGACCGGCTGTCGGGCGCGCCGGTGCGCGCGCAGGACGTGCGCGCGGGGGCCGCCCTCGTGGTCGCCGGCCTCGCCGCCGACGGCGAGAC
>Ga0066388_100002108_pt1 | contig 11887 bp, 7 predicted proteins | sample PanSoiMetaGPlot6_FD_64539 | JGI IMG/M metagenome (GOLD analysis project Ga0066388, IMG submission 64539) | Tropical forest soil microbial communities from Panama analyzed to predict greenhouse gas emissions - Panama Soil - Plot 6 (Hybrid Assembly) | ecosystem: Environmental > Terrestrial > Soil... | reverse complement strand
GGCATCGACCCCGGCGTTCCAACTCCAAGACGGCCCGTCAGGTTCACGACCGGAGGGCGCGATGGATATAGACGCGTCGGGCTCGACGCCGCGCTCGGTCACTTCGCGGACCGGCCCAACTGCTTTGCGATGAAAGCCTTGACCATCTCGTGGGCGCGATCGGTCAGCGGTCCTTCCTCGGCGACCCAATTGTGCTCGGCGCCCTCGAACAGCTCGAACTGGATGTCGCCGCCGGCCGCCTTGTAGCTCGCGGCGAATTTCTTCTGGAACTCGGGCAGCACGTTGTCGTCGAGTGAGCCGGCCATGATCAGCATCGGCACCAGGTTGATCTTCTCGCGCCGGTCGAGAATCTCCTGGGGATTGCTCTCGTGAATCGTCTCCATGGGTCTGAAGTAGGCCTCGTTGTTCTTCACCATCCCTTCGGCGCCCCGCTTCTTCGCGTTCTCGTAACGGCCGACGGTGTCGCTGATCCCCGAGCGCATCGCCGCATAGGCGATCCGCGCGTCGAGCTTCGGCGCCTCGGTCAGCGGAATCTTGTTGTAGCGCGGATCGTCGGGGCGCATCGCCAGCAGCTCGGCGGCGTGTCCGCCGCTGGAGCTCCCGTAGACGCCGATCCTCGACGGATCACCGTTCCACGAGGGCGCCTTCCACTTCAGCCATCGCACGCCGTAATTGGCATCCTGCACGTTGGCCGGATACGGCGCCTCTTTCGCAAGCGTCATGTCGATCGCGACGACGAGCAGCCCGCTCGCCGCGAGCGCGCGGTCCATCGGCTCCTCGGCATGACGATCCTTGCCGTTCCAGGCGCCACCATGCAGGTCGAGGACGGTCGGGAACGGCCCGGTTCCGACAGGGCGGTACACGCGAGCCATCAGCGTGCGGCCCGCATCGTTGCGGCGGAACTCCACGTCGGTGACCGTGATCTGGAACTTCGCGGCGGGGTTATAACGAGCGGACTCCGCCGCGGCGGCTGGAGCCGAGCGGGCGGCGAACGCCACGACGACGAGAAGCGCGCTGGCGCCCAGAGCCATCATCGCGATCAGAAGCGGAAGACGTCGGGTACGATGCCGGTTCATGTGACCTCCTTGCCGGAGACAAAAGTGAGAACGGCCCTAGAACCTGATCGTCGCGTCGAATTGCGCCGATCGGGACGTCTGCTGGTTGTCCTGGACCAGGTAGAAGTTCGGGTCGTATGACAGGTTCGCTCCAGACCGGTGCCATTCCGTGTAGCGGCCTGCGTTCAAGGCGTTGAAGATGTTGAACCCCACCAGCATCTGGCGGTTGGTCCCGACTTTCATCCGGTAGGCGAGCTTCAGGTTCACGGTGTGCACGTACGGAAGGCCTTCCTGCCCTTCGCCACGGGTCGGATACAGGAAGCGGATCCGGGTGGCGAGCGGGTTGGCCTGACCGCCGCTGGCAACAGGCGTCGTGCCGTTGAACCGCGCAGGCCCGAACCTGAGGACGTCGGGGTCGTTGGCGGCGAGCTGCTTCAGGATGGGACCCGTCCAGGGGCCGCCGACCATCGTATAGCTCGTCGACAGGACGATGCCCTTCGGCGCATTCCACGTGCCCGCCAGGCGGAATGACCCCGGCGTCCAGGTCGGAGTGTTGCGCAGCGTGTTGCCGCTCGCGAGGCTGTTGTTGTCGACGGGATCCTGGTTTCGCCAGATCGTCTTGTCGTTCGCGAACGCGTCCGGCTGGATGAAGCGCGCCGGATCGGTCGGGTTCCAGTCGCCGTCTTCCCGCTGCCACTGGCGCTGCACGCTCATCATCGCCTGGAAGTTGTGCGACATGTTCTTCGCCAGCGTGAACATCACTTCGTTGAACTGCTGGCGCGCCCAGGTCCGGTTGGTCAGCCTGAAGATCTGGCCAGACCTCGGGTCCGCCTTCCCGAACCCGCCGAACGGCTTTCCGGGTGCATCGGGCCAGAACCCGTTGATCTCGACCTGGGCATACGAGTCGCGAAACGTCTTGTGCGTCCACGCCACGTCGACGCTCATGTCGAGGGGCAGCTGACGCTGGTAGCCGGTCGTGAACTCATCCACGAACGGCTGATGGAAGTCCGGATCGAACCGCTGGCTGTCCACCGCGGCCGACACGGCGGGGGTCACCACCTCGGATTCGAAAATCCCGTCTCCGTTGGCGTCGTATTGCGTCTTCGAGGATGACGTCGGGTTGCCTGAGAACGCCGCCACGGCGTCCCGGCCTCCCATCAGCTGGCGGTGCACGCGCGCGAAGCTCGCCCGCACGACGTTCTTGGCGCTGTCGTCCAGCAGCAGCGCACCGCCGAGTCGCGGGGCGAGCTGGATGGACTTCTCGATCTGGAAGCTGCGCAGCAGGTCGTAGCGACGGACGAAGTCGCTCCGGACGCCGAGCGTCATCGTGAGGCGGTGGACCGGCCGCCACGTGTCCTGCACGTAGATCCCAAGATCACGGTCTCGCCCTTCCGTGTTGACCAGATCGAGGGCGCCGGTCTGAAACGTACGATCCAAGGTGATGGTCCCGGAGTTGAGGTCGTTCGGATTCACCAGCCGCACCGATTCCGCCGTACGCCCGCTCGGATCCAACACGACGTTGGTGCCCTTGTAGTAGTTGCGCGGCAAAAGCAGGAAGCCGGTCTGGAACTCGTGAGACCCCGTGCCCGCGATGTCCTTGTACCAGGTGACGTCCCCCCGGATCATCGAGTAGCGGGACTCCTCGATTGCCATGGTGCCGTAGCCGCCTTGATTGAAGATGTTGCCGACCCCGGTCGGGATGCCCTGGTTCAGCGTGATGCTCTGGTAGATCGCGACCGGCACGCCGAGATCGATCAGCTTCTGCTCGTAGCTGGACCGGTCGTTGCCCGACTTGTTGTTGTAGTCGAAAGCGAACTTCGTCGTGACGCTCTGGCCGTAGGTGGATTGGAGCGAAAGACCGTACATGCCGCCGCCGACGTCGGTCCGCGTCCTGCGCTCAGCCTCGTTCGAGCGAACCGAGCGTTGCCGCATCCGGTCGTATTGGTACACACCCACCAGCTCATGCCTGGGGCTGAGCCGCGAGGTTACCTTGACGAACGGCTGGTGTGAGTGCAGCTCGTTCGCCGGCAGGTCGCCGAGCACGTCGGGGCGGAACGCCTCGAAGGCCCGGATGTCGGCCGGTGAGCGATCCACCGTCGAATCGATGAACGCCCGGCGATAGGCGCCGAAGGCCCAGACCTTGTCCCGCTGGATCGGCCCACCCAGCGACACGTCCTGCTGATCCACTTTCCGGGTGCCCGGCGTGCCGACGACGCCGGCCTGCCGGTCCTTGGCGGCGTTGTTCCCATTCCAGGAGTAGGGCATCAAGGTGTATCCGAACGAGCCCGAGAGGGAATTGCCCCCGCTCTTCGAGATCATGTTGATGACCAGCCCGTAGCCCATCGGCGCTGACGCGTCCACGCCGGCGAGCTTCACATTGGTGTCCGAAATCGCCTCGCCGCTGAGGCCGGTCCGGTTCACGTTCATGTCCCAGTAGTTGGCGGCCATGAAGCCGTCCATCTGGGTGACGTGCTCGCGATGCTCGACACCCGAGGCGTAGTAGTTCTGGCGGCCGCTGCCGTCGTTGTGCGGCCGCGACAGGACGCCCGGCGTCATCTGCAGGAAGTCGGTCCAGAACCCGCCTTCGGTCAGCGGCACGGCTTTCTGGAATTCCGCGTCGACGTTCATCACGGTCGTAGGGTTCGACACTTCGACCATCGGCGAGCGGCCTGAAACCGTGATCGACTCTTCGAGGCCGCCGACGCGCATGACGACGCGTTCGACCTGGAAGTTCGCCGAGGCGCGCAGCACGATCCCTTCGCGCTTGACGGTCGAGAAGCCCGTCAGCTCGATCGTCAGGGTGTAGGTGCCGGGCGCAAGGTTGGTCAGATGATATTCACCCGACGCATCCGTGACGGCCACCGTCGGCGCAATCGCCTGGGGGCTGGTGGCGGTCACGGTGACGCCAGGTATCGGCGCGCCCTGTTCATCGTTCACGATGCCTCGGAGACTGCCGTCGCCGCTTTGCGCCGCGGCGTTCGCGGACAGCGCGACGCTGAATAGCCACGCCAACAACAGCACTGCCTTTCTGGTCGTCATCAGGCCTCCTCAACTCGAACGCTCGCCGGTCTTCCGAACCGCGGCAGACAGTCCGCACGCTCGCCGCCTGGCGGCGAACGCTCGCGACCGTTGCCTCAGTTCGATGCCGGGCTCGACACGATCTCTTTCGCAGCGCCGGTCAGCCGCAGGATGTGCAGGCCTCCGCCCGCGCGGTCCGCGCCGTAGATGAGACCCCGGTCGTCGATTTCGACGTTGTTCGTCACGCCAACCTTCTTGCACTTGCTCGTCGCCGTTTCAGTGCCGAACTCGCCACCCTCGCGCGTCTCGGCATTGGCGCAGGTTGGAACGGTGTTCTGGTTGGCGGGCGGCACGAAGTAGCCGACTTCGCGCACCGCGAACGGATCGCGGATGTCCCAGATGCGTACGCCAGCGTTGAACCAGGCGAAGACCGCGATCTTCCCGTAGTACGGCGGATAGAACGATTCCGCCGAGGAGTGCGCGCCGAAGCGACCGCCGCGCCCGCAATAGTCACCCTGGGTTTCCTGGACGCGGAAGGTCGACAGCGGCCACGGCGTCGCTTCATGCGTGATATCGACCAGCCAGGCGAGGTGCGGCGCCGCGCGGCCCTGCAGCAGCTGGTTCGACGGATAGTTCTGGCCGCAGTTGTCCGCCCGCGCGGCTTCGGAGGTGACCAGCAGCAGATCGCGCGTGCGTCCTTGCTGATGTCCCTGGAAGCCCGGCACCGGCACGCCGAAGATCGGCCACGTGGTGTGCGCGCCCTGGTCGGGCGACATGTGCAGGAACCCGACCTGCGGCGCCAGCAGCTCCTCCGGCGTCGGGTTGACAGCGTTCTTGAACTCGGTCAGGAGCTTCTTGCGATCCACGATCGAGATCACGCCGTCGTTGCCGGTGCCGTAGGCGATGTAGACGCGATTCTTGCCGGGACCAGCCGAAATGGCGCCGTGAATGCCCTCGCCTTCCTCCGAGGCACTCGCGCCCGGCTGCGTGCCGACCATGCCGAAATCGCGGATGTAGACCGGCTTGGCCGGATCGCTCAGGTCGTAGATCTTCAGGTGATTGCCGCCGTGCCAGCCTTCGTCGCGCTTGTTCGCGACCAGATAGGCGATGCCGGTGTCGCATTCCCACCAGCTCTTGTGAGTCCCGCCGAGGCCGTCGACGATCGTGACCAGCTTGCCGGGCTTGGCGGGATCGGTGACGTCGTAGATTTCATGCGCCGAGTTGCCGTAGGGGCGCAGCAGGTACCACTTCCCTTTGATACCCTTGGGCAGCGTGTCGCCGCTGCACACGCGCACCATCTGCGCGCCGCCGCGGCCCGAGGCAATGTGGGCCAGGTACTTCGGGCGCGCGGGATCGGTGACGTCGACGACCGACGTGCCGTTGATTTCCGGCTTGCCGCTCATCGGGTTCACGATCGGCTTCTGATTGTCGTGATGGCCGACGTAGGCGATCTGTCGGCCGTTCTGATTGATGATGATCGGCTGGTACGCTGATCGCCCCTGCAGATCCTCGTGCCCGACAATCTCCATGTTCCACGTCGACGGCTCATCGGCCTTTCTCGGCGGCGGCGGCTGACCGGGATCCGCCCCGCCGCCCGTCAGGCGAACGACTGGAATGGTCGCTCCGTTCGGCGGGTGGGCCTGCTGCGCCGCGGCGAAGAGCTGGAGGGCGATGGCAATCGAGCCCGCTATGAGAAATCGCGTCAGCATGAATGTCCTTCCTGTGGACCTGACGGTCCGCGGCTGCGGCATATCGACGGCTCTGCGTCGACGGCTGTCAGTCAGGCGTCGCGTCCGGCTGATCGATGTCGATATCGGTCAGCTCGATCGGACGGCGGGCATCGGGAACGTTCGTCTTCGGAAAACGACGTGGCCCAGTTCGGTCAGGCGATACCGGCGCGGATGTTACCAGCGGGTCGTTGCCGCTCTTGTTAATTAGTGTTTCCGAGATGTCTCTGAATTGTCTGCGGGCGGCGCTGCCGCGCCCGCTCAGACAACGAGACGGTAGCCGCTGCCGTGCACCGTGAGGATGAAGCGGGGATCGTGGGGCCTGGGCTCGATGTGGTTGCGGAGCCTGAATATGTAGTTGTCCACGGTGCGCGTCACAGACAGGTGCGAGTAGCCCCACACGTCGCGCAGCAGCTGCTCGCGGCTGACGACCTCGCCGCGGTGGGCGATGAGGTAGCGCAACAGCTCGAATTCATGGGGTGACAGCTCGAGGTGCCGGTTCCGGCGCGTGACCGATCCGGTGCGGAGGTTGACGCGCAGGTCGCCGACGACGAACTCGCTGTCGTCGCGTTCGCCAATGACGCCCTCGCGACGCAGCTGCGCGCGCACCCGTGCCAGCAGCTCGCGCACGCTGAACGGCTTGCTCACGTAGTCGTCGGCGCCGAGATCGAGACCGAGCACCCGGTCGGATTCGTCGCTTCTGGCGGTGAGCATGATGATCGGAATCCGCGTGTCCCGAGCCCGGACCGTGCGGCACAACTCGAATCCGCTTGCCCGCGGCAGCATCACGTCCAGCAGGATCAGCGCAAATGAATGCCGGTCGATCCGCTGCAGCGCCTCCTCGGCCGAGCCGACCGCGGCCACACGGTAGCCTTCGAGCTCCAGGTTGTCGGCGAGCAGGTCGCGCATCTCGGGTTCGTCCTCGACGACGAGCACGCGCGGCGCCGCCGACGCTCCCGCGACAGGTTTGCCGATCATGATGCCTTGGAAATCGGCGCGCTGGCCTTGCCGCTGTCGAGGATCTGCCTCGGAAGCTTGATCGTGAACGTACTGCCGCGACCCGGTTCACTCTCGACCAACACTCGACCACCATGGGCCTCGACCAGCTCGGCACAGATGGCGAGCCCCAATCCGAAGCCGCGCCGGTTCAGCGTTGCCCCCGACCCGCGATAGAACCGATCGAAGATGTGCGGGCGCTCGTCCGCGGGGATCCCGATGCCCCGGTCGGTAATGGCGATCGTCGCCGCCGAATTGCCGGCGCTCACCTCGACGCGAATCGACCGGCTCTCTCCCGAGTACTTCACCGCGTTGTCGAGCAGGTTGACCAGGGCCTGTTCGAGTGCGGCCGGATCGGCCCAGACGACCGGCGTGCCGCTGCCGACGACCGTGATGTCGAATCCATCGGGCTCGAGACTGCGCTGGAACGCCTCCGCGGTTTCGCGCACCAGCTCGGTGAGATCGAGCCGCTCGAACTCGTACGGCGTGCGTCGCCGTTTGACGCGCGACAACTCGAGAATCCGCTCGACCAGAGACGAGAGCAGGTCGGTCTGCTCCCACAGGATTTCGTAATAGCGAGCGAGCTTCTGCGGCGACTTCACCCGCTCGAGCCTGATCGTCTCGAGCACGGCGCTGAGCAGCGACAACGGCGTTTTCAGCTGGTGCGACATGTGCGCGATGAAATCGGACTGCATCCGCGCCAGTTCCTTCGACCGCCGGTGTCCCTGCACGGCAAATCCCAGCGCCACCACGATGAGCACGATCGACACGCCGGCCAGCCAGTAGGCCTGCGTCACCGAGAACAAGGCCAACCGGGGATCGCCGGACGGTCCGACGACCACACTCCAGAGCGGCGAGGGAGGCGCGGGCGCCATGCGCGCCCGTATCCCATCCGGAAAGAACTGGAGGCGGAACGTCGCGGTCGCCGACAACTGCGGCAACGGACGGCCGGACGCGAACACCTCGCGCCCGTCTTCGTCCAGGATGCGCAGCTGCAGGTCGTAGACGCCGGCCAGCAGCGGCGCGAACTGCTGCCGGTGCAGATCGGCGAACAGACGCTCGCGAACGTCACTGACGTTGACCATGAATCCGAGGACGGTGAACGGGGTCTCGCGGCGCGGGCTGGCCCAGAACACGCGTACCACGGTGATGTAATGGCCGCTGGCCATGTCGTGCTCGATGGCGGCGTAGTTCCGCTGCGCCATGCGCGCGAGCGCGTCGCGATAGAGCGCGCGCCCGATCGCGGCATCTCGATAGAAGGATGTCAACGCGGATGGCTTGCCGCCGCCGGTCGCAGGCGGCCGTCTGGCGTCGGCGCCTCGATCGAAGAAGATGACTTCGTTCGGCGCGATCGCGTCGCTCAGGTGATGCCAGAGAAAAAATTGCGCGACCTGCGGGTACTCGGCGAAGCCGTGGCGGAACGCCTCCGCCACGAGATCGATCCGGCCGGCGCTGAGCTCGGGCTGATTGACCGTACTGAGCGCCTCAACCGGTCCGCTCAGCGTCCGCACGATGGTGGTCGCGAGCTGCGAGGCGGCGCTCTCCGACACGCCGCGGACGACCATCTCGGCTTCGTGCCGAAGCGACGCGATCGCGCGGTGCTGCAGATAGACCACGAGGATCGCTGCGGCGAGAAGCGCCGCAACGACGAAGAGCACCGGCTCCGGCTTGCGATCGGGGAACGCCGGAAAACGCTTCATCAGCCGCGGACGTTAGCCACGGCGACCACCCTTGTCAAGCAGCGATTCCCGGCGTATGGACCGGTCGTGTCAGCTGACGGCCGTGCTACGGCCCTGGCGGCTACGCTCCTGAAGGAATGCCCTGACGTGTCACAGCACGCCTTTGCTTCGATACCACGCCCGAATGAGATCGAGCACGCCCGAGTCCAGCCTGACATCGTCGTGACCCGCGCCCGGATGGGTCACGAGTTCGTTGGCTACGCCGCGCCGGCGAAGGGCCGCGGCGAACAATTCGTCCGCAACGAGCGGGACCGTGAAGTCGCGGTCGCCGTGATGTATCTGATAGGGCGCGCGGATGTCGGCAATCTCGGATTCCGTCGGCGGGAATCGCGACTCATCCGACGCCATTCCTCCGGCGGTGTGGGAGGCGGCGCGAAACAGGTCGTTATGAGCGGCGGCGGTGACCTCAGTCACGAACGCGCCCGCGCTGTGCCCGTGGAGCGCGACGCGGTTCATGTCGACATACCCGAGCGCATGCAGGATATCCACCAGCCGCCGCGCGCGCCGCACGTTGTTGGGAGTGGCGCCGGCTTCCGACGAAGTGCCTGGCGCTCCGATCGGAACCCCGCCGGCAAAGGTGTAGTTCGTCGCAATGCAGACAAGTCCCCACCCCACCATCACGCGCGCGACGTCGCGCGAGTAGTCGCCGGCGTTCGATCCGGTGCCATGACTGATGATCACGGCGGGAAACGGACCGGCGCCCGCCGGCTTCAGCAGAATGCCCTGCAGGTCGTAAGCTATCGGGGATTCCTGTGCGACGTAGGTCCACGTGGCGCCGCTCGACGAGGCCGGATCGCCGACCAGCGTGAACCCCGGAATCCCATCGGAGCCAGTGGGCTCGCCTGGCGACTCGCGGCACGCCACCAAGGCGGCCAACGCCATCGCCACGCAGACAGCTCGCCCGGTTAACACGCCACCTAAAACTGTAACCCGGTCTCCGTCGCGCCTAGCTTAACCGCCGCATTGATGACGCACTTAAGAGACGACTACGCCAGCGAGCCCTGTCCGATCACGGTAAGTGCTTACGGAGCGGTCGGTGTGGCGGCCTGATCGTTCACCGCGTGGTGAAGGGCGGTGACGTCGACTTCACCATGGTAGGTCTCGCCGGGGTCCCGTCCTAGAGCGCGACGGCGCGGGCCGCCGCGAGAACGCCGCCGCTGTATCCATCCACACGCACCGACGCCGCACCAGGGCCGCCATTGACGGTGACGCTGGTGGTCGCCCCGACCAGATCGACCGTTGCGCGGGGTCGATCGTCCAGGAAAATGTCAGCACGATCCAGGTTTGCCGATTGGATCTGTACGGCGACGTTGCCTCCGGCACCCGCCGTGGCTGTAACGAGGAGCGTGCGCATCGGCAGGGCGGCGAGCAGCTGGCCCGCCCGCTCGAGCAGATCGACATTGCCCTGCAGGACGTCGTTCGCCGTCATTTGGTGCCGCACGTCGGGCGTCACGCCGAGATCCTCGACAGGCGTGCCGCTCAACGGCCCGACGCGAAGCGTTCGTCGGATCGCCACTCGCATTCCGGCGCCTTTCGGCAGATCTTTGTACGGCGAGTTCGATTCCAACGTCGGGACTTCGAGCAGCTGTTTGAGCAGGCTGAGCGTCCAGACGTTCGCCCCGCCCGCCCCCGTGTTGTCGTCGACGCCGAGCACCGGTCCGATCTTGTGGTCCTGGAACCCGCCCGCAAAGATGTCGGTCGCCGAGTAGCAGCGCGCGTCGACGATCAGCAGGGCCGGTCCGCTGTACCGCTGTCCGATGGCGTTGGCGCCGTCGACCGGCGTGATCGGAAACGCGCTGGAAAACACCGCGCCGGTCTCCAGTGCCTGATCCATCGAGGGAAACCACGGGCCCAGGTCGATGCCCGCGGGGTTGGTCATGTGTTTCCGCACGATGCGCAAGTTGAGCGGCGTGTTGATGAACTGCACCGGCTCGGGCTCGATCCGCCGCGGCGTCAGCGTCTGAAGCGTGAACTCGCTGGCGAAGATATGACCGCCGCCGTTGCCGCGCACGTCGACGATCAAGCCGTTCTGTGGCAGCAATCCGGTCAGCCGGATGAATTCCTGGACGAACGCGTCCGGGTCGTCCACGCTGAACGTGAAGATGCGAATGTGGCCGAAGGTGCCGGATCCGGTCGTCACTGAGCGCGCACGGAAGACGCCCGGCATGCTCGTCGCGATGTCGGCGGCGCTCTCAGCCGACCCCTGCGGCTCGCCCGTCGCGGAGACGGCCGCTTCCTGGGCCACGCTCTGCGGGGCGAAGAGCATCCGCCGGGCTCGCGCGACTTCGTCTCCGCCCAGATCCAGACCGAGCACGGTGGCATCCAGGCTCACGGCGTCGGGATCGACGGCGATCGGCGGCAGATTGTCCACGACCTGCCACTTTTCCGTCAGCTCGCGTTTGACCGCGTCCGTCCCGATGTAGCTCACGGTGACCCATTGCTCGTCGGGCGGCCGGTGAATCCGCAGAGACCGAACGGTCAGCGACTCGACGCCGCGCGAGTGGCGAGCCGCGGGATTGCTGCCCGCAAACCGGGCGGCGTTCAAGTCCACCGCGCGATCGATCGGGATGCCGCTCCAGTGCGTGATTTCAGCGCCCGGCCCGAATCCGAGGGCAGTGAACCCCTGCCTCAGATGCGAGACGACGTAGTGCGAGCCCGCAGCGTCGTGATACTCCTCGACGAGGAAGGGCAGGAAGGCGATCTTGCCGTTGAACGGGTCGGGCAGCAGATAGTTGGTGTGCAGATCGCGCACCGAGTGGAAGATGTCCGACAGCTCCGAGTGGAAGCGCCACTCGGGATCCATCGTCGCTGCGCTCTGCCGGTCGAGGCGCGCGCTCATCAGGCGGAGGCGCTGCACCGGGCTGACCGCGTGCATCGCGACCTTGAGCGGAAGATGGACGTAGTTCTGCTCGAACAGCACGATCGCCTGGTTGACGATCAGCTTGCGTTCGTTCAGCGTCAGCGTGCCCGCGGTCTTGAGGAAATCGGCGAGCTCCAGTGCTGCAGACAGCGCCTCGGGCAGGTTGCTCAACATGGCGGCACGAGAGAGGATCGTCCGGCGGCGCGTTTTCGTTCGGACGCGTGCGCGTTTCGATCGCGTGCTCACACGCTGTGAACGGGTGGTGGCGCGCCGAGAGCGCGTGCTCACCCGCCGCGGACGTGCTCGGCGGGCCGTCGAGCGGACCTTGCGTGTGCGGGGGCGTCGCGTTCGGGCAGCCACAAACCCTCCTGCCATGCAACGGCGAACGCGCGGCTGCCGGAAGTCCGAACGCCGCGACTGGATTCGCGAAAGCCTAGCACACCCGTCGCCACGCCCAGGTCGTTGAGCGATCAGCAATGCTGCGCCGGACCT
>Ga0066388_100002106_pt1 | contig 11896 bp, 12 predicted proteins | sample PanSoiMetaGPlot6_FD_64539 | JGI IMG/M metagenome (GOLD analysis project Ga0066388, IMG submission 64539) | Tropical forest soil microbial communities from Panama analyzed to predict greenhouse gas emissions - Panama Soil - Plot 6 (Hybrid Assembly) | ecosystem: Environmental > Terrestrial >... | reverse complement strand
GACGCGGCGAGCGTGGCGGTGCCGATGAGCAGCGAGAGGCTGTAGCCGACGAAGGGCTCCACCTCCCGGCGCACGTTCGCATCGCGGAGGGCGCGCGACAGGAGCCAGGGAAAGGCGACGCCCTTGAGGCCGGCGCTGGCCAGCGCGAGGATCGGGACACGCAGCGAACGGTCGGCGTTGGCGGCCAAGGTCAGGAAGCCGAGGAGCACACCCTGGAGGGCGACGACACGGATGCAGCTCCCGATGCGGCTCGAGCCGAGCAGCAGGAAGCTCGTCAGGACGATACAGATCAGGACGGTGTCAATTCCGGCGGCCACCCGATCACCTCCAGCCGAGCAGGAGCGCGAGCACGGACAGCACGCCCGCCCCGACCAGCAGCTTGGGTACGTGAATGAGGCGCAGGCGTGCCATGGAGGACTCGATGAGCCCCGTGATCACGGCGAGCGCGCCCATGGCGGCGATCGCAGCGGCGGAAGAAAGCCACGGATCACCCCCATGCAGCGGGAGGACGCCGACGAGGAGGGCTCCGAGCAGCCAGAGCTTGACGGTGGACCCGTAGAGGATGAGCGCCAGGTCCGGTCCGCCGTGGTCGAGCACCATGACCTCGTGGAGCATGGTGAGCTCGAGATGCGTGGTGGGGTCATCCACGGGAATCCGGCCGTTCTCGGCGAGGAACACGACGAGGAGGGCGGCCGCGACGAGGGCGAGCGTCGGCGTGCCCTGCCTCCAGACGGCGAGCGTCGCATGAGAGACCATCCCGGATAGAGAGAGGTTCCCGGTCCGCCGTGCGACGGCGGCGAGTCCAAGTAGCAGGGCCGGCTCCGCCAGCGCCGCGAAGGTCACCTCGCGGCTGGCCCCCATGCCCTCGAAGCTCGAACCCGTGTCCAACGCGGCGAGGACCGTGACGAAACGGGTCAGGGCGAGGAGATAGGTAAAGAGGATGACGTCGCCTGGGAACGCAAGCAGGGCGGACGAGGAGCCGAACGGCACGAGCGCGGTGGCCAGGGTGACGGCCGCCAATCCAACGACTGGGCCGGTGCGGAAGATCCAGGTGCTCGTCTGGCTGTAGACCGCGCCCTTTCGCGTCAGCTTCGCGACATCGTAGTAGGGCTGGAGGAGCGGCGGGCCGACACGCCCAGCCACGACGGCCTTCGTCCGCGCGATGATCCCGAGGAGCAGCGGGGCGAGGGTGAGCGCGAGCAGTGGAGGGAGGAGGGAGCTCGGCTTCATGGTTGGGCGAGCTTCCAAAGCAGCAAGACCAACAGCGTGAGCGCGATCTGCAACACGTAGAGCTGGATGCGTCCGTGCTGGAGCCACCGAAACGCGGAGAGACCCTTCTGGACGCCGGCGAAGAGGGGCGCATAGAAGCCTTCACGGTAGAAGTCCGGACTTTCCGTCGTGAAGGAGGCGGCCTGCGGAAAGAAGCCTCGGGGTGCGGAGAAATGGCGGCGGGTGCCGAGGAGTGGCCCGAAGAGGTCCGTTAACGGCTGGGTGAAGGAGGAGGCGGTATACTGCATCCGGGATGAGGGCAGCGCATAGCCACAGTCCCACGTTGGACCCGCGGCCAATGGCTTCCCTGCGAGCGCGGTCCGTTGGACCGCGATCACGATGCCCACTAGGGCGAGCAAGCCAAACGCCCCGAGGGTGATCGACCCGAGGACCCCGGTAACCGGCCCGAGCGCTTCGTGCACGGTCGATCCGGGGAGAGCGGTCACCTGCTCCAGCACGGGGGCCAGGTGCCCGACGAGCGGCCGTGACAGGACGCCGATCAGGACGCACGTCGCAGCGAGCAGCACCATGGGTGCCTGCATCGCCCAGCCCTGTTCGTGAACGTAGGCGGCATGGTTGCCGCGGGGCTCACCCAGGAAGACGGCCCCGAAGGCCTTGGCGAAGCAGGCGATGGCGAGGCCACCGATCAGCGCCAGCGCGGCGATGGCGGCGAGTGCCGGGCCGGCCGCCTCGTTCCCGAGCGAGACGGCGGCCGTGAAAGCCCCCGCGTAGATCAAGAACTCGCTTACGAACCCGTTGAGCGGTGGAAGGCCGGCGATGGCCGCCGCCCCAATCAGGAAGAGCACGCCCGTCCACGGCATGCGCTTGAGGAGCCCGCCGAGCTCCTCGATGTCGCGGGTCTTCGTGCTGTGGAGCACGGCACCGGCTCCGAGGAACAGCAACGCCTTGAAGAGTGCGTGGTTCAGCACGTGGAGGAGGGCGCCTCCGAAGCCGAGGACGGTCAGCGGAGCGAAGCCAGCGCGAAGTCCGACCAGACCGAGTCCGAGGCCGAGCGCGACGATGCCGATGTTCTCGACGCTGGAATACGCGAGCAGCCGTTTGAGATCGCGCTGCGCCAGGGCAGAGAGCACGCCGAACACGCCCGAGGTCACCCCCATCGCAATCAGGGACCATCCCGCCCAGTAAGGGAGTGGGCCCAGGAAGGTGAGGGTCCGCAGGAGCCCGTAGATGCCGGTCTTGATCATGACTCCCGACATCACCGCCGAGACGTGGGAGGGCGCGGCCGGATGCGCCTCCGGCAGCCACACATGGAGCGGCACGAACCCCGCTTTCGTACCGAAGCCGACGGCGGCCAGGATGAAGAGGAGCCCGGCGTGGGAGCCTACCGTGAGGTGGTCAAAATCAAGCGAGCTGGCGCCCCCGCCCAGCATGACGAAGAGGGCGAGTAGGAACGCCGTGCCGAAATGGCTCGCGAGGAGATAGGTCAGCCCCGCCTCACGGACGTTCGCGTCATCGTCCCGCATCGTGACGAGGAAGAAGGAGGCCAGCGCCATCGTCTCCCAGGCGACGAGGAACAGGATGGCATTCCGCGCGACCACGACGAGCGCCATGCTCGCGACCAGGAGGTTGAAGAAGAACCAGGAGACACCCAGCGCCTTCTCGCTACGATACGCCAGCAGGTATTGACCCCCGTAGACCGCTGCGAGAGCCGAGAGGCCGAAGATCGGGAGCAGAAAAAAGGCTGAGAGTGGGTCCACCGCCACGACGAAGGCGCCATACGGGACGTCCCAGGGCGCTCGCAGCGATTGCGTGGGCGCGCCGAGCAGCACGCGGCCAGCAGGAATCAGTCCGGTGAGGCAGCCCGCGACAGCGCTGGCCACGCCGAGGAACGTCGACCACCGCACCGAGCGAACGCCAAGCGCGGCGCAACCACCGAGGGTAAGAATCGCCAGCGCGAGGATGACCACCTAGTTGCCCCGCCCGTCGGCGGCCGTCGATCGGGTGAGGCTATCTTCGACACGCTGCGCCTCGCGGAGGATCTCGTCGCGAGCGGCCTGCCGGATGACAGCCTTCTTGAAGCCCGGATCGTGCAGCGCGAAGGCCAGTCGGGAGAGCAGGCGTAAGTGGGCGCGTACCGTGGGGCTGATGAGCGAGAACAGCACCTGGACGGGTTTGCCATCCAGCGCGCCGAAGTCGACGGCCTTTTCGAGGAAGCAGAGCGTGATCGTCGGCCGGGGGACGTGCAGCACGATGGGGTTCCGGACGTGGGGGATTGCGATCCCGTCGCCGATCCCGGTCGACTGCAACCCCTCTCGCGCCAGCAACACGCGGAGGAGAAAGTCGCGATCGACCTCCTCCGGAAGACGCATGTGCTCGACCACCGCCCGCAACGCGGACTCCTTGTCGCCGCCGCTCAGCCTGTAGAAGATCCCCCCAACCTGCAGGCCTTCGACGAGGCTCGGGATCGGGATGGCATGACTCTCCGGTTCGTCGAAGAGGACGGCCGAGACGTTCATCCGCCGAGAGGTTGCCCACTCCAGCAACTCGGCCCGGTTGAAACGATACTGCTCGTTCACCCGGTAGGCGGGCAGAATCCCCTGGTTTACCCAGCGGTAGATGGTCTTCTCGGAGACGTTGAGCAGCTTGGAAACGTCGTGGACACCGAGTTGCATTTCTCTCCTGCTTTGGCTAGTTAAGCCGATTATTAGACAAGTGTGGACTTGTCAACCTCGTGCTCCGATGTTGTCCCCCGATGCTGCGTCCTGTTCGGCTGCGCGATGAGGACGATAAGATCACCTGTTGGATGCTGTCGCTCTCGGCTGGTCGGAGATCGACAGCGAGCGGGATATTCCCTAAGGAGAACCGGCTAAATGATGAGAGTACTCGCGTTCTTGCTGATTGGCCTGCTGAGCGGGTCGTCACAGGCGGCGTCGGGGGATCGTGGCGGGGATGCGCTCTCGAGACTGCTCGCCGGGAACCACCGCTACGTGAGCGGGACGGTCGCCCACCCGAATCAGACTGCCGGACGGCGCCGGGCGGTGGCGACCAGCCAGCATCCGTTCGCCACCATCCTCAGCTGCTCGGATTCGCGGGTTCCTCCCGAGATCGTCTTCGACCAGGGGCTGGGGGATCTCTTCGTCGTCCGGGTGGCGGGCAACATCGCGGAGCCGGCTGGGCTGGGCAGCATCGAGTACGCCGCCGAGCACCTGGGCGTCGGGCTCGTCGTGGTGCTGGGGCACTCGCGCTGCGGCGCGGTGGACGCCGCCGTGAAGGGCGGGGAGGCCCCCGGCCACATCCCCACGCTCATCGAAGCGATCATGCCGGCCGTGGAGAAGACGCGGGACCAGCCGGGAGACCGCCTCGCCAATGCGGTGAGAGCGAACGCCCTGCTCGTGGCCGAGCAGCTGCGGACGTCCGACCCCGTGCTGTCGCACCTGGTCCACGACGGGAAGCTCCGCGTCGTCGCGGCGCTCTACGATCTGGACAGCGGCAAGGTCGACGTGCTGCCGACGAATACCAAGTAGAAGCGGGAAGGTCGGCGATGGCCGGAGCGCTCAGTGCTCCAGGAGGAAGTCCTGGGGGTTGACGGGCTTTCCCTGCACGAGCACCTCGTAGTGGAGGTGTGGTCCCGTGCTCCGGCCGGTGCTTCCCACCCGGCCGATGATCTGTCCCCTCGCCAACTGCTCGCCCGGCTTCACCTCGACCTTGTTGAGATGCGCGTAGCGCGAGCGGACGCCGTTCCCGTGATCGAGCATCACGTTCTTGCCGTAGCTGCCGTGTAGGCGGACGGAGGTGACCGTCGCGGCGCCCGGTGATCTGACGGGCGTCCCAGGGGGACTCCGGATGTCGAGCCCCCGGTGATTCTCCATTCCTCCCCCCCAGGGAGATCGGCGCATTCCGAAGTTCGAGGTGATGTGGCCATGGACCGGCCAGCGGAGGGGGAGCGAGTTCATGATCTTGCCCATGTGACCGATCATCCGCTCCAGGTCGCGCACCCGCGGCCCTTCCTGGTTGACGCTGGCGGTCAGCAGCTCGACCTCTTGTGCGGGTCGGATCTCCACGCCGGGCGGGTAGCCGTGCTCCTCGGTGCTGCCGGCCGCCGTGGCCGGCGTGAGGTCATCCCCCGGCGGCCCGAACGCCTTCCACATCTTGGCGTGGAGCGCCTTCCAGGTCCTGATCTCGCTACGGACCGCCTCGAGCTGCGGCTGAAACGAGTGGAAGGTGCGCTCGTCGGCCACGCACTGGCGGAGAGCCGGGAACTGCGCCGACTCGCGCTTCAGGAGCATGTAGTCGCCCGAGAGACCGAACATGGTCGCGCCCACCGCGCCGACCAGGACGATCGTCCCGGTCGCGATCCAGCGGGGAAGGCGGACGCGCGTGATGCGCGAGCCGTCCCCGTGGATCACGAGGAGACTGAGCGGACGTTTCATCCCTTGATCGGGACCACCACGGCGTGCGGAGCATCGGCAGGCTTCTCCTTCGACATCCGGCACTGGCCGTCGAGCACCGCACCCGCCTCCATCATGACGACGGGTGCCTCGACGTCTCCGGTGAGGCGCGCGGTGCTCTTCAGCTCCACGCGTTCGCTCGCCGTCACATCCCCGACCACCTGCCCGTGGACCACCAGGATGCCGGCCCGCACGGTCGCCTCGACGATGCCCCGCTCGCCGATGATCAGGGTGTCCTGGGCCGTCAGCTCACCGCGCAGCTTCGCGTCGAGCATCACGGTGCCGGAGCAGGTGTACCTCCCCTCGATCTCCGAATCCTCATCGAGGAAGGCCCCGAGACGGCCCCGCATCTTTTTGCCCTTTCGCTTTCCGAACATGACGCACCTCACTGTTGACGATTTGTTGGAAGGGGGGAGAGCAAGGGCGATACCAACGTCCCGTCATGTGGCTCGCTACAGCGGGAGCGCTCTGCCCAAACCCCAGCACCGAGGAGGCCGGCGAACATTCGTCGGCCCCGGGGAGGGCGTCCACGCTGTGTCGGATGATCGGTGAGGTGCACGAGTCCGAACGCGACTGTTACAGAGCGGGTCAGTCGCCGGCGCTTGGGGTCGTCGAGTCCCGGCGCGGGAGGGATCGGTGGCGGGCTCGAGCAGGGCCGTGCGGAAGGCGCCCGGAGACATATCCCGGGGCCTCCGACGCAACAGGTCATTGACGGGCGGTCAAGGTTTTGTACAGGAGGGCTGATGGGAGCCGCCGACATGGGCACCGTGGACGCAACGGGTGTCCGGCCGGGCGGCCCGAGCGTCCGTGGACACGCGGCCCAGTTCTACGGAACCGACGTCTCCGCAGCGCGGGTGGCGCTCCACTGACGTACCCCCACCAAGGCGGTTGTCACTGCGGGAACGTCCGCTGGACGCTGACCACTCGCCTCGTCGCCGCACAGCTGCCGGCCCGTGCGTGCCAGTGCACGTTCTGCCGGAGACACGGCGCCCTCACCAGCTCCGACCCGGCAGGAACGCTCGGCTTCGCCGTGCGCGACCCCGCCGCGCTGCTACGCTATCGCTTCGCCACCGGCTCGGCCGAATTCCTTCTCTGCGCCCGCTGCGGTGTGTACGTGGGTGCGGTGATGGAAGAGGACGGTCGCCGCTTCGGCATCGTCAATCTCAACTCCCTCGATGCGCGGGCGGAGCTCACGCCGGTGCCGGAGGCGATGGACTATTCGGCTGAAGACGTGACGGGACGTCGCGCGCGGCGGCGGGCGCGCTGGACACCGATGGTCGGCGACGAGGGAAGCGGCTAGGCCCGCGCGACCCGGGTGCGACATCCGCCGTCGCGATCAGACGCGGGCGGGGTGCACCGGAGCGCCAGCCACGTCGACCCGGGTCCGGAGGAGGCACCCGCCGAGCGCGGGGTTCTCGTGGTCGCCGGTGGTGACGAGGAGGTCGCGACCATCTCGACCTGCGAAGCACACGCTGGTCACCAGCGTCGCTGGCACATCGAGGCGGCCGTCCAGCACGCCCTTCGGGGTGAAGCGCCCGATGCCGAATCCCCCCAGGATCGCCACCCAGACGGCGCCGAGTTCATCGACGGCGAGGCCGTCGGGCGCACCGTAGGACGAGAGGTCGACCGCTCTCCGGTTGCCGGGCGTTCCGTCCCCGTCGAGGTCGTGGATCACGAGCGTCCTGGAGCGGGTGTCGGAGTGGTAGATCGTCCGCTCGTCGGGTGAGAGCCCGACGCCGTTCGGGTGGATGACGCCGTCGTAGAGGACAGCGGCACTGCCGTCGAGCTCGATGCGCCATAGCTCGCCCGGCATCGGGTTGGCGCTCGGGTCGAACACCGAGAAGCGGAGCGAGCCCGCGTACACGCGGCCCCTCGCGTCCGTGCAGAGGTCGTTCCACCCCGCGACGCCATCGACCTCGAGGACGGTGCGACTCTTCCCATCGCGGACGTGGACGAGGCTCCGACCCGACACGATCAGGCCACCCAGGGCATGGACCGCCATTCCCCCGATCCCGCGACGCTTGGCGATCACGGTCGTGAGTGGCACACCCGGGCTCGCCCCGTAGACGCCACCCGCGAGCACGTCGCTCAGCAGGAACGATCCGTCGGGTGCCTGGGTGGGGGCCTCGGCCAGTCCGAATCCGGACGCGATCACCTCGCAGGTCGCCACGGTTAGCGCTCCCCGCTCTGCTTCGGCCGCTCGCGCGGCGCGGTCCACGTGAAGCGGGGCCGCGTGCGCTGGGCGAAGGCCCGCAGTCCTTCGGCAAGGTCCCCCGCGGCCTGTCCCTCGCCTTCCCACGTGCCGGCGAGCTCCACGTCGATCGCGCCGTGGTCAACGACCGCGGCGATCATCTCCTTCGCGGCGCGCTGCGTGAGCAGCGATTGTGCGGCCAGGGTGGAGGCGAAGGCGTGCACTCGCTCCTCGAGGACGCCCGGATCATGGACCTCGTCGACCAGGCCGACGCGCAGGGCCCGTTCCGCATCGATGAGCTCGCCCGAATAGAGCAGATACTTTGCCGCCGAGGCACCGATGAGCTTCACCACACGCTCGAGCGCGAAGGTGGGGTAGACGATGCCCAGGCGGGCCGGGGTGATGCCGAAGCGGGCACCGCTCTCGACCAGCCGCAGGTCACAGGCGACGGCGATCTCGCATCCCCCGCCGATGCAGAAGCCCTCCACCAGGGCGACGCTCGGCTTGGGGAAGCGGGCGAGCGCATCCTCGGCAGCCCGGTTCGCTGCCCGGTACGTGCTGCCGCTGGCAGGCTCGCCGAGCACGCCCAGCTCAGCGATGTCGGCGCCGGCGCAGAAATGGTCACCCGCTCCGCGGACGACCAGCACGCGCACCGACGGGTCGTTGGCGAGCTCTTCCAGCAGGCGCGCGATCCCCTGCCACATGGCGAGCGTGACGGCGTTGCGCTTCGCCGGCCGGTTGAGCCAGAGCGTGGCCACGGCGCCCTCGCGCGTGACCGCCAGGGGTTCTTCCAGGACGGGCGTCGCCCGACGGGTCATCCGATCTCCCCCGGGACCCCGGTGGCCCGCGCCCAGGCCCAGAGACCGAAGAGGCCGAGAACCGTCTGCATGCCGAGGAGCGGGGCAGCGTGCGCCGCTGGAAAGAACCCTCCGCGCACGGCGATGACCTCGGTAGCCATCAGGCCGAGGATCACGGGAAGCACGGTGAGGAGCACGACCGCGCGCCGTTCCAGCGGACGGAGGGCCGCCCACACGAGGAGCAGGGTCCACCCGAGCATCAGCGCGGCACCCGTGCGCATGGCGTAGAGAAGCTCAGCCGTGGCGGGCACATCGACGCCGAGCATCTGGCGAGACACGGCAGGCGAGAGGAGGGCGACCACGGCCAGGGCGTCGAGCGCGGCGCCGATCCAGCAGAACGCCCGCAGGGCCGAGGTGGGTCCCATCGCTCCCCCGTAGCACAGGAAGAGCGTCGACGCTCCTTCCGTCCCGGCGGTGGACCGCCTACAGCAGGGCGAGCACCTCCGCGGCCGCCCGCTCGCCCGAGCGGACCGCCCCGTCCATGTAGCCGTTCCAGAAGGTGGACGTCTCGGTTCCGGCCCAGTGGATGCGCCCGACCGGCTCTCGCAGGGCAGCCCCGAAGTCGAGCAGCGTTCCCGGTCCCAGCACGGAGACCGGGCACCCACGGTTCCATACCTCGGTGGACCAGTTGAATTCCACGATCTCGCTCGAGTTGAGCGCCTGGTTCCCAAAGAAAAGGGCGAGGTTCTGCAGCGCGGCCGCCTGGCGGTCACTGTCGGACGCGTTCTCCCACACGCGCGCCTCGTGACCACCGATGAAGCCCATCATGACCCCGAAGCTGCCATCGGCCGGCGACGTGTCGAAGGTGACCTTGATGGGCCCGCTCTCGCTGAGGGCCTGGCCGGTGAGACCGGCCGCGCGCCAGAACGGCGTGGGATAGATGGCCTCGAACTTCATGAGGGTGCCCTGCGGCATGTGCTGCACAAGCTGATCCCGGAGTGGAGGCAGCGGCGGATCGTACTCGATGCGTCCCGCGAGGGTGGGGGGCACCGCGACGATGACCTGCTGGCCGTATAGCTTGAAGTGGTTGCCGGAATAGACGGTCACGCGGCCCGCGCCCGAGGACTGGTCGATGCGGCTCACCGGCCGGTTCAGCAGGACGAGCGAGCCGAGCTGCGCCGCGACCTGCAAGGGAACCATCTGGGCGCCGCCGACGAAGCGGCTCTCCTGCGCGCCGCCGGCGGTGTTGAAGTTGCGCTCGAACGTCCCCGCGTTCTGCTCGTTCCCCGAGGCGGCGATGTAGAAGAGCGTGTAGAGGAGGGACAGCTCGCCCGCCTCGGCGCCGAAGATCGCCTCCGTCGCCGCCGACACGACGGCCATGAACTCTCCGCTCCCGCTCGTGTTCGCGCGGAGCCAGCTGTCGAGCGTCTGGCGGTCCCACTGCTCGGCACTGGCCGAGGTCCAGGGCGCGTCCACGGGAACGCTCTGCGACATCTGATCGAGCAGGGTGACTGCCAGCGTGATGTCCCCCGCGACAACGGGATCCGGCGGCGCGGTGCCGAATGGCGTGTTGTTGGGAAACTCCTCGCGGCGCGCATTGGCCCCGACGAACACGTTGTTGCCGGTGTTGTAGGTCGGGAAGAGTCCCACGCCCACGTCCGCCGCGAGAGCCTGGATGCGATCCTGCGTGGGTCCGGTGAACATCCCGCCCAGCTCGCTGTAGCCACCGTTGCTGAGCGCGTGGTTGAGGACCCGGCCGCCGACGCGGTCGCGAGCCTCGAGGACGAAGACCGATCGGCCGGCCTTCACGATCTCGCGCGCTGCCGTGAGTCCGGCGAGGCCGGCGCCGATGACGATCACGTCCGCCGAGTGCCCTGCGGCCTCGCTCGAGCGCGGCATCGCCGCCAGTGCCGCGGTGGCCGCCGCTCCACCCAGCAGGCCGCGACGCGTGATTCCTCGGTTCGCCATCTCGCCTCCTTGTCGGCGCGCGACCATAGCGCGTCGGCGCCCCGGCGCCCGTGCGCCGGGCGGGGAGTCCGGCGCCGGATGACCGGGGATTCGGCGGGGATTAACCGGGGAGGCGGCTTGCTTGACGGCGGGGCGGGGCCTGCCGTACAGGGCGCGTCGCGAAGCGGCGTGCCGCGAGGCGGCACGGGCGAGGGCGGGACCGATGACACAGACCGCGAGGCGACGCGTGCTGTCGCTGGTGGCCGTCCTGGCGGTGGTGCTCGGTTATCTCCTCTATCCGCTGTCGAGCGGCCGCTTCCACATCGTCGTCGACCAGGCGAAGCTGAGCGAGCGCGAACGCTATCTGGCGACATCGCCCCACGGGCAGTCGGGGAGCCGACCGAACATCGTCGTGATCCTCGCCGACGACCTGGGGAAGACGGACATCTCGCTCTATGGCGGGCGGGTCGCTACGCCGCGCATCGACGCCCTGGCTCACGAGGGCGCCACCTGCACGGAAGGCTACATCACCTCGCCGATCTGCAGCCCATCGCGCGCCGGCCTGATGACGGGGCGCTACCAGCAGCGCTTCGGGCACGAGATCCAGCCGCATGAGCGCTACCCGCGGAATCGCCTTGAGTACTACGTCTTCAAGTACCTCCTCGCGCGCGACCCGTTCCGGGTGGCCGACCTGATCGCCTTTCCGCGCTTCGAGGACATCGTCCAGCAGGGATTGCCCCTGTCGGAGGTGACGCTCGCCGAGGTGCTCCGCCGGCAGGGCTACCAGACCGCGATCATCGGCAAGTGGCATCTGGGCAGCAGCCCGGACCGCATCCCCATCCACCGCGGCTTCGACTACCACTACGGTTTCTACGAGGCGCACACCCTCTACGCCGATCCGCACGACCCCGACATCGTCAACCAGCGCCACGACGACTTCACCGACCGCAACATCTGGAACCTCGGGAGGCAAGGGAGCTGCGCGATCCGCCGGAACGACGAGATCATCGACGAGAAGGTCTACCTGACCCAGAAGATCGCCGAGGAGAGCGTGCGCTGGCTCGAGGCGCACCACGATCGGCCGTTCTTCCTCTACGTTCCCTTCTCGGCACCGCACACCCCCTTCCAGGTGCCGCGGCGGTACTACGATCGGTTCTCCGACGTGAGCGATCCGATCCATCGCGTCTACTACGGCATGATCGCGGCCCTCGATGATGCGGTCGGCGAGATTCTGGACGCGCTCGCCCGGCTGGGCCTCGACGACGACACCCTGGTCTTCTTCC
>Ga0066388_100002105_pt1 | contig 11897 bp, 8 predicted proteins | sample PanSoiMetaGPlot6_FD_64539 | JGI IMG/M metagenome (GOLD analysis project Ga0066388, IMG submission 64539) | Tropical forest soil microbial communities from Panama analyzed to predict greenhouse gas emissions - Panama Soil - Plot 6 (Hybrid Assembly) | ecosystem: Environmental > Terrestrial > Soil... | reverse complement strand
ATTGTCGCTGGCGATTGCCGAACACCATGGGGTAACGGCGGAAGTCTTCGTCACCACGCACGTCGGCCACGCGCGCGAGCTCGCGCGCGCGGCGGTCGGCCGCGGCGCCCAGCTCGTCATGGCGTGGGGCGGTGACGGGACGATCAATGAGGTGGCCTCCGCGCTGGTCGGAAGCGACGTGGCGCTCGGGATCGTCCCGGCCGGATCGGGCAACGGGCTCGCGCGCGAGCTCGGGATCGACACGCATCCGCGAAAGGCGATCGCCGACGCGCTCCACGCGCCGCCGCAGCGAATCGACGTCGGTGAAATCGAGGGGCGGTACTTCGTGAACACCGCGGGCATCGGTTTCGACGCGCACATCGCGTCGCGCTTCGCGACCGCCCGCCGGCGGGGCTTTCTCGGCTACGCCGGCATCACCGCGCGGGCGCTCACGAGCTATGTTCCGCTCGAGTACCGAGTGCTCGTTCCCGGTCGTCACGCCCGAGAGGTCCGCGCGGTTCTTCTCACCATCGCGAACTCGGCACAGTTCGGCAACGGTGCATTGATCGCTCCCGGCGCGCGCGTCGACGATGGGGAGCTGGATCTGGTCGTGTTCCAGGAGCGCTCGCGATTCCACACTGTCTGCGCGTTGCCGAGGCTCTTCACGGGAACCGTGAACCGAGTCGCCGGCTGCACGATTACGCGCGTTCGCGACGTCACCATCGAGGCGACGGTGTCGCTGACCTACCACCTCGACGGCGAGCCGGTGGCGGGAGGAACCACGCTCCACGCACGCGTCCATCCCGCCGCGCTCCGCGTGGCCGTCAACTAGAAAACGATCTCTACGAATTCCAGATGCTCAAGTGCCGATGCGGACGAGGAAGACCTCGCGGACAGCCGGAATCTTGCGCAGTTCCTCGAGCGCGGCGTCGAGCGCAGGCCGTCCCCCCGGGTCCTCATCCAGGTTGACGACGCCGATGGCGCCCGACGCGTTGCGGCCAAGCGCAAAGTTGGCGATGTTCACGCGATGGCGGCCGAGGATGGTTCCCACGTCGCCGATGACGCCGGGTTGATCGTCGTTGGCAATGATCAACATCGTGCCGCCGAGCGGCGCTTCGACCTCGATCCCGCGGACCGAGACGAGCCGCGGGCTGTTCGGCTCGAACACGGTGCCTTCGACCCACCGTTCGCCCCGGTCGGTGTGCAGCTTGATTGAGATGAGGCTGTGGAAATGCCGCGAGCGCGAACTGCGCGATTCGACGATGTCGATGCCGCGCGCGCGGGCCACGGCGCGGGCGTTGACGATCGACACGCCGCTCGAGAGAATCGGCCGCAGCACACCGGTCGCCGCGCTCGCCGCCAGAATGTCGACGCCGCGGTTTTCGACGAGCGCGCCGTAATAGCGCACGCCGAGCGCTTCGATTCGCGCGGCACCCATCTGCGACGCCAGACCGCCAAGAAAGTCGGTGAGGCGAATCCACGGCTGCAGCCTCTGCAGCTCGTCGGGGTGAATCGACGGAAAGTTGACCGCGTTCCGGACCAGGCCGTCGCGCAGGAAATCGCGGACCGTCGCCGCCGTTTCGATTCCAACGAGCTCCTGCGCTTCTTCCGTCGACGCGGCGATGTGAGGTGTCGCGATCACTTGCGGAAGTTGGGCGAGAGACCAATCGGCTGGCGGTTCAGTTTCGAAAACATCGAGGGCCGCGGCTGACACGATGCCGGCCTCGATGGCCCGGCGCAACGCACCTTCGTCGATCAATTCGCCGCGAGCCGTATTGATCAGCCGGATGCCGGCCTTGCAGGCAGCGAACCGCTGATCGTCGAACAGATGTTTGGTCTCGGCCGTCGACGGCAGATGGAGCGTCAGATAATCGGCGGTCGCGCAGACGCGATCGAGCGACATGAGCTCGACGCCGAGTCCCGCGGCGACTTCCTCCGAGATGTAGGGATCGTGGGCAACCACCCGCATCCCGAACGCCCGCGCGCGCTGCGCGACTTCCTGTCCGATGCGTCCGAGGCCGGCGATGCCGAGCGTTTTGCCGCGCAACTCCGTGCCGAGAAACCGCTTCTTCTCCCACTTCGCGGATTTCATCGCGCGGTCGGCCGCAGGCACCGATCGTGCCAGCGCCAGCATCAGCGCGCACGCGTGCTCGGCGACGCTGATGCTGTTGGCGCCCGGCGCGTTGACCACGAGAATCCCGCGACTGCTCGCGGCGGCGACATCCACGTTGTCGACGCCGGTGCCGGCGCGCGCGATGATTCGCAGGCGCGGCGCCGCGTCCATGAGACGCGCGTCGATTCGGGTTGCGCTGCGCACGAGAATCGCGTCCGCGTCGGCGACGTCTGTAGCCAGCGCATCGGGCGTACGACCCGATCGCGCATCGATTACCCAGCCAGGTTCAGCGCGAAGAAGATCGAGTGACGAAACAGGCAGGTCGTCGGCGACTACGATGCGCATGAGTTGGATGAGTCGGGTGGGCCCGGTGGGTCAGGTAGGTCGGACCGGCTTGTGAGTGGTGGCTGTGCGAGCCACCCGACGCACCTGGCCAACCTGACCCACCTGGCCTAATGCGCGGCCAATGTGCGCACGTAGTTCACGACATCCCAGATCTGATGGGCCGTGATCTTGCGCGAGAATGGTTTCATGCCGGTGTTTTTCACGCCGTCGCGAATGACCACGTAGATTTCGCCGTCGGTGGAACCATGCTTCCAGTCGCCGTCGGTGAAGTCGGCCGGCTTCGGGTTCAGTTCTTCGCCCATGGCGCCGTCGCCCTTGCCGCTCTCGCCATGGCAGCCGGCACATTGCTTGTCGTAAATCTGTTTGCCCGCGGCAATGGACGTGGCATCGGCGGCAACCGGATTCTTCAGCGCCGCTGCGGCCGGATGGTGATGCGCGCCGTCTTCCGGATGCGGTGCGGGATGCTGATGTTCCTGCGCGGGCTGCGCGGCGAGCACGATCGAGGTGACGATGGGCAGCGTCAGCGTGATGAGGCCGTCGCGAATGATGAAAGCCATCGTTCGACTCTCCTACGGTTCTGTAAGTATAATCCGTGAGTTTTGCACACCGCGCCGACGCGTACTGTGGAGTCGCCCTGCCGTGGTGCAAACCGCTAAAACATTCGAAACTCTGCGTGACAACGGCGTAAACTCGGCGCGTTTTCCACAGAGTTTTCCACAGAATCCGCGGAAATCTTTCGCGTCCGACAGGTGACGTGACCTAAACAATTCTCTATGAGCACACCGATCTCACGCAGCGGCGGTCGACTCGTCGTTCCCGACGATCCGATCATTCCTTTCATCGAAGGCGACGGCACCGGTCCCGACATCTGGCGCGCGAGCGTGCGCGTGTTCGACGCGGCGGTCGAAAAAGCGTACGGCGGCAAACGCCGCGTCGCGTGGCACGAGGTGCTCGCCGGCGAAAAAAGCTTCAAGCGCCTCAACACCTGGCTGCCCGACGACACCGTCGACGCGTTTCGCACGTACTACGTCGGCATCAAAGGCCCACTGACGACGCCGGTGGGAGGTGGCATCCGGTCGCTGAACGTCGCGTTGCGACAGTTGCTAGACCTTTATGTCTGTCTGCGACCGGTGCGATGGTTTCAGGGTGTGCCATCGCCGGTGCGGCGTCCCGAGAAAGTCGACATGGTGATCTTCCGCGAGAACACGGAAGACATCTACGCGGGCATCGAGTACGTCGCTGGTTCTCCCGAAGCGCAGAAGGTCCTCGATTTCTTCGCGAAGGAATTTCCGAAAGAGTTCAAGAAGATCCGGTTCGGCGCCGACAAGGCGGCGGCCGACTGGCAGGAGCAGCTCGAATCGATCGGCGCGCCGAAGCGGAGCGTCGGAGTCGAAGTCGGCGTCGGATTCAAGCCCATCAGTAGACTCGGCACCGAGCGCCTCGTGCACAGCGCGATCAGTTACGCGCTGCAGTACGGACGCAAGAGCGTCACGCTCGTCCACAAGGGCAACATCATGAAGTTCACCGAGGGAGCCTTCCGCGACTGGGGCTACCAGGTGGCCAAGGATTTCTACGGCGCCGAGGAGATCGACGGCGGTCCCTGGTGCCGGATTCCGGCCGGCAAGCCGGGCGCGGGCCTGCTGATCAAGGACGCGATCGCCGACATCACGCTGCAGCAGGTGCTGACGCGGCCCGACGAGTTCGACGTCATCGCGACACCGAACCTCAACGGTGACTACCTCTCTGATGCGCTCGCCGCGCAGGTCGGCGGCATCGGCATCGCACCCGGCGGCAACATCAACTACGTGACCGGTCATGCCGTGTTCGAAGCGACGCACGGGACGGCGCCGAAGTACGCGGATCTCGACAAAGTGAATCCGGGCTCGGTGATCTTGTCCGGCGAGATGATGTTCCGGCATCTCGGGTGGACCGAAGTGTCGGATCTGCTCATCAAGGGCATGGAAGGCGCCATCGGCTCGAAACACGTCACCTACGACTTCGCCCGCTTGATGGACGGCGCGACGGAGCTCAAGACGTCGGAGTTCGGCGACAACATCATCAATCACATGTGAAGGCGTACAACGCTGAGCCCGCAGAGATCGCGGGATACGCAGAGAGAAATGTGCTCTGCGATCTCCGTGATCTCAGCGCTCTCTGCGTTGATCGTCGTGTGCACGAGGAGACGCAATGAATCGCAAAGTGACGGTGGTCGGAGGCGCGGGGAACGTCGGCGCGACAGTGGCCCGCGGGGTCGCCGACAAGCAGCTGGCCGACGTGGTGGTGATCGACATCGCCGATCAGAAGGCGGCCGGCGTCGCGCTCGACATGCTCGAAGCGTGCCCGATCTACGGATCGGATGCGCGCGTGCTCGGAACCGGTGACTACGCCGAGAGCGCCGACTCCGACATCGTCGTCATCACGTCGGGGATGCCGCGCAAGCCGGGGATGAGCCGCGACGACCTGCTGAACGTGAACTACAAGATCATGCAGCAGGTGACCGAGCAGGTCGTGAAGTATTCGCCGAACTGTCTGATCATCGTCGTGTCGAATCCGCTCGACGCGATGGCCCAGGCGGTCTACAAGCTGTCCAGGTTCCCGCGCGAGCGGGTGATCGGCATGGCCGGCGTCCTCGATTCGGCGCGCATGCGTGCGTTCATCGCGAAAGAGCTGAATGTGTCGGTCGACAACGTGCACGCGTTCGTGCTCGGCGGGCACGGCGACACGATGGTGCCGCTGCCGCGCTATTCGACGGTGGCCGGCATCCCGATCACCGAACTGATGGACAAGGCGACGATCGACCGGATCACGGCCCGGACTGCCAGCGGCGGCGCCGAGATTACTCAGCTGGTCGGCACCAGCGCGTGGTATGCGCCCGGCGCGTCGGTCGTGGAGATGGTCGAGGCCATCATGCTCGACAAGAAGAAGATCGTCCCGTGCTCGGTCTTTCTCCAGGGCGAGTACGGCGTCCGGGATCTGTTCGTCGGCGTCCCGGTCAAGCTCGGCGCGCGCGGCCTCGAGCAGGTGATTCAGATCACGCTCTCGCCCGAAGAAGACGCCGCGTTCAAGAAGTCGGCCGCGGCGGTGAAAGAGCTCGTCGACGTGATCGGCGTCTGACGACCCTTATCCCAAACCCCTCGCCCTCAGCCTTACACGCCGCGCGGAACGCGCCGGCGCGCGGCTACGTATAATGCCTGCAATGAAGGCGAAAGACGTCTATGTCGGCGAGCTCGAGCAGCAGATCCTGCTGATTGTCCTCAGGCTCGGCGACGACGCCTACGCCAATCCCATCGGCGAGATGCTGGCGACGGCGGCGCGGCGGCGCGTCGGGCGCGGAGCCTTGTACACCGCCCTCGAACGGCTCGAAGCGAAAGGCTGCCTCCGATCGACGATGGGTGAGCCGCTGCCGGAGCGCGGCGGCCGCGCCCGGCGGTATTTCACCGTCACGACGACCGGCATGCGCGCGCTGCGGGAATCGCGAAGCGTGCTGCTCGGGTTGTGGGACGGTCTCGAGTCGAAGCTGGAGACGTCGTGACCACTGGAGCCGCGACGCCGCCTCGCGGCGCCGAGCGCCTGCTCGATCGCGTGCTCGCCGGCGCCGTGTATCGCGACGACATCGTCGGCGACCTGCACGAGTCCTTCGCCGCGGTGGCGGCTCGACGCGGGCCCGCGCTCGCACGGCTCTGGTATCTCGGCCACGTCGCCCGCTTCACCCTGCGATACGGTCTCCGGGTCACGATCCTCTCGCCCGACACGCGCTATTCGCCGACCGCTCGAGGAGGCACCGCGATGGATCGCCTGTTGATGGACGTTCGCTACGCCTTCCGGTCGCTGCTCAAACGCCCGACGACGACGGCGACGATCGTGACGACGCTGGCGCTCGGCATCGGCGCGAATGCCGCCGTCTTCGGCGTCGTCGACGCGATGCTGCTGCATCCATTCGTGATGCACGACGTCGATCGCATTGTCATGCCGATCACGACGTCGCCGCGCTTCACCGGACATCGCGAAACGGTGTCGGCCGCGGATTTTCTCGACTGGCGCCGGGATCTGGCCGGCGGAACGATCGAGCACGTCGCGGCCACCGACTGGTGGGACGCGAACCTGGTCGGGCGTGACGAGCCCGAGCGCGTCCTCGGCTTCCGCGTATCGGCGGCGTTCTTCGCTGCGCTCGACGGACGTGCGGCGATCGGTCGCACGTTCCTGGCCGACGAGGAAGTCGCGGCCAACTCGAAGCGCGTCGTGCTGAGCGACGGACTGTGGAGGCGCCGCTTCGGCGCCGATCCCGCGATTATTGGCCAGCCGGTCCTGATCGACGGCATGCAATGGACCGTGGTCGGCGTGATGCCGCCGAGCTTCACGTTTCCGCTGATGGCGGAGGTGTGGTCGCCGCTGACGTTCGACGAGAAGACCTCGCGCGATCGCACGGCGCACTACCTCACCGTCTTCGGCCGGCTCGCAGACGGCAGAACGCTCGACCAGGCGCGAGCCCAGATGAAGACGATCGCTCAGCGGCTGGCGACCGACCACGCCGACACCAACGCGCAGCTTGGCGCCAACGTCTTCACGCTGGGCCGCGGCATGGCGGATGTCGGCGTCCCGGCGGTTCTCGGCTTGTGGCAGGCTGCCGGGCTGTTCGTGCTGCTGATCGCCTGCGCGAACATCGCCAACCTGCTGCTGGCTCGCGCGGCCGAGCGCGATCGCGAGATCGCGATTCGGCTGGCGCTCGGCTCGAGCCGCGGACGGATCGTGCGCGAGTCGCTGCTCGAGAGCGCGATTCTGGTCACGCTGTCGCTGCCGCTGTCGCTGGCGATCGCGGCGGCGAGCCTGCGCCTCATGCAGGCGATGATGCCGGCGCGGATCGTGCGCTACATTGCCGGCTGGAATCGCCTCGGACTCGACGCGTGGACGGCCGGCGGCACGATCGCGTGCGCCGCGATCGCGGCTCTGATTTTCGGCGCGCTCCCAGCCATGCACATGGCTCGGGGGATCGTCGCCGACGCGCTCAAATCGGACGGCCGCGCCGGCGCCGGCCCCGGGCGGCAGCGCGTCCGCCGCGCGCTGGTGGTCGCCGAAATCGCGCTCGCGCTGCCGCTGCTGGTGGCCGCGATGCTGAGCATCTCGACCATTCGCAACTTCCTCATCACCTGGCAAGGCTACGATCCGAACAACGTCTTGACGATGAGAGCGGTGCTCCCGTCGTCGCGGTATCCGGATGCCGCCAGCCGTGAGCGCTTCGCGATGCTGTCGCTGGAGCGACTGGCAGCGGTGGCGGGTGTGCGGGAAGCGGCAGTCGGGAACGTGATCCCGGCGGTCGACACCAACTCGGTTCGCGCGATCGAGGTTGCGGGCCAGCCAATCGCCGAACTCTCGAAGTGGCCGCGCGTCGATTACCGGGTCATCTCGCCGCACTACTTCGACGCGCTGCGGATGCCGATGCTGTCGGGGCGGGGATTTACCTCGGCCGATCAAACGGCGTCGGAGCGGGTTGCGATCGTGAGCGAGTCGATGGCGCGGAAGTTCTGGCCGTCGGGGCGCGCCATCGGTGAACGGGTTCGCCTGGCGAACGGCGACTGGATGCAGATCGTGGGGATCTGCGGCGACGTCGTGCACGACTGGTTCGACGGACGCGTGCCGACGCTCTATCGCCCGCTGCCGCAGGATCCGAGCGAGGCACTCATCTTTGCGCTGCGTACGGCCGCCGATCCGCTGTCGCTGGTCGGCGACGCACGCGCGGCGATTGCGAAGGTCGACGCGACCCAGCCAGTGTTCGAGATCATGAGTCAGCGACAGGTCCTCAGCGAGCGGACGATCAGCCTGCAGTACATCGCCGCGGTGATGGCCGCCTTCGCCGGCCTGGCACTGCTGCTCGCGCTGCTCGGGCTCTACGCGGTGATGACCTATCTCGTCGCGCAGCGCGTGCGCGAAATCGGCGTCCGAATCGCACTCGGCGCCACCGGTCGCGACGTGACGCGGCTGACGATGTCGCAAGCCGCGCGGTTGACGATAATCGGCCTTGCGATCGGCCTGCTGCTCGCGGTCGCGCTGAGCCGGGCGATGGAGGCCGGGCTCCTCGGGGTGGTCTCGACCGATCTCCGGGTGACGGCCGCGCTCGCGGTCGCACTCGGCGTGACGGCGCTGGCGGCGAGCTATCTGCCGGCACGGCGCGCGGCGAGGATCGATCCAATGGTCGCGCTCCGCACCGAGTAGCGAGGCGTCGCGGCGGCGACGATCGTACAATGTCGCCATGATCGAGCCGGAGCTCGTGGTGGTGCACACGTTCGAGAGCGCAATCGAGGCCGACGTCGCGAAGAGCGCGCTCGATGCCGCCGGCATCGAGTCGATGGTCAGGTCGGACAGCGCGGGCGGCATGCGGCCGCACATCGCCTGGGCGGGAGCCGGCTTTCAGGTCCTGGTGCGAGAAGGCGACGTGGCTGCGGCGCGCGAGGTCCTCGACCTTCCCGCGAGGCCGATGTAGACGGCCGTGAGCGGTCCGCGAGTCGCCCACTACGACAGCATCGCGGCGCGTTACGACCGCCGCTACGACATTCACGAATACGCAGGCGTTCGCGAGACGCTCGTCGGCTTCGTCGGCGAGTCACAATCTATTCTCGAAGTCGGCTGCGGTACGGGTCACTGGCTCGCGGCCCTCGAGGCCGATATGAAGCCTTCGCGCGGCGACGCCGGTCACGAACCGCCCGCACATGACCGGAGGACGAACGCGGTAGCCGTGCGCGTGATTGCCGGAGTCGAACCCTCTACGGAGATGATCGCGCGCGCGCACGCGGCGGCTCCCGGCGCGTGCCTGGTCCGAGGTCGCGCGGAAGCGCTGCCATGGCGAGACGCGAGCGTCGATCGCGTCTACTGCATCAACGCCCTCCATCACTTCTCCGATCGCGCGCAGTTTTTCGCGGAAGCGCGTCGCGTGCTCAAGCCGGGCGGCGCCCTGTTGACCATCGGCAAGGATCCGCACGTCGAGCGCGATTCGTGGTGGGTCTACGACTACTTTCCCGAGACGCTCGCCATCGATCGCGACCGCTTCGCCCGCGTCCGGACCTTGCGCGGCGAGCTCACGTTCGCCGGCTTTGCCTGGAGCGAGTCGTTCGAGGCGGATCACGTCGAGAGCGCGATCGCTGCGGCCGACGCTCTCGCCACCGGAATCGTCGACCGCGCCTACACGTCGCAGCTCACGGTGCTCGCCGCCGACGAGTTCGCCGCCGGCGTCGCGCGGATCCGCGAGGCCGACGCGGCGGCCGGCGGCGAGCTGCGACTCGCCGCCGACTTCTACCTGTACGCGACCGTTGGCCGGGTCGCGTGATCCGATTCAGAACATGTAACGCAGGCTCAGCTGCGCGTCGCGGCGCGCGTCGTTCTTACTCACCACGCGTCCGAAGTTCGAGTTCGTCGGGTCGACGGTGGTGAAGCCGGACGTGGTTGTCGAGCCGGCAATGTTGCTCCAGTTCGGCCGGTTGATGAAGTTGAAGATCTCGGCGCGGAACTGCAGCCGCTGCGTACCGTTCAGCCGGAAGTTCTTGAAGAAGGCGATGTCCCACTGCTGCTCGGACGGGTTGTACAACGCGTTCCGCGGCGCGTTGCCGAACGTTCCAGCCGCCGGCGCAGCGAATGCCGCGGGGTTGAACCAGAAGTTCTGATCCGTGCCCGCGCCGCCGGAGAAATTGTGATTGGCGCCGGCGTTCGGATCGCCGACCAGGTTGTACGGCTGGCCGAAATTTCCGTCGCCGACGCCGGCGATGTCGTTGGTGCGGACGATTGCGAACGGCGTACCGGTCCGATAGAACGTTGCGCCTGACACCTGCCAGCCGCCGAGCAGATTCTTGACGATCGTCTGCTGGTCCTTCCAGAACGGCAGATCGTAGATGTAGTAGACGTTCAACACGTGCCGCCGATCGAAGTTCGACGCGCCCCAGTAGCTGGAATCGTCATAGGTGTTCCACACGACGTTGCGCTTGTCGCTGGCATCGTCCTCGGATTTGCCAAGCGTATACGCGACCCCGACCTTCAGCCCGTTCAAATAGCGGCGGTCGGCGCTGATCTGCAGCGCGTTGTAGCGCGACGATCCGGAGTTCTCGGCCAGCCGAATCGCGCCGTAGCCCAGGTACGGGCGCAGCGCCGCGATGTTCACGCCGGGGTTGGCCTGAATCGAACCGGCCTGCAGCTGGTTGATGTTGCGCTCGCGCTGCAGATACCGTCCGAGCCGACCGACGTAGGTGACGTCGACGGTGAAGCCGAACCGAATCTCGCGCTGCACGCCGCTCGCCCACATATACGCGGTCGGCAGGTTGAACCTGAGATCCTGCGCGGTCATCGAGAACGGCAGGTTCGCCGCGCCGCCGGCGCCCGGATTGTCGACGCTGCCCGTGCTCACGCTCACCTGCGGCTGGAACGGTGGATTGCCGCCGAGCAGCGAGGAATCGTTGAGCGTGACGCGGTTGTGGAACACTCCCGCACTGGCGCGAAAGACGGTCTTGTCGTTGATCGAGTAGGCGAGACCGGCGCGCGGCTCGATCGCGTTCAGATGCGTGCTCGAGAATCCCACCGGCTGATCGCGGAACAGCGCGAGCACCGCCGGATCGCTCGCGACCACGAGGCTGCTGCCATCGCCCTGAAAGCCGCCGCCGGGCAGGACAATGCCGTTGTAGCGCGGCCCGCCGACGATCCGCCCGCTCACCGGATCGACGATCGCCGCGTTTCGCGGATCGTAGAACTGCGCCTCGAAGTTGGCGATGTTGTTGGTCTGCGAGTGCCACGGCGGCCAGAACGCCCAGCGCACGCCGCCTTCGATCGTCAGGTTGCCGGCCGGCCGCCATGAATCCTGCACGTAGACGTCGGTGGCCAGCGCCCGCCACGGCGTGAATGCACGCTGGCCGATTTCGGCGTAGTTGCTGAACAGCCCCATGGCGGCGTTCGCGACCGCGAGACCGGTGCCGGCGGAGCGGTTGTCGAGGAACTCGAAGCGTCCGTTCTGATTGTTCGTGCTGCCGGGAATCGCCTGCACGTTGATCTGATCGAAGTCGTCCTCGCCCGAGTACTCGACGACGACGCCCGTCTTGATCGTGTGGCGTCCTTTGACCAGGCTCACCGCGTCGGCGAACGTGTGGATCGGGCCCTGAGACGACGAGGGATAGGGCCCGCCGTCGATCTCGGTGAAGCCGGCGATCGAGATCGTCGGGATCTTGTCGGGAATCTCCTTGTTGGCGGGGAAGATGTACGGGTAGTTGATTCCGGTGCGGCTGCGTTTGTAGAGGTCCGTGCCGGTGAACACGTTGATGAACACCTGATCCAGCGAGTGCGTGTAGGTGGCCTCGTTGATCAGGTTGCTGCGCAGCGTGCTCGTCCAGGTGAGCGTCTGCGTGGAGTTCGGCCGATCCCAGTCGGTCCTCGCGTACGGGAAGCCGGTCGCCGGACGGAACGCGTCGATCGCCGTCCAGTTGTACTTCGAGTA
>Ga0066388_100002103_pt1 | contig 11901 bp, 11 predicted proteins | sample PanSoiMetaGPlot6_FD_64539 | JGI IMG/M metagenome (GOLD analysis project Ga0066388, IMG submission 64539) | Tropical forest soil microbial communities from Panama analyzed to predict greenhouse gas emissions - Panama Soil - Plot 6 (Hybrid Assembly) | ecosystem: Environmental > Terrestrial >... | reverse complement strand
TCTCGACCACTCGATGTGCGAGATCACGCACAACGTCGTCGCCGGAACGCGTGTCGACTCGAACGGCGACGAGGCCCGTGCGGGCGTTGCGATCGAGGCGCATTACTACGCCGCGGCCGAGGTGGGCCACAACACGATCATCGCGAGCCCGGGCGGGACGCGCGCCTTCGACAACTCGACGATCACGCGCAAGTAACAGCAAGTAACAGTCTGTTACTTGCTTGCACTCGGGGTCACGGCTTGCAACACTCGTGTTGCATGAGCGCTTCGCGTGTGATGCACAGGGGCCGCGAGCCGAAGGTCGACCGCGTCCTTCGCGAGGCGACGATCGCCGTCCTCAAGGAGCGGGGGTGGGACGGGCTCACACTCGAGCGGGTCGCCGAGGTGGCGGGGAGGGCGCGCACGACGCTCTGGCGCCAGGGGCTCGGCCGCGAGCATCTGATCGGAGCGCTCGTGGGCGAGCTCGCCGCCGACTTCCAGGCCTCGATGTACCCGATCCTCACCGCCGGCGGCACCGGGCGGGAGCGCCTCCAACGCTCGCTCGAGGCGCTGTGCGACCTGCTCGATCGGCACCTGCCGCTGATGCTGGCGACCGACGAGGCGTTCCACCAGAGCACCGCGCCCGGCCGGCCGCCCGACTACCTGCACCCGTTCATCCGGTTCATTCAGGAGGGAGCCGCGGACGGCTCGCTCGGTCCGGTCGACGACGAGGTCGCCGCGGCCGACATCGCGTTCAACGCCGTCGCGTGGCCCTACGTGCATCTGCGGGGGCGCCACCGATGGCCCGCAGACGTTGCAAAGGCCCGAGTTGTCGACGTGGTGATGAACGGGATCGCGCCGCCCCGACCGGGGGCGAAGAGACGAAAGGAGCAGCGATGACGATGACCCTTCCCTACCAGGAGCCGCTGGTCGTGCGCGAGCCCGGCGAGCGCGTGATCCCGGAGCCGCCGCGCCGCGGCGAGCCGGGCGGACCGCCCTGCGGGATCTGCGGAGGCATGGCGACGGACGCCGTCTGGTCGGACGAGAACTGGACGCTCCACCCGCCGGTGAACGGCAGCCTCCCCGGCGTGGTGTGGCTCGCGAGCCGCGTGCACGCGGACTCGTTCTCCGACCTGCCCGAAGAGCTGCAGGCCGACTTCGGCGTCGTCGCGGCGCGTGTCGAGCGGGCGATCCTGTCGCTGGGCGGCGTCGCCCGCGTGCACCTCTATCGTTGGGGCGACGGCGGTGCCCACTTCCATGTCTGGTTCCTGCCGCGCCCGCTCGGGATGGTCGAGGCGTCCGGGATGATGCTCCCGCTGTGGGAGGACGTTCTGCCCAACGTCTCCGACGACGAGCTCGCCGAGGCCGCGCGCCGCGTCGCGTCGGCGATGTGATCGCTTGATGTGGACGCGTTCACGAGCACGGTTGTGTCTCTGGCGGCCCGCGACCGCGGCGCATGCCTGCGTCCTCAGTCGCGCCGATAGTGGGACTATCGGCGCTCCCTGCGTCCTTGGCCTGCTTGGGTCGGCGAACCGCCAGAGACGAACGAACTCATGAACACATCCACTACGCTCGCACGCCGCCTTGGCACGTTCGACGCGGTCGTCGTCGGGCTCGGGTCGATGATCGGCGCGGGGGTGTTCTCGGCCTTCGCGCCGGCGGCCAAGGCGGCCGGCGGCGGGTTGCTGATCGGGCTCGTGATCGCCGCGGCCGTCGCCTACTGCAACGCGACGGCCTCGGCGCAGCTCGCGGCGCAGTATCCGACGTCGGGCGGGACGTACGTCTACGGGCGAGAACGCCTGGGCGAGTGGTGGGGCTTCCTGGCGGGCTACGGCTTCGTGGTGGGGAAGACGGCGTCGTGCGCCGCGATGGCGCTCACCTTCGCGGCGTACGCCGTGCCCGGCCCCGCGTGGGCTCAGCGGATCGCCGCGCTCGCGGCGGTGGTCGCGCTGACGACGGCGAACTACCACGGCATCTCGAGGACGGCCGGGCTCGCGCGGGTGCTCGTTGCCGTGTCGCTCGCCGCGCTCCTGATCGTCGTCGGGGCGATCCTCGCGAGCGGCGAAGCGAGCGCCTCCCGGATCGGAGGCATCTCGTCGCTCGACCACGGAGGTGTGCACGGGCTGCTGCAGGCGGCCGGCCTGCTCTTCTTCGCGTTCGCCGGCTACGCCCGCATCGCGACGCTCGGCGAGGAGGTTCGCGATCCGACGCGGACGATCCCGCGCGCGATCCCGATCGCGCTCGGGATCGTCGTGGTCGTCTACCTCGTCGTCGGCGTCTCCGTCCTGGCGGCGGCCGGCCCGGCTGCGCTCGGCGTCGGAACGACGCCGCTCGCGACCGCCGTGAAGGCGGTCGGGGCGGCATGGGCGGTCCCGGTTGTGCGCGTCGGAGCGGCGGTTGCGAGCCTCGGCGCGCTCCTCGCGCTCATCGCCGGCGTCGGTCGAACAGGGCTCGCGATGGCCCGCAACGGCGACCTCCCGCGTTGGCTCGCCTCGGTCCATCCGCGGCACCGCGTTCCGGATCACGCCGAGCTGGCGGTCGCGGTCGTCGTGGCGGCGCTCGTCGTGACGACCGACCTGCGCGGTGCAATCGGGTTCTCGTCGTTCGGCGTGCTCGCCTACTACGCCGTCGCCAACGCAGCCGCGTACACGCAGACGCCCGAGTTCCGGCGCTGGCCGCGCTGGCTGAACGTCGCGGGTCTGCTCGGATGCGTGGTGCTCGTCGTCTCGCTCCCGCTGTCGTCGGTGCTCGCGGGGATCGTCGTGTTCGCGATCGGCCTCGCAGGGCGGGCGGTCGTCAAGCTCGCCGCCCAGGGCGCGGCGGCTCGGTAGACGGCTCGCGTCGCAGTCGCGCCGTGCCGATCGGGCAGAGCGCGATCGTCCCGAGCGCCGCCAGGAGGATCGCGGCGGCCTGCGGCGAGGAGAGCGTGCCGAGGCGCAGCCCGAGCGTCGCGACCGCCGCCGGGAGCCCGAGCTGCGCCGTCGCCGCGAGCCCCGCGCCCGGAGACTGCCGCGTCGCGAGTGCGCCGAGCAGGTGGACGGCGACGTTCGCCGCGAGCAGGAGGACGGTGAGCTCGAGCGTCGAGGGACGCTGGAAGAGGCCGCGCAGGTCGAGCTCGGCGCCGAGCACGACGAAGAACAACGGGACGAAGAAGCCGGCGGCGATTCCCGTGACCTGTGTCGACAGGCGCTTCGGCCCTCCGATCGACGCGACCAGGAGACCGACCGCGAAGCCGGCGATCAGAATGCTCGTGCCGCTTCGCTGCGCGATCCACGCAAGCGTGAAGAGGACGAGCAGCGAGACGCGGAGGTCGAGTGCCCAGCTGCGCCGCCTCGAGTCGCGCCGAAGCCGATCCACCAGGCGCGTGGGGCGCAAAGCGCGCGCGAGGAACAGCGCGCCGATCGCCGCCGCGATCACGGCGAGACCCCCGAGCGCGGCGTGCAGCGCCTTGCTCGGCTGGATCACCAGCGGCAATGCGACGATCGCGGCGACATCTGCGATCCCGACCTGCGCCATCACGACGATCGCGCGCGGGTTGGAGAGCAGCCGCTGCTCGTCGAGGATCGGAAGCAGGATCGCGGCCGACCCGCTCGCGAGCAGCAGCGCGTAGATCGCGGCATGACCGTGTGGGGTCGCCGCTGCGATCGCGATGCCCGCCGGCACCGCCAGCGCCGCGACGACGATCGCCGCGAGCAGGCCGCGGCGAAGCCCGCGCCCGATCCCCGGCTGCCGCACCGGAACGTTCAGTCCCGCCGCGAACATCAGCATCGCAAAGCCGACGTCGGCGAAGAACGGGACGCCCGGCGCTTGAGGATCGAGCCACCCGAAGCCCGTCTTGCCGATGACGACGCCCGCCGCGAGCTCGCCGACGACCACCGGCACCAGCGCGCCCCGTCCCACCGACAGCAGCGGGCCGGCGATCCCCGCCGCGACGATCAGGGCGAGGAGGCCAAAGGTCACGGGGCGAGCCTATGTGACCTCGACGGCGTTCTTCCGCTACCGTCGGACGGTGAGCGGCGAGGCGCCCCATCGCCAGCATCCCAGCGTCACGCTCGCGATCCTGGCGCTCGGCGGGCTCGCGTACGCGGTCCTGAGCTCGGCGGTCGTTCCGGCGCTGCCGACGATCCAGCACGACCTGGGCGCGAGCGAGACCGGGATCACGTGGCTGCTCACCGGCTACCTGCTGTCGGCGTCGGTCGGCACGGCGATCCTCGGACGGCTCGGCGACATCTACGGCAAGGAGCGCGTGCTCGTGTGGACGCTCGTCCTGCTCGGCGGCGGCACGCTGCTGGCCGCCCTGTCGCACTCGCTCGCGGTGCTGATCGTGGCGCGCGTCGTGCAAGGCGTCGGCGGCGGCATCTTCCCGCTCTCGTTCGGGATCGTGCGCGACGAGTTCCCGGCGGAGAAGGTCGCCGGCTCGATCGGCCTGCTCTCCGCGATCCTCGGCATCGGCGCCGGCGTCGGAATCGTCGTGGGCGGTCTGATCGTCGAGCACTTCGCCTGGCAGTGGCTCTTCTGGCTTCCCCTGGCCGTCATACTCGTCGCGGGCGTGTTCACGTGGCGGTTCGTGCCCGAGTCTCCGGTGCGCATGCCAGGCCGCCCCAACTGGACGGCGGCAGCGCTGATGAGCGCCGGCATCTCGACGGTCCTGATCGCCGTGAGCCAGACCACGACGTGGGGGTGGGGGTCACCGCGCACGCTCGGCCTGCTCGCCCTCGGGCTGCTCCTCTGCTGCGCCTGGATCGCGTACGAGGTGAGGAGCTCGAACCCGCTGATCGACATGGCGATGATGCGCATCCGCGGCGTCTGGACCACGAACCTCACCGCCTTTCTTCTCGGCGCGGGGATGTACTCGTCGTTCGTCGTCTTCCCGCAGTTCGCGCAGCTGCCGACGAGCACGGGCTTCGGGTACGGCGCATCGGTGGTGCAGTCGGGGCTCTATCTCCTGCCCTCGACGCTCGGGATGGTGGCGATGGGTTTTGGCGCAGGCGCGATCGCACGGCGCTTCGGCTCGAAGGCGGCCGTCGTCACCGGCTCCGCGATCACGGCCGGCGCATTCGCGCTGATCGCGACCGCGCACGCGCACCCGTACGACATGCTGCTGAGCGCTCTCCTGCTCGGGATCGGAGTCGGGCTTGCGTTCGCCGCGCTCGGGAACCTGATCGTGCAGGCGGTGCCGCCCGAGCAGACGGGAGCCGCCGGCGGCATGAACACGGTGATGCGCACGATCGGCGGCGCGCTGGGAGGACAGCTCGCCGCGACGTTCATCGAGAACAACACCGTCGCCGGCGTGCCGACCGTCACCGGATTCGAGCAGACGTTCGTGATGGCGACGGTGTTCCTCGTCGTCTGCACCGGTGCGGGCCTGCTCGTGCCCGGTGCCGCCGGACGGCGCCGCGGGCGGCAGGAGCTGGAGGGCGCGCTCGTGGAGTCGCGGCCCTCCGAGCTCTAGCTGCCGGCTCTCTCTAGGCCCCGCCGCTCGCCTCGGTCACGGGCTCCGGCTGCACGAATCCCGGAGCGTCGCGCCGCTCGGTCGGCGGCTCGATCGTGAAGTTCGGGAGGATCCGGTTGAGCCAGCCGGGGATCCACCACGAGCGCTCGCCGAGGACGGTCAAGAGCGACGGCACCAGCGTGAGCCGCATGATCAAGGCGTCGGTGAGGATCGCCACGCCGAGCAGCAGGCCGAACTCCTTCGACACGCGGTCCGGTGCGAGCAGGAACGAGAAGAACACGGACGACATGATCAGCCCGGCGGCGATGATCACGCGGCCGACGCCGGCGACGCCGCCGCGAACCGCGTCGACCGTCTTCTCTCCGTGCACGTGCTCTTCGCGCACGCGGCTCATCAGGAAGACCTCGTAGTCCATCGAGAGACCGAAGAGGATCGCGAATGCGATCGGCGGGACGAAGCTCTCGATCGGCCCGGTGCGGTCGAGCCCGATCAGGCCCATCCCGTGTCCGAGCTGCACGACCAGCGTGAGCACGCCGAACCCGACGAGCGCGGAGAGCAGCGTCGTCAGCGCCGCCTTCACCGCGATCACGGCGGACCGGAACGCCATCGTGAGCACGAGGAATGTGATCCCGATGATGTAGAGCAGGAACCACGGCGCGTTCGAGAAGATCTTGTGGCCGATGTCGCTGAAGGCGGCATTGGTGCCCGAGACGTACGCGTGCGCCGTCGAGCCGACGAGCGCCAGCGGGATCACCGTGTGCCGCAGCTGCTTGACGAGGTCGTCGGTCTTCGCGTCCTGCGGCTTGTACTTCCCGTAGGTCTTGATGATCGCGACCGATGCCAGGCTCTGGGTCTTCTTGTTGAAGATCGGCTTGTCGACCTGTGCGAGGCCGGGCACCTGCCTGAGCGCGGCCTCGACCTTGGCCGGCGACGCGTGGTCGGACTGAATGTCGACGACGACCGGGATCGGCTCGGTGAAGCCCGGCCCGAAGCCGGTGCTGAGCAGGTCGTACGCCTTCCGCGTCGTCTGGTCCTTCGGCGCCGTTCCCGAGTCGGCCAGGCCGAGCCGCACGAAGAGCACGGGCGACGCGAGCAGGAGCAGCGCCACCAGCGTGACCGGAAGGACAACTTTTGCGTTGCGCGTGACGAAGCGCCCCCAGCGCGCGACCGGCGTGCGCAGCTGCCCCTCGCGCGATTCGTCGACCGGCGGCAGGCCGAAACGGCCACGGTCGATCTTCGGCCCGAGCATCGCGAGCACCGCCGGAAGGAGCGAGTTCGCGAGCAGGACGGCGGTCAGCACGCCGAGCGCGCTCCCGACGCCGAGCTTGGTGATGAAGTCGAGCCCGATCAGCGCCAGTCCCGTGATCGAGATCGCCACGGTGACGCCCGCGAAGATCACCGCGCGTCCGGCAGTCGCCCCGGCGGCAGCCGCAGCGTCCTGTGGCGAGAGCCCGTCGTGCAGCAGTTGTCGGAACCGTGTGACGATGAACAGCGTGTAGTCGATCCCGACTCCGAGCCCGATCATCGGGACGAGGATCTCCACGATCGTGTTGAAGTGCGTGACGCGCGCCGCGAGGAACAGGATCAGGAACGCCCCGATCACCGCGACGATCGCGAACAGCAGCGGAATCACCGTCGGCACGAGCGCTCGGAAGAGCACCATCAGGATCACGAAGGCGGCGAGCAGGCCGACGATGTCGCTGATGCCCTGCGTCGGCGGCGCGCTCTCCGCTTCACCCGTGAACTCGACCTGCATGCCGGCCGTCTGGCCGATCGCACGCAGGTTGTCCTCGAGGTTCACGATCTTCGAGCGCGGAAGCTCGAATCCCGTGCGGTCGAACTGCACGTCGTAGTACGCGATCTGCCCGCTCTTCGAGAGCTGGTCGGCGCTCGTCTTCAGCGGGCTCGTGATCGCCGAGACGTCCTTCGGGTCCTGCGCGAGGTCGCGCTGCGAGACCTTGCTCGCCGCGAGCATGCGGCGGATCGCGTCGGTGCGCGCAGTCGTGTCGAGATGCTGACCCGAAGGCGCCGCGAGGACGACGCGCAAGGCGGCACCCTTCTGACCGCCGAACTTCGCATCGATCAGGTCGGTCGCCTTCTGCGTGTCCGATCCGGGGATCTTGAAGTCGTTGATGAGATGGCCGTGGAATGCGGCGTTCAAGCCGATCAGCGCGACGAAGATCGAGACCCACCCCAGAACGACACGCCACGGATGACGTGCACATGCGCCGGCGATGTGCGCCAGCGTGCCGGTGTGGGCGATCCGCCGCTCTTCGGTCACAGCGGCAGCAGGAACGGGTGCGTGCTGGTCGGCAGTCGCCATAGAGCTCTCCTCTCCCCTCAGATCCCCTGGTTGATCTCGTAAGAGGGTAGACACGGCCGGGGGGTCGCCGTGATCGGTACCCGAGTTAGGTCAAACGAGTGACGCCGCCTGCTCGAGCTCGTCGACCTGGAGCTTCTTCATCTGCAGCATCGCGGCCATCACCCGCTGCGAGCGCTCGCGGTCCGGGTCGGCGAGCAGCCGCGGCAGGGCTTCCGGGACGATCTGCCAGGACACGCCGAAGCGGTCCTTGAGCCAGCCGCAGGGGCCCTCCTCGCCGCCCTCGGAGAGCGTCTCCCAGTAGCGGTCGACCTCCTCCTGGTCGGCGCAGGTGACCACGAACGAGACGGCCTCGGAGAACGTGTACTGCGGCCCGCCGTTCAACGCGAGGAACGGCTGTCCGTCGAGCTCGAAGGCCACCGTCATGACGGTTCCCTCCGGCCGGGGCCCGGCGGCGCCGTAACGGGCGACGTCCGTGATCCTCGAGCTCGGGAACACGGACGTGTAGAACGTCGCCGCCTCTTCACCTTCGGTGTCGAACCACAGGCACGTCGTGAGCATCTCGAGTCCCCTCTTTCGTCTCGGCGTCTCTCCGTCACGGGCTTTGACAGTCTGGCGCCCGCGAACTCATCGGTGCGCCGCCGCCGGCAGGCCGGTGCCGGGCACAACCGCGCCCGGCACCGAGTTGGAACGGGGGCGGATGAGGAGCCCGCCCGCCGACGCGATCAGGCAGAGCAACGCAGCCGCCGTCGCGAAGCGGTCGGACACCGGATGCGCGATCGCGAACGCAAGTGCAGCCGCTGCGGTCCCGAGCACCCACTTCGGAGCCGTGCCGGCACGCACCGCGGCCGCGAACGTCGCCAGCAGCGCCACGGGGAACGCCATGAAGAGCGGGAAGATCATGACGAGCGCGTGCGAGTTGCTCATCCGGTCGATCGCGTCGACCATCTCCACACGGCTCGCATCTCCGCCGGGCATCGACGCCCACATCAGGTAGGCGCCGGCGAGCGCGCCGTGGCCGATCGCGCCGAGCAGGGCGAACGTCTGCGCCGCGCGCCCCAGCCAGCGTGCGCGCCCCTCGAAGCCCCGCACGATGCCGATCACGCCGGGGACGATGAGCACACTCGAGAGGAGCAAGAACCCTGCCGAGAGCACCATCGCGCCGTGATGATGCAGCGACGCGTCGTAGATCTTCGTCGCGTTGCCGCTGTTCGCGGGATCGACGAGCGTCTCCGCCAGGTCGGCCGCCATCGCGCCTGCAAGGGCGGCGACGCCCCACCGAAGCCGACTTCCGTACTGCTTGCTGCCGTTCATTTCGAGCCTCCTTGTCGTTGCAACAGTCGTAACCCGGTGGCGCGCGGCAGTCGTCGGCGCACAGGGCGATTCCGCCTCCTTCGGCCGGATGCGAAACCGCCGCCGAGGCGTCGAACCGGGCGCCGAGCACGCTCCACCGCCGGGTTGACGGGCTCGCCTTCCTCCTGCTAACCTACGATCATTAGGTAATCAACTAATAGAAGTAGGAGATCGGAACCATGAAGACACGCCGCGTCACCGACCAGATCACCCAGCTCACACGGATGCACTTCGTGAACGCCTTCCTCGTCCGGGAGGAGGACGGCCTGACACTTGTCGACACCACGATGGGCGGGGCCGCCGACTCGCTCGTCGCGGCTGCGAATGCGGCCGGCGCTCCGATCCGCCGGATCGCCCTCACCCACGGCCACGGCGACCACGTGGGCTCGCTCGATGCACTGCGGGAGCGCTTCGGCGCCGAGGTCGAGGTGCTGATGCCCGACCTCGACGCGCGCATCCTCGGCGGCGAGAAGCCCGACGGGAAGCTGCCGGGCAGCTGGCCGAGCGTCACGACGGTTCCGGACCTGCGCCTCGCTGCCGGCGACCGGGTCGGCAGCCTCGAGGTGATCCCGACCCCGGGCCACTCGCCCGGCCATATCTCGTACCTCGACACGCGCGACCGTTCACTGATCGTCGGCGACGTCTTCACCGCGTACGGTGGCGTCCAGGTGACCAGTCACTTCCACCTGCGGTTTCCGTTCGCCGCGATGGCCACCTGGGACAAGGAGCGCGACGTCCAGTCGGCCCGCGAGCTGGCGGCGCTCTCGCCGTCCCTCCTGCTGGTCGGCCACGGGCCGGCGACTTCCAACCCCGGGTCGGCGATCGACCGCGCGATTCGAAGCGCGGAGCGGGGCTGATGCCGCGGGTCGGGCTCGATCCCGAGGCGGTCGTCGCGGGTGCGGCTCGCGTCGCGGACGCCGAAGGGCTCGAGGCGCTCTCGCTCGCGCGCCTCGCGGTCGAGCTCGGTGTGAGGCCGCCGTCGCTCTACGCGCACGTCGGCGGCCTCGACGACCTGCGCCGCCGCCTGGCGATCCGCGGTTCGCGCGAGCTCGCGTCCGAGCTTCAGGCTGCGGTCGCCGGGCGCTCCGGCCGTGACGCGCTCGAGGCGCTGGCGGGCGTCTACCGCCGATACGCGCTCGAGCATCCCGGGACGTACGCCGCGCTGCAGCGCGCGCCCACCGCCGGCGATGTCGAAGCCGAGGACGCGGCCACGAGGCTCGTCGAGGTGGTGCTCGCGGTGCTGCGCGGTTACGGCCTGGAGGGCGACGCCGCGGTGCACGCGACGCGCATTCTTCGCGCCGCGCTCCACGGCTTCGTCTCGCTCGAGTCGGCGGGCGGTTTCGCGATGCCGCTCGACCTCGAGGAGAGCTTCGCCAGGCTCGTCTCGGTCGTCGACGCCGGCCTCGACGAGCAACGCGCGGCGCTCAGCTAGCGGCGGTCTTCGGCGAGCAGGTCGTCGAACAGTCCGCGCAGCTGCTCGAGCACAGCGGCAGCTGTCTCGAGCTCCTCGACGGTGAATCCGGAGAGCCTGTCGTCCCACCGGCCCTCGATGTGCGCCCGCCGCTCGGTGAGGACCTTCCGGCCGCGGGGCGTGAGCCGGCACGTGACGATCCGTCGATCCTGCTCCGAGCGGGTCCGATCGACCAGGCCCATCCGTGCAAGGCCGTCCAGGAGCTGCGTCGCCGTCGCCGGCACGAGCTCGGCCGCTGTCGCGAGCTGGCCGGTCGACAGCTCCTTCTGCTCGGCGAGGTGGAAGAGCAGGTGGTACTGGGCGAAGCTCAGCTCGCCGGGGCGGTGCGTCTCGCGGCCACGCAGGCGGCGCGTCGCGGCCAGGACCCCCTTGAAGGCCGCACCCAGCCGCTCGCGCGCGTCCTCGCGTGCGGTCGACTCGACGGCCGCCACCGGTCTGCTCACGCCGCCACCTCGCCGGCCGCCACGGGGGCGAGCTCGCCGGCATGCTCCGTCGCACGTTCGGCCTTCGCTGCGCGCTCGGCGCGCATCAGCACGATGCACGGGATGATCGCGAGCGCCGTCAGCCCGGCCGACCACCAGAACGCCGTGCCGTAGGCGGACGCGGCGCCCTCCACGGTGTGCACGCCCACGAGCGCACGCTGCAACACGACCGCGAGCAACGCGGTGCCGATCGAGCCTCCGACCCGCTGCAGGACATTGAGCTGCGGCGTTGCGTCCGGGAGCTCCTGCGGCTTGAGCGACGCGAACGCGGCCGACATCGCCGGCATGAACGCGAACCCGACGCCCATGCCGCGCACGACCATCGCGCCTGCGAGCCACGCGATCGGCGTGTGCGCGCCGATGAGCCCGAACGGGATCGTTGCGAGCGTGGTCACGGTCACGCCGAAGAGGGCGAGCAGCCCGCCGCCGAAGCGGTCGGTCAGGCGGCCGGCGAGCGGCATCACGAGCGCCATCCCGACGCCCATCGGCGCCGTCAGCAGACCGGTGGCGACGACGCTCTCGAGCCGGATCTGCTGCCAGTACAGCGGCAGCAGGATCATCCCGCCGAACAGGGCGGCACCGAGACAGAACATCGCGATCGAGGCGGATGCGAACGTCGCCCGTCGGTAGAGCCGCAGGTCGAGCAGCGGCTTCGGTATGCGCAGCGCGTGAACGGCGAACGCGCCGATGAGGGCGAGGCCCGTGATCAGCGGGACGATCACCTTCATGCTGCTGAAGCTGCCGGTGGTTCCCACCTCGGCGAGCCCGTAGGTCAGTAGCGGCAGTCCCGTCGCCATCAGGGCGAGGCCCCTGACGTCGAGACGGTCGGTGTGGGTGCGCTCGC
>Ga0066388_100002102_pt1 | contig 11901 bp, 7 predicted proteins | sample PanSoiMetaGPlot6_FD_64539 | JGI IMG/M metagenome (GOLD analysis project Ga0066388, IMG submission 64539) | Tropical forest soil microbial communities from Panama analyzed to predict greenhouse gas emissions - Panama Soil - Plot 6 (Hybrid Assembly) | ecosystem: Environmental > Terrestrial > Soil... | reverse complement strand
GTCGGGCCGGCGTAGAAGTCGATCGCGCAGTCGCGGGCCACGATCGCCTTGGCCGCGGCGACGTAGCGATTGCCCGGTCCGACGATCTTGTCGACGCGCGGCACACGCCTGGTGCCGTACGCGAGCGCGGCGATCGCGTGCGCGCCGCCCATCCGGTACAGCCGGGTGACGCCGGCTTCGAGCGCAGCGGCCATGATCACCGGCGCCGGATTCGGACACGCGACAATGACCTCGCGAACGCCGGCCACGCGCGCAGGGACGGCGGTCATCAGCAGCGAAGACGGCAGCGGGAATCGGCCGGCCGGCACGTAGCAGCCGACCCGGGCGAGCGGCTCGACTCGCTGCTCGATCGACACACCGCCGGTGACGTCGAGATCGAAGTGTCGCGGGATTTGTTTGAAGGCGACACGGGCAATGTTGCGCGCCGCCTGCGTGAGCGCGCGCCGCACCGCGGGATCGACGCGGGCCGCTTCGGCCTGCATGGTTGCCGCGTCCACTTCGATCGGACCGCGGACCTTGTCGAACTGGCGCACGAAGGCGCCGAGCGCGCGGTCGCCGCCGCGGCGCACGCGATCGACGATCGACTGCACACGTCGCTCGAACGCAGGATCGCGCCGCGCCGCCGAGGTGAGCAGCCGTCCGATCGCCCGTTTGTCGCTCGCCTCGAGAATGCGCATACGCTCACACTGCGCGTCGCTTCGCGCCGCGCAGAACGGATTGGCCGGATGGGCCGGGCAGGTGGGACGGCCACTCACTGCTTGGTCGTTGCGTGAACCCCATCGGATGAATCTCCAGTCGAGCCAACCGCCGGCCTGTCCGCCTCGCCCCGACCAGCCAGACTGGCCAGACCCGCCAGCCTGCCTGACCTGGTTAAAGCACGATCTTGTTCAACGGGTACTCAACGATGCCTTGTGCGCCCGCGGATTTCAGCCGCGGAATCAAGTCGCGCACCGTCCGCTCTTCGATGATCGTGTTCACCGCGACCCATTCCTCGTCGCTGAGCGCCGAGATCGTCGGTCGCTGCAGCGCCGGCAGCAGCTTCAGGACGCCGTCGAGATCGGCGCGCCGCACGTTGAGCATCAGGCCGACGCGACCCTGCGCCTCGATCGCCGCCTTCAGGAGCAGCGCGATGTTTTCCAGCTTGGTGCGCTTCCACCCGTCCGCGAGCGCGTCCTTGTTCGCGATCAGCTGCGTGTTCGACTCCATCACCGTGTCGATGATCCGCAGGCGATTCGCGCGCAGCGACGATCCGGTCTCGGTGACCTCGACGATGGCGTCGGCCAGCATCGGCGGCTTCACTTCGGTGGCGCCCCACGAGAACTCGACCTTCACCTTGACCCGCTGCCGCTCGAAGTAGGCGCGAGTCGCGCGCACCAACTCGGTCGCGACCGTCTTGCCCTCGAGGTCCTGCGCCGACCTGATCGTGGAGTCTTCCGGTGCGGCGAGCACCCAGCGCACCTTGCCGAAGCTCTGCTTGGCGTAGATCAGATCGGCGATGCTCTCGATCACGCCGGTACGCCCGTCGCCGGCTTCGTGCTCGGCGATCCAGTCCTGGCCGGTAAGGCCGGCGTCGAGCACTCCGTCCGACACGTAGCGCGCCATCTCCTGCGCGCGGATCAGCATGCACTCGATCTCGCCGTCGTCGATCGACGGGAAGTAGGAGCGAGAGCTCACGTAGATGTTGAAGCCGGCGCGCGCGAACAGCTGAATCGTCGCGTCCTGGAGCGAGCCCTTCGGGATGCCCAGCTTCAGCGTCATGCCAGCGTCCGATAGAAGCACGAGCGCTCGCCGGTGTGGCAGACGTTGCCGTCGCCGAGGCGCTTCACTTTCACGAGCACCGTGTCGTCGTCGCAGTCGACGAGGATCGCGACGACTTCGAGCTTGTTGCCCGAGGTCTCGCCCTTCATCCACAGCTTGTTGCGCGAGCGGCTGAAGAACGTGGCGTAGCCGGTGCGCTGCGTCTCGGCGAGCGCGACGTCGTTCATGAAGCCGACCATCAGCACCTCGGACGTCTCAGCGTCCTGGATGACGGCCGGAATGAGCCCATCGAGTTTCGAGTAGTCCATAAAAACAAAAAACCCCGCCAGGTCGGGCGGGGCTTGGTCGCTCCTGAGTTCCCAGTCGGTCAGTTGCCAGTCCGGAACCCTAGATCACGCTGCTGCCGCCGCCAGTCCGGCGCGGTGTCCACGACGATGCGCGTGATGGTGGACCGGAAACATCGACCGAGGAGCGTAGCCGATCGCGAATTGCCGTGTCAACGGAGGTGCGGCACTTCGCGCCGCGCTGGACAGATGGCCAGGTAGGTCTGGCGGGTCGAAGGGCGACCCTGCGCTGGAGCTGTTCATCCGATCGTGGTCACTCGCACCTCTCAAGATCGCCGAAGGTCCGACCGACCTGTCCTACCTGATCTACGTGACCGACCTGATCTACGCGACGGCCTGACCGGCTGGCTGACCGTCATGCGCGTGAGAGTATACAGAGATGCGAGTTCTGCTCGCGCCACATGGAACGCGCGGCGACGTGCAGCCGATGCTGGCGCTCGCGCACGCGCTCGCGGCGCGGTCGCACGCCGTCGCGTTCAGCGCGCCGTCGAACTTCGTCGGCTGGATTCGTTCGCAGGGATTCGACGCCGAGTCGAACGGCATCGACGTCGAAGCGGTGCTCACCGACCCAGGCGCCGATCTGCAATCGATGCGATGGCAGCGGCGTCATCTCTCCGAGGTGGTTGCGCGCCTGTTCGACTCGTTGGGTCACTACGCAGGCGACGCCGACCTGATCGTCGGCGCGGGCATCCAGACCGCCGCCTCGTCGATCGCCGAATGTCGCGACGTGCCGTACGCGAACGCCGTCTTCTGCCCGTGCGCTGTGCCGACGCGGTCGACGCCTCCGCCGCCGATCAAAACGCAGACGCTGCCGCGCTGGGCCAATCGGCTGCTGTGGGATCTCGGTGGCCCGGTCGCGTCGCTCGCCGTGCGTGGTGTCCTCAACCGCGGCCGCAAGGGTCTCGGTCTGCGACCGATGCACGACGTGCTCGATCATCTTGCCGGCGATCTGATCCTGGTCGCGGCGGATCGCGATCTCGGTCCGTTGGGCGACGACGCGCCGGCGCGTGCGGTGGCGACCGACGCCTGGATCCTTGCGACCGACAATGTAGTCCTCGAGCCGAGGGTCGAGGCGTTTCTCTCAGTCGATCCGCCGCCCGTCTACATCGGTTTCGGCAGCATGGTCGCGGCGCACGCGCCGGATCTCGCGGGGACCGTCATCGGCGCGGTTCGCGCGCTCGGTCGTTCGGCCATCATCGGCAGCGGATGGGCGGATCTCGGCAGTTACGTCGAGCCCGGCGATGATCTGCTGAGCGTGCGCGCGCTCCCGCACGCGCTGGTCTTTCCACGAGTCGGCGCGGTGATCCATCACGGCGGCGCCGGTACGACGACGGCCGCGGCAGCCGCAGGTGTGCCGCAGGTCGTGCTCCCGCACATCCTCGATCAGTTCTACTGGGCCCATCGCGTCGCGCTGCTGGGCCTCGGGCCGCGCGCGATGCCCGTGGGCCTCGCGACGACCGACATCCTCGCCGAGCGCATCGATCAGGCGCTGTCCGATCCCGTTTGCCGCCGCCGCGCCATCGAGATCGGCCAGGCCGTTCGTCTCCGCAATGGCGCGCCCGCCGCCGTCGAACACCTCGAGCGGCTGGTCACCACGCCGGTGGCGGCGTCCGGGCTCGCGCGATGATGCGCGCCGCCGCGCTGACCGCGCTCGCCGTTGTCGCGTTGGTCGGACGCCAGACCGCATCGGATCTCGATCGCGACGTGCGCGACGTGCTGGCCCGCACGCTGCAGTTCACGGCCAGCGAGATTGCCGATGTGCAGCGCGGGCGCGCCGTCAAGCACGGGCTCGCCGGGCATGCGCCCGGCGAGTTCGGCGTCGCCGGCGCGGTCCGCATCGCCGCCCGCAAGACCGATTTTCTCGACGCCGCCCGCGACATCGTGACGTTCAAGGCGGGCCCGGAGGTCGTTCAAATCGGCCGCTTCAATTCGCCGCCCGCGATCGACGACCTTGCTGCATTGAAAGTGGAGAAGCTCGACTTCGACGCCTCGTCGTGCAAGCTCGGCGACTGCGACGTCCGCCTGCCCGCCGAGGTGATTCAGCGGGTGCCGAGAGAGGTCGACGTCAGGGCCGGGTCGGCGCCAGAGGCAACCGCGAACTGGTTCAAACGCGTGCTGCTGGCGGATGTGCAGGCGTACGTCTCAGGCGGTCCCGGGCGATTCGTTCAGTACGACGACGACAGCCGACCGATCCGGCCGCTGGACGATTTCAGCGCGATCCTCGCGGCGACGCCGGCGATCGGCATGCTCGTTCCCGGCCTGCCCGACCACCTGTCGCAATTCCCCGCGAGCCGCCTGCCGGAGGCCGAAGATTTTCTGTACTGGTCGAAGGAGACCTTCGGCCCGGCTCCGTTCATCAGCGTCACACACGTGACGATTGTCTGCCCGTCTTCGCGGACCTGCGTGATGACGACGAAGGACGTCTACTCGAGCCGCTACATCGATGCGTCTCTTGCCGTCGCGATCGTCACCGACGCCGCATCCGGCGACGCCATCTACGTCGTTTACGCCAATCGGTCGCGGGTGAACGCACTGCGCGGCGCGCTGAGTGCGCTGCGGCGGTCGCTTGTCGAGCGCCGGGCACGGGGCACGCTCGAACAGAGCCTGCAGCGGCTGAGAACGCGGCTCGAAAAGAAATAGGCATCGCACGGCGTTCCGAAGGCGTATCAGAACAGGATCCAGCTCGAGGCTCTCGTCGGTCCATCGATCTGGGACGAGATTCGAGACAAGACCGTCGTCGACTTCGAGTGCGGTCCAGGCATCGAAGCGGTCGAGCCTGCGGAACATGGCTCGCCATGTGATCCGACTCGAGGTGAGGTCGTTGTACTCCGTCCTGAGCCGCGGCAAGCGATCCGAACGCTAGAATCCGCGGCCACGACCGCGCCCGGCGGGCGCGGGTGGCGCCGCCTCGAGCGACACCGGCCGGCCGTCGACGAAGACGCGCGTGATCTTCGACTTCTCGTCGAACAGGCTGCCGTCGGTGACGATCAGATTCGCGATCTTGCCTTTCTCGATCGATCCGAGGCGATCGCCGACACCGGCGAGCGTCGCCGCCGAAATCGTCAGCGCGCGAACAGCCGCATCCTCGGCGAGGCCGGCTTTCACCGCCTTGGCGGCGTTCTTCAGGAAGTCCTTTGGATCGCTGGCGCCTGAGGACGAAAACCCGAACCTGATCCCGGCCGCCGCGAGGGCGGCAGGAACTTTCGGCGCCTCCGCGCGTTCGCGAAGCGTTGCCAGCGGCTCGTCGGCGTCCGGCGCCAGCGTCCGCGGCCGCACCGGAAAGTTCAGGCTGTAGATCACGCGGACGTTCTGCGCCTTCAGATCGGAGACGACTTCGTCTGCGTGCCGCGCGCCGGTGAGGATGGGCTCGAGCTTCAGTTCCTGCGCGAGCTTCAGGGCGCGCAGGATCTGGCGGCTCTCGTTCGCTTCGAACGCCACCGGCAGCCTGCGTTCGATCGCCGGCTGCATCGCCTCGAGCGCCGCGTCGTCGTCGGTCCGTGCGCCCTCCGCGTAATGCCGCGCGTCGAGAAACGATTGCCGCACGAAGGCGATGACGCCCATCAATGATTCCGGATAGCCGTTCGCGGCCGCGCGCGGTCGATCGGGAAACGACACATGCAGCGCCACCGGCGACTTGAGCACGATCAGCCCGCGGCGCGGCTCGACGATGTTGCCGATCTGCGGCTCGTCGGGCGGCGCGACGACGTTGACGAGCGCGCTCTGGCCTGAAATGACGTCGCCCGCCGGCAGCGCCAGGACGCTGGTCACGCCTGCTGCAGCCAGCCGCGTCAGATCGGCGTCGTCGACTTTGACCGCGTCGGCGGCCCGCGCCTGTGGTTTGAGGATCTGCAGTCGCTTCCAGCGCTCGAGCTCGGCGGTGGTGCGCATGTTCTGCGGCGGCTGGGGAACGGGTTGATCCGCGGCGCGTGAGTTGCCGAGATCAATGAGGCCCGGGTACACCGTGCGGCCGGCGCCGTCGATGACCGTCGCCTCCGGCGGAATGGCGACCGACGCGCCGACCGCGTCGATGAGGCCGCGACGAATCACGATCGTGCCCGAGTCGATCGGTGCGCCGGCGGCGGTTACGATTCGCGCGCCGCGGATCGCATAGACGTTCGGCGCGTCCGCACGCAGCACGAGGGGAAGAAGCAACGCCGCGCCGATGAGCAAACCGCGTTTCATGGCTATTGCCTCTTCGCGTAGCGCTCGTACAGCGCCAGATGCCGGTTGTCCATCGGCACGTCGCGGCCGGCGATGATGACATGACTGATCGTCGTGCGGACTTCGAGCGGATCGCCGTTGACGACGATCAGATTCCCGACCTTGCCCGGTTCGATGCTCCCGACCCGATCGCCGACGCCGAGAATCTCGGCGGCGTTGATCGTGATCGCCTTCAGCGCTTCGTCACGCGACAGTCCCCACGCGACCGCTTCGGCGGCGTGGTACGGCAACTGCCGCGCGTTGGTTTCGCTCGGCACCGCGATCGCGAACTTGACGCCCGCCTTGGCGAGGTCGCCGGCCGCCGAGTAGCTCGCCTGGTGCGGCAGATCGCGCCGCGACGGCAGCGTGAGCACCTGCAGCAGGATCACCGGCACGTTCTTCTCCTTCAACAGCGGCGCGGCGATCGCGGCTTCGGCAGGCGGCGCTGCGATCACCAGACGGACGCCAACGCGATCGGCAAAGGCAATCGCGTCGCGGATCTCCAGCTCGTTCGAGACGCGAGTGATGAGCGGCTGGCGCTTGTCGACGATCGGGCCGAGCGATTCGAGCGTCAGATCGCGCTGCCGGTTCGGGCCGGCGGCTCTGGCGTACGCGCGGGCGTCGTCGAGCAGGCGGGCGACGCGATCGAGCTGCGCGTCGCGCTCCTTCTTGAGGTCGTCGTATGGCCGATCGGCGGGCGGTCCACCACCACGGCCGCCGCGTCCGCCTCCGCTGCCGAGCCGCGGGAACTGGAACGTGACGCCGATGGACGCCGCGACGGTTGATTCTTCCCACGTGTACCCGTCGAGGTTCATCACCGCCGGCTGACCGCCGAGGAGTCCTCCGCCTGGCGTCGCGACCACTGTCGTGAGTCCGTTGGCCCGCGCGACCGGAATCGCTTCGCTGTCGTTGTGAAACGCCACCTGCGCCCGCAGCTGCGGGTTGAAGTCCAGGAATTCATTGGCGTCGCTGAAGTTGCCGGCGCCGGGATCCTCGAGGCCCATCGTCGTCTGCGCGTCGATGAAGCCCGGATACACGTCCGCGCCGGCGGCGTCGATGACTTGAGCGCCGGAAGGAACGGCGACGCTGGCGCCGACGTTCTCGATGATGCCGGCGCGGATCACGATCGTGCCGCGCTCGATCGATGGACGCGCGACTGGAAAAATCTTCGCGTTGGTGATCGCCAGGACGCCAGTCGGCGCTCCGCGGAGCGTGAACCGGTCGGCGGCGCGCGTCTGGGCGCCGACGCCCGACGTGCCCGCGACCTCGCGCGGCGGCGCCGGCGGCTGCGGCGGTTCGGTGGTCGTCGGTCCGCGGCGCTCGGGCCGTTCCGTGTTGACGAGCGACTCCTTCTCGCGTGCGAGCTCGGTGATCCGCTTCTGATCATCCTGACGGTCGTAGTATTTCTGGCCGTCGATGTAGACGCGCTCGACGATGGCGTACGAGCTGAGCGGATGGTGATTCCAGATCACGACGTCCGCGTCCTTGCCGACCTCGAGCGATCCGACGCGGTTGTCCACGCGCAGCTGCTTCGCGGGATTGATGGTCACGAGCGCGAGCGCCTCGTCCTCGCTCAACCCGCCCCACTTCATCGACTTCGCCGCCTCGGTGTTCAGGTGCCGCGCCAACTCGGCATCGTCGGAGTTCACTGACGCGACGACGCCTTTGCGGGTGAGGAGGGCGGCGTTGTACGGAATCGCGTCGATCGCTTCGATCTTGTAGCCCCACCAGTCGGCGAACGTCGACGCGCCAGCGCCGTGGGCGGCGATCTCTTTGGCGACTTTGTAGCCTTCGAGCACGTGCTGGAGGGTCGCGATCTTGAACCCGAACTCGTCGGCGACGCGAAGGAGCATCAGGATTTCGTCGGCGCGGTAGGAGTGGGCGTGGACGAGGCGTTTGCCTTCGAGGATCTCGACCAGCGGTTCGAGCTGCAGGTCGCGGCGCGGCGCGGCCACTTTCTCGCCCGCCTTCTTGCGCCGGTCGTATTCCTGCCACTCCCGTTGATACGCCTGGGCGCGCGTGAAGGCGTCCCGGATCACGTACTCGACGCCCATGCGCGTACCGGGATAGCGCGGCTGATTGCCGGCGGGAGCGCCGGCGCCGCCGCCGCGGCGCTTCGGGTTTTCGCCGAGCGCGAACTTGATTCCGGGCATCGCGCCTTCGAACGCGAAGTCCTCGGCCCGTGGCTTGCCCCAGCGCAGCTTGATCACGTAGTTCTTGCCGCCGATCGGGTTCGCGCTGCCGTGGAGCACGTTTGCCGCCGTCACCCCGCCTGCGAGATCGCGATAGATGTCGACGTCGGTCGGGTCGAAGACATCCTCGATGCCGGTCATCGAGCTGACGGTCGTGCCGCCCTCGTTGATCGAGTCGGCGGCGATGTGCGAGTGGCAATCGATGATGCCGGGCGACACGAACAGGCCGGTCCCGTCGACCAGGTCGGCGCCGCTGGGAATCGCCGCGCCGGCGCCGACGGCCGCGATCTTCCCGCCGCGGAGCACGATCGTGCCGTTCTGAATCGTGCCGCGCGTCGCGGTGAGAATCGTCGCGTTCCTGATGGCGACGACGTCTGGCGTGCGCGTCTGGGCCAGCGGCCGCGGCGCGACCGCGGCGACGATGGCAGCCGACAGCAGGAACACGATGGCGCTGAAGCGGCGTGTGGTCATGGCTCCTCGATGACGGTCCGGCGGCCGGACGCTACTTCTGATCGTTGTTGGTCTTGGTCGTCGTCGCGAACATGTACTGGTCGAACCATTCGAGGTTGTGATCCATCGTGGCGCGGTTGCTTTTCGGCTTCGAGGGACCGTGGCCGATCCCGCCGAATCCTTCGTAGACGATCAGCTTCGACGGCACGTTGTTGTCGAGCAGGCCGCGGTAGAGCTCGAATGCGTTCGGCAGCGGGACGCGCTGATCGCTGGCGCCGTGTTGAATCAGCGTCGGCGTCTTCGCCTGCTTGATGTAGGTGATCGGCGACGTCTTGGCATAGATGTCGGGATCGCCCCACGGCGTCCCTTTCAAGTACTGCCGCGTGAACGGCGTAACGTCGGTGTTCACGTAGTAGGTCGACCAGTCCGAGATGCCGGCGCCGACCGAAATCGCCTTGAAGCGGGAGGCATCATGCGTCGTCAAGAACGCGGAAATGTAGCCGCCCTGGCTCCAGCCCATCGCGCCGACCTTTGCCGGATCGACCAGGCCTTTCGCGATCAGTGAATCGATACCGGCGATGACGTCCCAGGCGTCGCCAACGCCGAGATTCCTCACGTTGAGCGCCCGGAACTTCTCGCCGTAGCCGGCGCTGCCGCGGTAGTTGGGCTCGAGCACGAGAATGCCGCGAGGTACCCAGACGTCGACTGGATAGATCGTGCTCGTGAACGGGATCGCGCGGGACACCCCGGTCGGTCCGCCATGGATGACGACCAGCAGCGGATACTTGCGCGACGGACTGAAGTCGACCGGCTTGTGCAGGACGCCTTCGATCGTCGCGCCGTCCTGGCTCTTCCACGAGACGACCTCGAGCGTGCTCGTCGTCCAGTTCGTCGTCTGGGCGCTCATGCTCGTCAGCTTCACCGGCTGACTTCCCACGGACGCCGCCGAGTAGTTCGGCGACACGGTCAGCGTCGGTGCGACGAAGACCTCCGCCATCGACTGCGCGCTGCTCGCGAGAAACGCGACCTTCGAGCCGTCGGCCGACACGCTGAACCCGGAGCCGACGGCGCCGTCGGCCGGCCCGAGCCTCGCGATCGCCTTGGTATTCGGATCGACGCGGAACAGATAGGCGTAGGTCCGTTGCGACGCGGTGAAGAAGAGGCCGTTCGTACGCCAGGCGACGATCGAGGCGTCCTCGTCGAACGCGTCGGTGACGACGGTCGGCACGCCGCCGGCAGCGGCCACGACGGCGATGCGGCCGTTCGCGTAGAAGTAGTCCGGGTTGGCCATCGCGGTCTCGAATGCGATGCGCGAACCGTCCGGCGACCACACCGGATGCGAATCCGGACCTTCCTGCGTCACGAGCTTGCGGATCGATCCGTCGGCCACGCTGACGATCGAAATGTCGGCGGAGCCGCCGAAGCCGGGACCCGGATTCACGCGATGATCGAACGCGATGCGGCTGCCGTCGGGGGACCACTGGAAGCTGCCGACCGTGAAGGCGCCGCTGACGAGCGTCTGCGTCTTTTTCGTGGCCAGATCGATCACGAACAGCTGCGACATCCGGTAGTCCTGCTCGACGACCTTGAACTCGCCGTACTTCTTCTCGCGATCCTTCAGCGCCGCGGACTTCATTTCGGTCGCCGTGTAGGCGATGCGTTTGCCGTCCGGCGCCCACTCGAAGCTGTTCACGCCGTCTTCGACCGACGTGATCGCCTCAGCCTCGCCGGCGCTCGGATTGATGACGTAGATCTGGCTCTTGTCGGTGCGATCGGAGATGAACGCGAGCCGGGACCCGTCGGGCGACCACGACGGCGAGCGGCTCGATTTCTTGGCGTTGGTCAACTCGCGCGGAGTGCCGCCGGACGCGTCGGCGAGCCAGATTTCGGTCTCGTATGCGTCCTCGTCCCAGTTCGTCTCGCGAACGGTGTACGCGACCAGCCGGCCGTCGGGTGAGATCGCCGGCGAGTCCGCGCGCTTCAGCGACAGGATTTGATCGACGGTCGGCGCGACTTTCGGCAGCGCGATCTGCGCCTGGACCGAAACCGCCGCCACCACCGCCGCGCCCGCCGCGAGTACGATCTTCTTCATCGTCAGTCCTTCATCTGGCGTTCCCGCACTCCGGCAACGTTGCATCCGCAGGTACGGCCGTTCAGCTCGCACGCTGGCCGCGTTGACGGCACGGCCATACGAGTCTCCCAGCCTCCAGTGCCCGACCCTAGCCCCGACCCGTGGTCAACACGACCTTGCCGATATTCGATCGCGATTGTATGAAGCGGTGCGCGTGAGCTGCCTGTTCGAGCGGGAACGTCCGCGCCACGATCGGGCGCAGCCGTCCGGCCGCGACTTCATCGATCAGCAATGTCATCCCTTCAGCCAGCCGCGCCCGCTCGCTCCACAGATGCCCCACGTTCAGACCGAACACACCACAGTTGCGGTTCATCAGCGACAGCGGGTTGAACCGCGGCATTCTCACGATCGTCGTCACGGCGCGCCAGAGGCTGCGCCGTTCGCCGGTCGCGAGGCTCGAGACGCCGTACGCGATCAGGCGGCCCAGCGGTGCGAGCAGGCGATAACTGTCGGCGAAGCTTCGGCCGCCAATCGGGTCGAGCACCACGTCGACGCCGCGGCCGTTCGTCAGCCGCCGCACTTCGGATCCGACGTCCACCGTGCGGTAGTCGATCGCGTGATCGACGCCGAGCGATCGGATTGCGTCGTGCTTACCGGCCGATGCCGTGCCGAAGACGACCGCGCCGCGAAGCTTCGCGAGCTGCGTCGCCGCGATGCCCACGCCGCCGCCGGCGCCGTGCACCAGCACGGTCTCGCCAGCCGCGACGTTCGCCATGCGATACAAGGCGATCAACGCAGTCACGTAGTTCACCGGTATCGCTGCCGCTGCGGCGGCCTCGATCGCAACCGGTGCGGAAAACGCGAATTCGGCCGGCACGACCACTTG
>Ga0066388_100002101_pt1 | contig 11910 bp, 11 predicted proteins | sample PanSoiMetaGPlot6_FD_64539 | JGI IMG/M metagenome (GOLD analysis project Ga0066388, IMG submission 64539) | Tropical forest soil microbial communities from Panama analyzed to predict greenhouse gas emissions - Panama Soil - Plot 6 (Hybrid Assembly) | ecosystem: Environmental > Terrestrial >... | reverse complement strand
CGGATCGCCGCCCTCGTACGCGAACACCAGGTCGTACATCCCGCGCACGAGCGGTGAGTCGAGCGTCTCCGGCGAAGCGCCGTGGCGGGCCAGCCACTCGCGGAAATCCAGGTGGTCGATGGCCGCGAAGCCGTCCGGGTCGCTGAGCAGGCCGTCGCTGGCCGCGCCCCGTGCGCAGGTCAACACCAGCCCGGCCACCTGCCACAACCGCCGGGCGACCTGGTCGCGGCGGATGCGGTCGGCCCACTCCAGGTGCAGCCGGTCCAGGTGTTCGGCGATGACGGAGGACAGCGGCTCGACCGAACGGGCGGTGGACCCGAGCAGCTCAGCCGCTGTCACCGCGGCGACCAGGGCCGCGGACTCGGCCTGCCGCGCCATCTCGGCGAACTCGGCCAGGGAGCCGAACGGATAGCGGGGAGGGCCGCCGTTCCCCGGCCGCCGGCCCGAGGCGCTGAGGTAGACACCCGCCGGCCCCGGCTGCCCGTTCCGGCCCAGCGACGAGGACAGGTCGACCAGCAGTTGCACCGACCTGATGACGAACCGGGCGACGCTGAGCGGCGGGGCCACGTCGGTCGGCTCGGGGGCATCGCCGGTGAACGTAGCCACCCAGGGTGACCAGAATCCGTCGTCGTTCTCGGCGACGCCGACCCTTCCGGCGGGCAGGAAAGCGTCCCGCAGCGACGAGATCGGGCAGTCCGGTGCCGTGCCGGGCCGGTCAAGCTCGTCATACACCTGGCGCAGCAGGCCAAACGCGTTGGCGTAGTAGCCAAGCCACACGTGCAGCCCGTGTTCCTCGATGCGGCCATGCCGGCCCCGGCTGCTCGCCCCCTTGCCGCCCAGGCGCCATCCCCGCTGATACACGGTGACGGATTCCACCGCGGGGTCCCGCAGCGGATCGGTGAGCGCCCAGGCAGCCGCAAGACCGGCCATGCCTCCGCCCAGGATTGCGACGCGCACTGGCGGTCAGCTACCCGCGTCCAGCCTGATCATGGCGACTACCTTGCCATCTTGGTTGACAATCTGGCCACTGTAGATGTCGCCCTCGATCAGCTGGAACGTCTCGTCGACCGAGCATTCCACCGTCACGAAACCGGGGGCGCTGCCTGTCTGGGTGAAGATGACGGCCCGGCCGTCGAGTCGCTTGTGGAAGGACTCGCCGACTAGGTCTCGTGCGATCAGGCGCGGCATCCGGCCATCGGCCGACGGCACGCGGAACCGGCCGGACGGGTCAGCCTGAATGTCCTGCTCGCCACTACCCAGCTCCATCAGCGCCGTCTGGGCCGCTATCCACAGGTCGATGAACTGCCCGAAAGCCGTCCCCCATACCTTCGCCACGTCACGTGGCCTGAGCCGGACCAGGTCGTTCTTAGCCATGACCGCCCCTTTCAGTCGTGGCGCCCCCAGTCGTCGCGTCTTTAGTCGCGGTGCCTTCGGTCGCGGCGTCTTCGGTCGCGGTGTCCCGCAGCGAGTCCGCGAAGCGCCGGACGCCGCTGGCGATGTTACCGTAGTGACGCACCGTAACCAGTCCCATGTCCAGCAGGTCGTTGATCCAGCCGGCATCCCAGGATGAGCCGGTGAAGCGTCCTATCAGATGCTCGAGGTGGGGTCCGTTCTCGCTGATGCTCGCCTGGCATTCGGTCGTGACGGCCTCGACGAGTGTCCTGATGGCCGCGTCTGCCGGCGTTTTCGCCCCGTCCGCCTGCGTTTCTGTCGTCTGCACGCTCGCCGGCCCGAACCCCTGGGCACACCCGTAGGCCATCTCCTCCATCAGCTCGCACCATCCGAAGTCACAGGCCAGAGCCGTCAGATCGGGACGGCGGCCGGGATCGCGCCAGTGCAGGTATTTGGTCGCCTGTACCCGGGTTGGCGCGGGTCCGCCGGATATGGTCTCCGCCGAAATGACCCCGGTATCCACGTCGACCGGGGTGTTCTGGTCGTAGAAGTCGCGAGAGATGTTGAACCGGGTCCACACCCGGGACTGGTCGGGAAGCTCTCGGAAGCCGATGTGGAGCGGCACGGTCAACGTCTCGGTGATGATGTCGACCGTCTCCGCGAAGTCCCAGTCATAGCCGTCCGGCGTCAGCGCGACGGGGGACAATTCCTGTACTGATCTCCAGAACGGGCTGCAGCGCGGCCAGTTCTGTGGCTCGACGTACGGGCGGAAGGCGGCCGGCGGCAGGTCGCTCCAGAACTGGGCGATGATCAGCCGGCTCAGGAAGAACTGCCCGTCGGGCGTGGCCTTCATCTCCCGCTGCTCATCGTTGCATGCCTCAAAGGTCCGCTCGTGCGTGGTGAACCGGAAGATGTCGTTCGTGCTCCGTATCCACAGCTGCCAGTGCTGCGGCTGGAGCCGTGCTTCTCCCGGTGCCGCCGCCACCTCGTCGAGCAGGCGCCTGGCCTGCTCGGCCAGGCTCTGGCGTCTGTCTTCTGGCAGGTCCGGGTCCACCGTGGAGGCGAGGACGAGCCGGGCTTGGTCGTCGAGGCGGGCGCGGGCGTCCGTCGTGCTGCGCCGCATCCCGTCGATGAGACTACGGTGCTTTACCAGCCGCGGGATGTTGGTGGCCGCCAGGCCCGTGAAGACCCGCCCGGGCGGCCCGGGTTCCCGCGGGAACTGGCGGGCAACGTCGGGCCGGAACGCCAGTATCGCGTCCTCGATGACGCGCCGCTTCTCCTCGTCAGGCGGGGTATTCCCGCCGGTCGCATCGGTCATGCTGCTTCGCCTCCGCGTATCGGAACCATAAAATGGCTGCCGTGGCCAATCCGCGCAGCCGCCCGATGACTCCCTTCCAGGAGCGCCTCGGGCGGGTCACCGTGCAGTGGATGACGGGTATGAACAACGTCGCCTACCGCCTGTCCGGAGGCCGGGTGGCCGGGCACGTCCCGAGCGGGGCGCCGATCTGCCTGCTGACCACGACAGGGCGGCACACCAGGCGCCAGCGGACCGTTCCGCTCCTCTGCCTGCGCGACGGTGCCGATCTCGTGGTCGTGGCATCGCGCGGCGGAATGTCGGGGCATCCCGCGTGGTATCTCAACCTCCGCGCCGACTCTCACGCCGTCGTGCAGCTGGGACCCGCCGTGACACGGGTGCGGGCCAGGGACGCCACCGAGGAGGAGCGGCATCGACTGTGGCCGGCCCTCACCGCCGTCTACGAGCACTTCGACGCGTACCAGGCGCGCACGCCCCGCCGCATCCCCGTCGTGATCCTCAGCCCAGCCTGACACGACGGCTCCCCGCGGCGATCAGTTCCCGCGCCTGAGCAAGCTCTGGAAAGTCGGCTGCGTCTCCGTACGCGGTCACCGCCTCGGCGAGCGCACTGTCGGTCAGGTCGTCCGTGCCGCCGTCCAGCAGCAGGCGCCGGCTCAGCGCGGCCCGCAGCACGGAATAGGCCGTACCCTGTGCTCGTGCGACGCCGATCGCCTCGCGGAGGTCAGCGTCGGCACTCGGCCGGGCCGCTGGGTCAACCCGTAGCCGCAGTTCAGCACGCACTCGCAACGCCTCGGGCAAGGCCAGGCGCTGGCCACTCGCCATGCCCTGGAACGCCTGGTCGAGGCAGCGCATCGCCTTGCCCAGATCGTCGCGGGCCAGGTAGCCGGCCGCCTGCTCGACGCGCAACCAGGGGATCAGCGCCTCGCCGCCCACGGCGCACCACGTGGTGATCGCTTCGTCCATCTCGTCCAGCGCGCTCGACGAGCTGTCCGTCATCGCCCGGGCGGCGGCGAGATGCATCCGCCCGACCAGCTGCCAGTCGAAGAAGCCATGCCGTGCGCCGATCCGGCCCACCTCCTCGGCCGCTGCGGTAGCCGCCTGCACGTCACCCCGGGCCCGGTGCAGCTGGGCCTCGTAGGTTCGCACGAACGCCACGCTGAAGGGGCCGATGGGGAACTCGAGCGACTCGCTGCGGACCCTCCCGGTGTGGATGGCCTGGAACGCCGCCGCCATGTCCCCGGTGAGGAAGTGCAGCGGGCCGAGAAAGGCACACGCCGCCGCCAGCGGATCGTTGGGCAACGGCCATTCGGCCGGGTCGACATCGTCCTGCGGGATGGCCTCGACGGCCCGCGTCAGCAGGTCGCCCGCTTGCCGGAAGTCCCCGCGGTAGAACGCCTCCACGCCGCGGCAGGCGTCGAGACTGGCTCGCCCGGCGTGCATGGCAGTGCCGTCGAGCTGCCGGTCTATCGCCGCGGAGACGCTCCCGGCGACGTCGAAGTCGCCGCTTGCGCAGTAGTACGCCCACAGCCCGAACAGGGCCTTGAGCAGCTCTATTCCTACCCCAGGGACATCGCGCAGCTGGTCGCAGAGGTCTCGGGCCCGGCCGAAATCCTCAACCGCCGCCGGAGCCGCATAGCCGGCCGTGGAGCTCGCCGCCAGGCCCCGGTTCAACCGCACGGCCAGTTCGAACTGAGCGCGTACCGTCTCGTCGGCGACCGCGGGCAGCAGCCACTCGCTTCGGCCGGTGTGCGCGAGGATCTCGGCGAACGAGCCGGCCGCCTTAGCCCGGTCAACGGCCTGCAGATAGAAGACGAGCGCTTCTTCTGGCCGGCCGGCGTGGTCGAAATGGAACGCCTTCAGCGCGGGATCTGCCGCCTTGGCTGCCGCCAGCACCTGAGCGGTGGCAAGATGCCGGGCCTTGCGGTCGCTCATGAGCTGCGCCTGGTAGGCGGCGTCGCGTACCAGCATGTGGCGGAAGCGGAGCAGGCCCGCGTGTTCCGTCGGCTCGATGAGCTGGGCGTCCAGCAAGCAGTCCAGGTGGTCGCCGAGCGATGCTGCATCCGCCCCCGCCGCGCGGACGTCGCCGAGCGTGACCATGATCTCCTCGAGCACGGAAAGGTCGAACTCGCGACCGATTGTCGCGGCAACCTGGGCGACGAGTTTCGAGGGTCCGACCGAATCCAGGCGCGCCTGCAACAGCTGGCTGAGCGTCTGGGGAACGGTGTCGCCGGAAACAGCCGAGTCGCCGCCGAACGCGTGCGCGAGTTCCTCGACGAACAGCGGCACGCCGTCACCCCGCACCGCGATCTTCTGCGCATCGTCGATGGATATCTGATCGGCCGCGGCCGCCAGCGCCAGCTGCCGGGCCTCGGCGTCCGGCAGCGGTCCGAGGCGGATGTGCAGGGCCTGGTCGCGATCCCGCGCCCAGTCAAGACCCGGCCGGGCCGTCCCCAGGATCAGCACGCGCGTTCGGACGGTGGCCGCGGCCATGCGTTCCAGCAGCTCCAAGGTGGTCGGGTCGGCCCACTGGAGATCCTCGAACACCATCACGAAGGGTCGATCCGACGCGGCGGCACAGACCACGTCGACGAGCCGCTCAAGCAGCAACTCCCGCAGCTGGACCGGCGCCAGCTCGACGACCGGGAAGCGGCCGGCCAGGTCCAGGTCCAGGAGCACGCCGAGGGCGGGGATGATCTCGTTCAGGTTCACTCCGAGGGGCGTCAGTGCCGCCTCCAGCCTGGCCAGCCGCTCGGCATCGGTCCCATCCGGGCTCATGTTCGCGTACCGCTCGATCGCCGTGCGGACCGGGAACAGCGTGCTCGTCACGGTGTACGACGAGCAGTACACCTCGAAGACCCGGGCGCCGGGCTCGACGACACGCTGGACGACGGCCGAGGCCAAGGTGGACTTGCCGATACCCGGCTCTCCCGTGATGAGGACCAGCGACGCCTGGCCGGACGCGCCGGCGCCCGCACCGCTCCGATGCCCGGCGGGCGCCGCGTCCCACAGGTCGAGCACCTGCTTGAGCTCGGTGTCGCGGCCGATGAACGGCAGCGATGGCGAGCGCAGCGCCCTGCCCGGCCGGGCCGGATCGCGCCGCCCGATCACCCGGTAGACCTCGACAGGCGCGTCGACGCCCTTGAGTTCCCTGGCCCCGAGCGGCTGGGTGTCGAACCGCCCGGCCACCAATTCGTTGGTCGTGGCGCTTATCAGGACGGTGTCCGGGGCCGCCAGGGCCTGCAAGCGCGCGGCCCGGTTCAGCGCCGGGCCGAGCACGCCGACGCCGTCGATCACCACGATGCCGGTGTCGATGCCGATCCTGGCGTGCAACTCGACGCCCAGCTCGGCCTGCAGCCGGGCCGCGACCGGGCGCAGAGCGGCCAGCATGTCCAGCCCTGCGGACACCGCCCGGCTCGCGTCGTCTTCATGTGCTAACGGGTAACCGAAACAGGTGACGATCGCGTCGCCCTGCACGTCGACGAAATGGCCCTCGTGCCTGTCGACAACCGGCCGGCACGCCAGCTCGAACGCACGCAGCACGCTGCCGTAGACTTCGACGTCGTAGCGCTCGGCGAGCGGCGTGGACTCGACGAGATCGACGACCAGCGCCGTCGCCTGGCGGCGGCCGGGCAGCGAACTCCTGCCGCCATGGCGATCGGCCATGGCGCGGAGCATGGCGGCCTCGGCGTTGTCGGGCTGGAGCGCGAGAACATCGCAGGCCAGCGCGTGCACCTGGCCCCAGTCGAGCCTCTCGAGCGCTCGCTCGGTCATCGCGAGCAACTCTTCGGGAGTGAAGTCGGTCACCGCCCGCTATCCTCAGCTCGGTCGTCTCGCGTCGCGGGTCGTCCCGGGGCATCTCGCAGGCCGGCGGTCCACAGGAGCGCCGCCCCCGCGGTCATATCGCGCATGGCCTTGCCCCAGAACTTGAACCAGTCGTCGATCAGGTCCTCGGAGCGGTACGAGGAGTCTCTGAGCCTGGCGACGGCGCCCTCCCAGAGCTGGGCGTACTCCTCCGTGCGTCCGGCCGCCAGACGAACCAGATCACGCCATTCATCCTGGCCGCCGCCGGACCGGTCAGCCATCACGCCGTCTCGCTCCCCAGACCGGCTGCTGGAGCGCTTCCAGCCACAGGTCCAGCCACCGCCCCATCAGCGGCGTCATTTCTTCCCAGTCGGCGATGATGTCCGCCGTCACGGTGTCGACGGTCCACTCGCCGTCCGCCAGCGACCGGCGGGCCCAGCGGTCCGCCGCCGTAACGCCCACTCGTGCGGTGTCTTCTGCGGTCTTCGCGAACCGAGCCGAGTAGTCGGCGAACCACGTCGCTGAATCCGGTGCCGTGGCGGCGTCCGCAAGGTCCTCGTCACGTGCCATTCCCCTGCCCCTCCCACGAAGAATGGACTGGGCTCCATGTTTACACTTCCCGACGCGGAAAGCGAGGGAAAATACGCCGCCGCCCAGGGCATGTATCTGCATGCGCGTGTCGTGACACTTCCCTTATAACGGATTGATTTCCGTACGGAACGTTCCGTGAGGAGGCAGGGAGTGCGGTCATGGGCGTACGGCCGAGGGGCAAGGTACGCGATCTGAGGAGGCTGGCCGGAAGGGCAACCTCCCGCTCGACCGTGCGCTGGTCCAGGCTACGGGCGTTCCTGGGATTCTGCCTCCTCGCCGCCGTGGTGGGCGGCCTGACCGTAGATCTGCCGCGGGCCCAGGTCACGACCGCCGCCGCCGAGGTCCTGCCGCCGCCTGACGGGCCGGCCAGCCGCCCGCAGACGATCGCTTTCGACCAGCCATCGGACACGACGGTCGGCCGGAAGGTCACGTTGAGCGCATCGTCGGTGACCACCACGACATCCTCCGAGGGGACCGGGCTGCTCGTGTCGTTCCGCTCTGTTTCACCCGACGTATGCACGGTCTCGGGCACCACCGTCACCGCCACGACGGCCGACGTCTGCACCGTCACCGCCTCCCAGGGCGGCAGTGCCCGCTACGCGCCGGCCCGGCCGGTACAGCGCTCATTCCAGGCGCACACCGGAACCAGGCAGCAGACGATCACCTTTACCCGGCCCCGGAATGCCCTTGTCGGCGAGACGGTCACCTTGGCGGCCACCACGGACGCGGATGGGCGCCTGGACGTGTCGTTCCGCTCAGAGTCACCCACGGTATGCACGGTCTCAGATTCCACGGCCACGACCGTCGCGGCCGGTATCTGTGCCATAACCGCGTACCAGGGCGGAACCGCCACCTACGCGGCCGCCCAGGCGTCGGGATCATTCCAGGTCAAGGACCCTGGCCGCCGAGTTGCTCAGCGGATCTCGTTCGGCCCGGTGCCAGGCACGACGGTCGGCGTGCCGGTCGTCTTGACGGCATCGTCGTGGTCGCGGCAGTTCACTCGGGCGGATTGGCCAACCGGCCTGGCCGTGTCGTACAGCTCGCAGAACCGGCGGGTGTGCACGGTCTCCGGCGCCACGGTCGTCCCCCGGACGGGCGGCCGGTGCGCGATCACCGCCACTCAGGGCGGCAGCGCCCGGTACCTGCCAGCCGAGCCTGTCACGCAGGAGTTCGCGGTCGCCCGCGCCGCGCAGGCCATTTCCTTCACGCCGCCGGCGAGCGCCACGATTGACCAGCCGGTCACCCTGACGGCTACCGCCTCTTCCTGGCTTGAGGTGACCTACACCTCCAGCACCCTGAACGTATGCGCGGTCTCGGGCCATGCCGTCGCCGGCGCCTCGGCCGGCACCTGCATCATCATCGCTTCCCAGCCCGGCAACGGCCAGTACGCGCCGGCCGACTCCATCACCAGGTCCTTCCCGGTCCAGAAGATCACGCAGACGATCAGCTTCACGCCCCCCAACGGCGCCGAAGCCGATAGGCGGGTAACCCTGTCCGCGTTGGCGACATCGAAACTGGAGGTGTCGTTCACCTCGGACACCCCGGGCGTGTGCACGGTCTCCGGCAGCACCGTCACCGCGATCGCGGCCGGCACCTGCACCGTCACCGCTTCCCAGGCCGGCGACGACCGCTACCTGGCCGCCCGTGACGTAACCCAGTCATTCCGGGTCAACGCGGGGCACCAGGCGCAGACGATTACCTTCCCGGACCCGCCGGAGACGAAGGTCGGCGAGGCGGTCACGGTCTCCGCGTCCGCCACATCGGGACTGCTGGTGGCGTTCCGCTCGGATACGCCGCGGATCTGCACGGTCTCGGGCTCAACCCTCACCCCCGTCGCGGCCGGCACCTGCACCGTCACCGCCAGCCAGGGCGGCAGCGACCACTATGCGGCCGCTCGCAACGTGGCGCAGTCCTTCGACGTGACCTCGGCGACCTCGATGTTCCCAGGCGCTCTGACCATCTTGCTCGGCGCTGCGGTGTTCGCGGCCGCGGGCGCGACCGCGCTCGTGCGGCGGATACGGCGGGCGCGGCGGCGCTCACACCGCCCGCCGGAGCCTCAGCCGAGCGTTCACGCTGCTCCGGTTCCCGGTCCGCCGACCCTGGTCAGCGTCCAGAACACCGGAACGGGACCGACGCACACGGTACGTATCGAATCAAGCCCCGGGGCCAGACTCACCACGATCAAGGAGGGCAGGCCATGACGCCACCTCAGGAAGACCCCCCGCAAACCGTCCTGGATCTGCTGTTCGCCTCGGACGGGCCCAGGGCGGTAGGGCCCGAGCTATTGTCGCCCGACGCCGCGGCGGACCTCGACCGCGCCCTGCAGAACATTCCGGCCACGCTCCGTGAGGCAGCCGTTCGCGAGACCATGAACGCGGCCAGGAGCGTGCTCGATGTCGACCTGATCGGTTTCCTGGTGTCGGTGTGGCAGAAATACCGTGAGATTACCGCCGCCGCCAGGCGCACCCTGGCTGCACCGGGCAGCATCGAGCTCGTCGACCTGGCCACGCACCAGGTCACTGCGACCCAGCGCCCCGCGGTCAACCTTCTGGTGGACAACCACCACGTGGCCACCGTCGAGCTCGGCGTGTCCGTCGTGTTCAACATCAGTGCGCTGGTGGCGGGGATCAGGGGAGGACGGCTCGTCGCCGTGCACTCCGGCCGCTGTGACGCCACGGCCACCCTGGCCATCCAGGACACCAAGGTCATCAGCAGGCAAGTTGCCTTCGAATTGCCCGGCATCATCCCGCTTGGGCGGGGAATCGACCTGCTCGCCGACCACGGCCAATCGGCCAGCGCTGGCGAGGAGACATCACAGGCGTCAGTGGCGTGACCATAGTGGCGCGGTGGCGATCGGGGGCACCATGGCTGCCCTCGGCATGGCTGTCCTCGGGGCGCGAGGTCGGGCCAGGGCGATGGACGGCGAAACCAGTTAGGGCTGGAGAACGCCCGGGATCAGGCGCGGTCCCGGCCGCGACAGTGGTCACCAGCAGGTCGGCTGGGCATAGTGATCTTATGGACTGGCCGGTTCTCGCGTCGCTGCCGCTGAACGAGCGACGCAGGCTGGTCGCACGACTGAGGCGCGAGGCCTACCGCCGCGATGAGGTGATCTTCCATCAAGGCGACCCGGCAGACACTCTGCACCTGATCGCGGCAGGTCATGTCAGCGTGCGCGTAACGCTGCGCGGCGGCGAATACGTCGTTGTCGCGATCTTCGGGCCTGGAAACACGTTCGGCGAGCTTGCCCTGGTCGGCGATGCCAATACTCGGAGAGCTACGATTACCGCGCTGGAACCGACCGAGACGCTGGTTCTTGGCCGACAGGAGTTCGAGCGTCTCCGGACATCCTATCCGGGCATAGACCGATTCCTTGTGGGACTCCTCTCCGCCCGGCTGGAGAAGGTCAATAACCGTTTGCTCGAGGCGCTGTACGTACCCGCAGAAAAACGCGTAATGCGCAGGCTCCTGGATTTGTGCGAACTGTACGCAGGAGACGATCAGCAGATCATAATCCCAGTGACCCAGGAAATGCTGGCCAGCATTGCCGGGACCACTCGTCCGACAGCGAACCAGGTTCTCCGGCGACTCGCAGCCAGCGAGATAGTAGCGGTGAACCGCAGCCAGATCACCGTATTGAGCCGCGGGGGCCTGCAGCACCGAGCCAATCACGCAGGACCTACTCCGTGATCCTGCCGCAGGCTCGGTTAATGAAGTTACGCGTGTTGAATGCGGTACGGACGGTGAGCCGATCGCAGGTTCTGTGTTGGCACGCCGACACTTGCAGTGTCATCCGCTGAACAGACCCGCCCCGGGCGCCAGACGTAGTGTTGATCAACGTCCGGCCGCAAGACACTACAATTACCGTCGCTATCATTCCAAATGATCTCATAATGATAGCACCCCGGGCCCTTGTCGCCCGATACCACTCCAGTTCCCACATCCCTGTCTTACTTACTTCCCTGCGAGGAGGTTATCGTGGCTGAGTTCTTCGCCGGATACGCCAGGTGCAATACCCGTCCAACGCAGACGAGCCGCAGGCCATGGCTAGCCGCATCCGCGAAATACGCATCCCGGGCCTTTATTGACATGAGGCCAGTTCCAGTCACCTACTCGAGAGGAGGCGACTGCCGTGCGGGATGACTCCTCAACGGCTGACCTGGTGACGCGCGCAAAAGGAGGCGATGTCCGGGCCTGGAACGCGCTCGTGGAGCGGTTCGCCCCGCTCATCTGGTCAATCTGCCGCAAATACCAGCTAGACCGCAACGACGCCGAGGACGTGGGCCAGAACGTCTGGCTGATATTGGTAAACCACCTTGACTCGGTCCGCGATCCGGCCGCGCTGGCGGGCTGGCTGTCCACCATCACCCGGCGTGAATGCTTCAAAATCCTGCGCGCCACCTGCAAGACGCCAGCCGACGGGAGGACACCAGAAGACATGCCGACCGAGTCGACCCCGTCGGCCGAGCACGAACTGCTCCTGGCCGAGCGCAATGCCGCCCTGCAGGAGGCGGTCAGCCGCCTGCCCGCCTGCTATCAGCGACTGCTAGCCTTGCTCATCGCCGACCCTCCGGTGCCCTACACCGAAATAAGCGCCAGGCTCGGCATACCGATCGGGAGCATCGGGCCTAGCCGCCGCCGCTGCCTGGAGAAGCTGCGCCGCGATCCGGCCATCGCCCACCTGATCGATATCTAAGCTACGGGAGTGGAAAGCCGGTCAGCCGCCGCGGCTGGTGCTGGTCACCGGGGGCGCTCTCAGCATGGTGCCGTGGCATGCGGCCAGGTCCGGCTCGGCCGAAGCAGGCACCGTCCGG